>Ga0306921_10000472_pt1 | contig 35303 bp, 22 predicted proteins | sample sta12Cox44000080_FD_203760 | JGI IMG/M metagenome (GOLD analysis project Ga0306921, IMG submission 203760) | Lab enrichment of tropical soil microbial communities from Luquillo Experimental Forest, Puerto Rico - statoxic.12C.oxic.44.000.080 (v2)... | ecosystem: Environmental > Terrestrial >... | reverse complement strand
GGGGGCCATGTCGGGGCCCCCCATCTTACTTGTCGATCCAGGTTTTCGAGAGGGTCAGGTTGTACTCGACCGGGTGAATGTGGAAGCCCTTCACATTCGCCCGCGAGGCGATGATCTCCTTGGTCGTGTAGACCGGGATCCACACCATCTCCTTGGCCACGATGTCCTGCACCTCGCCGTACAGCTTCTCGCGCTCGGTCTGGTTCAGGCTGCGCCGCGCCTGCTCGACCAGGGTGTCCACACGCGCGTTCGCGTAGCGCGACGTGTTCCAGCCGGCCGGCGGCACTTGCTTACTGTGAAAGAGCGCGTAGAGGGAGTAGTCGGCATCGGCGTTGGACGTCACCCAGCCCAGGGTGAACATGTGATGGTTGAGCGGGTTGCCGCGCACCTGCTGGAACACGGCGGCCCACTCGAGCACCTGCACCTTCGCCTCGACCCCGACCTCCTTGAACATGGCCTGGATCGCCTCGGTGATCTCGCCGTCCTTCGGATAGCGGCCGCGCGCCGCCAGCCACGAGAGCGAGAGCCGCTGGCCGCCCTTGGCCATGATTCCGTCAGGGCCCGGCGTCCAGCCGGCCTGAGCCAGGAGCGCCTTGGCCTTCGCGCGATCGTACGGATACAGGCGGTCGAGCTGCATGTCCTTGAAGCCGAACACGCCGGGCGCCAGGACGCCGAGCGCGGGCCCCGCCGAGCCTTCCATGATGTTGTCGAGGATCGCCTTGCGATCGACCGCGTGCAGGAGCGCCTGCCGCACGCGCACGTCGTCGAGCGGCGGCATCCCGGCGTGGAAGCCCGCGAAGACGACGCGGATGCCGGTCGTCTCGTGAACCGTGAACTTCGGGTCCTTCCGCAGCGCCGGCAGCTGCGCCGGCGAGGGGAACAAGACCATGTCGGCGTCCCCGGTCTGGAGCGCAATCATGCGGGCACCTTCCTCGGGCACGACCTTGAACACGACGCGGTCGACGAGCGCCTTGTCGCCCCAGTAGTCGGGGTTGCGCTCGATGATCACGTGCGTGTTGGTCTTCCACTCGACGAACTTGAACGGCCCGGTGCCGACGGGTGCCCGGCTGAAGTCGGCGCCCATCTTCTGCACGGCGGTCGGCGAGACGATGCCCATGCAGTACATCGCCAGGGTCCTGAGGATCGGGCCGTAGGGCTCCTTGGTGACGACGTCGACCGTGTGGTCGTCGACCACCTCGGCGCCGTCGAGCGAGCCGGCGAGGCTCGCCCAGCGCGCCGGCGGGTTGCCCCGCAGCGCCCGGTCGAACGTGAACTTCACCGCGGCCGCGTTGAAGGGCGTGCCGTCGTGGAACTTCACGCCCGGGCGGAGCTTGAAGCGTACCTTGGTCGGCGACATCACCTCGTACGACGTCGCCAGCAGCGGCTTGACCTGCATCTTGTCGTCGAGCGTCAAGAGCCCCTCGAGCATGTTGAAGTAGACCCAGGCGCCCGGCGCCGTGGTCTCGAGGTTCGGATCGAGCGAGACGGGGTCCGTCGGACGCACGATCGTGAGGGTGCCGCCGCGCTTCTGCGCGTCCGCCGCGGGAACGAGCGTCGCCGCGAGCGTAAGCACGAGGCAGCCGATGAGCAGTCGAGAACGAAGCGTCGGTCGCATGCAGAGGCTCCTTATTGACGCAGGAGATCGTCGGCCGCCGAGGCGGCGCTGTCGAAGGCGTGAACCGCGCGGTTGCGCTCGCGCACGAGCGCGGCCCGCGTGAACTTGAACGCGTCGGTGTCGGGATCGAGGGCCGCGAGCTCGCGCACCCGCTGCAGGCCGGCGAGCGGCGGCAGCGGCACCGCCAGGTCGTGGACGAACCGGTCGCCGCTCGTGTAGCTGAGCGGCACCAGCACGCGCGAGAGCCGCATGAGCCCGCGGTTGACCGCCTCGAGCCTCGCCGGCGGCGCCGCGGCGTCGACCGCGCCCACCGCGGCGGCAACCCGGTCGAGCCGATCGACCAGCGCGCGCGCCGCGTCGACCGCCGGCGCCAGGTCGAAGCGCGCTCCGGTGGTCGCCTGCAGGGTCTCGAGCTCGGCGAGCAGGCCCCGCGCCGCGCGTCCGTGGTCGAGCGGGAGCACGGGCGCGTTCAGCCAGCGCAGGGCGGAGGCGAGGTAGACCTTCGTGTCCAGCACGAGCACGTCGGCGTCGATCTTGTCGATTGTGTCGTCCTTCGTGTGCCACCACCACGGGAAGCCGGCGCTGCCGACCAGACGCTCCATCGCTCGCGAGAGGTCGGTGTCCTGCTTGGGCAGCCCCGAGAGCGACATGAAGGCCGACGGCACGCCGGCGCCCCAGAACGACTGGTCGCCCGCCCGCGAAAAGCGCCGGCCGCGGCTCCGCTGGCCGGTGACATCGGCCACGACCGTCTCGGCGAATCGCTGGGCGTCCTCCGTCGCATGCAGCACCGAGTAGTCGGTGGCGCCGCGCGCGCCGGTCGAGTCGACGTTGAGGTGCAGGACGCAGCGCTGGTGCAACTCGCGCCAGGCGTGATCGGCGTACCAGGCCGAGCCCGCGTAGCGGCCGTGCGAGTGGCCGGACCAGAATGCGAAGCGGATTCCGCGGCGCAGCGCGTCGCGCCGGCCGGCGAGGAGCCGCGCCACCTCGAGCATCGTGGCGTTGGCGGTCCCGTTGTCCATCGCGCCGTAGTGCCACGAGTCGACGTGGCCCGAGAACAGGACGAACCGATCCTCGTGGCGCCCCGTGAGCTCGCCGACCAGATGCGGAATCAGCCTCCAGCCCGTGCGCACGCGCGTCGTCATCCGCACCCGCAACGGTCCCTTCGCCAGTAGCGCGCGCAGCCGCTGGCCGTCGGTGCCGAGCACCGAGAGGCACGGCACCGCCGGCACCCGCCACGCCGTGTCCGGAGAGGGCGTGCCCCAGATCGTGGTCACGATCATGTTGTGCAGGTGGTCCATGAGGACGAAGATCTGGCCGAGCGTGCCTGCCTGCTGCGCGGCCCAGGCGCGGCCGGGGGCGGGGAGCCCGTTGATGAGCGCGATCTTGCCCGCGGCATTCGCGCGCGCGAAATCGGCCGGGCGGCCGTCGCCGACGTCCACCAGCTCACCCTCGAGCGCCTCCACCGAGGTCGAGAACGAGTGCGTGAGCCCCTCGATCGCGGCGCCGTCCGGCAGGTGCACGCGTCCCTCGAGCGGCAGGCTGATGTACGCCTCGATCTCGCGCCGCTCGACCTCGACGCCGTAGGATTTAAGAATTCGCTCGATGTAGTCGAAGGCCTGCGCCTCGCCGCGGCTGGCCGACTCACGCTCGAGGGCGCCGATCGTGCGCACGTGCTCCATCAGCGTCTTGCCTGACACCTGAGCGGACAGGGCCGGCTCCAGCGGATCGCGATAGTCCCACGCGATCGTCATGCGCTCCTCCGGCTCGCCGCCACCAGCTCGTCGATATTGGTCCAGCTCATGGCGCGCCGGCCGGCTTCAAGGTCCTCGATCATCGCGATGAGCCGCTCGGTCAGCGGCATCGCGACGCCGAGGGCTCTGGCCTTGGTGACCGTCGCGCCCAGGAGCGCGCCGACCTCGGTCTTGCGCCGGCGCACGGCCAGATCGCGCCAGATACCGGTCTTGGTCTTGGTGTGCTGGCGATAGTGCTGGCCGATGATCGACATCGCGCGCTGTCGCGCCGCCGCGTCGCCGCCGGCCGCGGCACGATAGTCGGCCGGGGTGTACTCGTCGAAGGGCTCCAGCCGGATGCCGGCCGCCTCCGCGGCGCGCATGTTCTCGATGACGAGCTCGACGAGCATCTGCTGCACGGCGGGCGAGCGCTCGACGACCTCGTAGACGTGGGCGTCCACGACCGCGGTGGCCACGAGCAGGGCGCCGTAGACGTGCTTGGCCCAGGTGTAGCCGAGGATGTTGTCGGTCACCTCGGTCGGCGCCACGACGGCGAGCAGCTTGGCCAGGCCCTGGACGCGGTCGCTCAGCCGGCCGTCGAGCTCGCCCAGCACGAGGGCGCCGTGGCCGCCGTGAAGGATCCGGCCCGGCGCGATCCAGTCCGCGGCCCAGTTGACGAGACACCCGATCGTCCGCGGCGCGCCCACCGCGCGCGCAATCAGCTCCTCGTTGAGGCCGTTCTGCAAGGACACGATCGCGCCGTCCGCGGCCAGCCGCGGCGCCAGGACCCCGAGCGCGGCGGGCGTGTCCTGCGACTTGACGGCCAGGAGCACCAGGCCGAGCCCGGAGCCGAGCGCACCCGGAGCGATCGCCCGAACGGGCACGGTGACCGTGCCCTCGCGGCTCTCGATGGTCAGCCCGTGAGCGTTCATCGCCGCCACGTGGTCTTCCGCGCGATCGACGAGCAGAACATCATGACCGGCCCGGGCCAGCGCCGCGCCGGTCACGCCGCCGATCGCGCCGGCCCCGAACACCGTGATCGTCATCGAGCCTCTCCCGAACGGCGTAGTCCGCGCCGAAGGCCGTCGCGGGGCTGGGGCCCCGCCGGCCGAGGCGCGCGTCCCAAGTAGTGCGCGCTGCAAGCCGTCGCGGGGCTGGGGCCCCGCCGGCCGAGGCGCGCGTCCCAAATGGATGCCGAATGATGCGGCGGTCCGGGAGAACTGTCAACGGGACAGCAGGCTCAGGTGCGGGCCCGCAGCAGGAGCGAGACGCCGATCCCCATGAAGATCACGTTCGCCGTCCACGCCGCGATCAGCGGGGGCAGGAGGTCCGCGCGCGCGAACGCCAGCGCCACGTAGTGGACCACCAGGTAGCCGGCCATGATCATGATCGCCAGGCCGATCCCGAACAGGCGCCCGCCGCGCGGCGACTGCAGCGCGAACGGGATCGCCACGAGTACCATCACGAGGTTGACCAGTGGAAAGGAGAGCTTCGAGTAGAGCTCCACGAGGTACTTGCGGATCTGGAACCCGGCGGCTTCCAGCTGCGTGATGTACTCCCGGAGCTCCCGGAAACTCATCGTATTCACCGGCTTCTGGATTCTCAGAAAGTCGTCCATCTCCTCCTTCAGATCCAGCGCGGTCCAGCCGAACTCGACCTTGTCGACCTTGCCGTCGCGAGAGACCTCGCGGAACGCTCCTTCGCTCACCTCCCAGCCTCCGGCCGTCCACTGCGCCCGCCGCGCGTCGAGTCGACCCGTCAGCCGAAAGTCACGGTCGACCTCGAGGATCGTCACCCCGTAGAGATCGTTGGTCGCGGGGTTCAGGAGCTCGACCCGATAAAACCGCGTGTCCGCGCTCCGCACCCACAGCCGCTGGCGCGACTGCAGGTGCTTGGGCGCTTGCCCTCGGATCTTCACGCGATCCACCTCGTCGCCTCGCTCGTTGAGCGCCGGCAGGGCCAGCTCCTGGAAGAGCCCCGCGCCGATCGCCACCAGCAGCCCCACGCCCAGCACCGGCGCGCTCACCCGGTACAGGCTCACCCCCGCCGCCTTGAGCGCGGTCAGCTCGTGGTAGCGGCTCAAGGTGAGAAAGAGGAAGATCGTCGCCACGAGCATCACGATCGGCAGCCCGTCGTGGAGCGCCGCGGGAAGCCGGTAGGCGAAGTGCTCGAGGATGTAGATCAGCGGTGGCTTCACGCGGAGATACTTGTCCAGAGTCTTCACCAGGTCGATCACCACGAACAAGGCCGCCGCTACCGCCAGGCCGATCCCCATGAACGCGAGGTACTCGCGCACGAGGTAACGGTCGATGATGTGCGTCGAGTGGCGCGGCCCGCCAACCTGGTGGTGGCGCGGGCGCCAGGTCGGGCGTCCGGGCAGCGTGCTGCGCAGCGCCTCCACCACCTGCCACACCCTGGGCATCGCCGGCCATCGCCACTCGCGCGCTGTCGCGATCAGGAGCCCGAGCCCTGCGATGCCGAAGACCGCGTTGGGCGCCCAGATTGCCACGACTGCCGGAAGACGCGCGCGCAGCGCCGCGCCCTCGAGCGAGGTCATCATCAGGTAGTACGTGACCAGGATCGCGAGGCTGCCGACCAGGGCGATGCTCCGGCCGCCGCGATGCGAGCGGATCGCCAGCGGAAACGCCACCAGCCCGAAGACCAGGGCGGCCACCGGCAGCGCGTAGCGCTTGTGGCGCTCGACCTCGAACGGGGCACGGGCGTTCGGGTCGTTCTTGAGCTCGGTGATCTTCGCGGCGAGATCGCCGAGCGAAAGATCCTTCTCGGGCTTCTCCATGCGCGGCGCGCTCTTCAGCGTCGTGGGCAGGATCTGGTCGTAGAGGGTGAAGTGCGTGTAGCGGTAGCGCGCCCCGCCGGCCGCGCCACCGGTCGGGGAGGCGCCGTCCACGGTGGTCGCCTTCGGCACGTTCACCGGCAGGATATCGGCCTCGTTGATCGCCCCGTCCAGCATGCGCAAGGTGATGCGCCGGTTGGCCTCGTCCGTGAGCAGCCGGCCCTCGCGCGCCGTGATGATCGTTGACAAGGCCGGGTTGCGCTCGTCGGACACCAGGATCCCGCGCAGCGCGACCTGCGAGGTGCTCACATCCTCCACGTAGATGGTGAAGTCGCCGAACGTCGAGTCGAAGACCCGTTCCTGGAGCCCGCTCGCCGCCCGGGTCTGCACGATCCGGAACAGCTGCCGCTGGAGCTCACCGTTGGCCGCCGGGTTCACGAGCAGGGTCAGGAACGCGGTCACGAGCGTGATCAGGAGCGACGCCGCGAGGACCGGTCGAAACAAACGGAGCGCGCTGACACCCGCGGCCTTGCACGCCACGATCTCGAGGTCGCTCGCCAGCCGGCCCCCGGCGAGCAGCACCGAGACCAGCAGCGCCATCGGCAAGGTGAGCGACAGGAACGTCGGCATCGTGATCAGGAGCAGCTGCAGCACCATGTAGAAGGGCACACCCCTGGTGATCACGAGGTCGGTGAGCTGGTAGATGCGGTCGATGACGAGGAAGAAAGTCAACAGGGCGCAGCTGAACGCAAAGGGCGAGATCAGCTCGCGCGCGATGTACCGATCGAGGACCGGGAACCGCACGAGTCTGTTGTACCATAGGCGCGTGAGCCGGCTAACTCGTGGCAGGACGCGAAAATTCCTCGCCGGCCTCGCGATGCTCGGCACCGCCGCCCTCCTGACCGACCGCCCGGACGCGGCCGGCCCGATCGACCGGCTCGACCAGTTCCGTACGCTCGCGCGCGCCCGGTCGCTCGGTAACGGCACGCCCGACACCTCGCCCGAGGCGTATCGCGAGATGTATGCGCTCCTGGACGAGGAGATCGTCGAGAGCCTCGGCACCGGCGGCCTCTACGCCTCGACCGGCTTCCTGCAGGATCGCCTGGACGCGTTCGGCGAGGCCTGGGGCGCCACGGCAGTCGATGTCGTCCGCGTGGGCCGCCTGATGGTCGCCGCCTTCCAGATGAGCGACGCGCCGGGGGTCAACTCGGTGCGCGTCTACGGGCGGCTCGGCGGCGAGGCGGCGCTGCTGACGACGCTCTCGCGCGAGGGCCGACCTGTCGTCTATCCGTGGGCGTCCGCCCCCGGCGGCGGCGCCCAGTTCGTCGCCGCCTGGGAGGGCCCGGGCACGGGCCGCGGCATCCGCGCGCTGCGCCTCGATCTCGTCCGCCAGCACGGCGACGACCTGCGCGTCGTGTGGTCCTCGAGCGACCTGTTCCCGGAGGCGCTCATGGTGCGCGCGTACTCCGTGCGCTCGGGCGAGATCCGCGTGCGCTACGAGCCCAGCTATCCCGGTCACGCGCCCGGATGCGAGGGCCAGACCGAGGCCGAGGACGTGTTCCGCGCAGCACCGGAGAGCGGCACGCTCGTTCGCCGCGCCGGCCGGGAGGTCAACGCCTGGCATCGCGAGCTGCGTGCGGCGGTCGCGCAGCTCTTCGAGGCGCTGGCGACGACAGACGAGGCGCGTCTGGCGAAGCTCGTGGCCGATGCGCAGGTGCGGCGCCGGCTCCCGCCGACCTTGCAGCCCGCCGTCGCGTGCGACGCCGCCGACAGCCTCACGAATCCACAATTGGTCTCGGTGGCGGCGACGGCGGAGCACGCGCCCTGGGCACTGACCTTCCAGCGCGGAGGCGGGCGCTGGCGCCTGGTCGCCGCGGGACCGGTGCTTCCGTGAGCGCGCCGAATCCGAGCGCGCCGACCGGCGAGATCTCGGACCGGTACGATCCGGCCGCGGTCGAGCAGCGCTGGTATCCGCTCTGGGAAGAGCGCGGCTACTTCCGCGCCGATCCCGCCGCCAAGGGTAAGCCGTACTCGATCTCGATGCCGCCGCCCAACGTCACCGGGTCGCTCCACTGGGGTCACGCCCTCACGATGACCCTGCAGGACACCCTGACGCGCATGAAGCGCATGGACGGCTTCAACACGCTCTGGCTCCCGGGAACCGACCACGCGTCGATCGCCGTCCACGTGGTCCTCGAGCGCATACTCGCGGCCGAGGGCAAGAGGAAGGAAGACCTCGGCCGCGACGGATACCTCGCGCGGGCCTGGCAGTGGAAGGAAGAGTCCGGCGGTCAGATCGTCCGGCAGCTCCGACGCCTCGGCGCCTCGTGCGACTGGGCGCGCGAGCGCTTCACGATGGACCCGGGTCTCTCGCACGCGGTCCGCGAGGCGTTCGTGCGGCTCTGGGAAGAAGGCCTGATCTACCGCGACGACCGCATCGTCAACTGGTGCCCGAAGTGCCAGACCGTGCTCTCTGACATCGAAGTCGAGCGCGAGGAGCGCGACGACGAGTTCGTCTACATCAAGTACGGGCCGGTCACCCTCGGTACCGTCCGTCCGGAGACGAAGCTCGGCGACACCGGCCTGGCCGTGCATCCCAAGGACAAGCGCTACAAGCACCTCGTGGGCAAGACGCTCGAGGTGCCATCGGTGGACGGCACGATCACGGTGAAGGTGGTCGCCGATGAGGCCGTCGATCCCAACTTCGGCACGGGCGTCATCAAGGTGACGCCGGGCCACGATCCGGTCGACTTCGAGATCGGGCGCCGCCACAACCTGCCGATCAAGACCGTGATCGGCTTCGACGGCAAGATGACGGCCGAGGCCGGCCGCTACGCCGGGCTCGATCGGTTCGAGTGCCGCAAGCGGATCGTCGAGGACATGAAGGCGCTCGGGCTGATCGAGAAGATCGAGCCCTATCGCCACGCGGTCGGTATCTGCTACCGCAGCAAGACCGTCGTCGAGCCGCTCGTGTCCAAGCAGTGGTGGGTGAACGTGAAGCCGCTGGCCGAGACGGCGATCAAGGCGGTGCGCGAGAAGCGCATCACGATCCATCCGCGAAGCTGGACGAAGAGCTATTACCACTGGATGGAGAACATCCATCCCTGGTGCATCTCGCGGCAGCTCTGGTGGGGTCACCGCATTCCGGCGTGGTACTGCGATGCCGACGGCTCCGTGCACGTGTCGAAGGAAGACCTCACAGAGTGCCCGAAGTGCAAGGGCCCGCTGCGCCAGGATCCCGACGTGCTCGACACCTGGTTCTCGTCGGGCCTCTGGCCGTTCTCGACGCTCGGCTGGCCCGACGACGCCGTGGACCTCAGGACTTACTATCCGACGTCCGTGCTCGTCACGGGACCGGACATCCTGACCTTCTGGGTCGCGCGGATGGCGATGCTCGGCATTCACTTCATGAAGGACGTGCCGTTCCGCGACGTCTACCTGCACGCGATCGTGCGCGACGCCGAAGGCCAGAAGATGTCGAAGTCGAAGGGCAACGTCGCCGACCCGCTCGTGGTCATGGAGAAGTACGGCACCGACGCGTTCCGCTTCACCCTGGCCGCGCTCGCGCAGGGACGCGACATCCGGATCTCCGAGGACCGCATCGAGGGCTACCGCAACTTCGCCAACAAGCTCTGGAACGCCTCGCGCCTGGTCCTCTCGAACCTGGACGGCTTCGACGCGGCCCTGGCCAAGAAGACGCCGGCGGCGCTCGCCGACGTGTGGATCGAGAGCCGGCTCGCGTCGGCGATCGCGGAGGCGCGCACCGCGCTGAAGAAGTACCGCTTCAGCGACGCGGCGTCGGCGCTCTACCAGTTCCTGTGGCACGAGTTCTGCGACTGGTATCTCGAGATGGCCAAGCTGTCGCTCTATCAGCCGGAGAGCCCGGGGCGGCGCGCGCGCACCCAGGCGACGCTCGTGCGCGTGCTGGAAGCAACCCTGCGGCTCCTGCATCCGTTCATGCCGTTCATCACCGAGGAGATCTGGCAGCGGCTGCCGCACAAGGGCGACACGATCATGCTCGCGCCGTACCCGCGGCCCTCGAGGAAGGACCGCAATCCGGACGCCGAGCGCCAGATGACGGCGGTCATGGATCTGGTCACCGCCGTGCGCAACATCCGCGGCGAGATGCGGATCGCGCCGGGCGCCGCGCTCACGGCCATCGTGCGTCCCGGATCCGGGGCGGCGGAGCTCTTCACCGCCAACGCCGCGCTGATCGACGCGCTGGCGCGCGTGCGGCTGACCGTCGATTCACACGCGACGCGGCCGCGGAGCTCGGCACTGGCGGTCCTCGGCAGCTCGGAGCTCTACGTGGCGCTGGCCGGCGTCGTCGACCCGGCGGCGGAGCGCCAGCGGATCGAGAAGGAGATCGCCCGGGTCGCGGAGCGGATCGAGTTCGCGAAGGCGAAGCTGGCGAAGCCCGACTTCGCCGAGCGCGCGCCCGCCGAGATCGTGGCCAAGGAGCGGGAGCGGCTCGCCGAGCAGGAAGCCGTGCGCGCCAAGCTCGTCGCGAGCCTCTCCTGGTTCGATGACGCCGGGCGGTAGCGCGACGGGCGTCATCGTCCGCCTCGACACCGTCGACTCGACCCAGTCCGTCGCCTTCGCGCTGGCCGAGCGCGGCGCCGCCGATCGCACCGTCGTGGTCGCCGACCAGCAGCTGGCAGGCCGCGGCCGGCGGGGGCGAACCTGGCGCGCGCCGGCCGGCACCAGCCTGCTGGCCTCGATCGTCGTCCGCCCACGTCTCCCCCAGTCGCTACTGTCGACCCTCTCGCTGACCACTGCGGTCGCAGTGGCGGAGGCGCTCCGCCGCGTCGCGAAAGTGGACGCGAGGCTCAAGTGGCCGAACGACGTCCTCGTGGCGGGCAAGAAGGTGGCCGGGATCCTGCTGGAGTCCCGGATGAGCGGCGGGTCGTCGGTCGTCACGATCATCGGCGTCGGAATCAATCTCGGCCAGCGAGAGTTCCCGCCCGATCTGGCCGAGGGCGCCACCTCGATCGCGCTCGAGACGGGGCAGGCGCCGAGCCGCGAATCGGTGCTCGCGGCCCTGCTGGAGGAGTTCGACGCATGGCGGGCGCGCCTGGAAGGCGAGGGCTTCGGCCCGGTGCGCGAGGCGTGGCGACGGCTCAGCGACACCCTCGGGCGCCGGGTCACGGTGGACACCGTCACGGGCCTCGCGGCCGACCTCGACACGGACGGCGCGCTCCTGATCGACGTCGCCGGCACGCTCACGCGCGTGCTCGCCGGCGTGGTGAGCCCGGGCGATGCCGTCGGCGCGATCGCGCCGGCGAGCTAACTTTTCAGGGAGGCCTTCCCGATGCTGCTCGTCGCCGACGTCGGCAATACCAACACGAAGATCGGCGTGTTCGACGGCCAGCGCCTGGTCGCCTCGTGGCGTCTCACGAGCCGGCGCGAGCAGACGGCCGACGAGTACGGGCTCTTCATCGAGACGATGCTTCGGTCGCGGAGTGTTCGCGCGGCGGACATCGACGGCGTGTCGATCTCGAACGTCGTGCCGCCGGTCCAGCAGACGCTCGAGTGGATGTGCGAGAAGTACTTCAGCCGGCCGCCGTTCTTCGTCGAGCCGGGCGTGAACACGCGCCTGCCGCTCGCGGTCGACGCCCCGCGCGAGGTCGGCGCCGACCGCTACGTCGACGCCTTCGCGGCGGCGACGAAGTACGGCCCGCCCCTGATCGTGATCGACTTCGGCACGGCCACGACGTTCAACTGCGTCAACCGGCGCGGAGAGTTCATCGGGGGCGCGATCGCCCCGGGCATCGTCACCTCTGTCGAGGCCCTGGTCAACCGGGCGGCGCGGCTGTCTCGCGTCGAGCTCGTGCGGCCCAAGGAGGCGATCGGCCGCAACACGACGACGAATCTTCAGTCAGGCGCGATCTACGGTTACGCCGGCCTCGTGGAGGGATTGGTGGAGCGTATGCAAGCCGAGCTCGGGGGAGGGGCCAAGGTGGTCGCCACCGGGGGTAACGCGGGGCTTCTGGCCGACGTCGCCCGGTGCATCGAGCGGGTCGACGACAACCTTCGGCTCGACGGGCTCCGGATGCTCTACGAGGAGGCCCAACCCGGAGCTTCCGGGCGTTGACACCGCCGGGGCCTCGTGGTTATACTCTACGAAATCTAGTGGGTCTTGACGCGGGGTATCCCTATATACGGGACCCCCAGGGCGAAACAGGGGACGGCTCCGAAGGAGGCTAGCTGATGGGGATGTGGGTCGGGCGAGGGCGCAAGGCCAGGGTCGCTTACGGGTTCGACGACATCGCGCTCGTGCCTGGAGCCGTCACGGTCAATCCGAACGAGGTCGACATCACCTGGGAGCTCTGCGGCCACCGCTTCGACCTGCCGATTATCGCCGCGGCCATGGACGGCGTCGTCGGCCCCCGGCTGGCCATCGAAATGGGGCGCCTGGGCGGCCTCGCGGTCCTGAACCTGGAAGGCATCTTCTCCCGCTACGCGAACCCCTCCGAAGTGCTCGAGCGGATCGTGTCGGCCAGCCAGGAAGAGGCGACCAAGATCATCCAGTCGATCTACGGCGAGCCGATCAAGGAGGAGCTGATCCATCAGCGGATCAGCGAGATCAAGAAGGGCGGCGGCCCGGCCGTCGTGTCCTCGATCCCGCAGCGCGCCGAGCGGTTCGCGCAGATCGCGCAGGAAGCCGGCGCTGACATCTTCGTGGTCCAGTCGACCGTCACCACCGCTCGCCACATCGCCACCGAGTACACGCCCGTCGATCTCCGCAAGCTGAAGAAGCAGCTGGCGATCCCGCTGGTCGTCGGCAACGTCGTGACCTACGAGGCCTGCCTCGAGCTCATGGACGTCGGCGCCGACGCGCTGCTGATCGGTGTGGGTCCCGGCGCGGCCTGCACGAGCCGCGAGGTCCTGGGGCTCGGCGTGCCGCAGGTGACAGCCACGACCGACGCGGCCGCCGCGCGCGACTTCTACTGGAAGCGCAGCGGGCGGTACGTGCCGATCATCACCGACGGCGGGATGACGACGGGCGGCGACGTCTGCAAGGCGTTCGCGTCGGGAGCCGACGCCGTCATGATCGGCTCGGCCTTCGCCCGCGCGATCGAGGCTCCGGGGCGCGGCTATCACTGGGGCATGGCGACGCCGCACGCGAACCTGCCGCGCGGCACGCGGATCCGCGTGGGCAGCGCGGGCCCGCTCGAGCAGATCCTCTTCGGACCCGCGTTCACCGAGGACGGCACCCTCAACCTCGTCGGCGCCATTCGCACGTGCATGGGCTCGGTTGGCGCGCGCACGATCCGCGACCTGCAGCAGACCGAGCTGATCATCGCGCCGACGATCAAGACGGAAGGCAAGGTCTTCCAGCAGGCTCAGAAGCTCGGGCGCCCGCGGTAGGCGGGCGCCGATGTCGGCCGGCGCCGGCAAGATCGCGGTTCTCGACTTCGGCGGTCAGTACACCCAGCTGATCGCCCGGCGTGTCCGCGAGATGTCCGTCTACTCGGAGATCTTCTCCTGCACCCACCCGCTCGCCGACATCCTGTCCGCGGGCTACCAGGGCATCATCCTCTCCGGCGGCCCGTCGAGCGTCTACGAGGATGGGGCGCCGCTGCCGCCGAAGGAGCTCTTCGACGCCGGCATTCCGGTCCTGGGTATCTGTTACGGCATGCAGGCGATGGGCTATCTCCTGGGCGGCCACGTCATCCCCGCCGAGCGGCGAGAGTACGGCAAGGCCGAGATCACCCTGGAGGGCTCGAGCCCGCTCTTGCGTGGCGTCGAGCCCGAAGAGACCGGCCGGGTCACGGTGTGGATGAGCCACGGCGACACCGTCCTTCGCCCGCCGAAGGGCTTCATCTCGCTCGCCAGGACCCCGAACTGTCCAGTCGCGGCGATGGCGAACGAGGAGCGGCGGCTCTACGCCGTGCAGTTCCATCCGGAGGTACTGCATACGCCGCAGGGGCGGACGATCCTCGACAACTTCCTCAGCGTGTGCGGCGTCAACCGCACGTGGTCGATGGCCGGCTTCATCGATACGACCGTCGAGGCGATCCGCGCCCAGGTGAACGGCCAGCGCGTGCTGTGCGCGCTCTCGGGCGGTGTCGACTCGTCCGTCGTCGCCGTGCTGGTCCACCGCGCGATCGGCGACCAGCTCACGTGCGTCTTCGTCGACAACGGCTTGCTCAGAAAAGGGGAGGCCGAGTCGGTCGTCCACACGTTCCGCGACGCATTCAAGATGAACCTGATCCACGTCGATGCATCCGCGCGATTCCTCGACACGATTCGCGGCGTGACGGATCCGGAGATCAAGCGCAAGCGCATCGGCGCCGAGTTCATCGCCGTGTTCGAGGACGAGGCCAGGAAGCTCGGCGACATCCCGTGGCTCGCCCAGGGCACGCTCTATCCGGACGTCATCGAATCGGTCTCCTTCCGCGGCCCCTCGGCCACGATCAAGACCCACCACAACGTCGGGGGCCTGCCGCTGGAGATGCAGTTCAAGCTGGTCGAGCCGCTCCGCGAGCTCTTCAAGGACGAGGTCAGAAAGCTCGGTGAGCTCCTGGGGCTGCCGCCCGAGATCGTCTGGCGCCAGCCGTTCCCGGGGCCCGGGCTCTCCATCCGCGTCCTCGGCGAGGTGACGCCCGATCGGCTCGACCTGCTCCGTGAGGCCGACGCGATCGTCCAGGAAGAGGTCGGCCGCGCGGGCCTGGAGCGCACGGTGTGGCAGGCGTTCGCGGTGCTCCTGCCCATCCGCACGGTCGGTGTCATGGGCGACTTCCGCACGTACGCGCACGTCATCGCGCTGCGGGCCGTCATGAGCCAGGACGCGATGACCGCGGACTGGGCGCGGCTGCCCTACGATCTCTTGGGCACGATCAGCAGCCGGATCATCAACGAGGTGAAGGGCATCAACCGGGTCGTTTTCGACATCTCGTCCAAGCCGCCTTCCACGATCGAGTGGGAGTAGCCGGGAGCTCGATGCAGCACAGCGACTTCGTCCACCTCCACGTGCATTCCGAGTACAGCCTGCTCGACGGCGCCGCCCAGCTCGAGAAGCTCGTCGCCAAGGCCAAGGAGCTCAAGTTCCCGGCGATCGCGCTGACCGATCACGGCAACCTGTTCGGCGCGATCGACTTCTACAACGCGGCCCAGAAGGCCGGCGTCAAGCCGATCCTCGGCTGCGAGCTCTACGTCGCGCCCGGCGGCCGCAAGGAGCGGGGCTCGCAGGACGGCGGCTACGAGGGCGCCAACCATCTCACCGTGCTCGTCCGCAATCGCACGGGCTATCAGAACCTCGTCAAGCTGGTCTCGCGCGCGTTCCTCGAGGGGTTCTATTACAAGCCGCGCGTCGATCGCGAGCTCCTGGCCCAGCACGCCGACGGGCTCCTCGTCCTCTCCGGCTGCCTGAACTCCGAGGTGTCGCGGATGCTGAGCGCCGGCGACACCGCGAAGGCCCGGGAGACCGCCGGGTGGTACCAGGAGGTCTTCGGCAAGGACCACTACTTCATGGAGGTCCAGGCGCACGGGCTCGAGGAGCAAGAGCGGGTCATGGCCGAGACCCTGCGGATCGCCAAGTCGATCGGCGCGCCGGTCGTGGGCACGAACGACTCGCACTATCTCGAGGGCGGCCACGCCCGCGCCCACGAGGCGCTGCTCTGCATCCAGACCGGCACCAACCTCCAGGACACCGGCCGCTTCCGGTTCTCGACGCAGGAGTTCTACATCAAGTCGGCCGAGGAGATGGCGCGTGTCTTCGCCGAGCTCCCCGAGGCCTGCTCGAACACCCTGGCGGTCGCCGAGCGGTGCAACCTCACGCTCGAGTTCAACCAGTTCCACCTGCCGCGCTACGTGGTGCCGAGCGAGCACACGCTCGACAGCTACCTGCACGAGCTCGCGCATGCCGGGCTCAAGGGCCGGTACGGCGCGAACCCGGGCGACTCGATCGAGGCGCGGCTGGCCCACGAGCTCTCCGTCATCGAGAAGATGGGGTTCGCGAGCTACTTCCTGGTGGTGTGGGACTTCATCCGCTATGCGCGCGAGCAGGGGATCGCGGTCGGCCCCGGCCGCGGCTCGTCGGCCGGCTCATTGACCGCGTACTGCCTGGGCATCACGAACGTCGATCCCATACGTTACGGGTTGCTCTTCGAGCGATTCTTGAACCCCGAGCGGATCTCGATGCCCGATATGGACATCGACTTCTCGGACGACCGCCGCGACGAAGTGATCCGTTACGTCGCGGAACGCTACGGCCGCGACCGGGTCGCCCACATCATCACGTTCGGGACGCTCGGCGCCAAGGCGGCGATCCGCGACGTCGGCCGCGTCCTCGGCATGCCCTATGGCGACGTGGACCGCATCGCGAAGCTCGTGCCGAACTTCCCGCTGAACATCACGCTCGACGACGCCTACCAGAAATCGCTGCCGCTGGCCGAGATGGTGAAGAGCCAGGCGAACGTGAAGGAGCTGTGGGAGATCGCCCGCACGCTCGAGGGCTGCACGCGCCACGCCTCGGTGCACGCCTCGGCGGTGGTCATCTCCGACGAGCCGCTCGAGGAGTACATCCCGCTCTACAAGGATCCCAAGCGGCCGGAGCTGATCACCGGCTACGCGATGGGGCCGATCGAGAAGCTCGGCCTGTTGAAGATGGACTTCCTCGGGCTCCGGACGCTCACCGTGCTCGCCAACACGGTGGCGCTGATCAAGGAGTCGCGCGGGCTCGAGCTCGACCTCGACCGGCTCCCGCTCGACGACAAGAAGACGTACGAGATGCTCTCCGAGGCGAAGACGTTCGGCGTGTTCCAGCTCGAGTCGGGGGGCATGCGCGACGCGCTCCGCGGCCTCAAGCCCGAGCAGCTCGAAGACCTGATCGCGATGGTCTCGCTCTATCGGCCCGGCCCGATGGAGCTCATCCCCGACTTCATCCAACGCAAGCACGGGCGGTCCAAGATCACGTACGAGCACCCCGCGATGGAGAAGTTCACGCGCGAGACGTACGGGATCATGGTCTATCAAGAGCAGATCATGCAGATCGCCTCCGAGATGGCGGGCTTCACCATGGGCGAGGCCGACATCCTGCGCCGCGCCATGGGCAAGAAGGACCGCGAGCTCATGGCCAAGCAGCGCGAGAAGTTCCTCGCCGGCTGCCGCGAGCGCAACACCTCCAACGCGAAGGCCGAGCGCGTCTGGGAGCTGATGGAGAAGTTCGCGGGGTACGGCTTCAACAAGTGCCTCTCGGGTGACACGATCATCGAGATGGCCGATGGGACGCACAAGCCGATCACCCAGGTCCGCGACGGGGATTGCGTTCTCACGAAGGACGGGCCGTCTCGGGCGTTTGGCGTGAGACCAAGTGGACAGCGCCAGATCGGCCGGCTTCAGCTCGCAAACGGGATGAGCATTCGCTGTACTCCCGATCACCCCATCTTCACCCAACGAGGTTGGGTGAACGCAGAGGACCTCACCGACACCGATTTCGTCGCTGTCGCGCGCGAACTGCCGTGTGGCTCGACGACGGTTCCTGATCATTGGCCGGGGCTTCTGGGTTATGCCCTTTCGGAGGGCAGCCTCGGATACGAGAGCCATTTCTATCTGTACTCGACGGTCGAGGACGAACTGGACGACATGCAGCGCATCGTCTCGGCATACGCCAACACGATCGCCCGTGTCGAGCATCGGGCGAAGCCCAAGGCTTCGTCGGTCCGTCCGAGTCGGATCGATCGATCGGTCCCATCGGAAGCCGTCACGTTTCTCTTCCGAGAGTGCGGCCTGAAGGGAAGCACTGCGCTCAACAAGCGGACCCCTGCAGTCGTCGACGGCTGGAATCGACGTGCCATCGCGATTCTCGTCGGGAAGCTGTTTCAGGGAGACGGCTGCGTTCACCCGAAGACGCTCTCGGTCTACTACGCGACGTCCTCCGAGGGCCTCGCCGGTGACGTTCGTCGCCTCCTATCAAAGCTCGGTATCCCGAGCACGATTCATCGCAAGTGCTTCGCGTATCGCGGCACGAGCCGCGTCGGTTACACGGTGAATCTCATTGGAGGGCGCCGGGCGTTTGCGCGATTCGAGCAGCTCGTTGGACAACATCTCGTCGGAGCCAAGCGCGCTGCGCTTTCGGCGCTCGTGGATTCCTACGCGGACACACCGCGTCTGCTGGCGCGAGGAACTGTCGATGTCATCCCGACAGTGATCTACCGAGCGCCACTACAAGAGGCAATCCTCAAGCGTTACGGCACGCTGAAGGCTGGGTGTCGGGCGCTCGGGCTGGCTTATCGTCTCGTCTCGCCGGACCGCGCCAAGCGAGGGATGCGCCGCGACACTCTAGAGCATCTGGCGAGTCGCCTGGAATCGCCGGTGCTCGAGAGTCTGGTCGACCCCGCGATGGGGTGGTCGCGACCGCGGCGATTCGTCCTCGAGGGCGTCGAGGCGACATACGACTTCGAGGTGCCCGGCGCCCACAGCTTCATCGCCAACGGGATCGCGGCGCACAACTCCCACGCCGCGGCGTACGGGCTCGTCGCCTACCAGACCGCGTACTTCAAGGCGAACTATCCGGTCGAGTTCATGGCCGCGTTGCTGACCTCCGAAATGGGGGACACCGACAAGATCGTTAAGTACATCGAAGAGTGCCGGGCAATGGGCATCGAGGTGGTGCCGCCCGACGTGAACGTGTCGGCGGTGCAGTTCTCCGTCGCCGGCGACACGGTCCGCTTCGGCCTGGCCGCGATCAAGAACGTCGGCGAGGCGGCGATGCAGTCCATCCTGAAATCGCGCAGCGCCGAGGGGCCGTTCACCACCCTGGAGGACTTCTGCACGCGCGTCGATCTGCGGCTGGTCAACCGGCGCGTGGTGGAGAGCCTCATCAAGGCGGGCGCCTTCGACTCGCTCGGCCTCACGCGCGCGCATCTCCTGGCCACCACCGACGGTGCGCTCGAGGGCGGCCAGCGCCAGCAGCGGGACCGCGCCGAGGGCCAGGGCTCGTTCTTCGAGATGATGCCGGCCGGCGCGCCCGCGCGCGCGAGCGCGCCGGCCGAGGTCACGCCGGAGTGGGAGTCCGATCAGCGCCTGGCGTTCGAGAAGGAAGTGCTCGGCTTCTACATCTCCGGCCATCCGTTGGCGCGCTATCGCGGCGTGGTCGAGCCGCTCGGCGTCACGACCTCCGCCGACCTGGCCGCTAAGGGTCACGGCGCGCGCGTGCTGCTCTTCGGCCACGCGACCGGGCTCAAGGAGACGTCGACGAAGGGCGGCAACCGCATGGCGTTCTTCACGCTCGAGGACATGGAAGGCACCGTCGAGGTCACGGTGTTTCCCGAGCCGTTCAAGTCGGCGGCCGCCTGCCTGCGCTCGGGCGAGGCGGTGCTGGTCCGCGGCCGCGTCGACGACGGCGACAAGGGGCGGGTCGTGCTCGCCGAGGACGTCCGCCTGCTCGAGCAGGCGCTCGCGGACTACGGCAGCCGCCCGAAGAACGGCAGTGCGAGCGAGCCGAACGCCTGCCGGATCCGCGTGACGCCCGGCGAGGATCCGAGCGCCGTGCTCGCGGCCGTTCGCCAGCTCTGCGGGGAGCATCCCGGGCGGGTGCCCGTGTTCCTGCACCTCGTACTCGGCGGTCAGGAAGTGATCGTGCGGACTCGCGGGCTTTCGGTCGACGCCAGCAAAGAGCTCGTGGCCGACGGCGAGACGCTCCTCGGCGCGGGCGCCATCAGCGTGGACTATGCCGGACGCGCTTGACTTCGAGCAGCCGCTGCTCGACATCGAGAACCGGATCGTGACGCTCCAGGCCGAGGAGAGCACGGCGCGCACGCGCGACGAGATCGCCAAGCTCGAGGAGCGGCTGGCGCGATTGCGCCAGCGGACCTACGCGAGCCTGACCGCCTGGCAGCGCACGCAGCTCGCGCGCCATCCCAAGCGGCCGCACACGCGCGACTTGATCAAGCTCCTCTTCGAGGACTTCGTCGAGCTCCACGGCGACCGGCTCTACGGCGACGACGCCGCCGTCGTCGGCGGCCTGGCCCGTTTCGAGGAGCAGGGCGTCGTCGTCATCGGCCATCAGAAGGGGCGGGACACGCGCGAGAAGATCGCCCGCAACTTCGGCATGCCGCACCCCGAGGGCTACCGCAAGGCGCTGCGCCTGATGCACATGGCCCAGAAGTTCGCCAAGCCGGTCATCACGTTCATCGACACACCCGGTGCCTATCCGGGGCTCGGCGCCGAGGAGCGCGGGCAGGCCGAGGCGATCGCGCGCAACCTCCGCGAGATGGCCGCGCTCCGCGTACCGATCCTCTCGATCGTGACCGGCGAGGGCGGCAGCGGCGGCGCGCTCGCGATCGGCATGGGCAACCGGGTCCTGATGCTGGAGTACGCGATCTACTCGGTCATCTCGCCGGAAGGGTGCGCGGCCATCCTGTGGGGCGACGCCGCCAAGGCGCCCGAGGCCGCGGAATCGATGCGGATCACGGCGCCCGACCTGCTGCGGCTCGGCGTGATCGACTCGATCGTGCCCGAGCCCGTCGGCGGCGCGCACCGCGACTGGGAGGGTGCGGCGGGCCATCTGCGCGACGCGCTGCGCGAGAACCTCGTCGAGCTCGCGGGGCAATCCGGAGACGATCTGGTCGCCGGCCGCTACGAGAAGTTCAGGCGGATCGGCGCGTTCGAGGAGGGATCGGTCCCGGCGCGCGGCGGAGCATAGCGGACCGGCTCAGACCGTGCGCCTGCGCAGCGCCGCGGCGACGTCCTCGTCGGTGACCAGGACGTTCATGAAGCGTCCCGCGACGGCGCCGCGCACCGCCTCCACCTTCGCCTTGCCCCCGGCGATCGCCACGACGTAGCGGTCGTCCCGCCGCGAGAGCGCCTGCAGCCGCTCGCCGGGCACCGAGAGCACCCGCCGCATCAGCGCGCGCAGCTCCGGGCGATCGACGATGCGCCCCGCCTCGTCGAACGGCTGGTAGTTGATCTCGCCGACGACGCCGAGCTGACGCAGCCGTTTGACGCTGACGCCGTACGACTCGGCGAGCGAGCAGAACCCCGGCGTGCTCTCGCCGATGAGGCCGATGCCGACCAGCGCGATGTCGACGTCCTGCGCGGCCTCGTAGATCCGCCGGATCGCCGGATCGCGCAGGAGCCGGCGCCGCTCGCGCTCGATCTCGGACAGCGACAGGAGATGCTGCACCGGCAAGGCCCAGGCGTGAACGTGCGGGCGGTACTTCGCGGCCATCATCCCGACGAGCGTGTTCGGGAACAGGTCCACGAGCTCGAGCGTGCTCTCGCCGGAGAGCGGGTAGAGGGCGAGGTCGCGGAACCGCCGCTCGTGGAGCTGGCGGATCGTCTGGTAGAGCGTGAACCCGCACGAGAGCCCGACGCGCAGACCGTTGCCGGCGATCTTCTCGAAGTATGCCGCCGCCGCCGTGCCGAGCTCTTCCTTGACGTCGCCGCGCCCGCCGGCCGGGACGACGACGGCGTCGCGCAGGCCGAAGCGCTCGACCAGCCCGGCCTCGAGCTGCTCGCGGCGCGGCAGATCGAGCTCGACGCGGACGAGACCCTCGTCGAACGCGCGCTTGAGCAGCCGCGACACCGTGGCCGCCGACACGCCGAGGGCGGTGGCGATGTCCTTCTGGCTCTTGCTCTGACGATAGTAGAGCTCGAGGCAGTGGACCGTTTGCCGGAGCTCGCGCGAGGTGAGGGGAGCCGTTTTCACGCCGGAGTCCTGTCGTCAGAAATAAATTTCATTCCCATAAATTTCTTGCTTGACGACCTCAGTGTACCCCGATATCCTCGAATGCAAGCATCCAATTCCTCACCCCTCACGCAAGGAGGCGCGCATGTCTGCGCGGCGCTATGGCCCCCAGGATGGCCAGCCCACCACCAAGATGTCGGACTATCATCAGTCGAAGGACGAGCTCGCCGGGCTGCCAGTGACCGTCGCGGAAAAGATCCCGGTCACGAACACGCCGAACATCTTCTCGTACAAGTCGTACGTCTTCGCGAAGAACCCGGCCCTCGTCCAGCGCTACATCAAGGCCACCAAGGCGGACGTCGGCGGGGTGGGCGGCCACGTCGTGGCGGCCGACGAAGTGAAGTCGGTCATCGCCAAGTACGTCCTCGACAACAACAGCTATCGCGGCGAGCCCATCTTCACCTCGATGATCGTGACGCACACCGGCGACGACTGCGCGGTCACCGGGATCATGGCCGAGAGCGTCGACATGTCGGTCGTGGACGAGCTCATGTGGGACGCGCTGCAGGAAGGCGCCACCAAGGCGGCCGAGCTCGGGCTCTACGGCCCCGGGCAGGATCTGGTGGCCGACGCCTTCACCGGCAACCTGCGCGGCGCCGGCCCGGCGACCGTGGCGCTGCCGTTCCCGGTCCGCAAGGACAACGCCTCGCAGACCGTCCTCGTCTCGTTCGCCGACAAGACCGAGCCGATGGCGTTCAACCACTACGCCACCGGCGCTTACATGCTGCCGCGGTTCAACACCGGGCTCGTCATCGCGGCCTCCAAGATGAAGCGCGGCTACGTCTTCGAGATCGTCGACCTCGACACGAAGGCGCAGGCGGTCGAGGCAGGCGCGCACCCGCGCGACCAGCGGGCGCTCGACAACAAGATGGAAGAGCTGGCCAAGGGGCTCCAGGAAAAGGTCATCACCCTGCGCGCGCCCGAGGACCTCTACGACATCGAGGGGCTCACACGCTCGTCGCGCTTCGTGATCGCCCGCGTCTGGAGCCGCAACGAGAAGGGCGAGAAGGATCAGCTCGGCTACATCTGCTCGGCCGAGCGGCTGCACAACATCAAGACCAAGAAGGGCTTCACCTACGGCGGCAAGGACGATCCGGTGCTCCTGGCCTTCGCCCAGGGCGACTGGCCGGCGCCGGGCGAGATCACGTCGCCGTGGGCCACCGCGCCCATGGTCGCCGGCGACTGTCGCGGCAGCCACAACCTGCACATCCTGCCGATGCCGATCAACTCGCAGACCTCGTACTGGTCGGGGCCGATCCTGTCCGCGATCACCCTGTCGTGCAACATCCACACGGGGCGCATCGGCGCCATCTCCGATCAGTTCGCGCTCGGCACGCCGTGGGACGAGGTGCGTCGCACCGCCTCGCAGCTGGCGATCCAGTTCCGCCACGCGCACGGGATCAAGCAGCCGGCCACCCTGCACGAGGAGGAGCTCGAGTACCAGGAGGGCTGGAAGGAGCGGCGCAACCGGCTCGAGCGCCAGTTCGAGGTCAAGCCGCCGCTCACGTTCAGCAACGGCAACGGACACGGCCCCGACGCCGGCAAGCAGCCCGCCGGCGCGCGCAAGGGCGGCCGGCCGGACGAGATCGACTAGCCCGGGTTCAAGCTCGGTCTCAACCTCGGGGGGAGCGGCGGCGCTCCCCCCGAGCTTTTTCGGCGATCTCCTGGTCACTTTGGGCGCCTTCGTTTGACTTGCCAGACTGCGGGTGCTACGGTCGGACCAACGCAAACGTGGGATTTTTCAAGCACTCATGGCCAAGCTCCACCTGATCACCTACGGCTGCCAGATGAACGAGTACGACTCGGAGCGGGTGGCCGGCTTGCTCCGTGAGGCGCGCTGGGAGCTCACCCCCCACGAGACCGAAGCCGACCTGATCCTCGTCAACACGTGCGCGATCCGCGAGAAGGCCGAGGACAAGGTGTTCTCGAAGCTCGGAGAGCTCCGCCTGCTCAAGGCGCAGAAGCCGGAGCTGATCATCGGCGTGATGGGCTGCATGGCCCAGCTCCACCAGAAGGCGATCCAGCGCCGCGCGCCGTCCGTCGACCTGGTCTTCGGCTCGCCGGCGATCGCGCGCGTGACCGAGCTGGTCGATCGCGTCCGGCGCGAGCGTCGGCCGGTGCTCGAGACCGGGGAGGGGCCGCTGGTCAAGATCACCACGCGTCCGCCCGCCGCGGGACGGCTCAAGGAATTCGTCACGGTGATGGAGGGGTGCGAGAAGCACTGCACCTTCTGCGTCGTGCCGCGCACGCGCGGGCGCGAGCGGAGCCATTCGCCCGAGGTCATCGTCGCCGAAGTCCGCCGGCTCGCGGCCGAGGGCTGCCGCGAGGTGACCCTGCTCGGCCAGACGGTGAACGCATATGGGCGCGACCTCACGCCGCGCAGCGACCTCGGCGAGCTCTTCGAGCGCGTCGCCGAGATCGAGGACATCGCACGGATCCGGTTCACCACCTCGAATCCCTACAACCTGACCCCGAAGCTGATCCGCGCCATACGCGACGTCCCGAAGGTGTGCGAGTACTTCCACCTGCCGCTCCAGTCCGGCTCGAACGACGTGCTCACGCGCATGAACCGCGGCTACACCCGCGAGCGCTACCTGGAGCTGGTCGCGCAGATCCGCAACGCGGTGCCGGAGATGGCGTTCTCGACGGATCTGATCGTCGGCTTTCCGGGCGAGAGCGAGGCGGACTTCGCGCAGACGCTCGAGATGGTCGAGACCGTCGGCTACGACAACGTGTTCGTCTTCCGCTACTCGCGGCGGCCGGGCACGCCGGCGGCGACGATGCCCGATCAGGTCCCCGACGACGTGAAGGCCCGTCGCAACGTGAAGCTCCTCGAGGTGGCCGCGCGGAGCGCGGCCGAGCGGAGTGGATGGCTCGCCGGCCGCACGGTGGAAGTCCTGGTGGACGGAACGTCGAAGAAAAATGCCGGAGAGCTGTCGGGCCGGACCCGCTGCAATCGCGTCGTCAACTTCGACGGGCAGGGGAGCGTGGCCGTCGGTGACCTGACGCAGGTGCGCATTGACCAGGTGCTGCCACACAGTCTGCGGGGGACACTCGCTTCCCAACCGGAGGAGGCCGCATGTTTGTCGAAATGAAGGTCCGCGGACTGGCCCTGGACGCCGTCTCGAACATGCCGATCATCATCCTCCGCGACGAGGAGGACAAGCGGTCGCTGCAGATCTGGGTCGGCATCTTCGAGGCCAACGCGATCGCGCTCGAGCTCGAGAAGGTCGCGCCGGCCCGTCCCATGACGCACGACCTGATCAAGAACATCCTCGAGACGCTCGAGGCGCGCGTGCTCAAGGTGGTCGTCACCGACCTCAAGGAGAACACCTTCTTCGCCGCGCTCCATCTGCAGCTCGGCGAGACCGAGTACACCGTCGACTCGCGCCCGTCGGACGCCATCGCGCTCGCCCTCCGCGTGGCGGCCCCGATCTACGTCGACGAGGACGTCATTCGCAAGGCGAAGAGCCTCGAGGTCACCAAAGAGGCGGAGCCCGTCAAGCCGGACGATCCCGACCAGCTCCGCGAGTGGCTGCAGAACATCAAGCCGGAGGATTTCGAGAAGTTCAACAAGGCCTGATGCGGACTTCTGCTCGTGCGGATCGCGCTCTTCACCAATAACTATCTGCCGTTCTGCGGGGGCGTCACGATCTCGGTCGAGACGCTCCGACGGGGCCTCGAGTCCTCCGGCCACGATGCGTGGGTGTTCGGCCCGCGGCTGACGGGCGCCGAGGACGCCTCGGTCAAGGTCGTCCGCTACCCGTCGATCCCCGTCGCGACCTACCCGGAGTTCGCCCTGGCGGTGCCGTACTCGCGCCGGATCGATCGGCTCGTGACCGCGCTCAACTTCGACGTCATCCACGCGCACCACCCGTTCCTGCTCGGCCCGGCGGCGCGCCGCCTGGCCCGCCGCAACCGCCGGCCGCTGGTCTTCACGTACCACACGCGCTACGAGAAGTACGCGCACTACGTGCCCCTGCCGCTGGCACTCGTGCAGGCGGCCGCGCTGCGGATCTCGGCGGGCTTCGCCGCGCAGGCCGATGCGGTGCTGGCGCCCTCGGCGGTCATCCGCGACGAGCTGCACGCGCGCGGCGTCCGCGCGCCGATTGCGGTGGTCCCGACCGGCATCGATCTCGCGCACTTCAAGCCGGGCGACCGCGCGGCGGCGCGGCGGAGCCTGGGCGTGGCCGACGGCGAGCCGCTGGTGCTGTACGTCGGGCGGCTCGACCGCGAGAAGAGCGTCGATCGCGTGGTGGCCGCGTTCGAGCGCGTGGCCTCGACGGTGCCCGCCGCGCGGCTCGCCCTGGTCGGGCAGGGTACCGAGACACAGCGGCTTTCACGCATGGCCGCGGCGCTGCCGGTTGCCGACCGCATCCGGTTCCTCGGACTCAGGCCCCACGACACCCTGGCCGAGTGCTATCGGGCGGCCGATGTCTTTCTGTTCGCGTCCGAGACCGAGACGCAGGGCCTGGTCCTCGCCGAGGCCGCCGCGTGCGGCCTGCCGGCGGTGGCCGTCGACGCGCCCGGCTGCGACGAGGTCGTGCGCGACGGCGAGACCGGCATCCTGACGAAGGGCGATCCGGCCGGGCTGGCCGAAGCCGTGATCGGGCTCCTGCTCGACCCCGAGCGTCGCCGCGCGATGGGCCGCCGCGCCCGTGAGCTGGCCGAGCGCCTCTTCGATGTCTCCCTGCAGATCGATCGCACGATGGCCGTCTACGCCGACGCCGTCGCACGCCTGCGGTGAGCCGACTTCACGAGTCGCACCGGCGGATCAACGCCGAGATCGCGCAGGAGAAGGCGGGGGCGCTCGGCCGCGCAGGCGAGCGGCTCGAGGCGGCGCTCGAGCACGTGGCATCCCTCGGCCGACGCCTCGACGTCACCTGGGACCCCGACGAGCACGGGCGCCTCCTTGGCGAGTACGAGAGCGCACGGATCCGCGCGGTCGGTCCACGCCCGGCTGGCCCTGGTGATCCAGCGCGAGGCGCTCGGCCTGCGCCATCACCGGATCGTCGATCAGCAGTTTCCCGAGCCGCCCCGCCGCGCCGCGGCCCGGCGTCCGCTCTAGTCGTCCCCGTTGATCTGGAACCTCGAAGCCGAGACCATGCCGCGCGCGGCGCGGGAGCGCCTGCAGCTCGGTCGCCTTCGCGACACGCTCGGCTGGGGCCGTCGAGCGCGTGGCGTTTCACCGGGAGCGGCTCGGCGGCGCAGACCTCGCCGGCCTGCCGTTCGTCCGCAAGACCGACCTCCGCGAGCGGACCTTGCTCGCGCTCGAGGAGCTGGCACCCCACTATCAGCTCGTCGTCGATCGCGCGGCGACCCTGGCGCGGCTCGAGGTCCAGGTGGAGCCCGCGCCCGCGCTGATCGCGCGCTGCGGCGGCTTCGCCGCCGACCATCCGGAGATCACGTCGCTCGGCGGCGCGCCGCCGAGCAGCTCCGGCAGGCCACGCGCCTGAGCGTCGAGCTCTCCATCGTGGCTCCGCGGACGATCCCGCGTTCGGAGGGCAAGGCGGTGCGTGTGATCGAGCGCGGGTAGGGGTATCCTGAGACGGGAGGATGCGATGAGCGACCAGGCCAGGGACATGATGGCGAAGATCGAGCGCGGCGTCCGTCTCGAGTCGGCCGCGGAGATGACCGGGGAGTTCCGCGAAAACCTGATCCACCTCCTGACCATGCAGGCCGATTCCGAGCTCGCCGGCGGTTACGGCTACGTGCCGTGGATCACCAAGGCGCCGACGGTCGAGGAGAAGCACGTGGTCGCCCAGATCGTGAAGGACGAGCTCCGCCACGCGACCGTCATGTACAGCCTCCTGGCCGACCTGGGCTTCGACGTCGAAAGCCACGTGCGCCAGCACGACGAGATCTTCACGATGCGTATCGACGCCGGTCGCGACATCGGCACCGCGCGCATCACGAGCGACAAACGGGTGAACATCTTCTATTACCCGATCGACACGTGGGCCGACTTCATCTTCTTCAACTTCTGCATGGACCGCGGCGCCGGCCACCAGCTCGAGGACGTGCGGGGCTGCTCCTACGGGCCGTGGGTGCGGGCAATCGACGGCATCTTCAAGGAAGAGAAGTTCCACATCCGTCACGGCGAGTACTGGGTCAAGAAGCTCGCGGAAGACGCAACCACCCACGCCGAGGCGCAGACCACGTTCGACAAGTGGTACGTCCGCACGATGAACATCTTCGGACGTCCGGGATCGCCGAAAAATCAGATCTATAGGAAGCTCCAGCTCAAGCTCCGTGACAACGACGAGGTCCGCCAGGCGTTCGCCGCGGAAGTGAAGGATCTCTGCGAGAAGTTCGGGCTGACCGTGCCGGAGTGGAAACCGGTCTGGGACAAGCTCCCGGAAGAAGCGCACATTCCGGGCTAGTGCGCGTTCCGGTCGGTCTCAACATCTGGTCGAGGCTCGTCGAAAAGTCCTTTCCGTACCTCGACAAGGCTCTCGGTCCCTTCGATTCGCTCTGGCTTCCCGATCACGTGCAGTACGGCGCCAACCGTGTCGCCGAGGGCTGGACCCTGCTCGCGTACGCGCTCGCGCGCTACCCGGACAAGCTCTGTGGACACGAGGTGCTCTGCAACAGCTTCCGCAACCCCGCGCACCTGGCCAAGATGGTCGCCACGGCGCAGGCGCTCTCGGGCGGCCGGGTCATCCTCGGCATCGGCGCCGGCTGGAACGAGGAGGAATACCGCGCGTACGGCTGGCCCTATCTGACGGCGCGTAGGCGTATCGCCCAGCTCGCGGAGGCGATCCAGCTGATTCGGACGATGTGGACCCAGACGCGGGCGAGCTATCAGGGCGAGCACTACACGCTGACCAGCGCCCACTGCGAGCCGCGGCCCGACCCGATCCCGCCCATCATGGTCGGCGGCCACGGCGAGACCTATCTGCTGCGGGTCGTCGCACGCCACGCGGACTGGTGGAACTATCCATTCCGGGACCCCGCGCTCTACACGCACAAGCAGGAGGTCCTCAAGCGCCACTGCCGCGAGGTCGGGCGCGACTACGACACGATCCGTCAGGTCGTCCGCGTCGGCATCCTGATCGCGGAGACCGAGCGTGAGCTGGAGCGCCTCAAGGTTGCGCCTGACACGCGCCCGGTGGCCGACATCAGGGTCGCCGGAACGCCGGCGCACGTGACCGACGCGCTGCGGGCGATCATCGCGCAGGGCGCCCATCGGCTCACGGTCAACTTCGCCGACGCGCCGCGCCCCGAGGGAACCCAGCTCTTCGCGGCCGCGGTCCTGCCGCACCTCGGCTGAGGCCAGCCGGCATTTGGGAGCCATCCGCGGCCTCCCAGACTTGACATAATCCACCTTATCGGAAGTAAGCCGCTGGGCACCGAGCCCAAGCGGGCGCTCGAGCGCGCGCCGTTTCAAAATGCTGCTCAATTCGCTGGTCAGCGGGCGGGGGCCGCCTTCCCTCCGCGCCAACCCTGACGAGCGGCAAAACGACGACTTCCCGCGGGGCTCGAGCTCGAGAATGCACCTGAAGTCCCGCTGGTACACCGATTGCCGACTCGTACTGGCGTGAGCGTCGAACGCCGGATGCCGATCTCGAGCTACCCGACTCCGCGCCGTCGGAGCATGACCCGGCCGGCTTGCGCCGCGCCGGCAGAGTGCTGCGCGGCGGAGCCCGTGTGGCGGCGCTGGTACGTGCCCCTGGTCGCCGCCGCGCTCGCGATAGTCGGCCTGATCATCGCCGCGGTCGTCGCGCTCGAGATGGTGAGCCGCGTGCCCGAGCGGTCGGCGCCGCCGGCGACGCCGCAGGTGGAGGAGCTGCTGGTGTCCGAGCCCTGATGCTGCGCGATCGGCTGCTCAAGTCCGTGCTCAGAGCCTGCGCAACCCGGCCGCCGAGGTCGCGCAAGTGCGCGCGGAATCGAGGCTCGCGTGTGGCACCGCAATTGCCATTCCTCCCAGCCGTGATGAACACGACGAGACTGCGCATGCTTGACAGCCCCCCGGCCGCCGCCTATGCTCCGCGCCGTACGAGCGCGCGGCCGCGCCGCGCGCCGTGCTGGCCCTCCGTAGTTTCCACCTGGATCTCGATTGGATTGGACGCTCAGCGGCGCCGCCGCGATGGCCTCTCGCTGGATCACACAGGAGGATCTTCATGAGGAGCACTCCCCGCTTCGACCAGACCCAGGGCAACATCACGCCGGGCTTTCGTAAGGACCATCAGGCCTTCATGCTGCAGCGCTTCACGTCGCGCGAGACGGCCGGCGCGTGGCTCGCCGCCCTGGCGCCCAGCGTGACCTCGGCGAGCGACGTGCGCGAGTTTCTCAGACGTCGGCGGCGGTCGAAGGCGACCGATGCTCAGCTCGCGACGTGGCACACGCGGTGGGTCAACGTCGCGGTGTCGTGCGACGGGCTCGAGACGCTCGGCGCGCCCGGCATCGGCGCGTTTCCCGAGGACTTCCGGCAGGGCCTGCGTCAGCGGGCGGCCACGTACGTGAACGACGAGCACATCGAGAAGTGGGAGATCGGCGGGACGCCGGACACCGAAGCCCATGCATTGCTGATCCTCGCCGCGGATACCGAGGACGATCTTGAGGCCGAGATCGAGCGGCAGCGCGCGCTGGCGCGCACGCACGGGCTGACCGAGCTCACGACCTATCGCGGCGCCGATCTCGGAGGGAGTCTGAGCGGTCACGAGCATTTCGGGTACCGCGACGGCATCTCCCAGCCGGACCAGGAAGCGCCCGGCGTGGCGCCGGCCTGGGGTGAGTTCGTCCTCGGCCACGTCAATCAGGCCGGCGAGCTCGCTCCGGGCCCGAACTGGGCGCGCTACGGCAGCTATGCGGTGTTCCGCCGGCTGAAGCAGGATGTGGCCGGCTTTCGCAACGCAGTTGGGACGCAGGCGTCGAAAGCGAAGCTGGCGCCGGATCTGCTCGGCGCCAAGCTGGTCGGCCGGTGGCCGAGCGGAGCCAAGCTGGGCGAGCTGGTTCAGGAGCCGCCGGCGTGGGCCGGCGACGACGCGGCTCGCGTGACGCGCTTCGACTTCGAGAAGGACCAGACGGGCGAGCGGACCCCGCACTTCGCGCACATCCGCAAGTCCAATCCACGCGATCCCGACGCCCAGCATCACCGGCTGATCCGGCGCGGCATTCCGTATGGTTCGGCGCTGCCGGCCGGAGCCGACGACGATGGTCAGGAGCGCGGACTGCTCTTCCTCGCCTACCAGGCGAGCCTGAGCAGCCAGTTCGAGCACGTGCAGCGCGAGTGGCTCAACCACGCGAAATTCCCCGCGCCACACACCGGCCGTGACCCGGTGGTGGGTCAAGGCAAAGGCGCCAACGAGCTCATTCTTCCCGTGAAAGGAGGCAGCCCCGCATCCATCACGCTGGGGCAGTTCGCGACCATGACCGGAGGGGGCTACTTCTTCTCGCCCTCGATCGACGCGCTCACCCAACTGGCGAATGTGGCCACAAGGAAGGCGACCATGGCGGACGACAACTGCAGGCTCGGAGAGTTCATCCTCAAAGAAGATCCCTACAACTGGAAGGCTCTAGGACTGACCGGTCGACCGATTCCCACCAACCTCGACGAGTCGTATCAGGTCAAGAGGAGCGGGATGGGCGTCCATCACGACGCCGGCAACCCGTTCGACTTCGAGTACTCGCCCGACGACCCCCAGTACTGGGAGGGCGGCCTCTTCTGGAACCTCGGCGACACCACGGTCAGGATCAGCAAGGCGATCCGGATCGAGTACGAGTACCAGGGCGTCCGCAAGGGGCTGGTGATCGGCTTTGAGGGAGCGGGGGGCGGGAACTAGCTTCCCGCCGGTCGCACGGCTCGCTCGGCTGGCCCGAGCGAGCCGTGCGCTCGACAACAGGACCGATGTTAAGTCAGGCGCTCGAGCATGGCGCGCACGCGCGCGGGCTCGTCGAGCGTTCCGAGATCTTCGAAGATCTGGAGCGCACGCTCCAGCAGCTTCCCCGCGCCGTCCGAATCGCCCAGGCGCTGACTGAGCCTGGCCTGGACGACGAGAGCCTTGGCGATGTCGTTGCGCGCGCCAACTGCCGTGAGGATGCTCATGGCGTTCCTGAGATGCGCCGCCGCGCCGTCCGGATCGTCGATGAGCGCACATTCGGCAAGGAGCAGCTCGGCGCGACCCTCGAAGTATCGGTGGCCCAGCTCGCGACTCACGGCAAGCACGCTCTCCAGCAGAGCCCGCGCGCGGGACGGGTCTTCGTTGCGCAGATGCCCTTCGGCGAGCCTCAGGGCGGCGCTCGATCGATCGTAGCGAAGCTCCCACCGCTCGAACCACGCCACCGCCTCGGCCATCTCGGCCACCGCCGCCCCCGCGTCACCCGTTTTGATCAGCGCGTTTCCACGAGCGATCTTGATCATCGCGGTATCGAGCTCCCTCGGCGAGAGTACCAGCGCCTCATCGAAGCACCGGAAGCCTGCGGCGGGGTCACCTCGATAGACATGAGTTGATCCCATGCGCCACCAGCCGACGACCTTCAGGCGGAGATCGTCCACCGCTTGCCCGTGCTCCAGAGCGCGCTGGCCATAGCGGAGGCCCCGCTGCCAGTCTCCTTGGTAGAGCGCGGCAATGTTCAGGACCCACAGCGTCCGGCAGGCCCACCAGACGTTTCCGCGCCTTTCGAAAACCTCGAGCGCTCGCTCTCCTGCGTCCAGAGCGGCTCGGAGATCTCCCGCGACACAGTAGACGTGGCCGAGGCAGCACTCGGCATACGCTCGGAGCTCCTCGAAGCCTCCGGCATCGGCGATGGCCGCCGCTTCACGGCAGTACGCGATGGCGACGTCGGGCTTGCTGCTGCCGGTGAGGCTGTGAACGAATCCGGTCCAGTAGTGCCAGGCGGCACGCCGACGCGGATCGCCCACCGTCTCAACGAGGTCTCGGATCGACTCGAGAGCGTGAATGTGCTCCCGATGTTGGCCCAGCGCGAACTTGACCTCCGCTTGGTCGACGACGGCGTCGATGCGGCGCAATCGGTTTGCTTCCGTGTCTTTCATCGCGTCGAGTCGCCCGAGCGCCGCTTCGAAATGCGCCATCGCTTCGGCGTTGGCCCAGCGGCGCTGCGCCTTCGCCGCGGCGAGAAGCGCGTAGTCGACGGCCTTCTCGTCCGCGGTGCTGCGGCCGAAGTGGTACGCGAGCAGCTCGACCACCTCGTCGAGGCGGCCGGCGTGGATGTCCTCGAGTGCGAACCCGGCGGCCGCGTGGGCCGCGCGGCGGCGGAGCTCCGTCAGGCTCCGGTACGCGACCTCTTGCGTGAGCCCGTGGGCGAACACGTAGACCGGCTCGTCGCCGTCGAATCGCCCGTACAGAAACTCCAGGCGCGTCAGCTCGGCCAGATTCGGCTCGAGATCGTCGGGATCGCCCAGCAGCGCCCGCAGCAACCCCAGCGCCACCTCGGGGCCGAGGACGGCGGCGTGCTGGAGCACTCCCCTCGCCGCGGGCGACAGGCGATCGATCCGGGCCAGCAGGACTTCCTCGACGGTATCGGGCATCTGCACGGCCGAGCCCTGCTCCGCCGCGACCCGCGCCAGCTCCTCCAGAAAAAACGGGTTGCCGTCGGCCTTGGCCACGATCGCCGGGCGGAGCGATGCCAGCGCGGCCTCCGAGGCGAGCAACGGCTCCACCATCGTCGTGCTCTCGTCGCTCGAGAGCCCGTGCAGCGCGATCTGCGTGAAGTTCGACTTGTCGGTCCAGGGCGGCCGATACCCCGGGCGATAGGTCAATACGACCAGGAGCGGGACACCGGCCAGACCATCCATCACGGACGCGAACGCCTCAGAGGCGTGATCGATCCAGTGCACGTCCTCGAGCACCAGGATGATGGGCTGACGCGCCCCGCCCCTGCGGATCATGCGCCGCAGAATTTCGAAGGTTTTCAGCTGGACCGACTCCGGTCTCAGCGCCTCCAGGCTTTCGGCTCCTTCCTTGATGCCGAGGAGCCGGAGCAGGTAGGGCGCGGCCTCGGCGGCGACGATTCCGAGGCGGGCGAGCGAGGCGCTCACCTTTGCCTGGACGACCTCGGGAGTGTCGAGGTCCGCGAGGCGGAAGGATCGGCGGAGTAGCTCGAGGATGGGCAGATACGGAATCGCGCCGCCGTACGACCGGCACCGTCCCTCGAAGAACATGACCCGCCGGCCCCGGATCGCCTGCCTGAACTCGAACAGGAGACGCGACTTGCCGATCCCCGCCTCGCCGGAGATGCCGACGATCTGCACGTGGCCCGAAGTCACCGACGCGAGGCGGCTGCGGAGCAGCTCGAGCTCGAGCTTGCGGTTCACGAACGTCGCCATGCGCCCGGCGGCCTTGAACCCGGCGCGCTCCGGCCCGGCGAGCCAGTAGGCGACCACGGCCGCGTCGTCGTCCGACGACGACTGCGGCTCGAGGTCGAAGCGGCGATCGAGGAACGGGGCCGCGGCCGAGCTCGCCACGATCGACCACGGTGGAGCCGAGGCGAGCAGCGACTCGAGCACCGCCCAGCCCTCCCGTCCCGTGTCGGAGTCGATCTCGGGGCCGCTGCTGGTCCGGCCGACCATGAAGACGCCGACGTGGATCCCGATCTTGAGCGGAAACCGATCCGTGCCGGTGACTCCCGCGCGCTCGAGCGCCTTGCGCATGGCCATCGCCGCGTGGGCGGCGCGGCGCGGAGCGTCTTCCGGCAGGTCGAGCCCGAACGCCGCGCCGACGCTCGTGGGGCTCAGCTCCTCGACGCGCCCCCCGAGGCTGCGGATCTTCTCGATCAGTGTCTCGAGCGCGCGGGTCGTGTCCAGCAGCGCATCGGCGTCGTCCGGCACCGAGAGGCGCGCGCGCAGGAGCGTGATCCGCCGGCGCTCCCACCGAATGCTGATCGACGGCGCCGCCGGTGCCGCGGGCGCGGCCTCCGACACAGGCTCGATGGTCTCGCTCGCCGCCGGAGCGGCGGCGGGCGCGGCCGCCGGCCGCGGCGGGCGCGGAGCGGCCCGCGGTGGCGCGCTCGGCGGCGCGCTCGGCGGCCGGAGCCCCAGCTTCTCGATACGCACGCGCAGCGTGTTGCGCGCGATGCCGAGCTTGGCGGCGGTGCGCGAGAGATTCCAGCCGGTCTGCTCGAGCGCGGTCCGGATGTGATCGGCCATCGCGTCGTCGAGCGACCCGACACCCGCGGCCGTGCTCGGCGGCGGCGCCGATGGCTCCGCAGCAGTGGGCGCGTCCGTGAGATCCAGCATCGCCGCGGTCACCTGCGTCGTCTCGGACAGGAGCGCCACGCGCTCCATCAGGTTGGCCAGCTCGCGCACGTTGCCAGGCCAGGAGTAGGCCATGAGTCGCTGGCACGCGTCCGGGCTGAGCGTCCGCGCGGAGACGCCGTAGTCGGCAGCGGCGCGGGCGAGAAAGTGATTCGCGAGCAGGAGGATGTCCTGGCCGCGCTCGCGCAGCGGGGGCAGGCGCAGGGTGAGTACCGCCAGGCGATGGTAGAGATCCTCTCGGAACTCGTGCTTGC
>Ga0306921_10000469_pt1 | contig 35343 bp, 35 predicted proteins | sample sta12Cox44000080_FD_203760 | JGI IMG/M metagenome (GOLD analysis project Ga0306921, IMG submission 203760) | Lab enrichment of tropical soil microbial communities from Luquillo Experimental Forest, Puerto Rico - statoxic.12C.oxic.44.000.080 (v2)... | ecosystem: Environmental > Terrestrial >... | reverse complement strand
GCGCGGGATGCTCACCTCGGTGAGGCGGATATCCGGGCCGCGCTCAAAGCTCGCTACGCGCGCCGCAGCCCGCCCCCGGGCAGAATCGAAGCTCCTGTCCCTCTCTCTATTTTGGGTGGAAGAGCATCGATGTCGTGGCAGGCGCGACGTCGGCGCTAGCGCCGCGGCGGCGTCAGCGCGTGCGCTCGAAGCCCCAGCGCTCGCAGTGCATGCCGTTGCCGACCTCGTCCTGTGTGGCGTACCAGTAGCCCGCCCTCTGGCAGGCCTGGTCCGCAGGCGTCCTCCAGAGCATTGGTGCGCACGCGCCGCCGATGGCGATGAAGAGCGCGCCGCCGACGGCAAGCGTCCCCACGAAGATCCAGTGGACGCGGTGAGCGATCGCGCGCGACGAACCATGGCTTCCACCCGGATCCGCGCCGGGCGCGGGCACGGCGGGAAGCTCGGCCGCGGCGTCGAGCGCCGCCTTGCGGTCGCCGAACCCGCGTGCTCGCAGCTCTCCGTCGAGAATGAGCTCCGCCTCGGGTGTGAGCCCGCCCTGCGCGGCCAGACGCAGCAAACTCGGCGTGTCTTGTGAGGTGTACTCGGCGCGCAGCTGCTCTAACGACCGACCCACCTTCCCAGCGTACGCCCTTCGATTCGCTGGGAAAACATCGATCTCGTCGCGACCGCCGCGTCAGCGCCACCGTGCCTTCTACTCATTCTTTAGTGGGAGGTGGCAAGGAGCGGGGCGAGGCGGGGCGCGCGTAGCGAGCTTTGAGCGCGGTCCAGAAGAAAGTCTCCCCGAACCGACCATTCCGCGCGAATCGCGAAGCGGCGCGCCCCGCCTCGCCCCGCGGGGTTGGCCTCAGCGCGTCAGCGGCGGATGTTCGCCGCCGTCTGCCCGAACAGCACCTTCTTCGCGGCGTCGTCCATCGTGCCCGGCGTGCGCAGCCCTCGGCCGACGTCCATGCCTCGCTGCACGGCCGGGCGGGCCTTCATGCGCTCGTACCAGGCGGCGAGGTTCGGGAAGTCGGCGAGCTTCTGGCCGAGGCGCTCGTGCGAGGTCGTCCACGGCCAGCTCGCGCAGTCGGCGATCGAGAAGGCGCCGCAGACGTACTCGCGGCCCGCGAGCCGCTTGTCGAGCACGCCGAACAGGCGATTGGTCTCGTTGGTGTAGCGGTCGATCCCGTACTGGATCTTCTCGGGCGCGTAGTGACGGAAGTGGTTCGCCTGGCCGAGCATCGGTCCCAGCCCGCCCATCTGCCACATCACCCACTCGAGCACCTGCATGCGGCCGCGCAGGTCCTTCGGCATGAGCTTGCCCGTCTTCTCCGCGAGGTAGACGAGGATCGCGCCCGACTCGAACACCGAGAGCGGCGGTCCGCCGTCGGCGGGATCGTGGTCGACGATCGCGGGCATGCGGTTGTTCGGGCTGATCGCGAGGAACTCCGGCTTGAACTGATCGCCGTGGCCGATGTTCACCGGCACGACCTCGTACGGCAGGCCGAGCTCCTCGAGCGCGATGGTGATCTTCCAGCCGTTGGGCGTCGGCCAGTAGTGGACGTCGATCATGCGCCCATGCTACCCGAACCACACTGGCGGGGAGGCAAGACGATGAGCCGAGCTTCTCGAGTGATCTTCGCGGCGGGCGCGCTCGCGTTCGCCGCGTGGGCGGCGGAGGCGCGCGCGCAGGCGCTCGATCCGGCCGAGCTCGACCGCGTGTTGAAGGAGGCGTACGCGAAGTTCGAGGGCGTGTCCGAGGGCAAGAACGCCGACTACATCCCGGCGCTCGCCAAGGTGCCGTCGAAGCTGTTCGGCATCGCGCTCGTGACCAGCGATGGGAAGCTCCATGCCGTGGGCGACGCGGACGCGCTGTTCTCGATCCAGTCGATCTCGAAGGTGTTCACCATGGCGCGCGTGATCCAGGACCAGGGCGAGCAGCGCATCGAGGACACCGTCGGGGTCGACGCCACCGGCCAGGCGTTCAACTCGATCATCGCGATCGAGCAGTACAAGGGCCGCCAGATGAACCCGCTGGTGAACCCCGGCGCGATCGCCACCACCGGCATGGTCGCGGGCAAGACCGACGCGGAGAAGTGGGCCCGGATCCTCGAGACGCACGACGACTTCGCCGGCCGCAAGCTCGAGGTCAACCAGGAGGTGTATTCCTCCGAGGCGGCCACCAACCAGCGCAACCAGGCGATCGCCGCGCTGATGTCGGCCTACGGCCTGATCCAGAACGACCCCAAGGTGGTGACCGACATCTACACCCGTCAGTGTTCACTGAACGTGTCGGCGAAGGACCTGGCGCAGATGGCCGCGACGCTCGCGAACGGCGGCAAGAACCCGGTCACCAAGAAGCAGGTGATCGCGCCCGAGCACGTGCCCGGCATCCTGGCGGTGATGGCCACGGCCGGGCTCTACGACGACTCGGGCATCTGGCTGTTCCACGTCGGCCTGCCCGCGAAGAGCGGAGTGGGCGGCGGCATCATCGCGGTCGCACCCGGGCGCTTCGGCATCGCCGCCTTCTCGCCGCCGCTCGACGCCGCGGGCAACAGCGTGCGCGCGCAGCGCGCGATCCGATGGATCGTCGAGCAGCTCCACGCGAATCCGTACGCCTCCAATCCCTCCTGATCCTGCTGCTCGCGCTGCTGGCGCCGCTCGCGGCGCCGCGGACGGCGTGGTCGGGGGACACGGGCGACGAGACCGCGCCCGAGCCCGCGGACGTCGAGGACCAGCTCGAGTGGAGCTTCCGCTGGCAGGACGGCCCGGTGTACGAGGTGTGGTGGCTCACGCCGCAGCTGCAGGAGAACGCCAAGCTCGGCCTGGTGAAGGACCTCGGCGTCGTCGGCCGGATCGGCGGCAGCCTCTTCCTTGACTACGGCTTCGTCTCGGGCGAGGGGCTCGGCAACGACTGGGAGGTGAACCTGCGCCGGCTCCGGCTCGAGACGCTCGGGCGCTTCTCGTACGCGATGGACACCTTCTACAAGATCTCGTTCGGCGCCGAGCGCAACAGGATCTACCTGAACGACTTCTGGCTGGCGTGGAGCCCCGCCTGGATCGACCGCCTCCGCCTCGGCTACATCGACCCGCCGTTCTCGATCCAGGCGCTCACCACCAGCCAGGGTCGCTCGTTCATGGAGACGCCGGCACCGGTGGCTGCGTTTGCCCCGGGCTATCGGCTCGGTCTGGAAGCGCGCGACCGGGTCCTCGACCCCGACGTCGCCTGGAGCGCGAGTCTCTCGTCGGTCGGGCAGTCACAGCAGTTCAGCGACGCCTCGACCTCCCCGTTCCGCTTCTCGCTGCGCGCCGCGTGGCGGCCGTTCGGCGTTCCCGACGACCCCGACGCGCAGCTCGTCCACGTCGCGCTGGCGACCGGCTACTCGTTCTCCGGCACCGGCGACGTGCAGTATCGCTCGCGGGCGGAGAGCTCTCTCACGCCCTACCTCGTCGACACCGGAGAGATCCACGACGGGCAAGCGGTGCAGCTGGGCGTCGAGCTCGCGCGGAGGGCGGGCCCGCTGCGCATCGAGGGCGAATGGATCGGCTCCTGGGTGGAAGCGGCGAGCGGCAACCGCTTCTTCTCCGGCTCGTATCTCGAGGCGGGCTGGGCGCTCACCGGCGAGGTGCGGCCCTACGACGCGAAGTCGGCGCTGTTCACCGAGGGGCAGCCGCTCCACCCGTTCTCGTGGCAGGCGGGAACGTGGGGCGGGCTCGAGCTCGCGGGCCGGGTCTCCTGGGTCGACCTCACCGATCGCGACGTGCGCGGCGGCCGGATGTTCAGCGTGTCCGGCGCATCGATCTGGAGCCCGAATCGCTTCCTGCGGATCCACTTCGACCTGATCCATGCCCGGGTGAGCGACCGGCCCGGGCTCGGCTCGAACTGGATCGGGCAGATGCGCCTCGAGCTCTCGATGTGAACGCGGCTCAGAGCTTGAGCGGAAGCGACACGAGCCCGCGCAGCACGTAGCCCGGACGCCACTCCGCCGTCTCGCGCGCGAGCTTCAGGCTCGGAAAGCGCGCGACCGCGGAGCCGATCGCGATCTGGCCCTCGAGCCGCGCGAGCGCCGCGCCCATGCAGAAGTGCGCGCCGAAGCCGAACGCCAGGTGGCGGGTGTCGCCGCGCGCGAGGTCGAGCCGGTCGGGGTCGCGGAACACGGCGGGGTCGCGGTTGGCCGCGGAGAGCACGAGCGAGACCTCGTCGTCTCCGCCGACCTCGCGTCCGAACAGGAGCCGGGGGCGCCGCCCCGTCGGGATGCGCGAGGTGAGCGAGACCGGCGGCTCGAAGCGCAGCAGCTCCTCGACCGCGGGCGTCACCAGCTCGGGATGGGCGCGCAGCCGGGCAAGCTCGTCGGGGTGACGCAGCAAGGTGTAGAGGCCGTTCCCGATCAAGTTGGTGGTGGTCTCGTGACCCGCGGCCAGCACCAGCACCACGGTCCCGAGCAGCTCGTCGTCGGAGAGCCGGTCGTCGACGTCGCGCGCGTCGAGCAGGCGGCTGATCAGGTCGTCGCGCGGGCGCGCGCGGCGCTCCGCGAAGATGCGCTCCATGTAGCTGCGGATCTCGACGCAGGCCTTCGCAGCGTCGGCGAGGCCGCGCTCGCGGATCGAGCCGTCGAGGAAGGTGACCAGCGCGTCCGACCAGCGCTTGAGCAGCGCGCGATCCTCGAGCGGCACGCCGAGCAGCTCGGCGATCGCGATCAGCGGCAGCGGCATGCCGAGGTCCGCGATCGCGTCGAACTCGCCGCGGCGCCCGGCGGCGTCGAGCAGCTCGTCCGCGATCGCCTGCACCCGCGGCCGCAGCTCGGCGATCGCGCGCGGCGTGAACGCCTTGTTCACCAGCCCGCGGAGCCGCGCGTGGTCGTCGCCGTCCTTCACCAGCATCATGTGCAGGACCGTGCGCGCGACCACGCTGAACGGCGCCTGCGGGTCGGTCGCGACCCGCTCGAGCAGCGCGCTCGGGAACTTCTCCGCGGACCAGCCCGGGTCGCGCAGGATCGCGAGGCAGTCGCGGTGGCGCGTGATCATCCACTCAGTGCGCCCGTTCTCGACTGCGTGCGGGTAGACCGGAGCGTCCCGGCGCAGCCGCGCCAGGAAGGGGTGCGGGTCCGCCACGAAGGCGGGAGTCGAGAGGTCCCAGGCGAGCGGTTCGGCGGCGGGCATCGCGGTCCTCCGAGCTCGGCGGCTCGCGCGTCGCCTCTGCAACCCGCGCGCCGTCGCGGGCGCGCTGCAGGGCCGCTCGCGCGCCGTCTGCCGCAGTGCGGGTGCTGCTAGCTGGGAGCCTGGGCCTGCGCCTGGCTGACGTTCTTGTCGTGCAGGGTCTGGATCAGGTTCGCGACGCCCTTCTGCGTCACCATCTCCTGGACCTGCGAGCGGAAGTTCTGGATCAGGCTGACGCCCTCGGGGATCACGTCGATCACGAGCCACTTGCCCGCGTCGTCGCGCATGCGGTAGTCGATCCGCACGCCGTCGGGCGGCGCGCTTCCGCCGCTGATGTTCATGCGCAGCGTCACGTCCTTGTTGCCTTCGAGCCGCCCTCCGTCGAGCACGATCTTCTCCGCGCCGGTGTACTTGTTGAAGGTGCGGCCGTAGGTGATCGACAGGTGCTTCTTGAACTCGTCCAGGAACTGCTGCTGCTGCTCGGTGGAGAGCGCTGCGCGGTTCTTGCCGAGCACGAGCTGCGCCATCAGCGGAAAGTCGAAGTGGTCGACGGCGATGCTCTCGAGCTTCGAGCGGCGCACGTCGGGAGCGAGCGACTTGTCGTTCAGCACGGCGAGCGTGGTATCGACGGTCTGCTGCATGGTCGCGCGGGCGGCGGCGACTTCGCCGTCCGCGCGGGCGCTCGGGGCGGCCGCGAGCCCGGCCAGCGCCAACGCGAGCGCGAAGCTAGCGCGAAGCGCCGTTGCCGTCGTCGATCTGGTAGAGCTCATCGTTCGGCGTCTCCTCGGTGTCGACACCGTTTCGGATGTCGCGTTCGCGCCCCTGAAGGTAGGCGTCGCGCGCCGCGATGTACCAGTCCACCGCTGCGGCGCGTCCCGCGATCAGGTCGGCGTCGATCAGCGCCCGCCGGTTGGTGTACTTGGCGGAGCCCACGGCGATTCCCGCGTACCACGGCGCCCAGATCGTCCAGACGCCGCCGTCGCCCTCGTTCAGCACCCAGTCGACGGGGTACGCCAGCGCGTCGCGCAGACAGGTGCGCGGCAGGATGATCGGAAGCGAGAGATAGGGGCCCGGACCGACCCCCCACACGCCGAGCGTCTGGCCGAAGTCCTCCGGACGGCGCTTCAGCCCGAGATAGTGGTGCGCGGGATCGAAGATGCCCGCGATGCCCACGGTCGAGTTGATCAGGAAGCGGCTCAGGGCGATCCCGGACTGCTTCGGGTCGCCCTGCAGCAGCGGCTGGATCACGTAGCCGGGCGAGTTCAGGTTGTCGAACGCCTGCTCGATGTGTCTCCGCACCGTCTCCGGCGAGATGAACATCCAGGCGTGCGCGACCGGCCCGATCAGGTAGTCGTCGAACAGGTCGTTGTTGAAGTACCAGATGGCGCGGTTGAAGCCCTGCCACGGGTCGTCGACCTCGGTGGTCTGCGCCGAGGGGATCATCGGCTGCTTCGGATAGGACTGGCGCTGGTCCGGCTCGGCCGTCGGTGCCAGCGGCTGCCCCTCGGGCGGCGGCGCAGGGGACGGGACCGTGTCGTGCGGCGTCGTCGCGCAGCCCGCGAAGCCGAGACAGAGCAGCAGGGCGAGCGCGCACGCGTCGCGTGTCACGGACTCTTGCCTCCCGCGGGCGGCTTGCTCGGCTCGCTGCTGGAGGAGCCGCCCAGGCTCTGGATCACCTTCCCGATCAGACGCTCGATCACCACCGCGCTCTGCGTATAGGTGATCTCGCCGCCGTTCTTGAGCAGCGTCTCGGAGCCGCCGGGAGACAGCCCGACGTACTGGTTGCCGAGCACGCCCTGAGTCAGCACGGCGGCCTGGGTGTCGTCGGGGAGCTTCAGCGTCTGGTCGACGTCCATGGTCACGCGCGCCCGGAAGCTGCCATCGGAGGCGAGCTCGATCTTCTTCACCTGTCCCACGCGCACTCCGCCGATCACCACCGGCGAGCGTTTCGCCAGCCCGCCCACCTCGTCGAAGTTCGCATACAGGACGAGGCCGCCGGGCCCGGAGTAGGTGGCGGCGCCGAGCTTGATCGAGAGATACGCGAGCGCCGCGAGCCCGGAGAGCACGAACACCCCCACCAGCAGATCGCGGATTGGCGACCGACTCATACTCCCACCCCCCACAGCGCCGTGATCACGTAGTCGACCATCAGCGTCGCCACCGACGCCTGCACCACCGCACCCGTGGTGGCGCGGCTCACGCCCTCGCTGTTGGGCGCGGCGGTGAAGCCGCGCCAGGTCGAGATCAGCCCCACCAGCGCGCCGAACACGACCGACTTCAAGACGCTGCCGAGCACGTCGTTGCGGAAGTCGATGTTGTTCTCGAGGCTCGACACGTAGGTCCCCGCATCGATGCCGAGCAGACCGACGCCGACCAGGTAGCCGCCGAACAGCCCCGACACGATGAACAGCGCCGACAGGAGCGGCATCGAGACGAACAGCGCGAACGCCTTCGGCTGGGTGACGAAGTCGATCGGATCGACCGCCATCATGCGCAGCCCGTCGAGCTGCTCGGTCGCCACCATCGCGCCGATCTCGGCGGCGACGGCGGAGCCCGCGCGGCCGGTCACCAGGAGCGCCGTCAGCACCGGACCGAGCTCGCGCACCAGCGAGAGACCGACCACCGCGCCCATGCTGCGCTCCGCGCCGAAGCGCACCAGCGTATTGTAGCCCTGCAGCCCGAGCACGAGCCCCACCGCCGTGCCCGAGGCGCACACGATCGCGAGCGAGAGCACACCGGTGTTGTAGACGTCGTCGATCAGGCGCCGCAGCCGGTACGGCGGTGCCAGCGTCTCGAAGGCGAGCCGCGAGCCGAACAGCGTGATCCCGCCGAGGCCGTGGACGATCGAGATCGAGCGCCAGCCGAACTTGCGCACGAGCTCGAGCATCAGCTGGCGTCCTCGAGCGAGGGCCCGGTGCCGGCGGCCTCGAGAAAGCGCTGCAGCCGCGGGTCGATCGACTCCTTGATCTCCTTCACGCTGCCGTGGATCGAAGCGCCGTCGATCAGGAACACCACTTCGTCCGCCATGCGCACCGTCGAGCCGATGTGGTGGTTGGTGAGGATCATGGTCAGGCCCTTGGTCCGGTTCACCTCGACGAGCAGCGCCTCGATCAGCCGCACCGCGAGCGGGTCGAGCCCCGAGAACGGCTCGTCGATCAACAGGATCTCGGGCTCGGTGATCATCGCGCGCGCCAGCGCGGCGCGCTTCTTCATGCCGCCCGAGAGCTGGCCGGGCAGGAGCGCGTCGACGCGCTTCAGCCCGACCGCGTCGAACTGCGCATGAACGCGGTCGCTGATCTCGCGTTTCGAGAGCCGGGTGTGCTCGCGCAGGGGCAGGGCGACGTTGTCGAACACCGTCATCGAATCCAGCAGTGCGCCGCCCTGGAACATCATGCCCAATCGGCTGCGGACGCGCTGCATCTGGCGCTCCGACAGCCGCGAGATCTCCTGCTCGCCGATCCAGACGTCGCCGTAGTCGGGGCGCTGCAGCCCGCCGATGATGCGCAGCAGCGTGCTCTTGCCGACGCCGCTCGCGCCCAGGATCACCGAGATCTTCGCGTGCGAGAAGCGGCAGGAGAGACCGTCGAACACGCGGCGGTCGCCGAACGCGAGCCGCACGCTCACCACCTCGACGTGCGACTGGCCGTGCGACGGACCTTCGGACCGGGGCGCATCCGGCTGCGCCATTTTTCCGGGCATCGCCACCTCGCGCCTATATCGCGATTGCCCTGCGGATCGTCAACGGAATCGGGCGTCTCCGCATTGCTCTAGACCGCAAGCCCGACCAGCTTCGCGCTCGCGTCCCACAGCCGGCGCGCGGCGGCGTCGTCGGTCGCTGCGGCGCTCGGCTGCTTTTCGCGGCAATCGCTGAAGTAGCGGCCCGACACGCCCTCGAGCTCGGGTGCGGTGCACGCCCAGACCGAGGTGCGCGCGCCGCGCTCGGGCGAGCGAAAGAACGGCTGCACCAGCCGCACCAGCGTCTTCAGGATCGGCGCGTCGTTGTTCAGCCCGAGGCCGGTGCGGACCGCCCCGGGGTGCACCGCGTTCACGGTCACGCCGCTGCCCGCGAGCCGGCGCGCCAGCTCGCGGGTGAACAGCAGGTTGGCGAGCTTGGAGCGCCCGTAGACGCCCATGGCCGAGTAGCGGCGGGCCGAGCCGAGGTCGTCGAAGTCGAGCGGCCCGCCCATGCGGTGCGCGTCGGAGGCCACGTTCACGATCCGCCCGGGCGCGCTGGCGCGGATGCGCTCGAGCAGGAGGTTCGTGAGAAGAAAATAACCGAGGTGGTTCACGGCGAAGGTGGTCTCGATCCCGTCCGCGGTCTCGCTGCGTCGGAGCTGCACCACACCCGCGTTGTTGAGCAGCACGTGCAGCGGCTCGCCGATGGCGAGGAACTCCGCCGCCGCGCGCCGGATCTCGGCCTGGCGCGAGAGATCGGCCAGCAGCACGCGCACGCTCGCGCCCGGGGCAACGCGCGCGATCTCTGCCCGCGTCGCCTCCGCGCGCGCGGGATCGCGCGCCGTGATGAACAGCTTCGCGCCCATGCGCGCGAGCGCGAGCGCAGAGACCTGGCCGATCCCGTTCGTCGCGCCCGTCACGAGCACCGTCTTGCCCTCGATCCAGCTCACGGCACCAGCACCACCTTCCCGACGTTCTTGCGGTCCTGGATGTAGTGGTGCGCGTCGGCTGCCTTCTCCAGCGGAAAGGTCGCGCTGATCAGCGGGGCGATCTCGCCGCGCTGCCAGCAGCCGAGCAGCGCCTCCATCCACGAGTTCACCCGCTCGATCTCGTCCCACAGGTGCGCCAGGTTCACGCCGAACACGCCCTTGTTCTCGTTGATCAGCCGCGAGGGCGTGAAGTCGAACCAGGGCATGCGCACCGCAGTGGACACCAGGCGCAGCAGGCTGCGGCGCTTGCCCGAGGCCGCGGACGAGAGCCCGAACATCGCCAGCCGCCCGGTCGCGGACAGGCAGCGATAGCTCTTGCGGAACGAGGCGCCGCCGACTGCGTCGAGCACCAGGTCGACGCCCCGGCCGCGGGTGCAGTCGCGCACGCGCTTCTCGAAGTCCTCGCGCGCGGGATCGATCGCGACGTCGAGCCCCAGCCGCGCCAACGCCTCGTGCTTGGCGGACGACGCGGTGCCGATCACGCGTGCGCCGATTCGCTTGGCGAGCTGCAGCGCCGCGATGCCCACGCCGCCGCCGGCGGAGTGGACCAAGACCGTCTGGCCGGCGCGGAGGCCGCCCATCACCTCGAGGATCTGCCACGCCGTCAGGTAGTTCACGGGCAGCGCGGCTCCGGCGGGAGCGCTCATGTCCGCAGGCCGCGTGGAGAGCTGGACCTCCGGCACGCAGGCCGTGTCGGTGTAGCCGCCGAAGCGGGTCAGAGCGACCACGTCGCGGCCGATCCAGTCGGGCTCGACTTCAGCGCCGACCGCGTCGACCCGGCCGGAGACCTCGTAGCCCGGCACGACCGGACGCGGCGGGAGGTCGGGGTAGATTCCCAGCCGGCCCATCACGTCGGCGAAGTTCACGCCGATCGCCTCGACCCGGATCCGCACGTGCCGCGGGCCGGGCAGAGGGTCGGGCACCTCGCGCAAGCGCAGCACCTCGGGCTTCCCGAAGCGCTCGATCCAGACCTGCCTCAACACACCCCCCGGTCGCGAGTGTAGTGCGCGGGGGGGCGCCTCGCCGCGCTACTCGGCGCCCGCTTCGGCGTCGGTGCTCGGGTCGCTCGTGCCGAACTCGCTGGCGAAGACCTGGAAGCGCGCGAGCACGGCCTGGAGGTACTTGGAGCGCGGGTTCTGGCCGCGCGCCACCAGCCGCTGCACGCGGTACGGACCCTGGTTGTAGGCGGCGATCGCGAGCGCCGGGTCGGTGTACATGTCGAACATCTCGCCCAGGTAGGACGCGCCGATCGCCACGTTGGCGGCTGGGTCGTAGAGCGTCCGGAGGCCGGACCACGGAATGCCGTGGCGCTTGGCGATGTCGCGGGCGACGAAGGGCTTGATCTGCATCAGCCCGATCGAGCCGTGCGGGCCGCTCGCGCGCGGGTTGAACTTGCTCTCCTGCTCGATGATCGCGAGCAGCAGCAGCGGATCGACGTTGTGGTCCTCGCGGGCGGACTCCACGGCGGCCGCGACGCGCGCACGGTCGACCGGCCGAAGATCGGGTGCGTGGTGCACCAGGAGCTCCGCGATGCGCTCGGTGCGGGTCGGCCCGGCCGGAGCCGGCGCCTCTGCGCGGTCATCCGGGGCGGGCGTCCGCCACAGCGAGCCGCGGAACGGGGTCTGACAAGCGGAGAGAGCGATCGCGAGCCCGACGCCGAACAGCACGCGCCGCGAAGTCGAAGTGGCTCCCATCGAACACGCTCCCTTGCTCCCCCCGGCCACCGGGTCTGGTTGCCCGGCGGGCCAGAGTCGATCAAACGGCCGCCCTACCAGCTGTGATCGGAGTCACCCGGGCGCGGCCGTGTGATCGCCGTCACGCAAGTAGGGCCAGCAAGTCCTCGCGGGTGATGGCGTTGGCGCGATCGGCGCCGCGGAGCGCCGCCTGCGCCAGCTCGCGCTTGCGCTCTTGGAGCTCGAGGATGCGCTCCTCGACGGTGTCGCGGGCGACCAGGCGGTAGACGCTGACGGGCTTGTCCTGTCCGATGCGATGGGCGCGGTCCGCCGCCTGCTCCTCGACGGCGGGATTCCACCACGGATCCATCAGGAACACGTGATCGGCGGCGGTGAGATTGAGCCCCACCCCGCCGGCGCGCAGCGAGAGGAGCAGCACGGGGGGCCCGTCGGCGGATTGGAAGCGCTCCACCACCCCGGCGCGATCGACCGTGCTTCCGTCCAGGCGCGTGAAGCCGAGCCCGCCACCCCGCAGCTCGGGCTCGATCTTGTCGAGCAGGGAGGTCCACTGCGAGAACACCAGCGCCTTGTGGCCCTCGGCCACTGCCTCGTCGAGCGCCTCGAGCAGCACGTCGAGCTTGGTGGAGCTGCGCGCCTCCTGGCCGGGCACGAGCCCGCGGTGACAGGCGGCCTGGCGCAGCCGCAGCAGCAGCTCGAGCGCCTCGATCACACTCGCGCCCGCCTGCAGGCGCGCGACCACCTCCTTCTGCGAGGCGGCGCGCACGGCGTCGTAGACCGCGCGTTCCTCGGTGTCGAGCTCGCAGTGGAGCACCGCCTCGGTGCGCGGCGGGAGCTCCCGCGCGACGTCGCCCTTCAGCCGCCGCAGCAGGAACGGCGCGATGCGCGCGCGCAGGTGCGCCGCCGCGCCGGGCTCGCCCGCGGCGATCGGCTTGGCGTAGCGCTCGCGGAAGTCGGCAAGCGAGCCGAGCAGCCCGGGGTTCGCGAAGTGGAGCTGGCTCCACAGCTCGTCCAGGCGGTTCTCGACCGGAGTCCCCGTCAAGGTGAGCCGGAAGCGGCCGGGCAGCGCGAACGCCGCGCGCGCGACCTGGCTGTCGGGGTTCTTGATGGCCTGCGCCTCGTCGAGCACCACCGTGTCCCAGTCGACCGCCGCCAGCGCCTCGGCGTCGAGCCGCAGCAGCGCGTAGCTGGTCAGCGTGAGGTCGGCCTTCGGATCGAGCGTGCGCCGGGCACCGTGGTACACCGCGACACGCAGCGCGGGGCGGAAACGCCGGGCCTGCTCGGCCCAGCCGAACAGGACGCTGGTGGGCGCGACCACGAGCGTGCGGCCGGTGACCGCGCAGAGCGCCTGCAGCGTCTTGCCCAGCCCCATGTCGTCGGCGAGCAGCCCGCCGAGCCCGGCCAGCCGCAGGAACGCGAGCCAGCGCACGCCGTCGCGCTGGTAGCCGCGCAGCTCCGCGCCGAGGTCGGAGGGCAGCTCGGCCTCGGGCAGCCCCGCGAAGTCGTCGACCAGCGCACGCAGCCGCTCGAAGCCCGGCGGCGGCGGCTCGCCCAGGTCCTGGCAGAGCTTTGCCAGGTCGGGCAGCGCCGACGCGGGGATCCGCCCGTCGGCGGAGCGCGCGGCGAGCAGGTCCGCCACGCGGCGGCCGTGCTTCTCGAGCCAGGCCGACGGCAGCGGCGCGAACCCGCCGCCGCCGAGCGGCACGAGCGACTCGCCCTCGCGCCAGGCGGCGATGACGCGCGCCGCGCCGACCCGGCCGCCGGCGCCGAAGTCGAGCTCGAAGCGGTCGGTCCCCGTCTCGAGCCGCGGCCGCAGCTCGGGCGCGAGGAAGAACTGCTCGTGCGCGCGTCCCACGAGGTCGCCCGAGAAGCGCTCGAGCGCGCCGCGGAAGGCGATCGCGTCGGCCGGGCCCAGGACCCGCTCCCCGCCGGGCGCGAGGCCGAGCTCGTGCTCCAGCCGCGTCGCCAAGGCGGCCTCCGCGGCCTCGTTCCGGCGCGGCACGCCGCCGCCCAGCGCCACCAGGCGGCCCTCCTCGACGCGCGCCACCGGCGGGTCGCCGTAGACCAGCTCGGCCGCGACGTGGAGGCGGTCGCCTTCGCGCGCGAGCCGCGCGCGCAGCCGCGGCGTCGCGGTCTCCTCGCGTGGCAGCCGCGCAGTCGCGATCTCGACCGGGATGCGCGCGCGCAGCTCCGGGATCACCTCGGCGACGAGCCGCGGCGCGGCCTCCGGCGGGTATACACGACCGCGTGTCAGCTCCTCGCGCTCGCGCAGGCTGAGGTGGGGATTGCCGAGCGGCCGCAGCGCGCCGCCGCAGAGCGCGACGCCGTTGGCGAAGCTCTCGCTGTGCCGGGGATCGGGCGCGAGCTGCAGCGCGAAGCCGTCGCCGCGGTCCTCCAGGCGCGCGATCGGCAGCACCGGCTCGAGCGAGATCGCGACCGGTGCGCCGTCGAGGCGCACGTCGTCGCAGCCCACCAGCGCCCCGAGCAGCCGCTGCATCAGCTCCGCGGGCGGCGGGCCGCTGCGGCGCGCGTCGAAGAGCCGCTCCACGGCGAGGTCGGCAGCGCTCACCAGCGGCGCCGGGCCGGGCAGGCGGCCCGACGCGAAGGCGGCGAGCGAGTGCGCGAGCGGCTGCTCGACGCCGTCGCGGACGAGCACGCGCGCGACGGCGACGCCACCCCGCGCGCGCGAAAGCCGATAGCCGAGCTTCGGCGCGCTCGAGCCCGCCGCGGGCAGCGCCTGGCCCGAGTCGCGCTCGCGCCGCAGCGCGATCGCGGCCGCGGCGACGTGCTCGCACGGGTCGTCGGGCGAGTCGCAGTCGCACTCCCAGTCGCGGCGGCGCGGCGACAGCCGCACCGCCGGCGCGGCGCGGCCGCTGCGCACCAGCACGCGCAGCACCAGCTCGTCCTCGGAGCGCGTCTCGACCGAGACGGCGTTGCGCCGCGCCAGCTCCACGGCGCGCGACCAGACGGCGGGCTCGCACTCCTCGCGCAGCGCCTCGAAGAGCTCGTCCATCGCGCGGCGAGGCTAGGCGAGCGGCCGCAGCGCCGCCATCGGCTGGCGGCGTCGCGCGCCTCCGGCATCCTCCCGGGCCTTGGCCCCACCCGCAGCCACCAGCCGCCGTATTCCGGCGCTCGTCGTCTCGGGCTATCTCGGTTCGGGGAAGACCACGCTCGTGCGCCGGCTGCTCGACGACGCCCGCGCGCGCGGCGTGCGGCTCGCGATCGTGTCGAACGAGTTCGGCGAGGTGGGGATCGACCGCGCGTTGCTCGGCGGCGGCGACGAACGCTTCGTGGAGCTCGGCGGGGGCTGCGTGTGCTGCCGCCTGTCCGACGAGCTGGTCTCGGCGCTCGAGGCGCTGCGCGAGAAGGTCGATCCCGACCGGATCGTGATCGAGACCTCGGGCGTGGCGCTGCCCTACGACGTCGCGCTCCACTTCTTCCGCGAGCCGCTGGCCCGGTGGATCGGCGAGGACCTGGTGGCGGTGGTGGTGAACGCGGAGCAGCTCGCGGCGCCGGCCGAGCTCGACGAGACGTTCGTCGACCAGGTCACCTCCGCGGACCTCTTGATCCTGAACAAGACCGACCTGGTGGCGCCCGAGACGCTGCCCGCGCTCGAGGCACGGCTGCGGGCGCTCGAGCCGGAGGCGCCGATCCTGCGCACCCGACACTCTGAGGTGTCGGCCGACGTGCTGTTCCCGCCCGATGCGGCCGAGCTCGGGCGGCGCGAGGAGCGGGAACGGCAGGCGCGACGGCCGCACGCGCACGAGGCGTTCAGCAGCGAGCTGCGCGAGTTCGCGCGCGGCGTGCCGAGCGCGGCGGTGGAACAGGCGCTGCGGCGCGAGGGCGCGCTGCGCGCCAAGGGGTTCGTCGACACCGCCGAGGGGCTGCGACTGGTGCAGGGCGTCGGCGCGCGGATCGAGCTCAGCGAGCCCGACGCCGCGCCGCCGGCGGAGCTGGTCGGCCGCGTGGTGCTGATCCGCCGCGGCGCGGCGCTCGATGGCTGAGCCGGCCCGGCTCGGCGAGCTCGCGCAGCGCGGCATCGCGCCCGACGAGATCCTCTCGCGCTTCGTCGCCTGGGCCGAGGGCAGAGGCCTGCGCCCGTACCCGGCCCAGGAGGAGGCCTTCCTGGAGCTGCTCGCCGACCGCCACGTGGTGCTGGCCACGCCGACCGGCTCGGGCAAGTCGCTGGTGGCGCAGCTCCTCCACTTCAAGGCGCTGTGCGAGGGCCGTCGCTCCTTCTACACCTCGCCGGTGAAGGCGCTGGTCTCGGAGAAGTTCTTCGCGCTCTGCGCCGACTTCGGCGCCGCCAACGTCGGCATGCTCACGGGCGACGCGAGCATCAACCCCGCCGCGCCGATCGTGTGCTGCACCGCCGAGGTGCTGGCCAACATGGCGCTGCGGCGCGGCGCGGCGCTCGACGCCCCCTACGCGGTGCTCGACGAGTTCCACTTCTACTCCGACCCGAGCCGCGGCTGGGCCTGGCAGGTGCCGCTCTTGGTGCTGCCGCGCACGCTCTTCCTCTTGATGTCCGCCACGCTGGGCGACACCGCCGCGATCCGCCGCGACCTGGCCGCGCGCAGCGCGCGCGAGGCGGCGCTGGTCGCCTCGGACGAGCGGCCGGTGCCGCTCGACTGGGAGTGGCGCGAGACGCCCCTACACGAGACGGTGTCGGAGCTGGTCGAGCAGGGCAGGGCGCCCGTCTACGTGGTCAGCTTCACCCAACGCGAGACCGCCGAGCTGGCGCAGAGCCTCTGCAGCCTGCAGCTGGCGACGCGCGAGGAGCGCGACCGGATCGCGCGCGCGCTGGGCGACTTCGGCTTCGACAGCCCCTACGGCAAGGAGCTGGCGCGGCTGGTGCGCGCGGGCATCGGCATCCACCACGCGGGGCTCCTGCCCAAGTACCGGCTGCTGGTCGAGCAGCTGTCGCAGCAGGGCCTGCTCAAGGTCATCTCCGGCACCGACACGCTGGGCGTGGGCGTGAACATCCCCATCCGCACCGTGCTGTTCACCAAGCTCGCGAAGTTCGACGGGCGCAAAGTCGGCACGCTGTCGGTGCGCGAGTTCAAGCAGATCGCCGGCCGCGCCGGGCGCAAGGGCTTCGACGAGCGCGGCAGCGTGGTGTGCCAGGCGCCGGAGCACGTGATCGAGAACAAGCGCATGCGCGCGCGCGCGGGCAAGCCGGGCCGCAAGAAGCGCGAGGTCAGCAAGAAGCCGCCGCCGGGCTTCGTGGGATGGACCGAGGAGACGTTCGAGCGGTTGATCGAGCGCCTGCCCGAGCCGCTGGTTTCGCGCTTCCGCGTGACGCACGGGATGCTGGTGCTGCTCTTGCGCCAGGGCGAGGACGACCCCGACCCGCGCCGCGGCTGGCGCATCGTCACCGAGCTCGTCGCGACGAGCCACGAGGACGAGCGCCACAAGCGCCGGCTGCTGCGCAGCGCCGCGCAGCTCTTCCGCGGGCTGCGCGCGGCCGATATCGTGCGCATCGAGCGCGACCCCGGCACCGGCCTGCGCCGCATCCGCGTTGCGCAGGACCTGCAGTGGGACTTCTCGCTGCACCACGCGCTCTCGCTCTACCTGGTGGAAGCGATCTCGTACATCGAAGCGCGCGACGAAGCCTTCGCGCTCGAGCTCTTGTCGCTGGTCGAGGCCGTGCTCGAGGACCCGCGCGCGATCCTCTACCGCCAAGTGGATCGGCTGCGCAGCGACCTGTTCGCGCGGCTCAAGGCCGAGGGCGTGCCCTACGAGGAGCGGATCCGCCGGCTCGAAGAGGTCGAGCCGCCCGCGCCCAGCCGCGCCTTCATCGAGCAGACGTTCGCGTACTTCGCAGAGCGCCATCCCTGGGTGCAGCGCGAGGACGTGCGCCCGAAGTCGATCGCGCGCGAGCTGGTCGAGGGCTACTGGGGGTTCGACCACTACGTGCGCTTCTACGGCCTGCAGCGCAGCGAAGGGCTGCTCCTGCGCTACCTGGGCGAGGTCTATGGTTCGCTGGTGCAGACCGTCCCCGCGGGCGCGAAGAACGACGCGGTGCAGGACGTGATCGCCTATCTGCGCGCGCTGCTCGAGCGCGTCGACACGAGCCTCGTCGAAGAGTGGGAGAGCCTGCTGCATCCGGAGCTGCGCGCGCAGCAGGCCGCGCCGAGCGCGGCTCCCGTGCGCAGCTACGACCTCGCCGGCGACCCGCGCGAACTGCGCGCGCGGGTGCGCGCGGAGCTGCACCGGCTTGTCCGCGCGCTCGCCGAAGGCAACTGGGAGGAGGCGGCGCACTGCGTCCACGCCGACCCCGAGGATCCGTGGACCCCCGAGCGCTTCGAGCGGGCGCTCGCACCCTTCCGCGCCGAATACGACGAGATCGTCTTCACGCCGCGTGCGCGCGCGAACGAGTGGACGCGGCTCGAGCCCGACGGCCCGCGCCGGTGGCGCGCGACGCAGGTGCTGCTGGACCGCGCCGACGACAACCTGTGGTGCGTCGAGGCGACGGTCGATCTCAGCGGCGAGCGCGACCCCGTCGGCCCTTTGCTCCGGCTCGAGCGGATCGGGACGTAGCCGGTCGCGCGCGCGCCTTCTTCTCGCGCGCGGCGTGCGCGCGGCTCGTCGCCCAGCTGCAGATCGGACAGGCTGCGAAGTCGTGCGCGCGCGCAGGGCAGTACTTGCGGCCGAAGTAGATGATCTGCAGGTGGCGGCGGATCCACTCGTCCTCGGGGAAGAGCGCCTTCAGGTCGCGCTCGGTCTCGACCACGTTGCGCCCGCTCGACAGTCCCCAGCGCTCCGCCAAACGGTGGATGTGGGTGTCGACCGGGAAGGCCGGCACGCCGAAGGCGTGCGACATCACCACGCTCGCGGTCTTGTGCCCAACGCCCGGCAGCGCCTCGAGCTCCTCGAAGCTCTTGGGCACGCGGCCGCCGTGCTCGTCGACCAGCTGCTGCGAGAGCGCGTGGATGTTCTTCGACTTCGCGGGCGACAGCCCGCAGGGCAGGATGATGCTGCGGATCTCCGGCACGCGGAGCTTCGCCATCGCCGCCGGGTGGTCCGCGCGCGCGAACAGCTTCGGCGTCACGCGGTTCACGCGCTCGTCGGTGCACTGTGCCGAGAGCACCACCGCGATCAGCAGCGTGTAGGGATCGACGTGGTCGAGCGGGATCGGCGGCAGCGGGAAGAGCTCGTCGAGGATGCGCCCGATCTTCTCCGACTTCTCCTTGCGCGTCATCGCACCCTCCCGGCCAGGAAGCGCACGAACGCGGGGTGCGCGTTCACGCACGGCACGAGTTCGAGCGCCTCGCCGCCCGCGGCGCGCCACTGCTCGCGCCCGCGCATGCCGATCTCCTCGAGGGTCTCCAGGCAGTCCGCGGCGAACGAGGGGCAGAGCACCGCCAGCCGCTTTGCCCCGGCGCGCGCCAGCTCGGGCAGGCGCACGTCGGTCCAGGGCCGGATCCACGGAGTGCGGCCGAGCCGCGACTGGAACGACAGCGAGAACGCGCCCTCGGCCAGGCCGAGCGCGCCCGCCAGCGCGCGTGTGGTGCCTGCGCACTGCGCGCGGTAGCAGTGCGCGTTCGCCGGGCCGATCGCGTCGCAACAGCTCGCCGACACCAGGCAGTGTCCGCCGGAGGGATCGCTCGCGCGGACGTGGCGCTCGGGCAGGCCGTGGTACGAGAACAGCACGTGATCGGGGTGGAAGGCGGAGAGGCGGGGGCGCGCGATCTCCGCTGCCGCGGCGACGAAGCCCGGGGCGTCGTAGAACTCGCCGCGCACGACCAGCCCGGGCACGTTGGTCCGCGCCGCCGCCAGCTCGTACAGCCGCGCGAGCGCCGAGCCGAGCGAGGACGAGGCGTACTGCGGGAAGAGCGGCAGCACCACGATCCGCGCCACCGCGGCCGCGCACAGCCGGTCGAGCGCTCCGGCGAGCGCGGGCTCGCCGTAGCGCATGCCCAGCTCGACGGCGAAGCCCGGGCCGAGCTCGCGCGCGAGCGCCTCGCGCAGCGCGCGGCCGTGCGCGAGCAGCGGCGATCCGGTCTTCTCGTCCCAGATCTTGCGGTAGGCCGCCGCGGAGCGCGGCGCGCGGAACGGCGCGATCACCGCGTTCACCAACGCGAACCGCAGCGGCGCCCGGAGGTCGATCACGCGCGGGTCCGACAGGAACTCGCGCAGGTAGCGGCGCACGTCGCCGGTCGAGGGCGAGCGGGGGGTTCCCAGGTTGATGAGCAGCACGCCCGTCGTCACGCGCGAGAGTAGAACGAAAAACCTCGGCGGCTGTAAACTGTGCGGCATCGTTCGGAGGAGCCATGGCGGAGCTCGACCTCGCGATTCGCGGCGGAACTCTGGTGGACGGGACCGGTGCACCGGCCCAACACGGTGACCTCGGCATCCGCGGCGGCGAGGTCGCCGAGCTGGGGAAGGTCACGGGCAGGGCGGCGCGCGAGCTCGACGCATCGGGCTGCGTGGTCGCGCCCGGCTTCGTCGACATCCACACCCACTACGACGCGCAGGTCTTCTGGGACCGCATGTGCACGATCTCCCCCTGGCACGGCGTGACCAGCGTGGTGATGGGCAACTGCGGCTTCGGGGTCGCGCCCACGCGGCCCGCGCACCGCGAGCTGATCATGCGCACGCTCGAGAACGTCGAGGGCATGTCGCTCGACGCGCTGCGCGCGGGGATCGGCCCCGACTGGCCGTTCGAGACCTTCCCCGAGTACCTCGGCGCGCTGGAACGGCGCGGCACCGCGATCAACGTCGGGGCGCTCGTTGGCCACACGCCGGTGCGGCTCTACGTGATGGGCGAGGAAGCGACCGAGCGCGAGGCGACCGAGGACGAGCTCGCGCAGATGGAGAAGATCGTCGCCGAGGCGATCCGCGCCGGCGCGATCGGCTTCGCCACCAGCAAGTCGGCCACGCACGTCGGCTACGCGGGCCGGCCGGTGCCGAGCCGCGCCGCCTCGCTCGCCGAGATCGAGCGGCTGGCCGCGACCCTGGGCACGGCGGGGCGCGGGATCGTGCAGGCGACGATCGGCCGCGGCTTCTTCACGCAGGAGCTGGCCGACCTCGCGCGCAAGACCGGGCGCTCGGTGTCCTGGACGGCGCTGCTCGCCGGCGCGCTCGGCCCGGACGGACACCGCAAGGTGTTGGAAGACCACCAGGCGCTGCAGCGCCAGGGCGTGCCGGTCTACCCGCAGGTCGCCTGCCGGCCGCTCAATTTCGAGTTCCAGTGGAGCGCGCCGTTCCCGTACGAGAGCATGGAGATCTTCAAGCCGGTCTCGGCCGCGGACCGCGAAGGGAAGAAGAGGATCTACGCCGACCCGGCGTTCCGCGCGGCCTTCCGCGCGCGCGGCGACCGCGGCGGCATCGCGGGCCGCTGGTCCGACACCGTGGTGTCGTGGTCCCCGGCCGACCCGAGCCTCGAAGAGCACAGCGTGGCCGAGCTCGCGGCGAAGGCCGGCGTGCACCCGGTCGACTTCGCGCTCGACCTCGGCCTCGCCAGCGACCTCGAGGCGCGCTTCCGCATCGCGGTGATGAACCAGGACGAGAGCGCGGTCGCGGAGCTGCTCTCTCACCCGTCGGTGGTGCTCGGCCTGTCCGACGCGGGCGCGCACGCGAGCCAGCTCTGCGACGGCTGCTTCTCGACGCACCTGCTCGGCCACTGGGTGCGCGAGAAGCAGGCGCTGTCGATGGAGCAGGCCGTGCGGCTGCTCACCTCGCGCTCGGCCGAGGTCTTCGGCATCACCGGCCGTGGCCGGCTCGCGGTCGGGCTCGCCGCCGACGTCGCGGTCTTCGATCCCGACACCGTCGGGTGTAGCCCGCTGCGGCGCGTGCGCGACCTGCCCGCCGGCCAGGACCGGCTGGTCGCCGATGCGTACGGGATGCGCGCGGTGGTGGTGAATGGCGTGGTGCTGCGCCAGGACGGCAAGGACACCGTCGATCCCGAGGGTCCGTTGCCTGGCCAAGTGCTGCGCAGTGCTTGAGACGGCTCCGGCGCAAGCGTAGCGCCAAGCGAGGCCCAGCCGAGCGGAGGCCGTAGGCCGCGCCGCCCGCGGCCGTACACCGCTAAGCCTAGCGCTTCACCAGGTCTCTGCAGAAGGACCGGATCGCTCCGTTCAACACGTCGGCGGCTTCCCACTGCAGGTAGTGGCCGGCGTCGCGCACCAGGAACGGGCCGACGTGGTCGGGGAAGACGGCCGCGGCCATGCGATCGAACTCCGGGTAGAGCACGTGGTCCGAGGTCCCGAACAGGATCAGCGCCTGCGCGGAGGGGTTCTCGCCGAGCACCGGCAGCTCGCTGCGCTTCTTCGGGTCGAACACCGACTCGTAGCCCGCGAAGCCGGCGCGGAGCTTCGCGCCGTCGGCGAACGGCTCGGTCATGAAGTCGACTGCCTCGCGGATGAACGCGCCCGGGTGCGCCCAGAAACGCGAGCCGTAGAACGCGGCGATGTAGCGGCGCCGCTTCTCCGGCGTGTCGAGCTCGCGCGCGAGCGCGTCGGCCTCGGTCCCCTGGCGCATGAAGTAGTCGCTCGCCTCCGCGGCCGGCCGCGTGCGCATGCCCGCCATCTTCTCCTTCAGGTAGGGGAGCGGGGAGTTGAAGAGCACCAGCCGCTCGACCCGCTCGGGGAAGCGCAGCGCGAAGTCCTGGATCACCGCGCCGCCGAGGTCGCCGCCGACCAGCACCGCGCGCCGGACGCCGAGCGCGTCGCACAGCGCTGCGAGGTCGCGGCTGTGCGACGCCACGTCGCCGAAGCCGTCGGGCGCGACGTCGCTGTCGCCGAAGCCGCGCAGGTCGGGCGCGATCGCGCGCAGGCCCGCCGCGGCGAGCGGCTCGAGGTTGCGCCACCAGATGCGTTTCGTTTCGGGCCAGCCGTGCACGAGCAGCACGGGGAAGCCTTCGCCCAGCTCGACGAAGGCCTGGCGGAAGCCCCGCGGCGCGACCGTGCGCACGCGGAAGCGCGCGGGGTCGAGCTCGCGCGGGTCGCTCAAGGCGTGCGCGTCTCGAGCACGTCGATCGCGTGCACCGGCGCGCCGTCGCCCTTCATCAGGTGCGCGATCGCTCCCAGCACCAGCCGCTGGCGCGCGAGCGTGTTCTTGCCGGCGAACGCGTTCGAGATGACGCGGAGCTCGAAGTGACCGCCGCTGCCGCGCACCTCGAGCGAGTCGCACGGCAGCGCCTTCGCGATCGCGTCGCGCAGCTTGTCGATCACCTCGGACGGCGGCGGGTGGATCTGCAGCGCCAAGGTCGTGCCGGGTCTAGTAGCGCGGCACCGACGGGTCGATCTCGCGCGACCACGCGTCGATCCCGCCGGCCAGGTTGTGGAGGTTGGTGAAGCCGAGCCCCGCGAAGTGCTCGGCCGCCGCCTGGCTGCGGCCGCCGTGGTGGCAGTGGAACACGATCCGCGTGTCCTTGGGCAGCTTCTCGATCTCGGCCGCGACCCGCGGGTCGACCAGCGTCGCGCCCGCGATGCGCGCCTTGCGGTGCTCGTCGGGCGTGCGCACGTCGAACAGCTGCACCGGCTCGCCCGCGTCCATCCACGCGCGCAGCTCCTGCACCGAGAGCTGGTGGACGGTGCCGGCCTTGGGTGCGTTGGGATTGTCGACGGTGAGCGCCTTGCGCCCGCCGCCCGAGTCGGCCGCGTCGATGCGCAGGCCCTGCGCGCGCGCGGCGGAGTCGCGGTCGAACAGGAGCGTGATGCCGTTCGACTCCGCGGCGATCTCGTGGCCGGCGCGGGGCGCGAGCGAGAGCGAGTGCTTGAAGCCGGCGTCGATCGCCACGTGCAGCTCGCCGGGCTGGCGCGCCTGCGCCTCGCGCAGGAGCTGCGCCGCGGAATCGGTCACCGTGACACTCGGCGGTGTAATGGGCGCGAGCTCGAGCCCGAGCGCCTGGTGCAGCTCGCCGGTCGAGTACATCTCCTTCACGATGTCGCAACCGCCCTGGAACTCGCCGCCGATGTAGAGCTGCGGGATGGTCGGCCAGTTCGAGAACTCCTTGATGCCCTCGCGCACCTCGCGGTCCGCCAGCACGTCGAAGTGCGCGTAGCCGGGCACGAGCCGGTCCAGGATCGAGACCACCTGGGCGGAGAAGCCGCACTGGGGGGCGTCCGGGCTGCCCTTCATGAAGAGCACCACCCGGTCCGAGGCGACGATCGACGCGATCCGTTCGCGCAACTGGCTGTCCATGCTGGTGAAACCTCTCCTCTGCCCGTGGGACCGGGCGGGTCCGCACAGTACGATTCCGGAAGACCGAGTCAAGATTCGGCCCGACCCCCCGCGATGCGCAAGCTCCGCGTCGCGAGCGCCCGGGCGTCGTCCGGGTCGTGGGTCACCAGGAGCGCCGCGCCCTTGAACTCGCGGAGCTGCCGGCCGAGCTCGGCGCGGAGCTCGAGCCGGGCGCCGGCGTCCATGGCCGCGAGCGGCTCGTCTAGCAGCAGGAGCCGCGGCTCGACCACCAACGCCCGCGCCAGTGCGACCCGCTGCGCCTGGCCCCCGGACAGCGTGCCCGGGCGAACGTCGGCCCAGTCCGCGGCGCCCACGCGCTCTAGCGCCTCGCGCGCGCGGCGGCGGGCCTCCGCACGCGGCTGGCCGCGAGCTTCGAGCCCGAACGCGGCGTTGTCGAGCGCGGAGAGGTGGGGGAAGAGCAGGCGGTCCTGGAACACCATGCCGACCGAGCGCTCCTCGGCCGGGACCAACACGCCGCCCGCGGGCTCGTCGAGCACCTTCCCGTCGAGTTCGATCCGCCCTGCGGTGAGCTGCAGCGCGCCGGCGAGCACGCGCAGCGTGGTGGTCTTGCCCGCGCCGTTGGGACCGACCAGCGCCAGCACCTCGCCCGAGCCGACGGCGAGCTCGAGCCGCAGTTCCAGCGCACCGAGCCGCAGCGCGAGCGCCGCCTCCAGCATCACGCGCCCAGCCAGCGGTCGCGCAGCGCCACCAGCGCGGCCACCGAGACGATCAGCAGCACCAGACTCAGTGCGATCGCGGCGTCGGGGTCGTGCTCCAGCGCCAGATAGACCGCGAGCGGCAGCGTCTGCGTGCGGCCGGGGAAGCTTCCCGCGAAGGTGATCGTCGCGCCGAACTCTCCGAGCGCGCGGGCCCAGCACAGCGCCGCGCCAGCCCGAAGTGCAGGTGCTGCCAGCGGAAGCGTGACCCTGCGGAGCGCGAAGCCCGGCCGCGCGCCCAGCACCGCCGCCGCCTCCTCGAGCCGCGGATCGATCTGGCGGAAGCCCGCCTCCGCCGAGACGACCAGGAAGGGAAGGGCGACGAAAGTCTCGGCGACGACCGCGCCCGCGGTCGTGAACGGCAGCGTCACGCCCAGCGCGGCGAGCCACTCGCCGACCAGGCCGCGCCGCCCGAACGCGAGCAGCAGAGCCACGCCGCCGACAACGGGCGGCAGCACCATCGGCAGCGTCACCAGCGCGCGCACCAGGCGCTGACCGGTGAAGTCGGTGCGCGCGAGCAGCCACGCCAGCGGCACACCCAGCGCGAAGGAGATCGCCGTCGCGGAGAGCGAGCACACCAGAGAGAGCACCAGCGCGTCGCGCGCGGTCGGGCTCTCCAGCTGGTGGCCGAGCTCGGCCCAGGGGGCACGCAGGACCAACGCAACGAGAGGTACGCCGAACAGAGCTGCGGCCCCGAGCGCGGGGGCCAGGAACAGGAGCGGCGCCCGCCTCATGGAGGGGCGAAGCCGAAGCGCCCCAGGACCTCGCGGCCTTCTGACGACACCACGAAGTCCACGAACGCATTTGCCTCACCGGCCTCGTGTGTCGCCTTCGCGATCGCGATCGGATAGGTCGCGACCACGTTCTGCGAGTCTGGGATCTCGACGCCGTCGACCTTGCCGGCTGCCGACCGGACGTCGGTCGTGTACACGATCCCGGCATCGGCCTCGCCGAGGATGACCTTGTTCAGCACTGCCTTCACGTCGGCCTCGAGCGAGCGGGGGGTCACGCTCACTTTCGCTTCGGCGAGCGCCTCCCGTGCGTATTTCCCCACTGGCACCTGCTCGGCGGCGAGCACCACCGCGAGGTCGGTCCGCGCGAGGTCCGACAGCTTCGCGACGCGCTTGGGGTTGCCCTTCTCGACGGCGATCTGCAGCCGGTTGTGTGCGAACGTCCGCGGTGCGTCGACCAGGTCGCGCACCCGAGCCATGGTCACCTCGTCGGCGGTCGCCAGCACGTCGGCCGGAGCGCCCTGCTGGAGCTGAGTCACCAGCAGCGAAGACGCGCCGAAGCTGAAGGTCACATGGGTGTGGGTGCGGGCCTCGAACGCCGTTGCCAGGGCCTGGAAGCTCTCCGAGAGCGAGGCCGCGGCAAACACGGTGAGCTCGTGCTTCGACTCCTGGGCGCGCGCGGGCAGAGCGAGCGCGAGCAGAGCGACCGCGAAAGCGAACCTGCAGAGTGTGCGCCTCAAGTCGCCCGTTCCACGGTCACATGAGTCGCCTTCACCAGCGCGACCGCGCGCACGCCCGGTGCGAGCCCGAGCTCGTCCACCGCTTCGCGCGTGAGCAGCGACACCAGCCGGTGTGGCCCGGCCTGGATCTCCACCTGCGCCGCCACCTTGTCCCGCACGATCCGGGTGACGATTCCGGGGAAGCGGTTGCGCGCCGAGTGCGTGGAGCGCATCCGCGCCGTCGCCTTCGCACTTCCAGCGGCGAAACGCGCCAGCTCGGCGCCGTCGACCGCGCGCTGACCGCCCGCGGTGCGCGTGGCCCGGAGCCGTCCCGCGTCGACCCAGCGCCGCACTGTGTCGGGACTCACGCCGAGCAGCTTTGCCGCCTCACCCAGGCGAAGGGTCTTGCCGCCGCCCGCCTTGCGCCGCCTGGTCCCCATGGAGCGCCATCATGAGGGCGTTCCTGCGCGACTGCAAACGCCGCGCGGGCACACGGCGGCAGCTGCGAGAGATTCCCGGCGAATCCCTCGAATTCGGCGCGTTTGACCCGGTCCCGGGCCGCGGCTACCGTGCCGCGGCCGCGCGACCCCATCGTCTAGCCTGGCCCAGGACGTCGGCCTTTCACGCCGATAACGCGGGTTCGAATCCCGCTGGGGTCACCAGCGTGTGCTACGCCCGCATCCCTCCCGCCTTCGCGATCGGGTGCAGGCTCGCTTCGGCGCTCGGGCGCTTGCCGACGCGCTCGAACCAGGCTGCGACGTTCTTGTGCGCGGGATTGCGGGGCTGGCCGACGCCGGCGCCGAAGTCGAGGCCGCAGTAGAGCACGATGTCGGCGAGGGTGAAGCGCTTGCCGCAGACCCACTCCTTGCCCGCGAGCTGGCCGTCGAGTTTGGCGAGGTAGTACTGCGACATCGCCTTCAGGCCCGCCGCGGCTTCGGGGATGGTGTGCAGGCGGTCCTTGAACATGGCCAGGCCCTCGGCGAAGCGGAAGCCGTTCGCGAGCGGCTCGGTGACGCCGAGCTCGATGCGGCGGATCCACATGCGCGTCTCCGCGCGCTCCTCGGGTGTGGCGCCGACCAGCGCGGGCTTGGGGTGCTTCTCCTCGAGGTACTCGCAGATCGCGACCGTCTCGCCCAGCACGGAGCCGTTGTCGAGCTCCAGCGACGGCATCTGCCCGGCCGGGTTCTTGTCCGTGTAGGGCGGCCGGCGGTTGGCGCCACCCATGATGTCGACCTGCTCGCTGGGGATCTGGATCCCCTTCTCGAGCATGAACATGCGGACCAGGCGCGGGTTCGGGCCGAGCGAGTCGTACAGCTTCATCGAGTCCTCCTTGGTGGCGCGCGGCGGCGCGTCCCTATCATACGACGCTGGAGGACCCGGGGTTGGGTGAGGCGCTGCCCGTCTGGACCGTTCTGCCCTTCGCAGGGCTCCTGCTCTCGATTGCGCTGCTGCCGCTCGCGGTCCCGCACTTCTGGGAGAGCAACCGCAACAAGGCGGTGGTCGCGGCGCTGTTCGCGGCGCCCGTCGTGCTGGTTCTCGCGCTCGGCTTCGGCCGCGACGGCGTGCGCGAGCTGCTCGAGAACGCGAAGGCGTACACCTCGTTCATGCTGCTGCTCACCGCGCTGTTCGTGATCACGGGCGGGATCACGGTGCGGGGCTCGCTCTCGGGCACACCGCTGGTGAACACCTTCGCGCTGGGACTCGGCGCGGTGCTGGCCAACCTGATCGGCACCACCGGCGCCTCGGCGCTGGTGATCCGCCCGCTGCTGCGCGCGAACGCGCCGCGGGAGCGCAAGGCGCACATCGTGGTGTTCTTCATCTTCGTGGTGTCGAACTGCGGCGGCCTGCTCACACCGCTCGGTGACCCGCCGCTGTTCCTCGGCTTCCTGAAGGGAGTGCCGTTCGCGTGGACGCTGTCGCTCCTCCCGGAGTGGCTGCTCGTGAACGGGGCCCTGCTCGTGTTGTTCAACTTCTGGGACCAGCGCGTGCTCGACGCCGAAGAGCTCGCGCGGCCGGGGTCGCAGCTCGAAGAGGTCATGAAGCACGAGCCGCTGCGCATCGAGGGCCTGCACAACGCGGGCTTCCTCGCAGCGGTGATCGCAGTGGTGTTCTGCGCGGGACAGGGCGTCGGGAACCGCGGCGCGGCCTGGCCCTTCGGCGTGCAGGAGCTGGCGCTCGCCGCGCTTGCCTTCGCGGCCTACCAGGTCACCCACCACGAGCACCGCCGCTTCAACGCGTTCAGCTTCGGCCCGATCGTCGAGGTCGCGGTGCTGTTCGCGGGGATCTTCGTCACCATGGCGCCGGCGCTGCTCCTGCTCAACGCCCACGCGGCCGAGCTCGGGGTGCGAGAGCCCTGGCAGTTCTACTGGACGTCGGGAGCGCTCTCGAGCTTCCTCGACAACGCACCCACCTATCTGGCGTTCGCCGCGACGGCCGCCGGGCTCCACGGCATCGCGCCCGAAGGCCGCTACCTGGCCGACCTGCTGGCCCGGGGAGGGTCCACGGGCCGGCTGGTCGCGGCGATCTCGTGTGGCTCAGTGATGATGGGTGCGAACTCGTACATCGGGAACGGCCCCAACTTCATGGTGAAGGCGATCGCCGAGGAGGCCGGCGTGCGCATGCCGACGTTCTTCGGCTACATGGCATACTCCGTGGGGATCCTGATCCCGCTCTTCGTCCTGGTCACGTTCGTGTTCATGGCCTAGTCCCGATCAGAGCTTCGAGGAGGTCCGCGATGAAGCGCTTCCTTCCGCCCAACGAGCTCGCACGCGACTCGCGCTTCAAGCGCGCGAATTCGCGCAACCAGCTGGTGCCGTCGCTGCCGGACGACGTCGACCAGGTCGTGGCCGTGCTCGAGGCGATCGCGCCCAAGATCCGCGAGCGCGTCGCGGGCACGGCGATGGAGCCGCTCTTCGACGAGCTCGGGCCGGGCTTCACGATCCTGATGAACGCGGTGCAGCCCAAGCCCGGCTCGCCCGAGGCCGAGCGCCAGCTGCGGCTGCGCCTGCACGGGATCTTCGTCGGCGAGCTGCAGGCGCTCGAAGCCGCGGGCCGCACGCTCTGGGATTTCCCCGAGGCGCCCTGGGAGTTCAAGCTGAACATGGCGCGGCAGTGCTGGGACGAGACGCGCCACGTCCAGATCTACGAGAAGCTCCTGCAGCGCGCGGGCGGCGCGATCGGCGACTACCCCGAGAACACCTTCCTGTTCGAGGCCTCGTGTCACGACGATCCGGTGCTGCGCGTGACCGGCGTGAACCGCTGCCTCGAGGGCCTGGCCTGCGACGTGTTCCGGCAGCTGATCGACTTCGGGAAGGCAACCGGCGACGACGTGCTCGCGCAGGCGGTCGACTTCGTGCTCGCCGACGAGCTCACCCACGTGCGCTTCGGCAGCGACTGGGTGCGCGAGTGGACCCGCAACGATCCCGAGCGCGCGCGCCGCGCGCACGATTTCCAGCGCGAGGTGGACCAGCGCTTCACCTTCGGCGGCGCGCGCAACATCGCGCGCGAGGAGCGGCTCGAGGCCGGTTTCACCGAGGCCGAGCTCGAGGAGATCAGCGCCATGAAGGGCGGCGGACCGAAACGGGAGACGCTGGTGCGCGCCGCCGAGATCGCGCGCGAGCGCCACCTCGCCAGGCGCACGGCCGAGCTCTGAGCGCGCTCGCCAGGCTGCGCCGGGCGGCGCTCTTGGCGGCGCTCGCGGCGGGTTGCCTCGCGCAGCCGTCGTCCGAGCCGCGCCCGCGCACCGTGCTCGACACCGCCGAGGACGACCGCCACGTCGGCCAGGAGCAGAGCCAGGCCGTCGCCACGCAGATCGGCGTGGTCAAGGACGAGGCGCTGGCGAAGTACGTGCAGGCGCTGGGCGAGAAGGTGGCGCGTTTCGCACCGACGTCGCCCTTCGCGTACCAGTTCCAGGTCGTCGACCAGTGGAGCCCCAACGCGTTTGCGCTGCCCGGCGGCTACGTCTTCGTGTCGCGCGGTCTCCTGGCGCTGACCAACAGCGAGGACGAGCTGGCCTGCGTGCTTGGCCACGAGATCACCCACGCGGCCGAGCGCCATGCGGCGAGCCGCCAGGCCTACACCGAGCAGCTGCCGCTCTTCTCGCTCGGGTTCGTGCGCAAGGCGCGGCTCGCCGCCTACTCGCGCGACCAGGAGCGCATGGCGGACACGGGGGGACAGAAGATGTGCTCCGCCGCCGGCTACGACCCCGCGGCGCTCGGCGTCTTCCTCAGCTCGCTCGATGCGATCACTCGGCTGCAGATGGGAAGCTCGCGCGTCCCCACCTTCCTCGACACGCATCCCGGCGCGGCGGAGCGCGCGGGAAACTCGGCGCTGTTCGCGGCGACCTTGCCGCCGCCGCCCACGCGCGATCCGGTCGCCTGGCGCGAGGCGTACCTCGCCCACCTCGAGGGGATGGTCCTCGGCTCGGACCCGAGCCAGGGTGTGAGTCGGGGCTCGTTCTTCCTGCACCCGGACCTCGGCTTCGCGGTCCCGTTCCCGAAGGGCTGGGAGGTGCAGAACACGCCCGCTGCGGTGGTCGCGCTCTCGCCCAAGCACGACGCGCGCTTCGCGCTCGAGCTCGCCGGCGCGGGCGACGACCCCAGGCAGGTTGCGGACGCGGCCCTCGCCGAGCGGCTGCCCAAGGTGAAGGCGCAGATCGACTTCCAGGGCCCCGCCAAGACGCGCTGCTGCAAGGCCTGGGTGGTGCGCGGGCACGTCGAGAAGGGGAGCTCGACGCTCGCCGGGCAGCTCGCCTGGGTGGCGCTGGCCGGGCGGGTGTACGAGCTGTCGAGCGTGTACGTGCCGAGCGCGAGCGAGAAGTACGCCGACCTGGGTCGCTTGTTCGTGCGCAGCTTCCACCCACTCACGCCCGAGGAGCGCGCGTCGATCCAGGTCGACCGGCTGCGCCTGGTGCGCGCGCACGCGGGCGAGACGCTCGGGGCGCTCGCCGACCGGATGGGCAACGCGTACAAGAGCCATCCGACCGCGATCGCGAACGGCGTCGCCGTCGGCGCGGTGCTCAGCGAAGGTCAGCTGATCAAGATCGGCGTGCTCGAGCCGTACGAGACCGGCGCGAAGGCGGCCAGCTCGATTGACGCAGAGTCACGCGAGTGAGAGCATGCGGTTCGCGTCGGAGGGAGCGATGGCACCGTCGAGATACCTATCTGCAGCTGCCGCACTGTGTCTGATCCTGGCGAGCCGGAGTGAGGCAGCGACCTATTCCCTGACCGGCGACGACTGGGCCACGAGCCGTATGGCGAGCGTCGGTCTCCCACTCACCGGCTCCCTGAGCGTCGATTTCTCCAATCCGCTCGCCGTGTCCGCCGATGGCACCTGGCAGACTCATGTCTCCGTCGACCTGCCGTCACCAGGCCCCCAAGGGCACGTCACCGTCGACATCACCGGCACGATCCACGCGACGCATGGGGTCCTGTCCGGGACCGATGTGCTGTGGAGCGGGAGCAGCGACGCCCAGGTGGGCGAGTCGGGGATCCTCACGGCGACCGGGTTCGCGTGCACAGCGCTTGCGCCCGCCTGCACGGGCGATGGCGTGCCGTTCACGTTGGCGGCGCTCGTCCAGGCCTCTGGCGCGTCCCCGGTGCCCATCCCGCTGGACTTCGGGACCTGGAGCTTCACCGCGGGTCTCGGCTCCATGCAGAGCTCGCAGATCGTGCTGGCGCGCTTCGACGCCGGCAATCCGCTGGGTCAGCCCGCCGGCGCCTCGCAACAATATCTGCTGCTGACCGGGTCGGCCGTCCCCGCCCCGGAGCCCGCGGGGCTCACCCTCCTCGCCGCATCGTTGGCTCTGGTTTGGACTGCTCAGTCCCGCGCGCGGCGCGCCTCGCGCGCGAGCCGCACGTACACGTCGCGCGCCTCGCTCGCGTCGACGTCGCGGCCGAACGGCACGTAGTAGAGCCCCTCGGGTGCGCTCGCGCGCACGAGGAACCCGGCGCTCTCGACGGCGGTGATGCGCGCGCGCTCGGGGCGGGCGCCGCTGAGCGCTGCCACGATGTCGCGCAGCGCCGTCTCGTGGTCGTCGTTCATGTGCGCGATCACTCCCGGCCCTGCCTCGAGCCAGCCCCGTGCCAGCGGATCACACAGGACCGCCTCGGGCGGCAGCCAGCGGATCGCGCCGAACCCGCCGATCGCGCGCACCTTCACCGGCGCGAGCAGCCAGAAGGAGAAGTCGTGCGCGCTGCCGTAGCCGGGCGCATCGGGCACGCGGGCCGCGTAGCGCGCGTGGAGCTCCTCGAGCGCTTCGCCCGAAGCTTCGGCGCGCTCCGCGCGCGCCAGCACCGTGACGCGCCAGGTCGCCTGCGCGTCGCCGCCCGCCTCTGCGGCCGGGTCGCGCACGAACAGCGCGCAGCGCGGGTCGCGCGCGAGGTTCCGGGTGTGCTGCGCGATCGCCGAGATCAGCACGAACGGCGTACCGTCGGCGCGCAGCGCGAACGGAGCGAGCGAGCCGAAGGGAAACCCCGCGATCTCGGGCTCCGCCGCGAGCGTGCACAGCGTGGCGTTCGTCGCCCCGAGCAGCCAGGCGCGCGCGTCGCTCATGCGAGCCCCAGCCGTTCGAGCTGGTCGCCGGGCGCCTCGACTTCGAGCAGCGCCGTGCGCAAGAGCTCCGCGGCGCGTTTCCCCTGCGGCCCGTTCGCGAGATTGCGCGACTCCGCCGGGTCCTCGCGCAGGTCGTAGAGGTGGTTGCCGCCGAAGCGACCCAGCGCCCAGTAGGGCAGGCGATCCCCGGGTGCGTAGGGCTGTCGGATCACCGGGATCTTCGAGCCGGGCATGCGGTCGAGCCGCGCGCGCTCGTCCGGCGGCGGCAGCCGCAGGTCGGGCAGGCCGCCGACGGGCATGGTCGACCAGCGGTTCGAGAAGATCGAGAGCGGCGCGTTCTCGCGCGCGGGCGCACGCGCGTATTTCGTCGCGCCGTCGATCACGTGGACCTCGCGGCCCCAGTAGCCCGAGAGCGCCCAGTCGCGGATCGCGCTCGCCTCGCCGCGTACCAGCGGAGCGAGCGAGCGGCCGTGGGTGCGGTGTGTGGCGCGCGCGCCGAACAGCTCGAGCAGCGTGGCGTGCAGGTCCACGTTGGTGGTGAGCGCGCTGCACGCGCCCGGCGCGATCCCGGGCCAGGCGACCAGCAGGGGGATGTGGCCCATCGGCTCGAACACCGGCAGCGCCGGCTTGCCGAAGGCGTCGCGCTCGCCCAGGTAGTGGCCGTGGTCGGTGCACACGAACACCGCCGTGGAGTCCCACAGCCCGCCGCGGTCGAGCGCGTCCAGGACGTTCCCGAACCAGTGGTCGATCATGGTGAGCTTCGCGCCGTAGCAGGCGCGCAGCTGGCGCGCCTGGCGCTCGGAGATCACGCCGCTCGCGACACCCGCGGGTGTATAGGGCGGCCAGATCAGGTGCGGGCCCTCCCAGTCGGGGTCGTACATCGAGGCGTAGGGCTCCGGCGTGTCGAACGGCTCGTGCGGGTCGAATTCGTCCACGAACAGGAGGAAGCGCTCGTGGAACGGGGCGTCGCGTTCGAGCCAGCGCGCCGCTGCCGCGAGCGTGCGCGGCCCGGGGAAGTCGTGTTCGCCGCGGAACCAGCCGCGCGAGTCGTCGTAGGGCGAGTGGCGGCGGCCGAACAGCGGCGCGCCCAGCCAGCTCGGGTCGGGCCGGGTGCGCCAGGGATCGCCTTCGTGTCCGCGCTGGTAGTCCCAGGCGGTGAAGTCGCAGTGATAGTTCTCGCCGCCCACCTCGAACAGATGCGGGTGGTCCGACACCAGCATGGTGACGACGCCTGCGCGCCGGAGCGCTACAGTCAGCGGCTCCTCCCACAGCTCGATCGAGCCCCACGGCTTCCACAGGAAGTCGAGCGCGCCGCAGAGCAGGTCGTGCCGCGCGGGAATGCACGGCAGCGAGCCGGAGTAGTGTGCGTCGAAGCGCACGGCGCGCCGCGCGAACCGGTCGAGGTTCGGGGTGGCGAACTCGCGGCCTCCATATGGCCCGACCAGATGCCGATTCAGACTGTCGAGCAGCACCACGACTGCATTTCGCGGCGCCCGCTGCGTCGAATTCATGGATGCATTCTAAGACCACCGGAGGCACGAAGATGAAACGAAGTCTCGCCCTCGCGGTGCTCGCGCTGGCGTTCGCGCCCGGCGCGCGCGCCGACGTCTCGCCCGGCGACGTGATCACCGCGGCGAACAAGGAGAAGGTCCGGGGCCTGATTCCCGACGAGTTCTACACCTACGCGATCCAGAACTTCCCCGATCTGAACATGAAGATCGTGGAGTCGAAGGACTACCCCGTCCATCCGAAGTACGTCGAGGCGACCGCGCAGTTCGCGTGTCAGGCGCACATCGACGCGGACGGCAAGCTCGTGAACTACACCGCGGGCCAGCCGTTCCCGTACTCGGAGTGGGCGAAGGAAGCGACCCACCACAAGTGCGACCTGACGCCCGACGACCCGCAGTTCTCGCTCAAGCTCGCCTGGGACGTGAACTTCCGCTGGCAGGGCGGCTCCGGCCTGAACCTGCCGCACTGGGGGTTCGCGAACCTGCGCAACAACGGGCGCGAGGAGTGGCGGCTGTCGCAGGGCGAGTACCGGCGCACCTACTTCAGCGCGCGCGCGGACCTCCTGCCCGAGACCACCGAGCTCGAGAAAGGCACCAACGTCGAGTGGGCCGAGTTCTTCGACGTGAAGTCGCCCTTCGACCTGCGCGGCACCATGTTCCTGCTCTACCGCTACCGCGACAACAAGGCCGACGACACCTGGGCCTACATCCCGGCGCTCCGCCGCGTGCGGCGCATCGCGGCGACACAGAAGAGTGACTCGCTGCTCGGCACCGAGTTCACGCTCGAGGACTTCTACCTGTTCTCGGGCTACGTGTGGGACCACAACTGGGAGTACAAGGGCGAGAAGCCGATGCTGGCGATCCCCGACAGCGGGCGCACCTGCTTCCCGAAGGACTCGGGCGAGACGGAGGCGCGCGGCATGGCGCGGCTCGGCACGGAGCAGGAGTGGCACGAGTGCCGCTTCGATCCCTACGGCGTGCTGCCCATGGTGGGCGAGTCGTGGCAGAAGCGCGAGGCGTTCGAGCTCGACGACGTCCCGAAGCAGAGCGGCCATCCCTACAGCCGCAAGAAGATCTGGTACGACAAGGAGACCATGGCGCCCGGCCTCGCCGTCGCCTACGACCGCGGCGGGAAGCCGTTCAAGATCCTCGGCCTGGTGGGCCGCTGGAGCGAGACCAGCGGCATCGCCGAGAACAAGGGCCGCGACGTGATGCTCGGCAGCGCCGTGATGATCGTGAACCTGCAGAGCACCAACTCGAACCTGGGCCAGTTCGACGGCGCGAACGCGATGGAGTTCTCGGTCGCCGAGAGCAAGCGCTACTACGACACCACCAAGCTGAAGGTGGAAGGGCACTAGTCTTAGCGCCGACCGGCGCGAGGGCGGCCTCGCGCCGGCGCCTTCGCTCGGCTGCGCCTCGCTGCGCGCCCTTTCGGGC
>Ga0306921_10000464_pt1 | contig 35430 bp, 26 predicted proteins | sample sta12Cox44000080_FD_203760 | JGI IMG/M metagenome (GOLD analysis project Ga0306921, IMG submission 203760) | Lab enrichment of tropical soil microbial communities from Luquillo Experimental Forest, Puerto Rico - statoxic.12C.oxic.44.000.080 (v2)... | ecosystem: Environmental > Terrestrial >... | reverse complement strand
GCAGTGGCCGCCGCACAGACTCAGCCGACGGCAGTCCAGAGTGCAAGCGCGACGCCACAGTTTCATGGGACCTACGAAGAGCTGAAGCCGCAACAAAAGCAACTCATCGACGAGTGGTATGCCGATTACAACAAGCTGACCGGAGACCACGCCGATCCCAAAGAGTACAACCAGTTTTCGCTCTCGACGCGCACCACGTACGAAGCCGTCACACACGCGCTGATGAATACAACCCTGACCGACAAGTCAGGTAAGCCAATGGGCACGGCACTCGACCTGGTGGAGAGCATTGAGACCATCAACGGCAAGGTTCTGCGCGCCCGCGGCGATCTGCAGTTCCGCATGTATGTGGTGCTCAAGCCCGACGCACTACAGAAGTTGAAGGACTCTAGCGAGTTCTTTCGCGACCGCGACAACACTATCTATCACCGTGGGTATCCGCTGAACTACCGGCAGGACGGCGTGCCCTCGATTCAGTTCTCCATGGCCAAGGACGGCCGCCACGCCGACATCGATGTCGATTACCGGTCGTCGTCGTTTCCGGCAGGACTGTTCAACGGGCATCTGACGGCCGCGAATTCCGATGTGCGGGCGGGTAACAATACACAAATCCACTTGCAGCGCTGGCAGGGTCTGGCGGATTGGTGGCGCACAATCTTCGGGCTAGGGGCCGAGGTCGACGATCCAACGGCCAATTTGTTGCCGGGGGATGTCCCTCCAACACCAGGCAAGGGAGGTGGCAAGCTGGAAGACGCAGTGCAGGACTTCCTGCAATCGTGGCTGGTCGACCAGAAGCCCGAGTTCTCCGCCGCCTATTTCTCAACCCGCTCGTTTGCCTGCCTCGAGGAGTACGCACCGGATACCGGCAGGATTGTGAACGCGGGAAATGCACCGTATGTGGCAGCGAAAGATCTGACCGTCATAAGCCGTGCTATCGGCAAAGTGGTGAACGTTCAGGACGCGGTCGAGCCCGCAATTCTCCATGACAAGGAAATCAAGCCGGTCAAGCAACCGTATGCTACGGAGTTTTCGCTCTACGAGTTGAGCAATGCCGCGGCCGCGGACTTCGAGTGTGATCCGGAGAAGGCGTTCGACGAGTTCGATCAGGCACGCGTGTCGGGCAAGACCAAGAAGTCCAGCGGCAGTTTTGCCTCGGTGTTTCGGCTGAAGGCTCCGCAGAAAAAGAGCGACACAATCACGCTGATCTGGGCAAAAGAGGGCAAGTACTGGAAGATCGTGGCCTGGGAAGTTGAGCCTGAAGAGGCGAAGCCGGGAGTGACACCCGACATCCGTCGTCGGACTGCGGTGGCAAGGGCGGCGCAGCCTGCGAAAACGAAGATGAAGGCCGATCCGGCAGTCGAGCAGGCCTCGCATGAATTCCTTCATATGTGGCTCGTGGATGACAACTACGATGGCGCTGCGAAATATGTTTCTCCGCGCAGCGACGCGTGCGTGGATCTTTACATGGCGGAGGGACAAAAGCCGCCGGCGACACGCGACGACTATTCCCAGAGCATTCGAATGGCGCTGAGCACTGTGGGCAGGGATATCGGCAAAGTACAGCACCTGCACGATGCGTTGGAACCGGTAAAGCCCGAGCACGAAGAGTTGAAGGTCGTCGAGCACGCGGGCGAACGTGCATACACGCTGGCAGCCGTTCCCGATTCACTCGCGAGTTCGTTTGTGTGCGAGAAGCGGTCCACCAAACATCCCTATAGGGGGGATGATCCGGCGCAAAAAGTCTACGGCAATTACTACGCGATGTTATTTACGTTTCGCACGGCTGGAGACCATCCGGCAGCCCTGACCCTGCTGTGGGCAAAAGACGGCGGGCAGTGGAAGATCATCTCCTATGAGGTGGTGACACCATAGGAGCTGGGTAGTGGCTGGTGAATAGTGGATAGAAAAGCCAAAAGGGATCCTGCTAAGCGGGACAGATGAACACGGATTTTCTTAGGTCATTAGAGCAACCGCAAGCCCCGCGTGCGATCGGATAGGTAGTAACATCATTCGGATCACCCCTGATTCCTGCGTTGTGTCACTGAATTCTGTGATGCATTAGAGCAGGCAATTCCGACAGCGTGTCCGGCAAGGAACACCGCTTTTTCGTTCCGGACAATCGAGCCTTACTTCCAGCCAGGCTTTTACATGCCAAATCCTTCGCTTTCTTGGCGTTGCTGCTGGCGTTGATACGGGTCGCAACGTGCGTTCAGCCTAGTTATCGGTGTCTTCGGCTTCAGCCGCAAGCGAGTTTGAACCCGCTCGATACAGAGGAGTCGTCATGCGATTACTGGATGACTTACGCAGTTCACTTCGGATGGTGCGACGAGCGCCTGGGTTCGTAACGATCGCCGTGCTGACGCTAGGCGTGGGCATCGGCGCGAACACGATCATCTTCAGCGTCGCGCGGGCGGTCTTCCTGAATGCCATGAAGTATCCCAATGGCGATCGGCTGACGTTTGTGTCGCGCGGGTATCCCGGGTTTCCGCAGGGTGGGGGGAATTTCACCTATCCCGCATATCGCGACATGGTGCAGCAGAATACCTCGTTCGACACGCTGGCGGCGTTTCAGGAATTCGGCGCGCTGGCGCTGACCGACGGCACCGAGCCGGTGCGGGTCAACATCAACTACATCACGCCATCGTACTTTGACCTGCTGGGAACGAAGATGCGAGTGGGGCGCAAGTTCCGCGGTGAAGAAGACCGCTGGGGCGACGCCGATCCGGTCGTTGTACTGAGCTATGGATTCTGGCAGCGCGAGTTCGGAGGCGCCTCCGACATTGTGGGACGCACTATCCACCTGAGCCAGCAGCCGCTAATGGTGGTTGGCGTGACGGAAGAGAGCTTTCACGACGCGCCGGGCGAGATCGATGGCGGTGAAGCGATCGATGCGTGGATTCCGCTTGGGCTGTCGTACCGGCTAACAGGGTATTCCGACTTGAGCAATCGCAATGCGGCGCTCCTGTGGGGCATTGGCCACCTGAAACCGGGCGTCACCATTGCGCAGGCGCAGGGCGACTTCGAAAGCATCAACAAACGGCTGGCGCAGGAGTATCCCGGCACCGATGGCGGTTTTACGCTGGTGGTGAATTCGCTAAAGGACCGTCTGCTGGGCCAGTTCTACAACCCGGTGTGGCTGCTGCTGGGTGGGTCGATGTTCATTCTGCTGATCGGCTGCGCAAATGTTGCCAATCTCTTACTGGCGCGGCTGGTGGCGAGGCAACGCGAGTTGGCAGTGCGTGGCGCGCTTGGAGCCAGCAGCCGACGGCTGGCCCGGCAGATGCTGGCGGAGAATTGCATGCTCGTGGTGATGGCGACGGCACTGGGCGTGACGATCGCAATGGCAGGCATTCAGGGTTTACGCATTTGGGGGCACACGTACTTGCCATCGGTGATCCACATGCGCCTTGACCGATGGGTTCTCGTGGGATCGCTGCTAGCCTCAGCGTTCACGCTTCTTTTGTTCGGTCTCGGGCCGGCCTTGGTGGGGTCCCGTGTCGATCTGCGTGACGCGCTGAGTCAGAGCGGACGCCAGGGAGTGAGCCTAGGGCGGCGCCGAGCAGCGAAGATGCTGATCGTGTGCGAGGTAGGGCTGGCTCTGGTGTTACTTGTGGGCGCCGGATTGCTTCTCAAGAGTTTCCACCGACTGACCACCATCGATCTGGGCTTTAACACAAAGGACCTACTCACACTGCGGATCGATCTCAACGCAGACCGGTACACGCCGGAGGTCCGCACACAGTTTGCAACCGAGTTGAGCGAGAAGTTACAGGCTCTGCCCGGGGTTAAGTCGGCGACGATCTGGGGACCGGGTATGCCGGGGCGGGCTACCTGGGTGGTGAACGCGATTCCCGAAGGACGGCAGCCGGACGATCCCCGAAGCATCGTGATGTCGAGTCGGCATAGCGTAAACCCCGGGGCGCTGGCGAACATGGGAATTCCGCTGCTGCGCGGGCGCGACGTCACGTGGCACGACGACCTGAATGCACCTCTGGTCGCGATCGTAAGTGAGAGCTCGGCAAGAATGATGTGGCCGGGAGAGGATCCACTTGGAAAGCGATTCCTGCCGATTGGGAACGACCAGAAGTTCGTGACCGTGATCGGGGTTGCCGCGGATGCGCGTCTGCGGCAGCGGCTGGAGATGTCGGATGCGGCGATCGGGATACCTCCCGGAGGACTGGGGCCACAGCTCGACGTGTATCTGCCGTATGCACAACGCGCCAACCGCGCGATGGTGGTGGCGATTAGGGTGCACGGCGATGCCGGGGCGATCACGAACGCGATCCGAGGGGTGGTACTGGGCATGGAGCCCACCCTGCCGGTGTATGACGTTGCACTGCTGGACGATCGGCTGGCTGCGCAAGATGGAGCCAGCCGCGCGCTGACGGCTGTGACGGGCGGCTACGCGTTACTGGCGCTGTTCCTGGCATCGCTGGGATTGTTCGGCGTGCTGGCGCATGCGGTGAGCCGCCGAAGCCAGGAGATGGGAATTCGTATGGCGCTGGGCGCCACGCGCCGAGAACTGCTGCTGATGGTGATGCGCGAAGGCGCGACGCTGACGCTTGCGGGCCTGATCTTCGGATTGGTGGGCGCAATGCTACTGACCCGGGTGATGTCCAGCTTGCTGTTTGGCGTGAGTGCAACCGATCCTTTTGTCTATGTCGGAATTTCGGCCTTGCTGCTGGCGGTAGCACTGGCGGCGTGCTACTTGCCAGCAAGACGTTCGACGAAGGTCGATCCGATGGTGGCGCTGCGGTGTGAGTGAGTGTGATCCCGCTGAGGGTTTCGCGCGCTCGGGATGACCAGAACTAACAGACTTGCGGCGACGCGGCTCTTTACCGCTTTGTGCGCATGGACTCTTCGATGTCCGCAATGCGCTCGCAGATAGCGTTGAGTTTTTCCGCAATGCCCTGCACTTCCACGCGGGCGTGGCGGTTCACTTCAAAGTCCATTTCGCTGCGAATGCGGTCTTTCTTGTCCTGACGGTTCTGACTCATCATGATAACGGGTGCCTGGATGGCGGCTAGCATCGAGAGGAACAAGTTAAGCAGGATGAAGGGATAGGGGTCCCACGCGCGGCCGTGCAGCATGACGTTGATCGCCGCGTAGATAATCATGAAGAGAACGAAGATGGTGATGAACGTCCACGATCCGCCAAAGGCAGCGACGCCATCGGCAATGCGCTCACCGAAGGTCTCCTGCTCTTCGATGACTTCTTCCGGAGGACGCATGGAGCGGCTGCGAGCAAGCTGGTGAGCGTCGTGCAGCTGACGCCCGAGGAAGGCGAGCAGATCAATGACGGCGTGGGGCTTCTGCTGAAAAAGCGTCAGCAGGTCGTCGCGGTCGAATTCGATGCAGGTGGTGTCGCCAGTGGCCACAGCCTCGGCCTGATGCGGGGTTTGCTCGAGCATGGAGGCCAAACCGAAGTATTCTCCCTGGCAGGGCTGATGCAGGACAACTTCTTGGTGGTCTTTGTCGATGGTGGCGACGCGAGCACCGCCGGTGACTACGATATAAGCGGAACGGGCGGCATCGCCGATCTTGAAGATGCGTTGGCGCGCCGGAAACTGCTTGACTTCAACCTGCGAAGCGAGAACGCCGAGCTCGTCGTCGTCGAGGTTGGAAAACAGAGGCACATCACGCAGGACTGCCGGATCGCACGCCATAGAAACCTCCTCGCCTAGAACCTAGAAATGCCAGAAGTGTAAGCGAGAACGACGCACGGTTGCAGATGAAATGTTTCGCCTGGGGCTACTTCGGCTTGAGCCAGTGGTACTCCACAATGACCGCGATGCCGTTGAGGCCGGGATTGTTGGCACCGAGATAGGCGTTGGAAAGGTGGGAATAGTCGAGCCCCGCCGTGAGCATCTGGTTGCCGTGAGCGAAAACCGTGAGACCGAGTCCGCTATTGATCGTGAAGTTGATGTTGAGTGTGTTTCCGGGAGGGATGTTGCTTCTGCTGAGCACTCCTCCGAGTACCAGTTCTCCATAGGGGTAAAGGCGCGGCTTGCCAAGGAAGTTCCAGCGAAATCCGATAGGAGCGACGCCTGCTCCATAGACCGTGGTAGGCTTGGTCAGAAAGATAGCCGGAAGCCAATCTAGCGTGTACTCGAGCGTACCGCGAAGTCGCCCGCGCCCGAAGGGATCCGTCAACACCAGACCAAAGCGAACCGCCGAGGTTGAGAGCAGGTCGGTTCCGCCGTTCATCACAATTTCACTAAAGCGAACACTGACCTCACTAGCGTCTTTGTGGAAGAGAGCGTAGTCGGCAGGGGATTGCGCGAACGCCATGATGCCCCAAATGAAAGTAACGAAGAGCGACACGCCGGCTAAGAGGATCCGCGGGCACGAGGTCTGTACTTCGCTGGGCTGCTCGCGCCGGCAGTACTCGAACATCCTCTAAAGATGCTGGTTGAGCCCGCCGGGGAACAAACATCGTGCTTAAGTCTGTTGACGTAGCAAGGGTGTCCTAAATTCCTCAGAAAGCTCTTGCGTCAGGGCACGACTTCACCCGCCGCGGCGGGCGGAAAAGCTCGTTTTGGCGACGGTCTTGTTCCAGTGCATGATTTCAGTCTGCGGTATCACGTCCACATATGCCCGGGCTTTTGGCCCCTGATTAAATCTCTCGGGGAGCGAGACGAACTTTTTCCTCAGCCGTTAGTGTTAGTCGTGCCGATAAGCCTTTGTCAATGGGGAATCGTGAATTATCGGTTAAGTAGCGGCCCGACCTCAGGATGACACCGCGACAGTTGCAACAGCCAGAGCCGCGGGAGATTGCGGGGCTGCGGCAAGTTTCCCTGCGAGGAGCGCCTCAAAGAACCGGTCCACGGCATTCAGTATCTCCCCTTCATTGTGCGACTCGTAGATCGCCTTACGAAGCTGGGCTCCGTGGGCGACGCCGTGGGTGAACCAGGAAGCGAACTGCTTCATCTTGCCGGGCGCCCCGACCATCTTCTCCTCGTGCAGCATGGTGAAGTAGGTGCGGATCATTTCGTAGCGATCGGCTTCGCTGGACGTGTCGTATCGGCCGGTCGCGGTGTACTGCTCGATCTGGCGGAAGATCCACGGATTCGACGCAGCGGTGCGGCCGATCATGACCGCGTCGCAACCAGTCTCGGCGACCATCGCGGCGGCGTCTTCGGGAGAGCGGATGTCGCCGTTGCCAATGACGGGAATCTTCACAGCGTTCTTGAGGGCGGCAATCCATTCCCAGCGTGCCTGGCCGGAGTAGCCCTGCTCGCGAGTGCGGGCGTGGAGGGCGACGGCAGCAAGCCCGCAGGCTTCGGCCATTTTGGCGAGCTCGATGTGGACGACTTCCTTGTCGTTCCACCCGGCGCGGAACTTGACGGTGAACGGAATCGTAACCGCCGCGCGCACCGACTCGAAGATCGACCGGATGAGCGGCAGATTGCGCAGCAGGCCGGAGCCTCCGTTGCAGCTGACGACTTTTTTCGCCGGGCAGCCGAGGTTGAGATCGACCAGGTCAAAACCCATATCCTGAACGACCCGGGCGGCGTCGGCCAAGGTGTTTGGGTCGCTGCCGAAGAGCTGCGCCGAGATGGGGTGCTCGTTGCCGTAGAAGGTGAGATAGCGCTGGGCCTTCTTGTCGCGATGGCGGGTGAGACCGTCGGCGGAGGTGAACTCGGTCATCATGAGGCCGCACCCGCCGAGATTGCGGATAAAGCGACGAAAGACGGTGTCGGTGATGCCGGCCATGGGCGCGAGGACGCTGGCTGGGCGGATTTCGACACTGCCGAGCGTCACGGACGCCGGAACGCGGGCGCCGGGAGGCGCGGTGCGCTGGGCCGGATTGTCGAAAAACTTGGGCACGTAAGCATTTTATCGGGTTCGAAAGGCCAATCTCACCACAAAGACGCGGACTGTTATCACGATTTGGCGGTCGCCGGGAGTCGTAATTGTGACTGGTCCGATGTTATTCACTGTTGATGTCTCTCTGTCGCCTCTTCCGTCCAAGTGCTTTCTCCTTCTTTTGCAAATCGTTCAGGTACCCGTCCAAGCTGGCAAATTTCTGCTCCCAGAAGCGGCGAAAGGGCTCGATCCAGTCGGCAATATCCCTAAGCGGAACGGCCACCAGTGTGCGCGGACGCCTCTGTGCATCGCGCCTGCGAATAACCAGGCCCGCGCGTTCGAGGACGCAGAGGTGCTTGGAGATTGTCGGCTGACGTAAGTCGAACGGCTTCATGAGCTCGGAAACATCCGCGTCCCCGGAAGCCAGGCGAGCAAGGATTGCCCGCCGCGTGGGGTCCGCAAGCGCTGCAAAGACCAAGCTCAAATGATCGGTTGGTGTGGCCATCGCCATTTGGCTATATTGCCAAATAGCGATATATAAGTCGAGAAATTTCGACAGCGTACGATTGACCGCGGCGAATGTATGATTTGGCGATGAATAGCAGGCTGCTCAGGATCGCCATCTCGCTCGGTATCGCTCTCAACGCAGGCGGTCAAGCCACGCGGCCTGACGTCCCGGACAAGATCAAAGCTCCCGCCGCCGAGAATGTAGTGCTCGTTGCGCACGCATCCGGCTCGCAGATTTATGTCTGCCAGGCTGGCGTGGATGGCAAGTTCGGTTGGACACTGAAAGCTCCAGAGGCGGAGCTGCGCGACGACCAGGGTGCCGTGATTGGGCGGCACTATGCGGGTCCGACTTGGAAGCTCAACGACGGCAGCGAGGTCACGGGAAAAGCGGCCGCACGGATCGATTCACCCGACGCAGACTCGATCCCGTGGCTGCTAGTGAACGTCACTGGGCATACAGGAGAAGGAACGCTGAGCCGCGTCACCGACCTTCAGCGAATTCGCACCAAAGGCGGCCTGGCTCCGGCGGCGGACACATGTACGGCCGCGAAACAGGGTTCGGAAAGCAAGAGCAGCTACACGGCGGACTATTACTTTTACGCGCCGGCGAAGTGAGCTGATGTCTTTGCTTCCTATAACCACCTTCACTCCCCTTGCCTCAGCTATCAAAGTTAAGGGCACGGCGCCCCAGATTCGCCCTTTTTGGAATCCTTGCTTTTCCTATCCACGATCCACTGCCCTTCTAACAGTTGTCCGTGACCCCCACGTCCGGGCTCGTTCCCCACCTTTCCCTATACGCTCCCGGGGGGTGGGAGTGTTGTCTTCATTTAAGACAGCCCGACAATAACCCGTCTTCAGAACGTACTTCGACCTGTGATAGGTCCTGTTCGTACTCAATTTTTCGCCAATCTGCCCGCCAAGCTCCAGTCAATCCCCCCAAAAAACCCGCCTACGTCTTCTACCAGGGCGACTTGCCCGTAATTCACACGCGCTCAGTAATTTGCACCGGCGATCCTGCTATCCACAAGAAAACAAGGAATTTGCAATATGGGAGGGGTACCCCTTCGCGCCGGGATTTCCCATTTCGGCACAAAGCAAAAGCCTCCGCTTTCGACGGAGGCCTGGGTGAAACTGCTGAACCTGCGCTACTTCTTGGCTTCGGCTTTGGCAGGTTCGGCCTTGGCGTATTTGCGGCGGAAGCGCTCGACGCGGCCGGCGGTGTCAACCAGCTTTTGCTTGCCGGTAAAGAACGGATGGCAGTTGGAGCAGATTTCCACGTTGATGTCGCCCTTGTGGGTCGAACGGGTCATAAATGTGTTGCCGCAGGCGCAGTGTACGCGCACTTCATTGTAAGCCGGATGGATGGCTGCCTTCATGGGACTCCTAACTCGCTGGTTGCAGACCTACATTTTACTGGATCGGTGCGAAATGCGGCAACCAACGCAGCCCTTTGATTCCCAGACAGCCCGATTGGATTCAGTGTGAGTGCCATGCTTAGGAGATCGGTGCGGATGGCGGTGACATTTTACCCAGGAGCGAGTCTAGGCAGAACGGGGTTGATATGAGAAGGAATTTAGTGCTATTCGGCGCCCTTCTTCTGCTGACGGCACTTGTTCCGGCGCAGCAGCTTCAGCCGGGGCGGGAGAAGATTCCGGGAGCCGAGTCGCTGATGGGGATGGTCGAGACGCCGGCGGGGTATCCGGTGCGCGTGTTTATAACGCGGCCGGAGAAAGCATCAAGCGGAAAGCTGCCAGTGATCTTCGTAGCGGCGTGGCTGAGTTGCGATTCAACCGAGGCTCCGACGGGGCCGACGGACGGATTCACACAACTACTGTTCGACGCAGCGGGAAGATCGGGATTCATTACGTATCGCGTGGACAAGCCGGGCACGGGTGACAGCGGCGGTCCGAAGTGTGGTGAGGCGGATTTCAATGCGGAGCTCGAGGCGTATCAGGCAGCGTTTGCGGCGATGCAGAAGCTGCCATTCGTCGATACGTCGCGGATCTACCTGATGGGGTTCAGCAACGGTGGCGGATTCGCGCCCCTGGTGGCGGGCGACACCCGGGTGCGCGGCTACCTGATGTTCAGCGGCTGGTACAAGACGTGGCTGGAACACATGCTGGAGCACGAGCGGCGCCGCTTGAAGTTGAGCGGCGTGAGCGAGACGGATATCAACACCCGCATGAAAGGCTACGCGACGTTCTACGACTTGTACCTCAACGGCAAGAAGACGCCGGGTGTGGTCGTGGCGCAGCATCCGGAACTGAAGGCCATCTGGTACGACGAGCCGGAGCGGCAGTATGGCCGTCCAGCGAGTTTCTATTGGCAGCTGCAAGCGTTGAACCTGGCGGAGGCGTGGGCGCGGGTGAATGTTCCGGTGCTGGCGGTGCACGGCCAGTACGACTGGATCATGAGCGCGGACGATTACAAGCTCTTGGTCGCGGCGCTAAATTCGCGGACGCCGGGGTCGGCTGTATATGTTGAGTGGCCGAGAGCAGATCATGGGCTCTATACGCATACGAGTGAGGAAAAGACGTTCGGGAAGGATGCGGAGCAGGGGTACGATCCGAAGCTGACGGAGTATGTACTTCAGTGGCTTGCGCAACATTGACGGGCGACGAGGCAAATACAACCGCCGCAGTGGGCGCAGTCATTGCGCGAGGTAACGAGCGGACTAACTGTACTAGCTAGTTACTTCTTGTTGACGTGTTTCTTGAGCTCGATACCGGGAGTGAATTTGGCGACGCGGCGAGCGGCAATTTTGATGACACCACCAGTCTGGGGGTTACGTCCGTTGCGGGCTTTACGCTGCGAGACGGAGAAGGTTCCGAAGCCAACGAGTGCAACGCGGTCGCCCTTCTTCAGCGCGCTGGTGACTGCGTCAATAAAGGTGTCTATGGATGCGGCGGCACTGGTTTTGCTGATGCCAGTGGATGCAGCAATTTTGTCGATGAGATCGGCCTTGTTCATAGTGGCTCCTCCGGAGACTGCAACTCGTGGCGGGAGAATTTAGCTGCCAAAACCGGCGCATGTCAAGAGGAACCCGAAGACCACGAAGACCAGAGGAAACCCGGGGGGCTCGGTGCATTGGCGTCAGGATCGTATTTCTTGCCGCCCGTTATTTCTGCTCGACGCTGAAGCCCAGCTTCTGGCCGAGGGCGCTGAAATCGGTTATCCATTGCTTCGAGTCGTCGCTGCCTTCGGTGGCCACCACCGGGTAGACGTGCTGTTGCAACTGGTAATACACGTTCTGCACGTGGGCAAGGTCGACCTCGAAGGGCAACGAGCGCACCAGATCGACGGCCTGGTTGAAGCGCTGGAGCGGGTCACCGCGGGGCCTGAGGGCAAGGTCGTCCGCCATGTGGCTGAAGCGCTTGGTAAGCGCATAGCCCAGCCACGGCGCGTCCCACTGAATTTTTTCGCGGGCAGCGGCGTCGAGCAGAGAGCGCACCCGCTCGAGGTCGAGCTCCTCGGCCATGAACTCCTTGCGCAGCGAGGTATTGAGAACGAACTCAGCTGTGCGGTTGAGGATACTTGGGAGCGTGGCGGCCATGCTGGTGAGAAAACCCATGAGCGGGGCATTATGCTCGTAAATTTGCCGGTAGGCGGTTTCGGCCTCGGCCATCGTGGTTGCCAGTAGCTTGCTGACGACTTTCTGGCGCTCGTCGCGGAAGAGCGATTTGAGGGTATAACCAGCGCCGGCGAAATGACGGTCGAGTAGGCGCATAGTGGCGGGCAGGTCGGCAGAGCGAAAAGGCTCGCTCACTTCGCGAGAGATGGAGCGGAATTCGGCTTCGCCGGGATAGGCGCGCACTCCGGCCACGATGTTGTGGTCGCCGAAGTAAAGCGCTCCGAAAAACACGTCGCGCTGGCGGCGGGTGATGCGTGAACGAACCTGGATGGCCCCAAGAGCGAGGCGTGCGCGGCCGGACTCGAGGCGACTGTCTTGGATGGGCTGAAGTTCGTAGGCACGGGCAAGATCGTCATTGGCAGGGGGCTGGAACATGGAGGCGATGGCATAGTGCGCAGCCACGTCGAGCAGATCGACCTGCGCCGGTTTGACGAAACGGTCGAAGATTTGGGCGCCGTCGCCGAACTCAGGCAGATTGCTCTTGGCCGCACGCAGTAAATCGCGGAACGCTTCTTCGTCACGATCGGGAAAAAGGCGCTGCGCAATCTGCAGAGCGCGGCCGGCATACATAATGACTTGCACGGTCTCTAAACCTGATAGTTCATCGAAGAACCATCCACAGCTGGTGTACATGAGCATCAAATGCCGTTGCATTTCCAGAAGCGAGAGCACGGTGCCGATCTCGTCTTCCTCGAGCCTTCGCCGCGCGTGGGCGGTTAGGAATGTATCGAGGGTGGTGTTGCTGCGATCGAGCACGATGTTCACATACTCATCGCGCGCCCGCCAGGGATCGAGCAGCAGCTCTGAGGTTTCTGTCTGATACGGCTCGATGAGGCTGTCGCGCAAGTGATCAAGCGCTTGGCGTAAGGGCGCGCGCCAAGCCTGGTTCCACCCCGGCTTGCCGCCGGAGTTGCAGCCGCAGTCGGTGTTCCAGCGGCCAACGCCGTGGGAGCAACTCCAGGCCGTGTTTTCGACGATTTCGACTTCATGGGTCGGCGGGTTGATGGTGAGGTACTCGCCATAGTTGGTGAGTTGCGCCAGCTTGTTGGACTCGATGTAATGCAGCGCGTAGGAGAGCGCCATCTCTCCCTTGTTGTGATGATGGCCATAGGTTTCGCCGTCGGTGGCGATGTGCATAAGCTGCTTCCAGCCGCGGCGGTCGGCGAATCCGCTGATAAGACGGTTGGCGAAGCTTTCACCGTTGGCGAGCAGGCCTTCAAAGGCTACCGCGCGCGAGATGGGCCCATCGTAAAAGAAGAGATTCATGCTACGGCCGGACGGAAGATTACAGATGTAAGGACGCGTTGGATCGATCTTGCCGCCTTCGACGTTTTTGAACTTGGGGGTGGTGACGCGGCGCTCGGCTTTGGCCTGATAGGGAGCGAGCACGGTGAACTTGATGCCGTTGGCGGCGAGGACTTCAAGGGTCTCGATGTCGACCGCGGTCTCAGCTAGCCACATGCCTTCGGGATCTCGTCCGAAGCGATGTTGGAAGTCGCGAATGCCCCAGACCACCTGGCTTTGTTTGTCGCGGCGGTTGGCCAGCGGCATGATCATGTGGTTGTACACCTGGGCTATGGCGGAGCCGTGTCCGGAGAAGCGCTTTTGGCTCTCGCAGTCGGCATCGAGGATGGCCCGATAGGTTTCGGGAGCGCGGTCAGCCATCCAGGAGAGTAGAGTGGGCCCGACGTTGAAGCTGATTCGTGCGTAATTGTTGACGATCCGGGTGATGCGGTCGCCGGGGCCGAGAATGCGGGAAGCGGCGTTGGGCGCGTAACACTCGGCGTTAATGCGCTCGTTCCAGTCGTGGTAGGGGTACGCGGAGTCCTGCTGCTCGACGATCTCGAGCCACGGGTTCTCACGCGGTGGCTGATAAAAATGACAATGAATACACAGGTAACGGTCCATAAGAATTCTGGCGCGAATTATGAGGGGGAATGGATTCGGAGGCAGTGGAACTATTGGATGCCCGGGAATGGGCAATGATGCAGGAGAATGCGGAGCGAGGAGGGCTGATTATGAAGGGGTTAGGACGAAAGGCAAAAGCAACCGCGGATGCAGACGGATAGAACAAAGCTATCAAAAGCACCCGTAGATCCTTCGACTCGGTCGCGCTCTGTTATACGCGACCTCGCTCAGGATAACAAGCCAATGGTAGAGTTGAGATTCGGAGAATTTTGGAATGAGGGGTCTGACTGCGCCGACTGAAACGGCTTGTCCGATATGTGGCGGAACCGGCTGGCGCGAGGTTGTGGGAGGCACTGAGCGCTCGGTTGTGCGCTGTGAGTGCCGGGTGAAGGGGCGCGCCCAGCGGTTATTGGCGGCGGCGAAGATTCCAGCGCGCTATGAGCACTGCGAGCTAAGCACGTTTAAGTACGATCCGGAGAATCCCCAAGACGCTAAGTTAGGAACGGCGAGGTTGGCTGCCGGACGTTTCGTGGAAGAGTATCCCGTCGAGAAGACTGGCTTGTTGTTCGTGGGTTCTGTCGGTGTCGGCAAAACGCACCTGGTGGTCGGAATCATCAAAGCGCTGATTCGCGACAAGGGCGTGCCATGCCTGTTCTGCGACTACCGTGAACTGCTGAAGTCCATTCAGAATTCCTATAACGCGTCGGTCGAGGCGACGGAGATGAAGATCCTCCGGCCGGTGTTCGATGCCGAGGTACTTGTGCTCGACGAGCTGGGCGCCGTCCGCAGCACCGAGTGGGTGTTCGACACCGTGAACTACATCCTCAACAGCCGATACAACGACAACAAGACAACGATCATCACAACGAATTTTCCTGACAAACCCGAGCAGGAGAACCTGGACGACATGGTCTCGATCAGCCAGGCAGCTGCAGCAAAAGCCGCGCGGCGCGAGACGTTGGGTGATCGCATTGGCGAGCGTATGCGCTCGCGGCTGCATGAGATGTGCAAGAAGGTCGAGATCGAGGGGCGCGACTACAGGCTGCACTCGAAGAAGGCTCACTTCCAACCGATTGAGGCCCCGGCAAGGATCAGGGTAAAGGGAAAGAAAGAAATTAGCTAGTAGCCAGCCACGATCGCCAGTCACCTACCTCAGTGCTTCCAATAGAATCTTCCTGTGCGATTCGAGTTTTCTCCCGAACGCGACGGCGAGCTGTTTGACGCCGCGCCGACGAGTGCAGCGGTGTTCGTGTTGCGCGGCGACGGGGGCAGCGAGCCGTATGTCGGCAAGTCGTCGAATTTGCGGCGACGTTTGCAAAGGCTGCTCGGTACGCGCGAAGGCCAGTGGCGCAGGCTCAACTTGCGCGATCGGGTTCGCGAAGTCGAGTGGTGGGCCACCGGCTCGGATTTCGAGGCAGGGCTGCTTCTTTACAAGACACTCCGCCGCGAGTTTCCTTCGACCTACACCGATCGCTTGCGGCTGCGGTTCGCGCCGCTGGTCAAGCTGATTCTCGATAATCCGTATCCGCGGGCGACGGTGACCACGCGCATCAGCGGGCGGAAGAGCGGTGCGGAATACTTTGGACCGTTTCCTACGCGCGTGGCGGCCGAGAAGTTTGCGAACGACTCCCTAGACTTCTTCAAGATGCGGCGTTGCACGTTCGATCTCAATCCTGATCCGGCGTTTCCCGGGTGCGTTTACTCAGAGATGAAGATGTGTCTGGCGCCGTGCTTCAAGGGCTGCACCGATGAGGAGTATGCAGCCGAGGTCGGCCGGGTGCGAGAGTATTTCGCGAGCGCTGGGCAGTCGCTGGTGCGGGAGATCGAGAAGATGCGGGATGACGCGTCATCGAACCTCGACTTTGAGAGTGCGGCGGCGCTGCACACGCGAGTGGAAAAGGTAAGAGCAGCAACCGCACCATTGCCCGAGATTATGCGGCGGCTGGACGAGTTAAATGGTGTGATGATTCAGCCCTCGGCGGAGGAGGATTCGGTGGCGCTATTCAAGATTGTGGCGGGACGAATCTGCGATCCCGTGCGGCTGGATGTGGCTTCGAAGTCGGAAGCTGCACATATGCAGGCTAAGCCTCAATCCATGGAGGCGCGGATTAACGAAGCATTGGCTGGGGTGGAAACACCGCAGCTGAGCCGCGCATTGGAGTGGATGGAGCATCTGGCGCTGCTGAAACGGTGGTACTACCGGTCGATCAAGGTGGGAGAGCTGTTTTTATCGGACAGTGATGGTGAGCTGCCGATGCGCCGGGTCGTCAGGGGCGTGTCACGTGTCTTCAAGGGCGAAAAACCAGCAGGTGATCTAAGTGAGACGGCGGGGGACTATTGGAGGTTTAGGGCGATGGAGGGCGGTGTGGGAAACTGCTGATCAGGCGCAGACTTGTATATTGATCGACGATCCCTGACAGAGTGAGTTTATGACTCGGAGGACGACGGTGGCCAAGGGCGTTTGCGTGCTGCTTCGAATACCATACGCCGGAAGTGCGGGCGGTTGCCGAAGTCGAGTAGAAGCCCAACTTCATATGAAGTTGCTTTGAGGTAGTTCAGGTAGTTGAGCAGTTGCGCTTCGTGATTGCTATCGATGGTTCCTGCGCACTTCAGCTTACAATCACGCGCTCAGCAACAATCAAGTCGGCACGGAACACTCCCACGACTTCTCCACGAAAGCACACTTCGATGGCCTTTTTTCGCGCTCAACCGGATACCCGTTCGCGCGCAGCGCGACGATCATTGCTTCGCGGTACACCGATTCTGAACCCATGTCTTATGATAGTTGAAGACGTCGTTGGAAGTGAGTTCCACGGTTATTCCTCGAATGATTCGCGAAATCCGCGGTTTACCGCTCGGACACCGCCACGCCAGCGTTCCTCCACCGGAACCACCGTCCGCTCGATTTGGGGCGAGACATAGCGAGCAACGTATCTGTTGCCGGGTGCGTGCGCAGAGCGGGAGCGACCAGAGAAAGCAGCGGCCAAGCATCAGACAGTTCGCGGCCGGCGAAGTAGCCCTTGCGGAGGGAGCCTCCATTGCGCTGCTGGCCGCGCACGCGCGCCGCCCAGTAGTCGAGGCCTTCGAGCGGGAGATGGAGCGTCAGCTTTAAGTCCAAGGATCGCGAGGCGGCCGTCGAGCGTGCAAGTGAGTACGTCGATCCGATCGGCAGGGGCGAAGGCAGGCACCTGCGAGTACTCGAAGCGGGGGGCAAGTTGCTCATCGATAGCCCATACATGGCATGTGATGAGCGATTCAAGCCAGCGCTCCGGACAGACACGGAGGGGTGGATCGCAACGGTCGGCGTCGCGATTACGGCGGTCGGCAAAGCTCGGGTTGAACTTGACATTCCTTGGCCCGAGCGAAGCGACCGAAGGGAGCACAGTCGGGGGACTTCCATTTCTCCTGCGCAATACACTGACATGCTAAATAGCTCGATCAGTCCCAGCGCGCTTTCCAATCTCCTCGCGTCCTTCCTCGTCGAGTCACCGTCCGCCGTCGCCCTCGAAAACGGCGAACTTCTTTTTGACCTCCGGGCCGCCCGTTACTCCATACGGGCGAGGGCAAGTGCGTGCTCCATGTCTGGTCCGACGCGCGCAAGTCCAGGCTAGAGTCGTCGATCTTCTATCCGGCAGGCGCAGTAATTATTGACATCACTTGTCATTCCGACCGGAGCGCTCCACCGGGCGGGAGCGTGGAGATGGAGGAACCTGTATTTCGATCGGTTTGCCAAGTCCTCAGCCGAGTCGATCCAAGTTGGATTCAGCGACTTGATCAGTGCGACATTCTTTTCGCGCCGCCAGTTCTTGAGCTGGTTTTCACGGCGAATAGGGTTGTTGACGTGATGGAAGCATTCAAAGTAGACGAGGCGATCGATCTTGTATTGTGCGGTAAATCCCGTCGAAAAAGTACCCGTTGTGCTGACTAACGCGGCGCCGCAGGTTGTCGGTCACGCCGATGTAGAGCGTAACGGACCGGCTAGCCATGGTGTAAATCCGGTAGCAGCGTTGGCGCATGTTTTGTTCGTCGTTTGTGCAAAATGCAGGCCCCTCGACTCGGTCGCGCTCTTTTCGGCGCGACCTCGCTCGGGATGCCAAGTTGGGTAGTGGAAGTGTGTGATAATCAACGATTCGGGCAGGTGCGGCCTAACCGCGTCTTACGCGCCGGGCGGGCATCTAACGAGAGTGACCATGGACAAGAAGTTCTTCTTTGACCGCTACGGGTTGGCGCAGGCGGACATCGAGCGCTACCTGGCGGCGGCGCTTTCCGCGGGCGGAGATTTCGCCGACCTTTACTTCGAATATCAGACATCCACCTCGGTTTCCCTCGACGAGAGCATGGTGAAGTCAGCGTCGCAGGGCATCTCAGTGGGCTGCGGCGTGCGGGTGCTTTCGGGCGAGCGCACGGGCTATGCCTATACCGACGATCTCGCGCCGGAGCGCATCTTACACGCGGCGCGCACGGCGGCGATGATCGCCAGCGGACCAGCCAAGGAACCAGTGGTCGGTCTCACAGACAAGCCAGTGCATAACCTCTATCCGGTGCCCCTGCCGTCCGTCGAAGCCGATGTGATGGCCAAGGTCGACCTGGTGAACCGTGCGGACAAGGCGGCGCGGGCCTACGATCCGCGCATTAAAGAGGTACGTGTGGGTTATGCCGACGAGCTGCGCCAGATCCTGGTGATCGGCTCAGACGGCAGCTTCGCCGAAGACTCGCAGCCACTGGCGCGTCTGAACGTGTTTTGCCTAGCGAAGACTGGCAACGAGTCGTCACGCGGAACGGCTGGCGGCGGCGGACGCGTGGGGATTGCGTTCTTCCAGACGGAGAAGACTCCGGAACACTTTGCTATCGAAGCGGCACGGCAGGCGATTATTCAGCTTGATGCGGTCGACGCTCCGGCGGGCGAGATGGAAGTGGTACTTGGCTCGGGGTGGCCTGGCGTGTTGCTCCACGAGGCCATCGGGCATGGGCTGGAGGCGGACTTTAATCGGAAGAAGACGTCGGCGTTTACTGAGATGATGGGGCGCCGCGTTGCCAGCGACAAATGCACCGTCGTCGACAATGGCACGATGCCTGGCCGGCGCGGTTCGCTGAACGTCGATGACGAGGGCAATCCCACAGCAAACACCGTGCTGATCGAAAAAGGCATTCTGAAGGGATACCTCACCGATAAGCTTTCGGCACGTCTGATGGGTATGGCGAATACCGGCAACGGCCGACGCGAGAGCTACCAGCACATTCCAATGCCGCGCATGACCAATACCTATATGCTGGCAGGCGAAGATGCACCAGAGGACATCATTCGATCGGTAAAGCGCGGCGTGTATGCAGTGAACTTCGGCGGCGGGCAGGTGGACATCACCAACGGCAAGTTCGTCTTCTCGGCGTCGGAGGCCTACATGATCGAGGACGGCAACGTCACCGCTCCACTGAAGAACGCGACGCTGATCGGCAACGGGCCCGACGTGCTCACTAGGGTATCGATGGTGGGTAGCGATCTGCAGCTCGACGAAGGGATTGGCGTGTGCGGTAAAGACGGCCAGTCGGTGCCGGTGGGAGTGGGGATCCCGACGTTGAAAGTTGACCGGCTGACGGTCGGAGGAACCGGCGGGTAGCGTTCTACGTGCCACAGTGCGTTCTGCTAGTTCAGACTCTCGGGGTTGTGAGACACACGGGTTCCTGAATCCAAGTTTGAGGTGGTTGCATGAAGCGCTGGTTGCCAGCCATCGCTCTGCTATGCCTGAGCGCCTACGGCCTCGCGCAAACAGTGGACGAGTTGGTGGGCAAGAACATAGAGGCCAAAGGGGGTCTCGACAGGATCAAAGCGGTTAAGACGCGCCGGATGACCGGACGAGCCGAGCAGTCTGACCAGCCTCCTCTCACCGTCGTCGTCGAGAATGCCCGTCCCGATGAGATTCGCCGGGACATCACCGTTGCGGGCATGACGGTGGTGCGGGCCTACGACGGTAGGGCGGGATGGATGATCCAGCCGTTCAGCGGCCGCAAGGACCCGCAACTGATGGGCGAAGACGATCTGCGCGATTTGACGCTCGATGCCGATATCGATGGTCCGCTGGTGGACTACAAAGCTAAGGGCAACACCGTTGAGTACATGGGCCACGACACCGTCGACGGCGACGACGCGCTGCGGCTTAAAGTCACGCTCAAGAATGGCGACATTCTTTATTACGACCTCGATCCCGACACCTATCTTGAGATTCGGCGCCAGTCGCAGGAGTTTATTCGCGGCTCGGTGAAAGAACAGGTCACGGAGTACGGCTCGTACAAGGCGGTAGAGGGCGTGATGTATCCGTTCTCAATGGCGATCTGGCCCAAAAGCGACCCAACCCAGGCGCGTACCGTCACGATCGACAAGGTGGAAGTGAATGTACCGCTGGCCGAGAGCGTGTTCGCGGTACCACCAAGCCTGAAGCACTAAGCGATCAGTTATCAGTTGCCAGTTGTCAGAAAGGCCTTTCTTCACAGTCGACATGAGGAACGAGATGACGATTGAACCACACGATGCGCGACGAGCCGCGATGAACTTACTGAATTGGGTTGCGTTTGGTTCGCTTTCTATAGGAACGATGCTGGCGCAGAATGCGCAGCAAATTACGAGTGCTACGGTTTCTGGACTACCGGCGCGCAATATCGGCTCGGCGACGATGAGCGGCCGCATCTCCGCAGTGACCGGGGTAAATCAGGACGGCCGCATTACCCTGTTTGTCGGTGCCGCCAGCGGCGGAGTGTGGAAGTCGGTGAACGGCGGCACGACCTTCAAGCCGGTGTTCGATCGCGAAGCCGTGCAATCAATTGGCGCTATTGCAATTGATCCGTCCAACCCTAAGAACGTGTGGGTCGGCACGGGCGAATCCTGGATGCGCAACAGCGTTTCGATTGGCGATGGGATTTACAAGTCCACCGACGGTGGCGAGGACTGGACCAATGTGGGGTTGAAAGGATCGGAGCACATTTCGAAGATCCTCGTCGACCCAAAAGACGGCAATCGAGTCCTGGCATGCGCCACAGGCCACACGTGGAGCGACGGCGATACCGGAGGCGTCTTCATGACCACGGACGGCGGCAAGACCTGGACGAAGGTTCTGGCTGGCGGAAATGCCTCGACGGGTTGCGGCATGCTGGCGATGAGTCCAAAGGCGCCGGCAACGATCTATGCCTCAATGTGGGACTACCGGCGGCAAGGCTGGACATTCCGATCGGGCGGGCCTGCCGGCGGCCTCTACAAATCCGATGACGGCGGCGAGCATTGGACAGAGCTGAGTTCTGCCAACAGCAAGGGCTTGCCTGCGAAACCGTGGGGACGGGTCGCGCTCGCCGTGGCGCCGTCGAAGCCGCAGGTCGTGTACGCCATGATCGAATCGAAGGCGAGCGCGCTCTTCCGCTCGGACGATGGCGGCCAAAACTGGAAGCAGCTCGACGCCAGCCAGTACATGATCTGGCGGCCGTTTTACTTCGCCAATCTGATCGTCGATCCGGTGAATGAGAACAAAGTGTTCAAACCAGATCTACTGTTGCTTCTGAGCGTCAACGGAGGTACGAGCTTCAGTGCGGTGGCCAACGCCCACGGGGACTTTCACGATGTATGGATCGATCCCGGGAATCCCAATTTGATGTACGCCGGTGACGACGGCGGCCTGTGGAACAGCGAAGACGGAGGCACACGCTGGGCGCACCAATTGAATCTTCCGGTGTCGCAGTTCTATCACGTGAGCATCGACAACGCCGATCCCTATCACGTATACGGCGGATTGCAGGACAACAGCAGTTGGGTAGGCGACTCAGCCTACCCGAACGGCGTAGCCAACGCGCAGTGGGAGAACATGTTCGGAGGCGACGGCTTCTGGATGTTCGAGGACCCGGCGGACCCTGACTACATCTACGCCGAAGCGCAGGGCGGCGAGATCGGCCGCGTCAACCGGCATTCCCTCGAAGTGCGCTCCATCAAGCCGTTCGCGAATTACGGCGAGACGAAGCTGCGCTTCAACTGGAACACACCCATCCACATGAGCCCGAACGAAAAGGGCACAATCTACATCGGCGCACAGTTCCTGTTCCGCTCGCGCGATCACGGACAAACATGGGACCGCATCTCTCCTGATCTGACCACCAACGATCCGGAGAAGCAAAAGCAGGAAGAATCCGGCGGCGTGACTGTCGACAACTCGTCGGCGGAAATGCATACGACGATCTACTCGATTTCGGAGTCGCCGCGCAACGGTCAGATCATCTGGGTCGGCACGGACGACGGCAATCTGCAGATCACGCGCGACGGCGCCAAGACGTGGACCAACGTTGTTGGCAATGTCAAAGGACTCGCTGCGAATTCGTGGATCTCGACGGTCGCAGCCGGACGCTTTGACGAGGGTGTGGCCTATCTAACGTTTGATCGCCACATGCACGGAGATATGACGCCGTACGCGTATAAGACGACCGACTATGGCACGACGTGGACCTCGCTGAATCTGGCGGAAAGTGGCGTACGTGGATATGCGCACGTGATTACGGAAGACACCAAGAGCCCAAACCTGCTGTTTGTCGGCACGGAGTTCGGCCTCTGGATTTCTGTAGATGGCGGACAGCATTGGGCGCAGTACAAAGGAAGCGATTTTCCGGCGGTAGCGGTGCGCGATATCGTGGTGCAGCCGCGAACCTCGGACCTGGCACTGGCTACCCACGGGCGTGGCATCTGGATCATTGACAACATCTCGCCGCTGCGGCAGCTCACGCCTGACGTGATGGCAAAAGATGCGATGATTTTGGACGGTCCCCCGTCAATCCAGTACTTCAACGCCAATGGTGGATGGCCGCAGGGCGATGCGGCCTTTACGGGCCCGAGCCGTCCGGGTGATGCTCAGATCACCTACTACCAGGCGGCGCGCCACATGTTCGGCGACTTGAAGCTGCAGGTGTTCGATCCGAACGGCACAAAGCTGACGGAGTTCACTCCCAAGTCGAAGCACAAGGGCTTGAATCGCGCGCCGTGGTCGATGCGTCTGCCTCCGCCGGTCGTTCCTCCGGGTGCCCAGGCGCTCTTCCCGGCATCGGTTGGACCGCGGGTGATGCCGGGAACCTATCCGGTGAAGCTAGTGAAGGGCGACAGCACTTACGACGGATCGATCACGCTGGTGCTCGATCCGCGGGCCAAATTCAACCTCGAAGACCGCAAGGCAGATTACGACCTCTCCATGAAGCTTTACCACATGCTCGAACACATGAGCTACGAGGTCGCAGCCATCCAAGCGGTCCGTGACGGTGCCAGCGAGCGCGCTGAGAAGCTGCCGAAGGGCAATCCGTTGAAGGCGAAGCTGGAGACACTGTCCAGCAAGTCCGACGCGCTGCGCTCGAGGATTGTTGCTACCAAAGAAGGCGGCGCGATCACGGGCGAAGAACGCATTCGCGAGCATGTCGGCGAGCTCTATGGATATGTGGTCCAGTACGAAGGGCGTCCCACGAACTACCAGGTGGCGAGAGCGGATACGCTCAATCACGACCTGGAAGACGTAGTAACCGACTTCACCAAGCTGACCGCTGATCTGCCGGCAATCAACAGCAGCTTGCAGAAGGCAAAGCTGCAGCCGATCACGATTCCGGTCGAAGCCGAGTGGAGGAAGGAGCACGCTAATAGCGGCGAGGCGCCGGTGAAGGCCAGTGCGATGTGGGAACGGGATTAACCAAGAAGGTATTCTGGAGTAAGAGGCAGGAATGACGGTAGCAATACAGAAAGGTGCAGCGGGCGGGGAAGTAAGTTCAACCGACCTGAAGGACATCGCGCTTGACGTAGTTCATCAGGCGATGCGGGGCGGGGCCACAGCCGCCGAAGCCGTAGCTGTCGATGGGAGCGAATTCTCCACCACGGTCCGACTCGGAAATGTCGAGACGCTGAAGGAATCGGGCTCAAAAGGAATCGGCGTGCGCGTTTTCATCCGACAGCGCGCTGCGAGCACTTATTCCAGCGACCTGTCGCCGGAAGGTTTGCGGACGATGGTCGGCGCAGCCCTGCACCTTGCGAAGGTCACGAGCGAAGATCCCCTGGCCGGACTTCCGGCGCCCGAAGAACAAGGCAAGCTCGACGGCGATCTCGAACTCTACAACGACGATGTGTATTCCCTCTCCACGGCGGATCGCATCGACTACGCGCGCCGTGCGGAAAAAGCTGCGATGTCCGCCGACCCCCGAATCACCAACTCCGATGGTGGTAGCTTCGACGCGTCAATCTACTACAAGGTGCTGGCGAATTCCAACGGATTTGTGGGTGACTCGCGGCGATCGTACTGTTCACTCTCAGCTGTGCCGATTGCACAAATGGAAGGCACGGCGATGCAACGCGACTACTGGTATTCGGTCGCAATGACCCTTAAGAAGCTGGAGTCACCGGAAGAGGTGGGCCAGGTCGCTGCGCAACGTACATTGCGCCGCTTGGGCGCTCGCAAGGTCAAGACTGCAAAAGTTCCGATCGTGTTCGAGAACACCGTATCGGGTTCGCTTGTCGGACACATTTTTGAAGCGGTGAATGGCGACTCGGTGTATCGCGGGGCGTCATATCTGGCTGGAAAGCTCGGCGAAAAGATAGCCGGAGACAACATCAACATCGTCGATGACGGCACGCTGCCCGGCTTATTCGGCACGAGCCCGTTTGACTCCGAGGGCATAGCCAGCCGCAAGACAGTCGTAGTCGAAAACGGCGTGCTCAGGAATTATCTGCTCAACACCTACACCGCAAAGAAGCTGGGAATGCACACCACCGGCAACGCATCCCGCGGGCTGGCAGGAACACCTGGAATTGGGCCGGGCAATTTCTTCCTCAAGCCGGGCACGAAAAGCCTCGAGGAAATCATCGCTGGCATCAAAGAGGGGCTCTTGGTTACGGAATTTCTCGGCTTCGGCGTGAACCTGGTGACGGGTGACTTCTCCCGCGGCGCGACAGGACTGTGGATAGAAAACGGCGAGCTGGCCTATCCAGTGGAAGAAATAACCGTAGCCGGCAATTTGAAGGACATGTTCTCCAATATCAGCGAAATCGGCAGTGATCTGGAGTTTCGCAGTGCCATTGCATCCCCGACGCTGCGCATCGAGGGCATGACCGTCGCCGGTGAGTAGTCGCACGATTAATCGAGAATTCACACCGCGGGAAGGCAGAATCTCCTCTGCGCCGGAACTTTTTGGTGCCGAAAACGTCTGGAATAGATATGTTGCGGCGGATCCTGGTCATTGTCTCGCTGCTGATTGCCACGGCGATCACGTACGCGCAGGATACAACCGCCAGCCACAATTCGCCCGCTAAGGTTGCGACTTCAGCGGCTGGGGAGCAAAACGAACCGGCGCCGGATCCACGGGCGATCATGCAGAAGGCCGTCGCGAAAGACATCTTCAACTGGGAGGCGGCCAAGGACTACACCTTCCTCGAACGCATGCAGCAGGATTCGCTCGATGGCAACGGAGCGGTGAAGTCGAGCAAGTCGGAGACGCACGAGATCATGGTCCTCTACGGCGAGCCGTTTGAGCGGACTGTCGCGAAGGATGACCAGCCGCTCTCGCAGAAACAGCAGAAGAAGCAGGACGAAGAGTTCGACAAAGAGACGCGCAAGCGCGCGAACGAGACTCCAGAGGAGCGACAAAAGCGTATCCAGAAATACCAGAAGGAGCGGGATGACGAGCGCGCGTTTGTGCGCGAAATCCTGGGCGCTTATGACTTCACGCTGGCGGGCACCGAGGTCCTGAACGGCCGTCCGACATGGGTGATCGACGGCACACCGCATCCGGGATTTGAGGGCAAACGGCGCGAGTCGAAGGTCCTGCCTAAGATCAAGCCAAGGTTCTGGATCGATCAGCAGGATTACAGCTGGGCTAAGTTGCGCGCCGAGTTTACTGACACCGTGTCCTTTGGTTGGGTGGTGGCGCGGCTGCACAAGGGCTCGCAGTTCGAAATGCAGCAGGTGCTCGTCAATAGTGAAGTGTGGATGCCGCAACGTGCCGACATCAAGCTCGATGCGCGCGTAGCACTGCTAAAGGGTGTGAACGAGAACATACACCTCACGTACAAGGACTATCGCAAATTCCGTACGGATACGAAGATTTCTGTTGCCGAGTCGGGGGCCATCCAATAAGGACAATGCCGTAGAAAAAATCCCGGAACGCTGCCCCTGCATTTTTGCGAATAGTTATGTGTTAGGGAGTGGTTACTCCAGGCAATTTGTTAAAATATCTCTTAAGTAACCGCTACAACGCTACAAGGGTAGGTATTCGTCCGGTTGGAAACCCAAAGGAGTTCTGGCCCCACACAATAAACGACGCCGATCTTCGTGCCCAGAGGTCTGTCATGGCACAACCGTTCCGAAGCCACGTGAATGAACGGCCGAATCTCACGCTAGTTCATGGCGGACGGAGACGAAAACGGAGCCGAGCTATACCACTCGTAGGTCGAATCCTGACGACGGTTGCAGCGCTTCTGTTGCTGATAATCGTGTTAAAGTTTCTTCCGCCCGTCGCCAGGCACTCGGATGTGCGGGCAGGTCGTAGGACAATACCAGCGGACCCTAGCGATCTTCACCTGAGCAGCGTACAAATCAGTCGTGCGCCCGACGGGAGGGCGGTCTATCTCGACGGCCTCGTGACCAATGCTGGAAACGGACGTGTCTCGCAAGCCGGTGCGAACGTCGGCTTTCACAATGCTCAAGGCAAGCTCATCGCGAGCGTGCAGAAGCCACTGGTCGGCATGAAGCACGGCGGAACGGATCTGGTCGACAACGAGTTTGCGCGAAATCCCATCAAACCCTACGAAATGCGTTTTTTTCGGGTCGCCCTAGCCGTGGAAGAAATCCCGCCTACCTGGAACCAGGAAGTTCCCGACTTGAACATCGTCGAGGTCAAAGCAAAATAGCCACCCGCTCCCGCGCAGTCGACGAACCGCCGGCAGTGCTGAGTTCGTCTGCGAGCCGTATTGTGCCGCGGAGTAGAATCGGGTCGTGATGGAACCGCAATACCGACCTGCGCCATCTCCCGACCAGAAGCGCAATTGGGTACCCGCATTCGTCGGTCTGATCGCCGTTATTGTTGCGGTTGCGGCGATTCTGTTCTTCGGTCGGCACAACACGGTTGCCAGCACCGAGCCGAATCCTTACGCGCAAAACCTGAAGCTTTCAGATATCAACCTGAGTGCCGCCGAGAACTACATGGGCGGCACAGTTACCTACCTTGACTTCAAGATCACCAACACCGGCGATCACGCGCTGGTCGGCGCCGACGTGCATGCGGAGTTCAAGAATTCGCTGGGAGAGATCGTGCAGAAAGAAACACTACCACTGCACGTGCTGGTGGAGAATCAACTGGCAGGATATCCCGATCTTGTCGACATGACCAAGGCGCCCATTGGCCCGGGTCAAACAAAGCCGGTACGGATCGCACTGGAACATATCTCCGATGACTGGGACAGAAGTTATCCGCAGATGGAACTGGTGGATTTGAAGCTGAAGTAAAGCATTTTCAACCGGGCATTAACGATTACATAAACCCCATTGACTGTGCTGATAATCTTTCTGCATGCGGAAATTTTGCGCCGCAAGTCTTCTCACCTCCATTCTCGTGTGTTTTACGACGTCGGCGTTATCCCAGGAATCAGGAAAAGGGGTTGCCGCTTTCGCGCTACTCCAACAGCCGCAGGCGCCTGAGCCGGCTGAGTCGGCTCCGCTTATTCCGGCCAGAGAGCCGAGCGTGCTGGGCGTGCTCGATATCATCACCATCAACAGCGAGGTGTACCAAAACATTCGCAATTTGCGGGTGTGGCTGCCGGCAAATTACTTCGCGCCGGTCAACCGCAACAAGCACTATCCCGTGCTGTATATGCAGGACGGGCAAAACCTGTTCGACGAGGCGACGGCTCAATTTCACGAGTGGAAGTTTGACGAGACGGTGCAGTTTCTGACGGGCAGCATGCGAATTCATCCGATGATTGTTGTCGGGATCGACAGCACACCGCGAAGAGCGAACGAGTATTTGCCATATCCCGATGCCGACAACAAGGAGCTGGGCAAATACGAAACGCAGGACGTGCACGGAAAACAATACGGCGATTTTGTAATCCACGAAGTCATGCCGCTGATCGAGAAGAAGTATCGCGTGCTGACGGGCGTCCACAATACGGGTCTGGGCGGTGCAGGATACGGCGGGGCGGTCGCCTTCTATACCGTGCTGACGCACCCCGGCGTGTTCGGCAAAGTGCTCATTGAAAGCCCGGCGCTGCTGATCGGCAATGGCGAGTTGCTGAAGGACGCGGAGAAGGCAAATCAGTTTCCCGAGAAGATGTACCTCGCGATTGGAACGGCGGAAGACGCGGACGAGAAGGCCAGCGCAAAAGATGTGGAACAGGTGCAGGAGGTGGCGAAGATTCTGCGCACGAAGGGACTCGGCGAGACGAAGCTGCAAGTGGTCATCGAAGAAGGCGCCAAGGCAAATGAGGTGGCGTGGTCGAAGCGTTTGCAGAATTCATTGCTGTTTTTGTACGGGAGCGACATACATCTGCTCCCAGTGAAGCAAGTTGTCACTGGACAATAGCCAGCTGGACAAATTAACGCCGATTTCAGAGATTCCATACAGGTGTATACTCCGGGCATGCGGACGTTATGTCTTTGCTTTTTGATCCTCGTGTGGATAGCCCAGTGGCTTGATTGGCGAGCGGGATTGGAGTATCCATCGCTGAGAATTCGAGTCAGCCACACGTAGTCAGCGGTGCTGACTGGTTCCCCCCCAAGCCGCTGCGGTCTTGCTTTCTTTCCGGGGTACAATCCGCGTCTCCGCGCAAGCCGCGGTGCGGGCTTTTATGACCTGGATGTTATCCGTATCATCCGTGTAAATCTATGGCTAAAGTTATTCGTTTTCCGGTTGCTACAATCGAGCTGTGCCCGAGAATGCCAAACCTCGTTTGACGGAGATGGTGAAGGCCGCAGGTTGAGCCAGCAAGCTCAGTCCGGCGGTGCTGGACTCGGTGCTTGGGAAATTAGCCCGGCAACACGATCCCAATGTGCTGGTCGGCTTCGACACAGCCGACGACGCCGGGGTGTATCAGCTCACGCCTGATGTCGCGCTCGTCCAGACTGTCGATTTCTTCACGCCGATCGTTGATGACCCGTACACGTTCGGCCAGATCGCCGCGACCAATTCGCTGAGCGATGTGTATGCCATGGGCGGGCGTCCGCTGAGCGCGCTGACGATGGTGTGTTTTCCCGAGAACGGCGATGTGAACGTGCTAGAACAGATGCTGGCGGGCGGGCTGTCGAAGATGGTCGAGGCCAACTGTACTGTGATCGGTGGACACAGCATCCGGGATGAAGAGATCAAGCTGGGCTATTCCGTGACCGGCACCGTGCATCCAGGGCGTGTGCTGACCAACAGTGGCGCGAAGCCGGGCGACCGTCTGATCTTTACCAAAGCAATAGGCACAGGCGTAATCTCAACGGCGATCAAGCGCAGCCACGCTAGGGAAGCCTGGGTACGCGCTGCCGTGAAGGCGATGACGACGCTGAACAAAGTCGCCGCAGAAGTCGTGACCTCGGGCGGCTTCGAGGTTCATGCCATGACCGACGTGACCGGCTTTGGGCTGATCGGCCACGTGCGCGAAGTGGCGCGCGGATCGGGTGTCAGCGTGCGATTGTTCGCATCGGAGGTTCCACTACTCGAGGGTGCGCTGGAGTGCATACGGGCGGGCGACATTCCCGGCGGACTGAAGGCGAACCGTAACTTCGCGGAAGGCTGCGTCGAGTACGCCGACGACGTTCCCGAAGACCTGCGAATGCTGCTTTACGATCCGCAGACGGCCGGAGGGCTGCTGATCTCGCCGGCGGAGAAGGATGCAGCGCGGTTGACTACTGCGCTACAAGACGCAGGAATCGGAGGGGCGAGCATTGGATATGTCGTGGAGAAGACAGCACCACTGATCCAAGTCGCGGCGTCCTGAGCACAGGCAGAAGCATTGCTGGTCGATCAGTGTGGGTGGGTAGCAGCTTCGTCGGTCAGCGCGGCGACTTGAGACCCGTAGACCACGTGGCTTGCGCCTGCGCGACCTCGACGGTGTGACTCATGGCGCGCGCGGCGTACCACCGTTCGAGCTCAGGATTGATGGTTCTGTCCGCCCTGCTGCCGACATCCAACTGGGCTTGCTTCTCCATGCCGGCGCTGTAATCAAGGCTTAAAAATTCTCGGCCAGATTGAACACCTGAGATTGGGCCATGAAGGCGGCCTGATCGGCGGCAAACAAATCATGGAACTGTGCGGGATCGAGCTACGTGAAGTCGTCGGGCGTTTTCTTGATTGCGCCCGACTTGCTGAGAACACTGGGGAAGCGCTTCCCATCCTGTGCTTCGCTTGCGCCAGCATCGGGCATGCACGCTGCGATGTAGCCTAGCCTAGCCTAGCCTAGCTTAAGGGCCGTCTTGAAGAGTCAAGACTCGCTTCGTCCTAGCTATTGAGATCTTCTTTGAAGGACGTCTCGCGCTCCTGAACCGTGCTGACGTGATAGCCGTCTCTGACGAGGATGCCGTGCCAGCCCGAGGCAGCGGAAAAACATGGGGCGGCCTTTCGGCCGCCCGTTGTCTTTAAGTAATTGCTAGCTGCTAATTGCTTCGTTAGGCCTGCGCCGGTCTCTCGCCGGGGCTTACACTCGGCTGCTGTCCCGGAGCGGGCTTCAGCACCTGCTGAACCTCGTCCTTGGTCGCAGGAGCGTTGGGATCGATGCGTGCCGGCAGTTCCTTGCCCTCGATGATCATCTGGACCTCGCTGGCATCGAGCACCTCTCGCTCGAGCAGCGCCATCGCAATTTTCTCCAGCTTGTCGCGGTTCGAGCTCAGAATATTCACCGCCGACCGATAGCCTTCATCCACGAAGCGGCGAACCTCGGCGTCGATCTTCAGCGCTGTGTCTTCGCTGAAGTCGCGGTGCTGGCTGATCTCGCGGCCCAGGAAGATCTGCTCTTCCTTCTTGCCGAAGGTGATCGGTCCAAGCGACGACATACCGAACTCGCAGACCATCTTGCGCGCGAGATCGGATGCCTGCTCGATGTCGTTGCCGGCGCCGGTGGTCATCGTGTTCAGGAACAACTCCTCGGCCACGCGGCCGCCCATCATAATGGCCAGACGCGTTTCGAGGTAGTCGCGCGTGTAGGTGTGCTTGTCGTCGAGCGGCAATTGCATAGTGACGCCCAACGCCATGCCGCGTGGAATGATGGTCACCTTGTGAAGCGGGTCCGAGTGCTCGCGCAGGGCGGCGACCAGCGCGTGTCCGGCCTCGTGGTACGCCGTAGTGCGCTTTTCTTCGTCGGAGAGCAACATCGACTTGCGCTCGGCGCCCATCAGGACCTTGTCCTTGGCCATCTCGAAGTCGTACATCAGAACCGTCTTGCGGTTCTGACGCGCGGCGTTTAGGGCGGCCTCGTTCACCATGTTGGCCAGGTCGGCGCCGGAAAATCCCGGTGTGCCGCGGGCCAGCACGGGAAGATTGACGTCGTCACTGAGCGGAATCTTGCGAGTATGGACGCGCAGGATCTCCTCGCGGCCACGCACATCGGGACGCGAGACTACTACGCGGCGGTCGAAGCGTCCGGGACGCAGCAGCGCCGGATCGAGGACGTCAGGACGGTTCGTCGCGGCGATCAGGATGACGCCGTCGTTGGACTCAAAGCCGTCCATCTCGACCAGCAGCTGGTTGAGGGTCTGCTCGCGCTCATCGTGCCCGCCGCCGAGGCCGGCGCCACGATGACGGCCAACCGCGTCGATTTCGTCGATGAAGATGATGCAGGGCGCGTTCTTCTTGCCCTGCTCAAACAGGTCGCGAACGCGGCTGGCGCCCACGCCGACAAACATCTCGACGAAGTCAGAACCGGAGATGCTGAAGAACGGCACGTTGGCCTCACCGGCAACCGCACGGGCTAGCAGAGTCTTGCCGGTTCCCGGAGGTCCGACCAACAGCACGCCCTTGGGAATGCGCCCGCCGAGCTTCTGGAACTTCTGCGCCTCGCGCAGGAACTCGATGATCTCGCGCAGCTCTTCCTTGGCTTCATCGACGCCGGCGACATCTTTAAACGTCACCTTCTTCTGCTGCATGGAGAGCAGGCGAGCGCGGCTCTTGCCGAACGACAGCGCCTTGTTGCCGCCTGTCTGCATCTGGCGGATCATGATGAACCACAAAGCACCCAACAGCACGAAGGGCAGCAGGTTGATAAGCCAGGTGTAGCTGCCACCATTGGCGTCTTTCACGGTGATGTTGACGCCGTGGTCGCGCATCGGCTTGTACATCTCGGAGTAGTTCGGTGGCACGACGACATGGAACGCCGTCTTGTCGTTTTTGAACTTACCGCGGACATCGCTGCCTAGAACCGTCACTTCGCTGACGTTGTTCTGGTCAACTTGCGACATAAACTCCGAGTAGTTGATTTCGCGTTCTTTGGCGCCGGAGTTGGCTCCCTTGACGACCTGCCAAAGCAGGACGCCTGCGAGCACAATCACCAACCAGAACACGATGGTTTTGACCGTCGAATTCACTAGGGACTCCTGTGTAACCGGGCATACACAAATATATGCCCAACTTCGTTAGATGCCATCGGCAGGCGCTGGATGAAGTTTCCCTTCCTATACAGATTGTAACGCCGGTGTAAGCGGAACGGGAGGAAAGACTTAGAAATCTGTCCTCGGCTGCTGGGCAAAACCAGAATGGGATAGGTCTCTACAGATCTGCCTGCTACCACACATATTTTAGACACCTTGGAAGGGCATTTGGTAGCGGTTGAAGCGAGATTCGACGAGCACCGTCGGCTTTATCGGGCGACTTTCAGGTCAATACGGACGGCGTTGCCCGAGCCCGGCTTCCAGGCGAAATCATGGGCGACGAGGAATCCGCGGACCCAGACGATCTCTGCGCCCCATAGGGCTATCGGCCACCAAGGCCGCTCGGTAGCGGGGATTCTTTTTTTGGAAAACAAGCGCTTTAGCTTCTCTGCGGAGGCAGAGTGGGAGGGGTGAAAGCGGTCGCCCGGCTTCCAGTTGCGGACAACCAGTTCCGAGCCCAAGTCGGCAGCCCTTAGCAGTGATCCCGGGGGTTCGAGAGAGGCGAATCCGGCGGGAACCAGGACGGCCTCCAGCATGATCCCGGCTTCGGGAATACTGCATCGTCCAGGGATAGGCAGGGAGTACTGCCACGGCCCGGTCTTCTCCTCCTTCTCGAAGGCCGCGCTGGGCTCCAGCAACTCCAGCCAGTTACCTTCCCGTCGCGCTTGCCATCCTCCCGGCAAGTTTGCCGTAGAGCCATCGCCGAGCGCGCATAGCCGGGCCGCCTCGACATGGTGAAAGTCAACCGTGATGCCGTGCCACTCCAGGAAGTGCTTCAACGTTCGGCGCTGCAGAGCAATTCCCGACGACAAGAAGCTACCGACTACGCCTTCGTGCTCCTGTAAGCGGAAACGGCGTTCCTTCTGGTGCCATCGCGAAGCAAGCGCCGAGGTATGTTCGTGCCAGTAATCCTCTTCCGAGAGGGCAATCTCGGCGGTCTCGCTCAGCACATGGCGGATGTTTGGGTTGTAATCGCGCTCCAACAACGGCAGCAGCTCATGGCGGATACAATTGCGCGTCAGATGCGTGTCCCGGTTGGTGTGGTCTTCGCGCCAGGGCTGCTTGATCGATCGCAGGTAGTGCTCGATTTCCTGGCGCGAAGTCGCTAGTAAAGGACGCACAACAGGCACGCGATCCAGCGTCATGACCGGGCAAATGCCCGCAAGGCCTCTCGTGCCGGCAGCGCGTAAAAACTTCATCAGTACCGTTTCGGCCTGGTCATCTAATGTGTGGCCGGTGGCAATTGCACTTAATTCTTGTTCGTCGGCCAAGCCGCGCAACCAGCGATACCGTAAGTCACGGGCGGCGTGCTCGAGGCCGAGCTTCTTGGCAATGGAGTGGAGACGAACATCGGCGCGTCCGGCAAAAAACTGCAGGTCATGCTCAGAGGCGAGGTCAACGACGAAACGCTCGTCGGCATCGGACTCCCCGCCACGGAGTTGATGGTTGAAATGTGCGACGACCATTACGATCCCGAGCTCTTCTCTTAATTCGAGCAGGACACGCAACAGCGCGACCGAGTCGGCTCCACCAGAGACAGCCACCGCAACACGGTCGCCCGCCCGCAGCATTTTGCGCTCGCCAATGTAATGGAGCACCTGTTCGCGCACCCGAAGATGGTATAGCGGTTGGCGCTTCGCTGTCAGCCGTTAGCGATCAGGCTTCAGAGTGCGGGAAGTGCGCGTCTCGGGCGCCTCGAATCTCGTCGACTTTCCGCTGCAGAAACCGGCGTTCCGGTGCGTTGTACGATAGCGCGACGGCCTGACGATAAGCCGCTATCGCCGGTTCGCGCCGCCCCAACTCTGCCAAGAGCTGCCCCCGCACAGCAGGAAGCAGGTAGTAGTTCTTTAGCGCCGGCTCGCCCTCCAGCCGACCCAGTTCGGCCAGCGCTGCTTCCGCTCCATGCACCCTTGCGACTGCCACGCCGCGATTCAGCGCCACAACCGGACTTGGCTTGAGCTGCAAAAGCTGGTCATACAGGCTGAGCACGAGCGGCCAGTCAGTTTCCTCCCCGGAGGCAGAGCGGATGTGCGTCGCGGCGATGGCGGCTTCGACGTGAAGAGGCGATATTTCTTTTCCGGCCACCGAGCGATCGAAGTGATAAAAGCCCAAACTGATTAGGCGCTTGTCCCAGCGCGAGCGGTCCTGCTGATCCAGTAGCACCAAGTCCCCCCCACCGTCGGTCCTGGCGGGAAGTCGGGCCGTCTGCAGGGCGATCAACGCTACTAGTGCGTGCACCCGGGGAACGCTCATCGACGAAGCCGCAACCAGTTGAGCCAACCGCAGCGCCTCGAGGCACAAGTCCTGCCGGATCAGCTCTTCGCCCTGATGAGCATCGTAGCCCTCGTTGAACATGAGATATACGACATCAAGCACAGAATCGAGGCGCTTGCGCAGATCGAAACCACTCGGCAGGTCGAGCGAGAGACCTTTGTCCCGGATCTGCCGCTTGGCGCGCACTAGCCGTTGCGCGATCGTCGCTTCGTCGGCAAGAAATGCGCGCGCAATCTCTCGCACGCTGAATCCGCCGATTGCTTTCAAGCTCAGCGCGATGCTCGCCTCGGCCGAAAGCGCCGGATGGCAGCACATGAAGATCATGCCCAGCTCGGCGTCGCGGAGATTCGGGTCAGGCGTCACGTCATCAGAGCGCGGAGTCCGGCTGGGGGAAGTCAGCTCGGCGACCAGCGCCGGCTCTTTGTCGGTGGCGACTTTACGATGGCGGATGGCGTCGAGTGCGGAGTTGCGCGCAACCTGTAGCAGCCACCCGGCCGGGTTCGATGGAATTCCAGAATATGACCAGCTTTGCAAGGCCTTGAGTAACGAATCTTGTACGACCTCCTCAGCCAGGTCCATGTGCTCTGGGCCAAGCAGCCGCGTGAGATAAGAAACAATGCGTCCAGACTCGTGGGGGGGCCGGGGGGCCAACCCCCCCCCGGCAAAGGGACAAGCCGGCGCCCCCCCCGGGGC
>Ga0306921_10000463_pt1 | contig 35432 bp, 26 predicted proteins | sample sta12Cox44000080_FD_203760 | JGI IMG/M metagenome (GOLD analysis project Ga0306921, IMG submission 203760) | Lab enrichment of tropical soil microbial communities from Luquillo Experimental Forest, Puerto Rico - statoxic.12C.oxic.44.000.080 (v2)... | ecosystem: Environmental > Terrestrial >... | reverse complement strand
CCTGAACGTCGGCCCGACCCCGCGATCTGTTGCGGGATAATACGCATTCGAGAGACTACTCGCGGCGATACTGCCCAGCACGCCCGACCAGTTAAACGCGCGCCCTCCCGAGTCTTTCCGCGTCACGACGGGTCGAATCATTGCGTGATCAAGACGGTTCTTAAGAGGACCGGAACCCTGGCGAAAATAACGCGGGTCTTGATGAAGAAGAGAAGCAAACAGAAAGCCTCGGAAAAAGCCTGCTGACGCCTCATTGGCTAATCCAGCTCCCAGTCGCTTGCCGTACCCTGCCGCGCCCTGCCCATATCCGGACAGCCTGTTGTCCGCTTGCTTAATGCCCGCAGTCAATGCGGTATAGCTGATGGTAAATGGATCGATAGTGTTTCTCGCGAAGAGACGAAACTTCTCAGGCGTGCTCATCGATAGTGGCGCTTTGCTATCGGAGACCCTGTAGGTCGGTATGATCCAAAACAATCGCGGATGCTCCTCTTGAAGCCCTGGATTTTGTGCGAGCGCCACCTGCTGGGCAGTTGGTACGGTTTCTGCTGGCTTTGCCTTCTGCGCCTCTTCTAAGGGATTGGAGGGACTCTCCTGTGCACGAACCACGCTCGAAAGCAATAAGGGAACCGAGAGGAAGTAGAAAAAATGTATCCGCATTTGGTCGAATCAAGAGGTCGCCGTGTTCGGATTGCGGTGGGGCACAAAGTATCTTTTCAAATTCATTGGAGTAATTTTGCTGTGCCAAGACGCCTAAAGAACAGGACATGCACCCGCCTTGCCAACCCGGCTATCACAACATGGCTGCAAGGTGCTGAGAAAGGACAGATATAGTCGCAATCGAGCACTTAATGAGTGGGCAACCGCGACTGTCGAGTTAGTCCGTTGACGTTTGCGCCATAAGATTGACATGTCATCCGTTGGAATCAGAGTAGATGGCGCGCAGAATTACTGCACGAAATCCCTAACCTATTGATTACGAGACCGTCTTAGCGAATAGAAGCTTCCGCCTTCGGAACAACTTCGGAACAAAATCTGCCTAGATGCTCGGGAAAAAGAAGGGGAAGTGAACCGGTTGGGCGAGGGGAACAGTTAAGAAGCCCCCGAAAAATCTAAGCGATTGTGCTGCCGCGTCTATCTTAGATTTTCGCTCGTTCGCTCGCACAGCTGAGGGACTACCTTCACCGAAGGCACGCCCCTGAATGGGGGCGTTATATAATTTTTGCGGACCACAGCCAACAGCGAGACGGGAAAGAGCCTCGGTCTCGGCGACGGGACCGCAACGGATTCCGGTCGCCCGTGAGCTGCCTGCTTCCGAATCGGAGAGAAAATGAAGCATAATTCCAGCCAAGGAACAGTAAATGGCCGGGCCGCGTAAATATGACGCTCAACATAAAGACTTGATTCCGCGCGCATCAGAGCGATTCCCGTGCCTGCAAGGTCTGTTGCAAGGGCTTATACGTGAGTGACGAACCTCCAAGCCTGTGTGAACTCAAGGCGCTTGCAATCAACATGAATCAGTCACAAGGCCACTGGTGCTCACGGTCCAGACCCGCGTCGTTGCAGAGAACCTCCGGCTGCAAATACAAATAAATGATAGGTTCATCCTCCGCTGGCGCTAAATCTCTTTGGAAGCTGGGAGGTCTGACTCCCGGGCAACTGGGTCGGACCGTTTTCGAGCAGATGGTCGCAAATGATGTTTTCGGACGGGCTGCTGAGTTAGCATTCTATTTCTTATTCGCTCTTTTTCCGCTGATTCTTTTGATGATGACGCTGTTTGGCCTGTTCGCCTCGCACAGTTCCGAAGTTCAAAGCGATTTACTTTCTTATTTCGCAGCTTTTCTTCCACCGACTGCGTTCCAACTTTTGAGCAAAGTGGCCACCGAGTTGGCGGCACACGCTAGCCCCGGAAAACTGACCTTTGGCATAGTTTCAGCCCTTTGGTGTATCTCCGGTGGCATAAAGTCAATGATTTCCTTTCTCAACTTGGCCCATCACGTCCGCGAGGGACGACCCGGGCTCAAAGTTTGGGCAATAGCACTCGGACTGAGCCTACTGATTTCGATCCTCCTTTTCACGGCCTTGTTTATGGCGCTGGTAGGTAGCCGCCTTGTCGGCTGGTTAGGGACAGGACTTCGACTTATCCGATGGTCGTCCTTATTTGGAAGGGCATTCAGTGGCCGGCTGCTATCCTGTTCGTTAGCATATCGTGCTCGCTGATTTATTACTTCGGTCCTAATCTGAAGGAGCGGCGACGCTGGCACTGGTTCACACCGGGTTCGGCATTCGGTGGGTTTGTATGGCTAGTGGCCTCCTTCGGATTCCGGATATATCTGCTTTTTTTTGATAGTTACAGTATCTCGTATGGGTCGCTAGGGGCGGTCATGATTCTGTTGGTCTGGCTCTATGTAACAGGATTAGCGTGCCTGATCGGAGCAGAGATCAACGCGGAAATTGAGCGCGCTGGCAGGCGTGAGCGGAGCCAGCGGCCACAAGTATGAATCTGGACCCTGCGGGGTTCAAACCATAAGAGCCCGCTTGCATCTCGCCTGGCGCGACCATAGCGCGAAGGGGCAATCGCCCGCCAGAATCGCCCGTGAGCGCGAAAACCGCCATGGGCGTGAGAGATGACAGGGTCACGGGAAATTCAGAGGACAAGCCGAGGGGAATACGCCGTAGCACTGAACTGCACCATTACGAAGATAAGCGGGAACGCCCCTGAAAAAGAAGGGGAAGTGAGCCGGTGAGGCGAGTCGGGCAGTTAAGAAGCCTCGAAGAATCCAAGTGAGAGTCCCCTCTCGTCCACCAGATTCCAAAGGGCTTACGCCGTCGAACGAGTGTGCCGAAGAACCAATGGATTGCAGCGGTGCACTTTAGCAGGTAGCGCCTCGTTGCCCCGAGGAGTCCCGCAATTAATTTCACTCTCTTGGCGCGGCCGGTTTTTCACCTAAATCAATCTCAGCCGTATTGCTTCGACATGCCTGTGCGATTCATAGATTCAGACCGCCAACCAAGCGATTGTTTCTTCCAGTAACAGCCAGGCCCTCATTGTTCTGTACCACTAGGCGGAATACGCGAATCTTAATGGTCGTAAGCCGACGTATGTTCAGTACGGAACAGATCTGTCTGAAAGGAGTAAAAACCCATGCAAGAAGGTCAAAGAACCTACCTTCCTGCGGCCGGGCGCGACTGGGCTTTGCCGTTCTACGATCCGCTTGTGAAGCTGCTCGGAGCCGATGCCGCGAGAAGAACACTCCTTAAGCAAGCGGATCTTCGTCCCAGTGATCGCATTCTCGACATCGGCTGCGGAACGGGTACTTTAGTTGAGTTGATCAAGCGCGTTCAACCCGAAGTCTCCGTTGTGGGGCTCGACCCAGATCCGAAAGCGCTGGCTCGGGCCAAGAAGAAGGCAGCACACGCGGGGGTTTCCATCCAATTTGATCAAGGCTTTTCCGATGAGCTGCCGTATTCCGACGCTTCGTTCGACCGGGTGTTCTCCTCGTTCATGCTTCACCATGTCCACACGGACCAGAGAGGAAAGACGCTTCGAGAGGTGCAGCGCGTCCTCGTCCCTAGAGGATCACTGCACCTGCTTGATTTTGAATCCTCAGAGGGCGGAGCACATGGCGTCCTGGCCCGCTGGCTTCACTCAAGCCACCGTCTGAAAGACAACTCCGAAAGCAAAATCCTCGAGATCATGAAAACCGCTGGCTTCACAAACGCAAAAAAAGTGGGGAGTGGAGCTCTCTTTTTAGGTCATTTGCGATTTGCTTATTACAGTGGACTTCGCGAGACGTGACCGTTAATTCTCAATGAAGGGCGGTCGATTGTTTTCAGGCGCCCAAGAATAGGTCCATTTTATTGCAAGCTTCGTCCCGCGAACCTGCGGTGGATTTGCGGGAGCGATGCGCGCGAGGCTTTGACTTTGCGCCTCCTTGCTGCCGGAGAGAGAATGACACGTGGAGAAAACCACCCATCCTAAACACAATGGTTGACGGAACGTTTCGGCAAACCAATTTGACCAGCGAATCGCCGGAGTATCTAGCTAAGCGCGAGGAGCTTCGTCTCACTCCGCGCGCAGCGCTTGCATAACATCGACGCGCGCCGCGCGCGCCGCGGGCAACACTGAGGCGACAACCGCGACCGCCATCAACACGAACGCGGAAGCGACCACCGGCAAGGCGCCCGGCATTTTGACCTCCTCAACAAATCTACCCGCCAACCGTGCTAGCATGAACCCGGCCGCCGCGCCAGCAATCACGCCAGCACCCGCCATTACGGCTCCTTCGGCAATGACGCTGGTCAAGAGGTGCCGAGGTTGCGAGCCGATTGCCAGGCGGATGCCGAACTCGCGAGTACGTGCACTGACCGAAAACGCGAGCACGCCCGCGACACCCACGATGGCGATCGCCAGAGCGACCGCAGCAAATCCGCCGAACACAATTGTGTTGAGCCTATCGGGAGTGAGCACTTCGGCGCGAATATCTTCGAGCGTTGCGGCGTGCTCAACCGGTTGATCAACCGACATCTCTCGCACGATGCGCGTTACGGGTGTAACCAGCGCATAGGGATTGATGCGCGTGTGCACGAACAGCCTCCCGCCAAAGATGCTCACGCCGTTGTCGGAGAGATTATCCGGCACCTGGCCGAACGGATGATAGATGGTAAGTGCCGCGGCCGGGACAACATGTTCATCATCCACATCAGCGGCGACCCCGACAATTCGGCGTGGTCCCTTGCTCATGCTGATGAAGTCCATCACCGGGTCGGTCCACATAATGTGCCGATTGAGGGGATCTTGGCCGGGAAACATCCGTTGCGCCGCGGTCAGGCTGATAATCACCACAGGCTCGCCGCCGCGCCGGTCATCGTCGTTGAAGTCGCGGCCTTCAACGATGGGCACGCCGAGTGCCGCGAAGAATCCCGGCGTAACCGCGCGGAACTGCGCCAGAGGATCCTCTTCATGATTGCCTTTCACGTGGCCTTCGCCGGTGAAGGCAAATCCGGGACCGAAGCCGCCCGCATCTCGCCACGGCACGCTGGTCCCTTCCGCGACGCCGTCCACTCCCGGCAGTTCCTTAATGCGGCGTATCGCGTCCCGGTAGAAATTGATGATCTGATCCGGCGTCTTGCCATACGACATCACCGGCATATCCATCGCCAGCACGCGGTGCATGTCGAAACCGGTCTGCGTGGCTTGCAGCGTGAGCAGCGTCTTGATCAGCATGCTCGCTCCGGCCAGCAGCACGAACGAGGCTGCAATCTGTGTGACCGCGAAAATGCGCAGCCGCCGGCTCGTGCCACCGGTGATGCGCACTCCGCCGCTGCTGAGGCCGAAACCTTGTGAGGTGTTAGCAGTGGGTAGCCGCGGAACGAAGGCCAGGAGCACCGCCGCCACGATCGCCAAGCTCGCGCCAAGCCACAGCATGCTCGAGTCAATCTTCAAGTCGAGGGCACGCACCGAGAACCGCGAAGCGTACCGCGCCAGGATTTTCACCATCGGACTTGCGCTGACCACCCCAAGAATCGCCCCTGCGCCGCACAGCGCCAGGCTTTCCGCCAGCAGCAGGCGGCGTAACGTACCCGTGCTTGCGCCGAGCGCGGTACGCACCGCCAATTCCGCTTCGCGGCGCACCGTCCGAGCCAGAATCAGATTCGCCACGTTACAGCACGCGATAATAAACACCAGCCCGGAGGCGGCCAGCAGCACCAGTAGCACGGTGCGGGCGCCCGATGTAATCTCATCGCGCAACAACTTGGCTTCAATGCTGAATTGCCCGCCTGCGGGGTAGGCTTCGGGGTGCTCGTTCTTCATCGCAGCGTATGCCGACCGCAGCTCCGCTCGCGCTTGCTCGAGAGAAGCTCCTGGAGCCAGACGCCCAAACAATTCCGTCATCCGATGAACGCGGCCTGTGACCATTGTCGCAGAGAGGTGATGCGGGCTGGTCACCACGTTGGCGATGAGCTCGGTGTCCGCTGGGTAGGGCACCGAAGGCTCAAGCACGCCAACGATGGTGGCTGTGCGCGTATCCATGCGGACCTGCTTCCCGATCACCGAGGGATCGCTATGCAGCACCGTGGTCCAGAAGCGGTAGGTAAGTACCGCGGCACCGGCAGCATTGGGTCCATCGTCGCGCTTGTCCAGCAGCCGGCCGAGCACGGGGCGTAAGCCCATGACCTCAAAGTAGGAGCCACCCACAACGCCGGCGCGGACTTCACGCGGTTCACCCAGCCCAATCATCGTGAACCCGATCGTCGAAAAGTCACCGAACTCGCTGACCGACTTCACACTGGCACGGAGGTCTTGGATTTCGGGCACTGAAAAACGGTCGTTTTCCGCCCCGATGCCAAGGGCGCTCTGTCGAATGTAAATCAGGCGATCTTCGCCGCGGTTTACCAGCGGTCGCAGGAGCACGCCGCGCACCAGCGTGAAGATCGCCGCATTGGCGCCGATGCCCAGCGCCAGCGTGAGGATCACCGCGCAGGCAAGACCTGGAGTACGCGTTAACGATTGAACCGCAAATTTGAGGTCGCGGACGAACGACATGCTTTCACCCCTGTTCAGCCAAAGCAGCAGCGTTCCTGCCAATTTTAGCGGTCACATTGTAAGTTGCTTCGAGATAACCCCCGATGCCCGATTCCCGACACTTGTCCCCAGGTGCGGAGGTATATTTCACCAGTTTTCTCCCTTACGCGTCCTGGACGGCCTGAGCCATCCATAAGTTAGTCGCACGGCCACCGTCCATTTCGACATCCGTTTTAGAAATCTCTGGCCAGGGCCCGATTAAGCAACCAGGGACGCGCGTTTGGGCATTTTCTGATTGGTTGCCCAAATTGCCCATTTCAAGGCCGTCGGAAAAAGGCTAAGTGGTTGCAGCACAGCATCTTATTAGATTTATTCTCTCGTTCGCAACCAAGAGGCCGAGGCTTCGAACCCCTTCTGTGGGGCGCGTGGGGCAATTGAGCGGACCGGAAGCTCGAACCCCATTCCGATCCTATCTGCCGATTCCAGTCTGAAATCGCTCTTCTTGAGCACCAATTTGGTGTAACGCTTTGATACGTGTGTTTGCGCGTGCCCTGGCCGGTTTAGGGCATTCCGCCGTCTGGACTGCCGTGATGCGGAAGCGCCGGAGGATGTCGAAGCCACCCTTCTCGTGATCGAGCTTTTTCAGGATGCACTCGTCCGAAGAATTGCTACTTGCCGGAGACGATGAATTGCGCCGCATCGTCGCCGCACATGCCATAGATGGTTCCGGCTGTGCATGCCCCTACCGAATAGGTGTAGCAGCCGGGCTTCTTAGCCACAACGGATACCGGCCGGTCCGCGCCTCCCGTAATCGCCGTGCCAGAGTCAAACGGCGAGGAAGTGCCAAAATCCAAGACGAACCCTGTATCCTTCGAGGTGCTCCGGAACGTGATAGTGGTTCCGGCCTTCACGCAGAATGGGGCATTGGACTTAGCATGGGGAATATTGGGCGTGGCTGAGGCGGAATCGCCGCCTTCTCGTTTGATGTCTACTTCGCACGCGGACGCCGCCGAGCCGCATGTATTCGCAACGTTGCAGATGCTGCCCGGCGTCGATGCGGAACATACGTCGTTTTTGGGCTTCTTTTTTTCCTTCCCGTCCAGGAACCCGGTCATCAGTACGGGAACGGCCAGAAGACAAAAAAGAACTGGGAAAAGCCGTTGAGCCTTCATCGGACACCTCACCCTTGCTGAGAATCTGAACCGAGAGCCACGCGACGCTTAGTTCACGCCGGGCGTGCCCTTCCAATCCAGAACGTCAACCAACTTCCACGGATTCTGATTCAGTTCGATCTGGAGCTGGCCCTCCTTGTCGATCGCAAGCTGGGCCAAGGGAAACAACACACCGGCGCTCTTTTTCTTGTCCTGGTCATTGAGTTCAAACTCACCTGCAGTGAGGTTGAAGGCTGTTGATTGGGTGTCGTAGTAGACCTCGCCGAAGCGCAGCAAACGGTTGGTTACAAAGAGAAGCTTCCGTCCGGTCGACGTAGGAATCATGCGGATAAACGCTACATCGTACCCAAGTGTGCCGGTGATCGAGCAGTGACCCACGGCCTTCATCCGGCTTAGCGCATTCACGAGGCCCTGGTTTTGTCCCTTCTCGAACGCCTGAATGAGAAGCTGGCGGTCCTCCGGCGTGGAGTATTGATATATTTCGAGGCTGACGTTAATCACGGAACCGAGTTGCGTGCCGGTACCCATGGCCGTAGCTTCGATGGTCTCGTTCTTCACTTTTTTTTCTTGCGAGAAGAACGGGAGTGAACCTACCCCAATAAGGCTGACGAACAGTCCAGCACGGATTGCGAACCTGGCTGTCTTTGCAAAAGTGAATCTGATGGCAGGCATATTCCCTCCCTACGATCAAGGCTCGATTACCTCAGGCGGTCTAAAGAAGTGTTGAGGCAAGTGCCTGATGAACGTGTCGGTTAATTATTTTTCGTGGTTGCGCTCGCAGCGCAACTGTCACTTGTGATAGGTGCGCTGTCTTTGCCCTGCGTACCGCCTCTAAGTGATTGTAGTGCCGCATCTTATCTTAGATTCCCTTCGCTGCAGGATTTTGCTAGGTTTGCCATTTGAAGCCTCCGCCGCTGCCTGTTGGTGGCCGGGCAGCGTAAAGCCACCTGCTGGAAGCCTTCCCTTGGGACAACGCGCCGCGGTACTTGCTGCGCCCAATGTTTTTATCGCATTGAGTTCAACGGAAATCTGGTAGGGGCGGTTCGCTGATTTTCAATCAGCTCGCAGGTAGTCTCGGGCCAAGTTCTTCATGGTGCGAAAGTACTGACCATCCGGTTCCAGAGCGCGGTGCTGCCCACAGCGACAGACAGGAAGGACGCTACCGCCATCCCGGCGTAGCCCATCAAATACCACCGATTCGGGGTTCTGTTCATTCCCCATTGAAGAACAAAAAGCAACCCGCCGAAAAGCAGGACCGGTCCCCAAACATACAAGGGCGGAAACGCCGCGAGGTTTTGAATGTACGGGAATCGGCCAAGTGAGCCGGATTGGATTACGATTGTGGCCAGTAGCATCATCGGACGATGGATCTCGGGCCGGCGGCGATACACCAATCCGATTCCCACGAGTGTTCCGAACGATAGCATCTGCACGAACATCGTTGCCAAGAAAGGTCTCGGCCCGCCTAGCGTCGCGTAAATTTGCGGGCTGAACTGAACAGATAAGGGCGCCACCGTTGTTCCCAGAATCACAATGGCAGCGGCCAGCACACCCCCAAGCGGACCAATCACCAGATGAAGTCGCCGGCGGCCAGTCAGTATCAGAATGCTTTGAACCAAAAATAGAATTACCCAACCGGACATGGCGAGCCCGTGAGCAACAATCAGCGGGATAATCTGGGTGGTCATCCACCCCAAGGAGCCCTGCCGTGCAGATAGAAATTCCGGAATCCCCCGGCCGTGAAGATTAGCATCACGCCTGCAGCGACGACGTAGAACAGGCGATCTGGGTTGAATCGGCGTTCGGTGATTCGCGTCGCAGACGCAGGTGCTGCAACGGTCATGGGTTTCGCCCGGTTTCGCGACACAGGAGTTGACTGTCCCGGTAGCTGTTCAGTTGGGGTTGCGGCCTAACCCTTCGATACGTACTTGCCACGGGGGTAAGTAACAGTTTCCTTGGGATCTTTATTTGCCATGGGTTTCCGACAGACAAGACAGTTTCTGCGCCACGTATTCGGATTTTTATTTCTTCTGCTCGCGATCGCGATTTCGCCATTTAGCACAGAGGTTATGGCAAAAAGACTTGGCCAATCGTTGCTCCACGTCAACGTCGCAGGATTGCGAACAGGCTCGGCAGTGGTATCAGCGGGACATCGGCCGGGAGCGAGCTCAGCAGGTAGTCAGACCTAATTCCTCAGAAAACCGGTTGTTCGCACGCGAGAGCAGAATTGCCGTCAGACTCAAGGTACCCAGCTAACCCGCAGGGAGGTTATCGCTCGGTCGGCCTCAGTCCCGGTTGTCCGGTTACGGGAGAAGTTCCGCATGGTACCCACATGGAAGCGAACGTCCAAACGGCCAGGCCCAACCGCGCCGACAGACTCTTGTCGCTGGTCGAGCACCTTTACGGCGGAGATTTAGAAAGTCTCGTTGACTACAGCGGCGACCTTCTTGGCGAGGTCGTAGGTAGCGCGTAGGTTTTCTCCGTAGAAGCGCACCTTGCCCTCGACAATCTTCTCACGGAGGACCTTGCCGTCTCTCGAAACAAATTGAATTTTCACCTTCATGGAGGTGGCTCCACTGACAGTGGTGACTTCGCGCTGTTTTTGGCTGCCGGCCTTGAAAGCCTGAGGGATCACCCGCAGGATGACAAGATCGGGCACACTAGCAGCGGTGCGGTCGCCGCTCCGATAGACATGCTGAAACTTCTGTGTCTTGGTTAGCTGGAGGATCACGTTTTCGTATGTCGCGACGCGGGTATCCTCCGGGATCAGCAAGTCCTCCGGCGGATCAGACCGTTCCAATTGAATGGCGGAAGCCGTCAGCTTCTGCGTCTGCTGGGGAGCAGGTCCGGGCTTTCCAAGTAGGCTGGGCTGCGCCAGAAGAGAAGCGAACATCAGAAGGACGATGCCGTTCAGAGCGACGGAGAAATTGGAAAAAAATGCAGTTCGGGTGATAGGCTTCATGGTTTCTCTCCCTGCGGCGGAGGTTGCACGTGATTGGTGACCTTCGCGCCCTGCGCAACGAGCTGATTTTTGAGCACAGTGGCTTTGCCCGGTGAAAGCACGAAGACGGTCCCGTGAAAGCCGCCATTCGAGTCTACGTATTCCACTGTGAGGACCTCCACGTTGTGCGAGAAAAGACTTACAATCCGGCCCCCTCCATACGGGATGCCTGCTTTGGCCACGGTGCCTGCGGGGCCGCTAACGTCTTGCCTGCTCTCTTGGCCGGTAAAAATGTCCTGGATGGAGGCGGTGCTGATATCGACCTTGTTCTTGCCGGTTGCAAATTCCAACCCGTTGGGCAGCAAGCTAAGCGTGCCCTTACTATTGGCCTTAATGTTTTCGAGGCCGATGACGCACTTGACGTGCGGGATCGAGGTGGTTTGAGAAGCCTGCGGAGTGCCAAGCTGTTGGCTGAACGCCGACCCCGCCGTCGCAACGAAAACCACCCCGATGGCGGCCAATTGCAGCGACCTCCGGACAATTTTCCGTTGCTTGCTCGACATTTCTGGATTGAACTGGGCACTTCCAACCGTCATCCGTTTGATCCTTTCTTCTGCCCTCAACGCGGCGAATTTGTCACCAGACCAGGCTCAAGTGAGGAAGCCATCCGAAAAGTGAACTGGAATCTTCTTTTTGGCCCAAGAATAGCGGCCAGCATACACCCTCAGGCCCCTGCGCGGTACCATGAAAATCATTTTCGACCGGAACTTTTCCGTTCCCCAAAAGCCAAGTCCCGTGTATAACGTCGTCGGCATTGATTATGGGCAGTAACTATTTGAACTATCGTTAACTAAGCGCAAGGCCGAACCCCAGTGAATCTCCCATTTGATCCTTTATTATGGATGTGCCCGATCAGCGAAGTCGTTTCATTGCTCTCAGACGGACCAAGAAACGACGAGGATCTTCCATGGTAACGCCAGGCTTGAAGACTGGCCGTGATGCCGCTCGCCTCCGATTCTGGTTGGCGATGTCGGGCTTTGTCATGGCGCTTGCGTTGCTTCCCTTTTCCTACAAAGTCGAACGTCGCCTGGAGACAGCCGCTCACATCAAGGGCGGAGAATCCGAAAAAGTTAACCTGGAACTGGCCGAACGTTTCCGGTCGCCGTACGCCCAGCGCCTGGTTTTGGTGATCCGCGGTATTCCCGATCCGGATTCAGCAAAAAGTGCAGAGGCATTGAGCTTTTTGACCGATTCATTGCGTAGTGTGCCTGGAGTGTCGGGGGTCGTCTCCAGTCTGGATTGGCCAGACCCTCTGTTCACGGCAAACAATGGCGGGGCCCTGATCCTCGTCGGGTTGGACCCGCACGATGAAACTGTCGAGGCGTTCGTCCCCACACTGAGGGCAAGAGCTGACTGGATGGAAGGTCAGCTTAGGTCGCAATACCCCGATATCAAACTGGAGATTACGGGTGAAACGCCACTGACCTTCGATCTTCGCAAGGTCAGCGCAGGTGACGTCAAACATGCCGAGGAACGAGCGATGCCGGTAACTCTCTTGCTGTTGTTGCTGGCTTTCGGCAGTCTTGTGGCCGCGTTATTGCCACTGGGGATTGGAGTGCTCTCAATCTCGATGGCTCTGGGTGCGGCTGCACTACTCGCGCATTATCTGCAACTGTCGATTCTGGTGCAGAATCTGGCGACGATGCTCGGCCTTGGCTTGGGCATCGACTATGCATTGCTGATGGTGAGCCGGTTTCGCGAAGCGCTGGCCGAGGGATATGATCCCGGCCACGCTGCCGATATTGCTGCCCGGCAAGCGGGGCGGACGCTGATAATCTCGGCCACGACAGTTGCAATCGGATTTTCCGCGCTTCTAATCGTGCCCATCAGCGAACTGCGCTCCATCGGGATAGCTGGCCTGCTGGTAACCATTTTCAGTGTCATACTGTGTACATTCATTCTGCCTTGGGTGCTTGGTCTGCTAGGGCATCGCATTAATGCCGCCCGAGTGCGTCTTCCAGGCGGACGAGCGAAAACGCGAGACAGCCTATGCGCGGCGAGTGAGCGGTGGGTACGTTGGGGCAGCATCATAACCCGCTGGCCCTGGACAGCGCTGCTTGTCGCCGGGGCTCCGCTGCTGATCCTCGCATTTCAGGCACGGAAAATCTCTCCCGGGATTCCTGACCATGACTCACTCCCGGCCGCAGCCGAGTCGGTGCGAGCACTGCACACGCTTCAAAGTATGGGGCGGTCGGGTATTGTGCAGTCCCTCCGAGTGGTCCTGGAGTTGCCCCCGCAGTCTCCGCCGCTTTCGCCGGCTGGCTGGATTGCCGTTAGTGGCTTGACGAGACATTTCCAGAACGATCCTAGAGCCGAAGAGGTCATATCTCTTCCTACCCTCGCGGGAATGTCTGACACTGCGGATGCTGTCAGCGATGTGCCCGAGTCAATCCGTAAGAGTTTTCTTCGCAGCGATGGCCAAGCTACGCTGCTTGAGTTGTTGCCCGCCGCCACTCTTTCGCCCAACGAACAGATACGATGGGTACGAGAAGTGCGTTCCTCTGATGTCGCGGCGATCACCGGCGTGCCCGGCGCCCTGCTGCGCGTCGGCGGCGTTTCGGCAACCGACGCGGATTATGACTCAGTAGTAAACAAACAGTTGCCGAGGGTGGTCCTTGGCGTCGTATTGGGGAGCTTCCTGGCGCTCCTCGCCGGGCTACGTTCCTTATTTGCGGCTGTCAAAGCGATTCTGCTCAATCTGCTCTCCGTTGGCGCTTCATTCGGTGCTTTAGTTGTCGTTTTTCAGGAAGGCCACGGTAGCAAACTCTTTGGGCTCGACGGACCGACCGGCAACGTATACCCGATCGTGCCGATTCTCTCGTTTGCGATCGTCTTCGGATTGAGCATGGACTATGAGGTCTTCCTGGTCGCCCGAGTCCTCGAAGAACGGCGGCGCGGTCTATCTGAAAGATCAGCAGTGATCGAGGGCGTGGCGCGAACGGCCGGACTCATCACGAGCGCCGCGGCAATTATGATTGCCGTCTTCACCGCATTCACGGTGGGAAGCTTTCTGGTCGTCCAAATGCTAGGCTTTTCGCTCGCCGTGGCGGTGTTTATGGATGCTACCGTGGTGCGGATGGTTGTCGGGCCGGCACTCTTGCAACTTGCCGGCGACTGGAATTGGTGGCCCTTTGGCCTTTATGGGGCCCCAGCAACGTCTGAAAAGGAGCTGGTACCATGACGGACGGCGAACACCGTGAATGCTCCCGTGACAGCACAGGGCGTTGCAACAGCCTAATTAAGCGATTCGCGATTTATTGCCCTTTCTCTCCTTGAGCGCTGGACTGGCTGATATCAAAGTCCTTGCGTCCAAGATTTGCCTTTGCCGAGCCCCCCTCGATGACAAGAATCGACGAGCCGGGCTTGCCGTGCAACTTTGCCTCCACTTTCGCCGCCGACCAAACGCCGCCAACCTGTCGCAGCCCATAGTAAATGAATTCCTTCTGCTGTCCCGTCCCACGAAGCGTCTTTACCACATGCACGGGGAACAAAATGCCGCGGTCAATCCACGATGTCACCGAATCATAGTAAGTCCGGTCCTGAGAGCCGGACTTGCTCTTAAGTACATAGCAATCCCGTGCGCCGTATTTCTCCGGTGCCAGGAGTTCCTGATTCTTCCAGAAAAACTGGCTCTCTACCATGTCTTCATAGGAGAAGTGTGTGCCCACTAGTGGATCGTTCCAATGTTCGAATGGCAACACGCTAGCGGCCTTCTTGCCGGGAAGTACCGCCTCGATGGTAACTTGCCCACTGACGCTCATATGCAAAAGAAGGCTCGTCTTCTCTGCGCCAGGCCCCGAGATCTCGCATAACAGGCGCAGACCATCGGGAAACCAGTGAGCCTTGGCGACAAACTTGTAGCTCGTGCGCTTGCCATTGTCTTCCACCTGTGTGAGTCGCCCGGTCAAGCGGTAGTCCAATTTCTCAATACGCTGGCGCGAGCCAGTCAGCACAGTCTCCAAGTCAGGATTCGCCGCGAAGGCCCGCGATGGATGCAGCAGCAACAATAGCAAAGCGATAGAAGCTTGAACCGTCCCAAAGGGGCAATTCGCCCATTTGGCCTTTGGATACCGGCCAAAACTTCGGCGGCGAGAAAGCATTACGACGCGGCGCTGGAAGGTCATATCTATGTATACAGCCAAAGTCCGCATAGTGCCACCCAGGGCTTGCGACATAGAGGGGATGATGGCGTTCGCTCCGCGTACCGCCCCGAACCTGCCCGATTGTTTGCGTCTACCGATAATGGTTTTTGCCAGCTTCGATCACCCCGGAACCGATGAAAAAAGCACTGCTTGCGAAATTTCGGATAGCGCATCCGCTCTTGATTCCGTTCGAAATAGTTCGCTTCGAACTCGAAGACCTCCGTTAGCACGTTGGATGTGGTGGGAGGAGATGAGGTGCACTGGAACGGGTGGCCTTGGACTCCTGATACGTCCTCGGTAACCCGTACCTTATGGCTCATAACTTCACGGCGCTTGACCTCCTCAACGAAGTATCAAGGTGTTGATGTGTTTCGTCTCCCGCAGGCCACGATCTGGAGAGTTCTTGTGTCGAAAGTACATCGGCCCCTCATCGGCTCGCGTGATTGCTCCCCGCTTCTTTCAGACCTCGCCTCGCGACTCCTTCGCTATCACTTCACGTTCATCACGTTGTGAAGAGGACTTGCACCTTCAAGCTATCGAGGTTGCTCGGCACACAAGCAAAAGGGAAGGCCTCGCAGCCTTCCCTTGGGTAAAATGAATCTGAGATGTTCTCGTGGTTCAGAAGCGGAACCGCGCGCCAATTTGTATGGTGCGCGGAGCATTCGCCTGCACCGCTCCAGTGATCAGTTCGCCGGTAATGCCGCCTAGTGCACCCCAATCCGCGGTGTCCCCAAGCAGGTTGTAGGGATCGCCCAAGAGGGGATGATTGAAAATGTTGGTGAAGTTCGCGTCGAGTTCCACGTGGAAGCGTTCGGAGACCCGGATATCCTTCCGCACTCCAAGATCAACGTTCCAATACATCTGACCCCGAAGCCCCCCCGCGCCGCCCCCGTTACTTCCATCAATGCCCAAGATCGGGTTTCGGAAGCAACCGTAGACTGCCTCTGGGTTCTGGAACATGCTAGGACCTCCGGTGTATAACGCCGAGCCCATATCTGGGTATGTCTGAGAAGGAACTGGGTTGTTGTGGCGGGAACTGCCTCCAATTCCAGGACTACACATGTTTACCGCGTTTTCGTATGAGGAGAAGGCAACGCCATCAGACTGGCCCCACGACTGTCCGCCTCCTGTTTGGTTGAAGCCCTGAAGTGCCCCGTCGAACGGTATGACTGGGACCGGCAATCCGCTCCCCAGGCTCAGAATAGGCGCAACTGACCAGCCGCCCAGAATCCGTCCAACGACTCCTTGCTGAGATTTGTAGAAGGGCACCTGGTATACGAAGAACAGATTCCAAACAAATTTGCGGTCCCAGCTTTGCAATCCGTAAGCCGAATGGAGATTGTAGGCGTCTGGAACGGTCCATTCACTCGTCGCTTGCACAATCGAGCCGGTGCCTAGCGCCTTTCCAAATGTGAAGTTCGATTGTAGGGTCAGGCCGTGCCAGTCGGACATCTTCAGGGAGACGAATGCGGCGTTGTAATTTCCGTAACCCACGCTGGCGTCAACACCGACTCCGGAAGTGAGTTGTCCGCTGCATCCTATTTCTGTTCCGGTTGAGCAATTGATGGGAGTATTCATCATGCTGCGCGCAAACTTGAACGCCCCATTGTCCAGGTCGCTCCAGAGACTCCATACATTGTTACCGGAAATATTTCCCGTGCCGGCCACTCCCTCGTTGGCCGCAACTGCCGCTGTGCAACTCGAAAACCCTGAGCAGTATGCGGACGTTTTGCCGCCAAGTGCTGTTTCAAAGAACGGCTGCGGCGTTACCAGATTCGGGTTGGCTATATATTGGTTGGTTGCCTGCACGCCGCCGCAATTACCTCCAGCGAGTCCTTGGGCGCCGCCGCAATATTGCCATACCATCTGACCATAGGCCTTCGCGAACGACTGGCCTCCCAGTGTCATCATGTATGGCACGGCATTGATGTTGATGGCTTGCACGTCGTGCGTGTAGTGTCTGCCGATATAGCCAAATTCGATCGAGGTCTTGTTGTTAATCTGCCGCTGCACGGTCAAGTCATACTGCTGACTCATGCTGGGCCGGAAGTGAGGATCTAACGCCTCGCTCGCTCCGGCACTGTCGGCGTTAATCCCGGGATAGTCTGGTTGAGGAAGCTTCGGAAGTGGTGGAGTGATCGGCGCAACCGTACCATCGTAGCCCTGACCGGATGGACCAATGCGCCAAGCATTGACGGGAGTCGAGGTGGTGGTGCAGTTACCGTTGCTGGTTGGGCTAAAGCACTGCACCGGCTGGATGAGACCCGTGCTCAGAAGGGGTGTAAGCAACAGCGCCACGCCATTCAGGCGTCCATATAAAATGCTGTAGCCGCCGCGAAGTACAGTCTTGTTCTGACCAAAGATGTCGCCCAACAGTCCCTCATCGAATCTCGGATTCCATGCGGCCGCTATGTGCGGACTAAACGACTTGTAATAGGGATCGTAGAGATACTTAGGATGACCCGTAGCATTGTGGATCAACGCAAAGCCGATGTTGGGATTGTAAACGTTCCCCGCAAGCGCCGCGCTCTCTCGGGCGTTCAGATAATCTTCAGCCCCGAGCGGCTTACCATCCGGGCCTACCATGGTGATCTGCTTACCCTGTTTTTCGGTCGGCGGCATTTCGAGAGTCCAACCGAGTCCGTAGCTGAGTGTAAAGCTTGGTTTCATGCGCCAGGAATCGCTGGCGTACAGGTTATAAAACGGAATGGTGCTCTGGTCGAACACCGGGGAGCCGACAGGTTGTATCGCCAAGTTCGGCGACGTACGGATATAAGAGACCTGCGTCACGCTCGGAATGCCGAGCATGATGGCGTAGTCACGGTACCAGTTCTTTAGACGCGAGCCGCCGACACTGGCGATTGCTGCAGGCACGTAGCCGGTCATGTCTACGCCGCTACCCACGTTGTTGCCGGAGGCACTGCCGCCACTAGCCAGATCATAGACAATCTCATTATTGATGAATCCACCATTGTCCGTGCGCAGGTGCCAATTGAAGTTGTGCTGATAGATTCCGCCGAACTGCAGGAAGTGCGTTCCTTTGCTCCAGGAAAGATCATCTCGGATCATGTTGTCCTGGCCATCCCAAAATCTGGTGCGGACACTTTGTGTATTCAGGTTGTACGGCGCAAGGATGTTGCTGCCCGTCTCGCCTTGAGGTTGCAGCGCCCCGCCCAGCTCAGGCAGTTGCGGTTGCTGAGAGACCCCCGGGCCTCCCGGTCCTTGGCCACCGGTAAAATAACGAGCCCAATAATTCCGCAGATAACTGTAATGAAAATCATTCGTGAGATTGTTGGTTATGTTGGTCGTCAAACCAGCCGTGAAATACCAAGGCTGTTGGGGACGGTTGTGAATCGATGTTGGTACGCCCGGTTTGTCCCCGGGGAAGAACCCACCGACGTCGACTTGACTGGAGGTCGCTCGGTGTAGGTTGTAATAATGGTAAGTGGAAGAAAAATGCCACTTCGAGCCGAAGTCATGATCGAGACGCGCGACCCCAAAGTTCTCATTCCAAGGTAGCGCCAAGGTGCCCCGAAATGCTTGCGTGTTTAGCCCATCGCACCGGCTGCCGAGCGGGCCGCATGACGCTCCTGCAGTTGGTTCTGGTTCAAACTTCCACATCGACTGGATGGTTGGGCTGATTCCCAATCCACGTGGATCGCACGCGCCGGCGGGACATTGTGCGACAGGCAACAGCTGCCCTGTCACCGGATTCATCACGTCCGCCTTGGTCAGGTTGTAATATTGGATGGCCCCGGACGAATCCTTAAACTGCAGAATTCCTTGTTTCATCAAGTCGGACGGCACGGTTCGATAATAGGTGGTCGTATTCGGCCAGCGGAAACCCTCATAGTTACCGAAGAAATACCACTTCCCTCCCAGAACCTCCTTGGGCACGATCGGACCGCCACCCGCCGCGCCGAAGCGGTTGTAATGGAAGCTATCGCGAGGTGCGCCGTTCGCGTTATTGTCCCATGTGTTTCCGTTCCAACTATTGTCAAAATAGTACTCATAGGCCGTCCCGTGCCACTGGTTCGTCCCACGCTTGGTCACCATCTGCACCTGGGCGCCCGCAGAACTATTGAAATCGGCGGTTTGGTTGTTGGTGCCGACCTTGAATTCCTCAATGCTGTCGATGGGCGTCGGCATCACGCCCGTTGGCCCGCCACCCGCATTCCCGGTGGTGTACGACGTAACCAAGCCTCCCGTGGTGTCACCCGCCGCGCTCGGCGTGTAGATGTTCATTGATCCATCCATGTCGTTGGAGTTGTTTCCGCCGTCCAATTGGAAGGAGTTTTGATCGTAAATTGCACCGGCGACGCTGCCGTCCGGAGTCACGCCTGGCTGTAGGGTCACAAACGTGCTCACGTCGCGTTGGATGGTGGGCAAGGAGTTCAGCGCAACGCCCGTAATCGTGTTCCCAACAGTGGCGTTCATGGTTTGCAATTCCGTGTTGGTCGCCACCACTTCTACAATTTCTGTATTGGATCCAATTTCGAGCTTCACGTCGAGTGTTCGGGTCTCGCCAACGACTACCGGTTGCTCACTAAACTTCGTCGCTCGGAAACCCTCTTTACTAATTGTCAACGTATATTTACCCGGCTCGACATTCGGGAAATTATATCTTCCCCCTTCATTCGTGGTCGACACTCTCTCCGAGCCTGTCGTTATGTCTCTCAGGGTTGCCGTTGCTCCAGCGATAGCGGCTCCGGACGGGTCGGTAACCGTGCCAACTACTTGGCCGGTTCCTGCCATTTGTGCCCGCAGTGTGGTACAACTCAGCAGCACTGCCGTCAGCAATGCACACATACATACTGTCACTCGCGTTCGAGCCATTCGACACCCCCTTAGAAACGTCCACACTCAGCCCCGACCCTAACCCCGCGCGGACCCGACCTTGCTTGCAGCTGTATAGGTTGTCGGCAACCGTTGCTCTTGCAAAGCCCTACCGACCAGAATTAAAGCCGTGGCAAATTTTGGTTAGTACCTACACCAATAAAACGCTCTTTGCAAGCATTAATATTTCGATTTACCAGATTGGCGTACGCGGTCTCCTCCGACTTCTTCGTTTTCCGACCGTGTTCTTTCGCGTCTTATTTGTCTTCGTGATTCTCTAGGACGACCGCCGTCGGCCCGTCCACGTGGCGGTGACGGAATACCCCGCGACGGAATGGGTGGCTCACCAACTGATGGAAGCTTTTCCGTTCTATTTGGCAGATTTTCCGTGCAACCGGATCGCGTAATCCTTCTCGCCGGGAAGGCGGCTGTCGATGCGGACGACCTTTACGGAATCATTAACCTCTGATGGCTTCAGATATCCGATGGCGCCGGGAATATTGAAGACGAATTTGAGTACCTCCGTCGAGCTACCCAGGGCCTTGGGAGCGGCATGCAGTTCGCCGGTGAACATATTGTGCAGAAAGTATTGATTGAAGTCCTTTTCATCCATCTTGTAAATCTGCGCCAGCACCGCCTGTCGTTCCACCCTGCCAGGCTCCATCATGACCACCGTGATGCGACGGCCGTTGGACCAATGGTCTTGTTCTCCCATGAAGATCTTACGAAGTTCAGGGAAAGAAAGACTGTCAACGGGGTTCGAGCGGTTAACAACGATGGCGAGCGAGTCCTCGACCGCCGCGCGACTCTGAGGCGGGGACTCGGCGGTTCCGCCAATCAGGGGAAGGAAGACCACGCACGGCAGAGCGGCGATGGCCAAGAGCAATACGAAAATGGTCAAACGCGGCATGGTTGCACACGTCTAGAACGTAAAGCAGGCTTGGAGGGTTACGGTCTGGTACGACGGAGACGGACCGGCCTTCCGTGAAGTGTAGTCATACTGCACTTTCCACGCTACGAAATCACTCAGGTCATAACGTATACCAACGGACGGCCCGTATTGCAGGCCGACGTTCGTATAAAAGACGGGGCCGTTCAACGGCGCATTAACATATTGATACCGGAAATAGGGGGTGTAAGCACCGAATCGTTTGGAAATCTGAGTATAGAAGCCTGGGATGTTGAAGGTGGTCGTTGGCGAGGGCCCTTGAGGAGCCTCACGAATCAGCAGCGCTTCATTAAGCCATTGGTAATTGTGTCCGTTGTACACCACGTAATAATCCAAAATAGTCTGGTTAACACTGGGCTGCGCCGCCGGCGTTAGGAGGTCTCGGTAGATAGAAAACCCGGTTTGCAAGCCCGGAAGGGCCTCAGGGCGAGCGAAGATCTGAAAATTAAAGGCTTTGTGAGTGTTCTCGTCAACCTCATTCTGCACCGGTTCGCTTTGCGTCGAACTGGTGGCCCGACCATTGCCTAGTTCTGCGATGTAGTGCAGTCCGAGCCTTCCGGAAGGTATTTGACCGGATAGGGTGGCACCCACATTGTGGATCGGTAGAATTCCACCCTGGTCTTCGAATCGGAACAGAAATGGGCGGCCCACGGCCGTCTGAAGCCAGGTGCTGTGGTGGTACGCGGTGTTGTAGTAGCCGATCGACGTATGATAACGACCCACTGCGAGGTTCACATATTTGTTGAACTTATACGTCAGGAGAAGGCGCTCGATGTCGACGCCGAAAACGTTGTCCGACCCTGCCTCGAACACAACCTCGCTTAGGAACTTAAGTTTGTCGGAGAGGTCCGAAGTGATGAACAAATTCACTTGGCCGAGACTGAAGGAAGTGTGGGTGCCCTTCAGTGTGCTACCGGTAAGGTCCGTATCAGCAAATCCCCTTATCTGCATCAGAGTCTTGTTCAGGTCCATCGGCTCGCCCTCTGCATGAGTCGCAACCGCCTCGGCTTGGTGCTCGGGGGCCGGCGCCGGTGCGACTGGCGGCTCCGGATTTTGAGCAACCACTTGAGTCGTTGGAGCACTGGGGTTTAAGGCCTGACTTCTTGCCAGAGCCGCCTCCACTTCTTTGAGCCTTGCCTCCAGTTGGTCAATGCGCTGCATGAGCACCTGTGCGGTCTGGGGATTGAAATCCTGTTGAGCATCGATTTGCTGCGCCCAAAGAAAACTAGCGCCAGGAAGCATGCTCAGCATGGAGGCCAGCATCAATCTCAGGCACAGCCGGGCACTGACCTGGTGTACGAGTTGAATTCTCCGTGGCGCGAAAACGGGGTTCCTCATTCCGCCTCCTTCTTAAGGTTCATGCGGTCGCTGTCGCCAATGAGCTCACAATGTCCCGAAGCTCGGAGCCCCGAATCATGGACTGGGCCGCAGCCGTAGGAAATTGGTCTTGTCACTTCCGCCGTCGGCAATAAGCGTGACGCGAATCGCAAAGTATTGGCCTGATTAGAAGCCGGGGGACAGATGTAGTGTCACGCTACAGCATCTTTGAAATTCCATCAACAGAAATCAAACCTTTGCGCCGAAGTGGGGTCCCGGTTAGCTTTCACTGCTTCCTGACTGCGCCTGTGAGGTCGTTTGCCGCCTTCCGGAAATGGGCGAGAAAGGCCCCGCGGAGGGAGGCCGCCGTGCTTGCCTTGGTTGCTTGGCTTGGTTGCTTGACATACCGGAATGGCACTCCTAAGATGCTCCGCGATGATTGGCCAGGTCATCTCACACTACAAGATCATCGAGAAACTCGGTGGCGGCGGAATGGGTGTGGTCTACAAGGCCGAAGATACACGTCTTGGCCGGTTTGTCGCTCTCAAGTTCTTACCTCCCGAGCTCGGTGGTGATGCGCATGCGATGGCTCGTTTCCAGCGAGAAGCTCAAGCCGCATCTGCTCTCAATCACCCCAACATTTGCACGATTTACGACATTGGGGCGCAGGACGGCCGAGCGTTTATCGCAATGGAATACCTCGATGGCATGACTCTCAAGCACATAGTTTCAGGCAGCCCGTTGGAGCTTGAAAGACTGCTGACCATAGGAATAGACATCGCTGACGCGTTGGACGCGGCCCACAGCGAGGGTATCTTGCACAGAGATATCAAGCCAGCCAACATTTTCGTAACCAAGCGTGGCCATGCCAAGGTTCTCGATTTTGGGCTCGCGAAATTGACACAGACGCGCGATCGAGTGGGACAAGCTGCCGGTCTCACTTTCGAGGCCACCGAAGGCTCGAGTAACGAGTTTCTGACCGGATCGGGCGTCGCGCTGGGCACGGTTGCCTATATGTCCCCCGAGCAGGCAAAAGGGAAAATACTCGACCCTCGCACGGACCTCTTTTCATTCGGAGCGGTCCTGTACGAGATGGCTACTGGCGCTTTGCCTTTTCGTGGTGACACCTCCGCAACTATTTTTGATTCGATTCTCAATCGGCCTCCGTTATCTCCTCTGCGGTTAAACCCCAATCTCCCGCCTCGTCTCGAAGAAATCATTTGCAAGGCCCTGGAAAAGGACCGCGACCTGCGTTATCAAGTGGCCTCAGAGATTCGCGCCGACTTGAAACGGCTGAAGCGCGAGACGGACTCCAGCCGCAGCGTGCCTTGGCTCTCCGGATCGTCTGCGGATGCCGCCGCGACTCCAGCTTCTTCCGTCACTCACCAGACCGGCAGCTCGGCTGTTGTCGGTGCGATCAAGCAGCACAAATGGGGAGCCGTGGGAGTTGCGGCAGGGGCCTTGATGTTGATTGCTGCCGCAGGATTCGGGGTGTACTCGCTGTTCAACCGCTCGAATGTAGGCCAGTTTCAGAATTTCGCCATCACCCAGGTCACTAGCACGGGAAGGGCGGCCTTGACAGCAATTTCTCCCGACAGTAGATACGTTCTGACGGTTACAAAAGATAAGGGACTGGAGAGCCTGTGGCTGCGCAATCTGGCCACCGGCAGCGACACTCAGGTGATCCCGCCATCGCCCGCTTCCTACAAGAGTCTGACTTTTTCTCCCGATGGGAATTACCTGTACTTCGTCAAAGACACAGACGCCACGGGCACAAACTTCGACCTCAATCGTGTCCCAGAGTTAGGGGGCCCTTCGCAAACGATCGTGCGCGGCACGGACAGCGATATCACGTTTTCTCCAGACGGGCAGCGCATCGCCTTTGCGCGAGCGAACGATCCGGAAGTCGGCAAGTATCGGCTCATTTCCGCCAACCTTGGCGGCTCTGATGAAAAGACTTTGGAAGTCGCTTCTCCTGCCTCTGACGTTCCTGCGTTCGTCGCATGGTCCCCCAAGGGAGATGGTCTCGCCTTCAAACTGTTTAAGCCAGACAAAGCGCTTGGCGGAATTGCCCTGCTCGAGATCAAGAGCGGCAAGGCTCGCAGATACGAAACCTTCGACGACAAGGTAACTCAAGACTTCAAATGGCTGCCGAACGGCCGTGGGCTGATGGTGTTGTATTCACAGAAGGGTCCGGAATACTTCCAGCGCTCTCAGGTCGGGATCATCCAGGGAGAGGAAGGCCAGATCCAGCCGATAACGCGCGACACCAGCAGCTATACTACTCTCACGCTGTCGGCCGACGGCAAAACTCTCGCGACCGTGCAAACGAAGACTTCGAGGAATTTATACGTTATTCCTTCGATCGGTCATCAGGCCGGACGAGTAGAGCCCTTGCTGACCCAGGGCCAGCAGATCTACTGGTTTGATTGGACAGCCGACGGCAACGTGATTTTCAGTGACTACAACCATTTGTCTAGAGTTGGAATCGACCATAGCACACCCACACAATTGGTTGGAGATGGAAATGCCGCTATTCTCGAAATGGCGGGTTGCGGGCGAAATCACCTCGTCTTTTCGTGGGCTTTCCGCGGCGATACCAATTCGACCAACGTGTGGCGTACGAATGCCGACGGCACGAGCCCTCTGAAGTTGTCTGATGGGAAAAATGATCGCACTCCGGTCTGTTCACCCGATGAAAAGTGGGTCTACTATTGGGACGCCGCCTTACAGCAACTATGGCGAACGCCACTGGACGGCTCTGGAAAATCTGAAGTCATACCTGGGAGTATTGTCCCTCGCACCGTTCCTACCGGGACCGGAATCAGTTCCACCCCTGACGGGAAAACGTTAGCTTACGTTTTAGCCACGCTGCCCACGCAGAAGGATCCGTATCCTGAATACAAAATCGCACTTCTGGAATTGTCCCCGAAAGAATCAAAAACGCGTCTAATGGATGCCGATGAGCGCATCTCGAGCGGAGGCCTGAACTTTACCCCGGATGGAAAAGCCGTCGCTTACTCGATCCGCGAGAACGGCGTAGACAATCTTTGGGTGCAGCCGCTCGATGGTTCGGCCGGCCGCCAGATCACCGCGTTTGATTCCGAGCAAATTTTCAACTTCAGATGGTCGCCGGATGGAAGCAGTCTTTGCATACTGCGTGGTCACACCGACTCTGATGTTGTCCTAATTCGAGAATCTTCTCCCTGATTCTCGAGCTGAGGACACTCGACCCCTGGCAACAGCGAACGACCTCTGGCGGCAGGCGCCCGCTTTTCGTTGAAGCCTGCAGTCAGGTCGAGCGAGGAATGAAGGAAACTGTCGCATTTGATCGGGCTAGCTCGACAACGAAGGTTCGACTTTGCTCGCTCACACCAGTGATCTCAATGCCGACCAACTGCTCGCCAGTCGCGCCCCAGCGGACAATGCCCTGAAGGACAACCAACTGGCCGTCTCCGATGAAGCTTAGCTCGAGGTTTATTAAAGACGTCTCTGGAAAAACAATCTGGGAAGAAATGCAAAAACCGCCTCGACCGAATAAGATCCGCCTCGCACTGACGGCGGACGCGAGACTCTCGAATTGGAACTTTACGGTTGGCAGACTCGTGGAGTGAAACGGCCGCGCCCAAAGCTCTTCACGTTCCATAAGACTCCGGCCCAAGGTAGAAAGCAAGATCTTGCGTTCCACGGGCTTGGACAGCTGAGCTTCAACTCCTAGATCAAAGGCTTCTCGTGAAGTAAGGTCTGAGAAGCCACTAATGGAAACGGCAGCGGGCGTATATTTGCCCATGGCTTTCACGCGCCTGACCAGTTCTGTCCCGTCCATCCCAGGCATTCGGATGTCTGTGACGATCGCGTTCACTTCATTCTCCTTCAGGAGTTCAAGCGCGCGGATTCCGTTGTCCGCCGACAGAACGCGGCTGCCTTCCTTCTCGAGCCAGCTCGCGAGGATTTCCCGGTACTGTGGCTCATCGTCCACGACCAGCACGCGTGCGTCCTTTATCCGCACGGTTGACCCTCGTCTCGAAGTGGAAGAGTCAGCGAAAAACAGGTGTGACCCTCCACTTCTCCAAACGTAAGTTCTCCGCCGTGCTGCTTCGCAATGCTCTGTGCCAGGCTAAGACCAAGACCCATCCCCTTGCCGATCGGCTTGGTCGTAAAAAATGGCTCCATAATTCTGTCTCTGATACTGCTCGGCACGCCTGGTCCGCTATCACTCACCGAGACGACAACCGAGTTTCCGGCGACTTCCACGCTAATCTCAATCCACTTGTCTCCGGCGTTTTCAACTACCGCGTCAAACGCATTCTGCAGCAGATTGAGAATGGCTTGAGCAATTTGCACCTCGCGACAAGCTACCCGCAGGTCGGGATCGATCGGAGAACACGTCAGGCGGATGGAATTCATCCGGCATCTCTCTCGAGACAACTCGAGAATACCTTCGACCAACTCTTGCAAAGAAGCAGGCAATATTGGGTCGGTGTTACCTTCGCGCGCTAGATGCCGCAGGCTCTTGATAATGCTTTCGATGCGCTTGGCAGTCTCGACGATGCGAGTGCTTGCCCTTTCCACGGCTGCCGCTGTCACTTCGCTTTCACGGACCATTTCCAACAGGTCGCTCGCATAAGCGTGGATGATGCCCAAGGGATTGTTGATCTCGTGCGCGATTCCGCCGGCCATCATACCGAGGGCGGAAAGCCTAGCAGAGGACGCGATCTGCATTCGACTAGCCTCGAGTTGGGATTCCAGGGCCCTTCGAGCGCTGATGTCGCGAATGATGCTGCAGATCAAGACGCCCTGCTCCGTTTCCAAGGGACTGAGACTGATCTCAACCGGGAATTCTGTGCCATCTTTACGCCGGCCAAACAGCTCCAGACCCGCGCCCATGGGCCGGGTGCGCCCTTCCTTCGAGAATGATTCCCGATGTTCCGGATGACTTCCGCGAAAGCGCTCCGGTACGAGGCACTCAATCTCTCGCCCGAGCAGCTCTTGCCGGTGGTAACCGAATATTTTCTCCGCCTGGATGTTGACCAGCACAATCTTACCCTCTGCGGTTGCCGCCACGATGGCATCGGGCGCCGCTTCGAGCAGACTTCGAAAACTGTCGTCGACCTTCTTACGATCCGTAATATCAGGAATCTTCACAGTCCTTGAAAGCCATCGACCGGCCTAGATTGAAGCCTCGCGGCTTCCAGCTCCGTCTTGGCCCCGCAACGTGGGCGTATTATAAGCCAGCTTTGAGTCCAGCGAACATGAGGATGACCGCATCACAAAGCAGCGTAAGGCCGAAGGGGCGTCAATCGCCTGAAGAGGTAATCGTGATCGTCTGTTGATCGGGTATAGCTCTAAGATGGAGAACTGCTGGCCTGTTTGACAACCTAGTTCGCGTAGTATTTTTCATTGCTCACGATTTGTCAGTTCTTGTTCTTCGTTTCGCCGAGTTTATTCCGATCTTTTTCAGTTCTTCGCTGAGCAATGCAAGTTCGGATTCGAGCGTTGCCAGGACATCGCTCGCGGCACGGATATCTCCAGCTCTGCCAAAGCCCTCGATCAATTGCGCTGCAGCCGCGGCGTTCTTGGCTGCGAAATTGCCAATTGCGCCTTTGAGCGCATGCGCTGCCCTCGCTAGTGCTTCCCCGTCACCGGCGCCCAGCGCGTTCTTGATGTGCGCCAGACGCAGGGGATAATCAGCGAGAAAAAGCTTGATCAGCTTCCCCAGGAGTTGATGATTGCCGTCAAAACCTGCCAAAAGGGCTGCCCGATCGATGATGCCGTCTTCTCTACTTGCAATTGGAGCGGCCGCCTTTCCTGTTTTGGGCAGGCTCATCACTTCAGAGATGGCTTTGGCAAGCGCCGGGACCCGAATTGGTTTGGAGACATAGCCATCCATACCAGCGGCAAGGCAACGTTCGCGATCTCCCTTCATAGCATGAGCGGTCATGGCCATGATCGGGATATGTGCGACCGCTTTCTCTTGCAAATTACGGATGGCGGCTGTCGTTTCCAATCCATCCATCTCAGGCATTTGCACGTCCATAGCCACAAGATCGAACTTCCCGGACTGGACGGCTGAAAGAGCTTCGCGACCATTGCCGACAACCGTAACCTTGTGGCCAAGCTTCTCGAAGATGCGCCTCGCAACGAGTTGGTTGATCTCATTATCTTCGGCCACAAGTATTCGCAGCTTTCCTTGCGCGTGGCTGCTTTTTCTTCGTCGCCGTGAGCGGCGAGGTCTTTCCGCCGCGGACTCACCGATGACATTGATAATCACGTCAAAGAGCTCGGACTGTTTGATCGGCTTGCTGAGGCTCGCGGAGATCCCTAATTTGCGACAGCGGTCGGCATCCTCACGGCGACCAGCCGAAGTAAGCATGACAAGTTTGAGTCCGGCGTGCCGAGTGTTCCGGGAGATACGCTCCGCGACCGCAAATCCATCCATATCCGGCATGTGTCCGTCGAGTAAAACGATCGCGAAGGGTTGGCCCACACGTCTAGACTGTTCTAACCGGTCAAGGGCAGCCGGGCCACTCTCGACGGCAACTGGCCGCATGTGCCAGTTCGTTAGCACTTCTTTCAGGATTTGGCGGTTAGTAGCATTGTCGTCGACGATTAAGACCGGCAGGTCGGTGAGCGCGCTCCATCGCGTCGGCGGCTTCTTGGTCCTGCGGCCCTCCACGGTAAATCGCGCGGTGAAGTGAAACGTGCTGCCTTGGCCTTGCCGGCTTTCAACCGACATCTGTCCGCCCATCAGTTCGACCAACTGGGCCGAGATGGTCAGGCCCAGCCCGGTTCCACCGTAGCGGCGGGTCGTGGAACTGTCGGCCTGCGAAAACGCCTCGAAGATGCCCGACAGCTTCTCCGCTGCGATGCCGATGCCTGTATCCGTTAGCGAAAAATGCAACTGAAGGCTGCCGTTGCCCTGCGATTCAGTCCCGACGCGGAGCACGACTTCCCCATGCTCGGTGAATTTAATGGCGTTACCCGCAAGGTTTACAACTACCTGGCGCAGGCGCAAGGGATCCCCTATTAAGGTGTCGGGCACGTCGGGATCGACGTGGCAAGCCAGTTCGATGCCCTTCTGCTGGGCTCTTGGGGCTAGCACCCGCATGGTGTCCTCGAGCACATCGCGTAGGTTGAATGGGACGAGGTCCAGCCGCAGTTTTCGGGCTTCGATCTTCGAAAAATCTAGGATGTCGTTAACCAGTGTGAGCAATGCCTCCGCTGAGCTCTGAATGGCATTCAAATATTCTCGCTGCTCGCGGGTAATCCGAGTCTCTAGCGCAAGCTCCGTCATGCCAATCATGGCGTTCATGGGCGTGCGAATCTCGTGACTGATGTTCGCCAAGAACTCGCTTTTGGCGCGGGTTGCTTCTTCGGCTCGGGTTCTCGCTGCTTCCAGGTCTCGGGCGTAAACGCGCAACGCGTCTTCCGCCTCCAGGCGTTCGATGAACTGTCCGATTTGGCTACCAATTGCCCCCATCATTTCAAGCAATCTTCGATCGGGCTTTTGAATCTCGTGGCTGAAGAATTCGAGCACGCCCAGGACCCCAGCCTTAAGCAGAATCGGAAAGCCGAATGCCGCATGCAGACGTTCCCGGGCAGCGATCGCTGAACGGGGAAAGTTTGTGTCATGAGTTACATCTTCGATCCACACCGGCCGGGCCTCAGACCAGACCCGGCCAGGAAGCCCGACATTCGGAGAAAAGGTCTGCAGGCGCGTGCACCGGTCGAACTCCGCAGCCGGAGCGAGAGGCATGTGCCAGGTCTCGACACAGCGCAGCAGCTTCTCCTCTCGGTCGACCCGCCAAATAGCTCCTACTGACCAACCGAGGCCGTTACAAATTGCTTGCAGGATGCGCGGCGTGGCACTGGCCAAGGTGTTCGCTTCGGCGAGCACCCGCGTCACAGCGTACTGAGCCGCAAGACGAGCCTCCTCACTCTTTCGTTCCGTGACATTGGCTGCGATTGCGTAAATCAGTTCTCTCTCCGGCTTCACGATTGCTGACCAAAGCAGCCATTTGTAGGAGCCATCCTTGCAGAGGTATCGATTCTCGAAGGATAAAGTGCTGCGCCCCATCGCAACATGTGCAGCCTCCGCGATTGTGGCCTCACGGTCATCGGGGTGCACGAATTCTGAGTAGGGACGTGAGAGCAGTTCCTCTCGGCTGTATCCGAAAGTCGTTTCCCAGGCAGGATTAAGATGTTTGAAATAACCATCCGTGCCGGCGATACACCACAGGTTTAGCGACAGCTCAAAAAACTCGCGCAGGTCGTCGCTGTTGGGCCCATCGAACTTGGGCACACTCATCATCCTCTCGCGCGAAGACTCCGTAAGCCCGAACGATCTTTGTATTCTCATACTTGCAACACCATCCTGCAATAGCCGAAGCAATACTGGCTGTCGGGCTGCCCGGAGTTGACCGCTTCGTCGCCCGGAAGTAGCATTCCGACCGAATGGGCGCCTTGAACCCGACATGAGGTGGGATCCGTGGGCCAAGCTCCAGCTCAAGCAAGAATTCTGGTGGCCGATGACGATCGCACGACGCGCTTCGCCATTTGCAGCATGCTCGAGAAGGCCGGTTACGCAGTCACGGCCGCGAAGAATGGCGCGGAGGCACTGCGTAAAATCCACGAAGGAAGTTTTGCTCTTGCATTTCTTGACATCTGGATGCCGGAATTGACGGGTCTCGAGGTCCTTACCCGAGTTCGCGCTGACCAGAACTGTCCGAAAATCGTTATCATGACATCCGACGGCACGCCGGAGTCTGTGCTTGGCGCTGTCCGGGAACAGGCCTATGAGTACCTGAGCAAGCCCTTTCCTCCGAAAAAAGCGGTCGAGGTGGCAACGCGAGCGCTCGGGCAAGACTCTTCCGGACCCATCGAAATCGTTTCGGCGAAGCCTCACTGGGTGGAATTGCTTATTCCCTGCACGCGTGATGCTGCCGACCGCGTCCAATCATTTCTCATGAAGCTCGATGCGGATCTCCCGGATGACCAGCGCTATATGATCGGAATGGCATTCCGGGAGTTGGTGCTCAACGCTGTGGAATGGGGCGGGAAATTGAATCCAAACCGGAAAGTGCGGATTGCCTATGTACGATCCTCGCGCATTCTTCTTTATCGCATAGCAGATCCCGGACCAGGCTTCAACTTCAAAGGCTTAGACCACGCTGCTGTGGGGCAACCTGCAGAAGAACCTTTTGCCCATGTGTCGGTGCGCGATCAACTCGGCATTCGTCCGGGGGGACTCGGCATCGCGATGACACGAGCAATTGCCGACGAATTGCTCTACAACGAAGCGCAAAATGAAGTCATTTTCATTAAGTACCTCACCGTGTCCTAGCAATATCGTATGCCGATCGCGGGGCGGTAATTAGCTTGTGCAGGAGCTATCGCTGCTGTTATTACAATTAAGGGAAATTCCACGGCAGGGATAATCGCGAGGCCGTCGCCCATCAGCACTTTGCTGCATCGTTAAGCTATTCGGATCACGTGTGAGAGCACTCAAGAATTGACAACGATCCGGCTTTGCGCATCGTAACTGCTGGCATCTTGCTGTAACTTTTGTTTCGTTTGCGCATCCACCTAGCACAGACAGTCATAACCGTCTAAGATTGCCGTTCCCTCAGTCCATGAGTCGAATTCGCGGGGAAGAGGTTCACGATGACGACAAACGTTAGTCCGGCGCAAACCGGGACCACCGGGACCAACCTGCTCGATGCCGCAAACGGCCTGGCAGTTGTTCGTGTAACGATTGGTGCAATGTTTGTATGGGTCTTCTTTGAGAATCTAGGGAAAGGCCTCTACTCACCGGGGGGATATGCAGGCCTGATTAACTACTACATTAAGGCAAGTCACTCGCCGGCCGCCTGGAAGGCGGTGATGGGCCTGGCGGCAAACCACGCCGCTTTGGCGGCTCCCATGCAGGGCATGACCGAGATCTCTCTCGGGGTCCTGCTGGTCATCGGCCTGCTTACTCGACCGGCCGCATTTGTGGCTTTTTTGTTTCTCGGCAGCCTTTGGATGTCGGAGTTGGGCACCGCGTGGATCTGGGAACTGCTGGTTCCCGTACTCGCATCCCTTGGGCTCGCGGTCGGACGCGCAGGGCGAAAATGGGGCGTTGACGCGTGGCTGTCGCAACGTTGGCCGCCCGCTCCGTGGTGGTGATCGAGCCGGATTCACGTGCGAGTGTCGGTCATCATTCCCACCCATAATGAAGTGCAGGCGATCGCCCGCGTTCTTGCGGACCTCCCGTCCGATTTGACGACGGAAGTCATCGTTGTTGACAGCAACTCGAGCGACGGAACGCCCGAGGTCGCCGCAAAGATGGGAGCCCGTGTCGTGCGGGAAGCCCGCCGCGGGTATGGACGCGCGTGCCTGACCGGGCTCGCAAATGCCAAGGCACCTGACGTTGTCGTGTTCCTCGATGGTGACTACAGCGACCGCCCGGCCGAGCTGCCGATTCTATTGTCGCCGATCGTCGAAAGCCGCGCAGATATTACGATCGGCTCGCGCCTCCGAGGGCAGCGTATTCCTAGGGCGCTGCCCTGGCATCAGGCCTTTGGTAACCGCCTCGCAGCTAGCCTGATCCGGCTTCTCTATGGCCTGGACATTAGTGACCTCGGCCCATTTCGCGCTGCACGTGCGGACGTGCTCCACGCGCTCGAACTTGAAGAGACCACCTATGGGTGGGCGGTCGAGATGATCCTGAAGGGCACCCTAAAGGGATTTAGGGTCGTTGAAGTGCCTGTAAGCTACTACCCCCGTATCGGAAAATCGAAGATCAGCGGTACGCTGAGGGGCATGTTCGGAGCGGCCTGGTTCATTCTCAGCCTCATTATGCGCTATTATTTCCGGCAGCGAAGAGCCAGAAACCCGCGGCCTGCGTAAAGCCGCATCGGTACTCTATGGAATCCTCACTCCAGACAGTGGTGCATGGGCGGCGCAGCGACCGCGTGCTCGTAATCATGGCGAAAGCGCCACGGCCGGGCTCGGTCAAGACTCGTTTGACTCCCGGCCTTTCTTTTCAGGCCGTCACCGCGTTCTATCACTGCCTTCTGGACGACACGCTCGCACTCGCGCGGTTGCTCAGCGGTGTCGAAGTTGCCCTCATGTGCCCGAACTCCGATGTGAACGATTTGGCTCGCCTGGCCGGCGGTGGTTTGAGCGTAGTTGCGCAGAAAGGTGAGGGCCTGGCCGCGGGCCTTACCTCGGTCTTTGCGCATTTTGCTGGGAATCAGGATCGACGCATCATCGCTTTCAACAGCGACAGCCCACATCTCCCACGTTCCGTTCTGGAAGAGGCGTTCGAAACGCTTGCCGCGCACGATTTGGTCGTCGGGCCGACCCACGACGGAGGCTATTATCTCGTTGGGGCAAAGACCTCCCACCCTACGCTTTTCGCAGGCGACGGAATGGGCACCAACACTGCTCTAGAAAGGCTGTTGTCACGCGCGGGAGCTCTTGAGCTGTCCGTCGGCTTCACAGATCCTTTTTACGACATCGACGTTCCAGACGACCTGATTCGGCTGGCAGCGGAATTACGTCGAGCGCCGGCGAAGGCCCCTAAGACGGCCGCGTGGTTCTGCGAGTGGGAGCAGGTGTTAGCGCGGCTGCGGCCACGCACCGGAGATGATGCGATTTCTGTATCCCAAAGCCCCGCCCCGTCATCTTAGACGTCGTGTGTTTAATTCACTAAGGAGAGACCTCCATGATAAATTCGGCCCGTCGCAACGTGATCGGTCTCCTGGCATTCGCAATGCTGGTCCTCGCTGCAAGCTCCTGGGGGCAGACAAAGCCACCCATTGCCGAACAGACCGCGAAGGAGTTTGGCATCGATTCGTTTGGGCAAATCGATGCCATCCGCTACACATTCAACGTACAGTTCCCCGGAGTGAATATCTCGCGTTCATGGGTTTGGGAGCCCAAGACCGGCCAAGTCTCCTACGAAGGGAAGGATAAGGACGGCAAGGCGGTGAAGGCGACATACGTTCGCTCTCAACTGGGCAGTCAACCTGCGAATGTAAAGGAGCAAATCGAACCGGCCTTCGTGAATGATCAGTATTGGCTGGTCTTCCCGTTCCACGTCATCTGGGATAGCACCCCCGAGGTGACGGATAAGGGCGCGCAGAAACTCCCCATCGGAAAGGGCACGGCCGAACAGCTGGTGGTGAAATATCCAGCCGAGGCTGGAGGCTACACGCCCGGCGATACCTGGGAGCTCTTTATTGGACCTGACAAACGGGTGCGGGAATTTATCTACCGCCGTGGAGGAGCCACAAAGCCGAGTCTCGTCATAGCTTCCTGGACGGACTACAAGAAGGCTGGCCCTTTGCTCGTTGCGACCGACCACCGCGGCACAGCCGACGGCAAGCCCTTTCGGCTGGTCTTTTCAGACGTGGCCGTCAAGCTGACGGGTTCCGACGCCTGGCTGAACGCCAAGTAGCTCAACCGACGGGTTCTCTCGAACAATTGATGAATTGGAGAGATGGCTCATGGCGCAAAACGTTGCGGACAGGCCGTGGGAGATGTGTGAGAGTGACGGGCATGACCGGTTGCGAGGATGACCTGATCAAGAGGTACACGCGTGTTTTCGTCTGAAGCTATCACCGGGACCTCTCAGAGCTGTAAAATACACTCTCTCTGATGAAAGCTGACATCGATCTCGATATTGGGCGAAAGACGTTTGCATCGGGTCTGTTGCCCGAGCTGATCGCCGCGCTCGGTCGCGGCCGCCCGGGTGATTTGGTCGCGGTTGTCGGTGACGAAGAAAGCATTGGCTCTGAGCTGGAAACGTGGTGCCGGTTCACCGGGAATCCACTGTTGGAAGCCACGGTGGAGAAGGGTCGAGCGCGTTGGGTCTTCCGGTGTGGTGCGGTTCCGGTGCCGGCCGAAGATAATCGGCCGGTGGGCTCGCGGCTTTGGCTCTACACGAATTTCGACTGCAACCTGCGTTGCGACTACTGCTGCGTGCGTTCTTCGCCCGCCGCGCCACCGCGGGAGTTGGGGCTCGCACGCGTGCAGCGGATCGCTTCTGAAGCGAAGGAACTTGGCGTCAAAGAAATCTTCGTGACGGGAGGCGAGCCGTTTCTGCTGGAAAACATCGCCGAGATTCTGGCTTCTTGCGCCGCAACCGCCCCGACCACAGTGCTGACGAACGGAATGCTATTTACCGGGCGACGCGCGGAGAGCTTGCGAAAGCTGCCCCGGAACCGAATTGCCGTGCAAATCAGCTTGGACAGCGCGACGCCGGCGCTGCACGACCTCCATCGTGGGCCCGGTACCTGGGCGCGCACGCGTCAGGGCATTCAGCGTGCCCGTGCGCTGGGTTTTCGAGTGCGACTGGCGGCCACCGTTTCGAGCGATGTCGAGGCGGAGGAGTTCCGGCGCTTCCTCGATCAGGAGAAGATTGCCAAAGGAGACCGAGTGATCCGTCGAATCGCGTTGCGTGGTTCTGCGAGCGAGGGCGTTGCCCTAAGTCGAGCGGACCTCG
>Ga0306921_10000460_pt1 | contig 35533 bp, 39 predicted proteins | sample sta12Cox44000080_FD_203760 | JGI IMG/M metagenome (GOLD analysis project Ga0306921, IMG submission 203760) | Lab enrichment of tropical soil microbial communities from Luquillo Experimental Forest, Puerto Rico - statoxic.12C.oxic.44.000.080 (v2)... | ecosystem: Environmental > Terrestrial >... | reverse complement strand
GGCCGGGCCGAGCGTCAGGCGCGCGTACTCGAGCTGCTGGAGCTGGTCGGCATTCCCGACGCGCGCGCGCGCATGCGCGACTACCCGCACCAGCTCTCGGGCGGCATGCGCCAGCGCGTGATGATCGCGATGGCGCTGGCGAACGACCCGACGGTGTTGATCGCCGACGAGCCGACCACCGCGCTCGACGTCACGATCCAGGCGCAGATCCTGGAGCTGCTCGACGCGCTGAAGCGCCGCTTCCGCATGGCGGTGCTCCTGATCACCCACGACCTGGGCGTGGTGGCCGAGACCGCACAGCGCGTGGCCGTGCTGTACGCGGCCCGCGTCGTGGAGATGGGCACCGTGGAGCAGATCTTCCGCGCGCCGCAGCACCCCTACACGCGCGGGCTGCTCGACGCGCTGCCGTCGGCGCGCGTGCACCCGGGCGAGCCGCTGAACGTCATCGCCGGCCGCGTCCCCGACCTGGTCGCGCGGCCGAAGGGCTGCAGCTTCCGCGAGCGCTGTCCGCGCGCGCTCGCGATCTGCGCCGAGGCCGACCCGGGGCTCGGCCCCGGCCGCGGCGGCGCGCGCGTGGCGTGCCACAACCCGGTGCCCGCGCCCGGAGCCGAGTCGTGAGCGCGCCGCTGCTCGCGGTGCGCGGGCTGTCCAAGAGCTTCCCGGTGCGTGCGGGCGGCTTCGGCCGACGGCTGCGCCTGGTCGCGGTCGAGGGCGTCGACCTCGACGTGGAGCCGGGGGAGACCGTGGGCCTGGTCGGTGAATCGGGCTGTGGCAAGTCGACGCTGGCGCGGCTGGCGCTGCGGCTGATCGAGCCCGACTCGGGAGAGATCCACTTCGAGGACCGCGACGTGCGCGCGCTGTCGCGCAGCCAGCTGCGCGCGCTGCGCCGCCGCATGCAGATCGTCTTCCAGGACCCGTTCGCGTCGCTGAACCCGCGCATGACCGTCGGCGAGACGATCGGCGAGGGCCTGCGCGTGCACCGGGTGGCGCGCGGCGCCGAGCTCGAGCGGCGCGTCGCGGAGCTGCTCGACACCGTCGGGCTCGCGCGCGACCAGGCCTCGCGCTATCCGCACGAATTCAGCGGCGGCCAGCGGCAGCGGATCGGGATCGCGCGCGCGCTCGCGCTCGAGCCGCAGCTCGTGGTCGCGGACGAGCCGGTGTCGTCGCTCGACGTGTCGATCCAGGCGCAGATCCTGAACCTCTTGCTCGAGCTGCAGCGACGCTTCGGGCTCGCCTACCTGTTCATCTCGCACGACCTGCGCGTCGTGCGGCACCTCTCGCGCCGCGTCGCGGTGATGTACCTGGGGCGCGTCGTCGAGCGCGCCCCCGCCGATCCGCTCTACGCGCGGCCACAGCACCCCTACACCCAGGCGCTGCTCTCGGCGGTGCCGGTGCCCGAGCCGGGGGCCGGACGGCGCCGGCAGGTGCTGTCGGGAGACGTGCCGAGCCCGATCTCGCCGCCCTCGGGCTGCCCGTTCCACCCGCGCTGCCCCAAGGCGATCGAGCGCTGCAAGGTCGAGCGGCCGGAGCTGCGAGAGGTGCGCCCGAGTCACTTCTCCGCTTGCCATCTCGCCCCGTTTTAGAAAACGCTTCCTCCACCCGAAGGAGCCAGAGCAAGAATGCGCGTCGAATACACCTTCTCGCTGGACCAGGTCGACATCCCGTACTTCTCCGTGGAGAGCATGGAGGGACCGGAGAAGCTGTTCCGGCTGGTCACGCTGGTGATGAACGTGCTGTTCACGCGGCCGCGGGTGGACGTGATCTTCCACAGCCCGAACAAGGACGACCTGCCCAAGAAGATCTCCGCGTTCGAGGCGATCGTGAAGAGTGCGCCCGCGGCGCCGCAGCTCGAGTTCCGCGCCGGGAACAGCGGCTCGCTGGGCAGCTCGTACTACTGCTGGGTCAGCATCCACTCCAGCGGTGGGCGCGGCGCAAGCTCTCCGCGATGACGTCGCGCCGCAGCGCGGCGCAGTCGTCGCGCGTCCCGCCCGCTGCGAGATAGCTGGCGAGCGCGGCCTCGCGCAGCCGCGCCGGCACCAGGTCCGGCAGGGCGGCGTTGAGCTGCGCCAGGTTCTTCACCCGGCGGCGGCGCGAAACGCGCGCCCCGAAGTGCACGCGTCCGTAGTCGAGCAGCCGCGGCGGCTCGCCCGGACGCCACACCACGTTGTTGGCCTTCAGGTCCCCGTGGTAGACGCCGCGCGCGTGCAGCCGCGCGAGCAGTCCGCCGAGCGCGCGCGCGAGTTCGGCCTGCTCGTCGTCGCTCGACTTCGCGAACTCGGCATCGACCCAGTCGGCGAGCGTCCCGCCCCCGTCCTCCATCAAAAGGAAACGGCCGGCCCAGGCGAGCGGCCGGCAGGTCGCGATCCCGCGCGCCTCGAGCCCGTTGCCGCCGATCCAGGCGCGGCGCGCGTCTGCCGCCCGCGCGAACTCCTTGATCACCCACGGTGCGCGCCGGTAGAGCCGGCCGTTGCGCCCGGTCTTCAGCGGCGCGAGCTCGGGCAGCGCGGCGAGTGCCGCGGCGAGCGCCGAGGCGTCGGCGTCGCGGCGGCGGAAGCCGCCGTCGGCGCCGTGTGCGAAGGCCGTGAACCCGCCCGTCTCGGCGAGGCAGCGCGCGGTGCGGCTCTTCCAGCGGCGCTGCGCGCGCCGGTCCCGCCAGAAGCGCACGGTCTCGAGCTCGGGCGGCAGCGGGTCGAGCAGCGAGTAGGCGAAGAAGCCGAGCTCGCGTCGGCGCAGCAGTCCGGGAATCCAGGGCAGGAAGCGCGCGCGCTGCAGGTCGAGGAAGATCACCTCGCTGCCGCGCACCAGCAGGTTTCCGAGGTGCAGGTCGCCGTGCAGCATGCCGCGCGCGTGGGCGTCGGCGATCGCGCGCAGCAAGAGCGGCAGGTCTGCGCGCGTGGCCGGCCGCGCGTCGTCGCGCCAGCGCGTGGCCGTCCAACGCTCGCCCTGCGCCAGGAGCTCCGGCACCGGCACGCCGCGCGCGCGGGCGCGCTCCAGCGCGCGGGCTTCGCGCGCCGCGGTGTCGGGCTTCTCCCGGTACACCTTCAGCACGGCGTCGCCGGCGCGCGCCGTGACCCGCGCGCGGCTCCGCTTCAGGATTGCGACACCGTCCGGTGTCGCTCCGGCGGCGAGCCGGGCGGCCAGCGCCGCGTGATCGGGTCCGCTCAAGGGGCGAGCCGTCCCCACAGCTCGAGCACCGCGTCGGCGTGCGCGCTCCAGCCGAAGCGTTCGGCGGTCCGCCGCGCCGCCGCGCCCAGCACCCGCAGTCGCGCGGGGTCCTCGAGCGCGCGCAGCGCCGGCGCGAAGTCCTCGGCGCAGTGGAAGCCGTTCGCACCGGGCTCGACCAGCTCTGCGGCGCCGTTGTCGAGCGTGGTCGCCACCGCCGTCCCCGCCGCCATCGCCTCGAGGCAGGCGTTCGCGAACGGGTCGTAGCGGGTCGGCAGCACGAACAGGTCCGCGGCGGCACAGAGCTCGGGCAGGTCGGCGCGCAGGCCCAGGAAGTGCACGCGCGCACCGACCCCGAGCGACTCCGCCTGCGCGCGGTACGGCCCCGCCGGCGACGAGCCCGCGACCAGCAGGTCGGCCTTCACGCCCGCGCGCGCGAGACCGTCGATCGCGCGGTCCAGGCCCTTGCGGGCGAAGCCGTTGCCGGCGAAGAGCGCGATCGGGCCCTCGAGACCGAGCTCGGCGCGGACGCGCGCCAGCGCCGCCTCGCGCCGGCTCGGGTGGAAGCGCTGCAGGTCGACGCCGTTGTAGACCACGTGCAGCCGCTCCGCGGGCACTCCGTGGCGGCGCGCGATCTCGTCGGCGGCAAAGCGCGAGTTGCACTGCACCGCCTGCCGCGGGTCCGCGAACACCGCGCCCTCGATCGCGAGCAGCAGCGCGTGGCGCGGGGAGAGCCGCGCGAGCTGCGGCCGCGCGTACATGCGCTCCATGTAGGCGGCGTGGCTGCCCCCGCCGGCGCGGTACACCGTCTGGTGGCGGGTGCGCGAGAAGGCCTGCACCAACCCGAATCCACCCGCGCGCGCCGCACGCGCGCTGCGACGCGAGAACTCGAGCACGCGCAGCGGCTGCCAGAAGGTCGGCCCGCCCAGCCGCTCGACCCGGATGCCCGGTGGCGTCTCCGCGACGGCCTCGCGACACAGCACGGTGAGCTCGACGCCCCGGCGTCCGAGCTCGCGGGCCAGCTCGAAGGCGGTGGCCTCGACCCCGCCCGGGCCCGGGCGGAAGCTCTCGATCGAGATCGCGGCCCGCATGGCGCCACAGACTAGCCTGCACTAACTGATTCGCCGCGATGAGAAGGCGCGCGACTGGTCTCGCGCTCGCGGTGGTGCTGGCGCTCGGCTGCTCGCGCGGCTTCGAGCGCGCGCCCGCGCGCGAGCTGCGCATCAACCTCGAGACCGAGCCCCCGACGCTGGACTGGAACCTCGCCACCGACGGCGTGTCGATCGTCGCGATCGAGCAGCTGATGCGCGGCCTCACCCGCCTGGGCCCGGATCTGCGCCCCGAGCCGGACCTGGCGGAACACTGGGACGTGTCGGCCGACGGCCGCACCTACACCTTCCAGCTGCGCGACGGCGTGGTCTGGAGCGACGGAGTCCCGCTGCGCGCCCAGCAGTTCGTCGACTCCTGGCAGCGGCTGCTTGCGCCCGCCACCGCCGCCGAGTACGCCTACTTCCTGTTCGGCGTCCACAACGCCCGCGCCTACAACGGCGGCAAGCTCGCCGACTTCAGCCAGGTCGGCGTGCGCGCGCCCGACGACCGGACGCTCGTGGTCGAGCTCGACGCGCCGCTGGTCTACTTCCCGGCGCTGGTGAACTTCATGGTCACCTTCCCGCTGCGCCGCGACCTGGTCGAGCGCTTCGGCGAGCGCTGGACCGAGCCGGGGAACCTGGTCACGCTCGGGCCGTTCGTGCTCGCCGAGTGGCGCCACGACTACCGGCTGGTGCTGCGCGCGAACGAGCGGTACTGGGCCGGCCGGCCGCCGCTCGACCGGATCACCGCGTACATGGTCCAGGAGGGCAGCACCGCGCTGGTGCTGTTCGAGCAGGGCTTGCTCGACCTCGTGCGCATCCCGCCGCTCGAGATCCGCCGCTACACCGAGCGCCCCGAGTACCTGCGCCAGCCGCTGCTGCGCGGCTACTACTACGGCTTCAACGTGCGCAAGCCGCCGTTCGACGACGTGCGCGTGCGGCGCGCGTTCGCGCTGGCGATCGACCGCTCTCAGTTCCCGGCGCTCCTGCGCGGCGGCGAGCAGCCGGAGAGCTCGTGGATCCCGCCCGGCATGCCCGACGCGAACCCCGAGCTCGGTCTCCGCTTCGACCCCGAGCAGGCGAGGGCGCTGCTGCGCGAGGCGGGCATCGACCCGGCGCAGCTCGCGCCGGTGAAGATCGTCTACAACAGCGACCAGACCCACAAGCTCGTGGCGGAGAAGGTGCAGGCGTTCTGGCGCGACAACCTGGGCGTGCGGGTCGAGGTCGAGAACCGCGAGTGGAAGGTCTACCTGAAGGAGCTCTCGACCGATCCCCCCGCCGTGTTCCGGATGGGCTGGGGCGCCGACTTCCCCGACCCCGACAACTTCATGAATCTCTTCACCTCCGAGAGCGAGAACAACCACACCGGCTGGGGAAATCGCGATTACGACGCGCTCGTCGCCCGCGCGGCGCGCGAGGCCGACCCCGCCGAGCGCCAGCGCCTGTACGACCGCGCGCAGCGCATCCTGTGCGAAGAGGACGTGCCGATCGTGCCGCTGTTCGTGACCGCGGCGAACTTCGCGGTGCAGCCGCGCGTGCGCGACTTCCGGCCCAGCCCGATGGACCTGTTCTTCTTCGAGCAGGTGCGCGCCGAGTGATCCGCTACGCGCTCGGCCGCGTGCTGGCGGGCATCCCCGTGCTCTGGGTCGTCGCGACCGTGACCTTCGCGCTGCTGCGCTTCCTGCCCGGCGGGCCCTTCGACAAGGAGCGCGTCCTGCCGCCGGAGATCCGCCACAACCTGGAGCGCCGCTACGCGCTCGAGGGGACGCTCGCGCACCAGTACGTCGACTATCTCGAGCGGCTCGCGCGCGGCGACCTGGGCCCGTCGTACAAGTACGTCGGGCGCGACGTGGCCGACATCCTGCGCGACGCCGTCCCGGTCTCGCTCGAGCTCGGCGCCGCGGCGTTCGCGCTCGCGGTCGTGGGCGGGATCGGCCTCGGCCTGGCCGCGGGCGCCCGCCGTGACACCGCGGTGGATCGCTCGATCGCGCTGGGGTCGCTCGTGGGCGTATCGGCGCCGAGCTTCGTGGTCGGTGCCGGCTTGATCCTCTGCTTCGGGCTGGGGCTCGGCTGGCTGCCGGCCGGGCTGTGGGAGGGTCCGCTCTACGCCGTGCTGCCCGCGTGCACGCTCGCCGCGCTGCCGCTGGCCTACGCGGCGCAGCTCACGCGCGCACAGGTGGCCGGCGTGATGGACCAGGACTACGTGCGCACCGCGCGCGCTCTCGGCGTGCCCGAGGCGCGCGTGCGCCGGCGCCACGTGCTGCGCAACGCGCTGCTCGCGGTGATGACCTACTTCGGCCCGCTGCTCGCGATCCTGCTCACCGGCTCGTTCGTGGTGGAGCGCATCTTCGCCGTCCCCGGCATGGGCCGCTACTTCGTCACCGCGGTGACCAACCGCGACTACCCGCTGGTGCTGGGAGTCACGCTGGTCTACGCCGTGCTGGTGGTGCTCGCGAACCTCGCGGTGGACCTGTTGTACGCCTGGCTCGACCCGCGCATCCGCGTCGGCGGGGCGGAGCGGTGAACGCGCGCGGCTGGGTGGGGCTCGTGATCGTGCTCGCGCTGGCCGGGCTCGCACTCGCCGGCGACCGGCTCGCGGGCTACCGCTTCGACGCTCAGGACACCGCACAGGCGCTCGCCGCGCCTTCGCTCGCGCACTGGCTCGGCTGCGACGCGCTGGGGCGCGACCTGTTCGCGCGGCTGTGCGAGGGCGGGCGCGTCTCGCTGCTCGTGGCGGTGGGCGCGACCGCGCTCGCGCTCGCGCTCGGCCTCGGCTATGGCGCGCTCGCCGGCTGGGTCGGCGGGCGGCTCGACGCGCTGCTGATGCGGGGGGTCGACGTGATCTACGCGCTCCCCGACGTGCTGGTCACGGTGCTGTTGATCGAGGTGCTGCAGGCGGCGCTCACGGGCCTGCCCGACCTGTGGCGGCGGCTCGCCGCGCTGGCCGTCGCGCTCGGCTTCGCCGGCTTCGTGGGCGTGGCACGGCTGGTGCGCGCGCTGGTGCTGCAGGCGCGCGAGGAGGTGTGGGTCGAGGCCGCCCGCGCGAGCGGCGCCAGCCCGGGCCGGATCCTGCTCCGCCACGTGCTGCCGAACATCGCCGCGCCGCTGTTCGTGTCCGCGGCCTTCCGCATTCCCGCGGCGATCCTCGCCGAGTCGACCCTGTCGTTCATCGGGCTCGGCATCCAGCCGCCCTTCTCGAGCTGGGGGACGCTCGCCAACGACGGATTCGAAGCAATGCGCTCGTACCCGCATCTCATCTTCTTCCCATGCGTCGCAATCCTGTGTGCATTGCTCGGCTTTCATCTTCTGGGGGAAGCGCTGCGGGAGCGCCTCGCTCCGCGGTTCCGCGCGTAGTTCCGTCTTGCCGCGCGAGTCGACCGGGTTAAACTCCCGCCCGCCCATGGATCCGACTCGAGGAGTGCTCCGGTGATCGAAGCCCGGGGGCTGACGAAGCGCTACGGCGGACTGACTGCGATCGCGGACGTCTCGTTCAAGATCGCCAAGGGCGAGGTGGTCGGCTTCCTCGGGCCGAACGGCGCGGGCAAGACCACCACCATGCGCATCCTCACCGGCTACCTGCCGCCGAGCGCGGGCAGCGCGGCGGTGGGCGGATTCGACCTCGCGAAGGAAGGCCGTTCGGCGAAGCGCGTGACCGGCTATCTGCCTGAGTCGCCGCCGCTGTACCCCGAGATGCTGGTGCACGAATACCTCGCGTACGTGGCAGCGCTGCACGACGTGCCGCGGCGCGAGCGCCGCGACAAGGTCGCGCGCGCGCTCACCGCCTGCGGGCTCGAGACGGTCGAGGGCCGGGTGGTGCGCACGCTGTCGAAGGGCTTCCGCCAGCGCGTGGGTCTGGCGCAGGCGATCGTGCACGACCCGGCGGTGCTCATCCTCGACGAGCCGACCGCGGGCCTCGACCCGATCCAGATCTCGGAGATCCGCGAGCTGATCCGCCGGCTCGCCGCGGAGGAGGGGCGCACCGTGATCCTCTCCACGCACATCCTCGCCGAGGTCGAGGCGATCTGTCAGCGCGTGCTGTTGATCGCGTACGGGCACCTCCGGCTCGACGCGCGGCTCGACGACCTGCGCGCACAGGGCTCGCTCGAGGACGTGTTCCTGCGCGAGGTCGAGGCCGCCGCTGTGCCCGCGGGGAAGGCCGCGCTGGTCGAGGCCGAGCTGTGAACCGGCTGCTGGCCATCGCGGGGCGCGAGCTGCGCTCGATGTTCGTCACGCCCGACGCCTACGTACTGATCGGCGTCTACATGCTGTTCGCCGGCTTCATCTTCTTCGCGAGCCTGGGCATCTTCCTGGTGCAGCTGCAGCAGATCCAGGCGCTGGGGATGATGCAGCTGCTCGACCAGTGGAACCTGCAGGACATCGTGGTCGGGCAGTCGTTCTCGACCTTCGCGCTGTTCATGTGCTTCCTGGTGCCGCTGCTCTCGATGCGCGGGTTCGCGGCCGAGCGCGCCAACGGCTCGATCGAGCTCCTGCTCACCAGCCCCGCATCGTCGAGCGAGATCGTGCTCGGGAAGTACCTCGCGATCGCCGCGCTGCTGGGGGTGGTCGGCCTGCTGACGGGCACGTTCGTGGTGCTCTTGTTCCTGTACGGCGATCCCGAGCTGTGGCAGACGCTCGCGGGGCTGCAGACGCTGTTCCTCTACTCGCTCGCGCTCGCCGCGATCTGTTGCTTCATCTCCACGCTCACGCGCAGCCAGATCGTCGCCGGCTTCGTCGGGATCGCGGCGGCGCTCCTGCTGCTGATCCTCCCCGTCGCCGCCGACAGCTCGCAGAGCGACGTGCTCAAGGGCGTGCTGCGCTGGCTGGGCACCAGCACCCACTTCGACCCCGGCCTGAAGGGCGAGATCCGCTCCGAGGACCTCGCGTACTTCGGCATCGTGATCGCCGTGTTCCTGTCGCTCGCGCGCGCCGCGGTCGACTCGCTGCGCTGGAGGTAGCGTGGAGACGCTGGTCGCGGTCGTCGGCGCGGTGGTGCTCGGCTTCGGGCTGCTCGGCGTGTTCGCCGCGGCGTCGCAGGGCGTGGTGGCGCTGCACGTGGTCGTGGGCGGGGCGCTGCTGGCGTGGGCGGCGGTGCGCGGCTTCCGCCGCGTCACCGCGGTGATGGGCACGCAGACCGCGCGCGGCGGCGCGAACTCGCTGATGCAGGCGCTGATCGTGGTGGTGATCGGCGCGCTGCTCGCGTTCGTCGCGGAGCGCCATCCCAAGCACTGGGACTGGACCGAGGCGAAGGAGCACACGCTCACCCAGGGCACGCTCGACACGCTGGCTGCGATCCCCAAGGACGGCCTGGTCGAGATGTACGCGTTCTTCAGCCGCGGCGGCCAGCAGCAGGCCAAGGACGAGCTCGACCAGTACACCTACGCCAGCCCGCGGGTGAAGGTGCGCTACCTCGACCCGAACGAGAACCCGGGCCTGGCGCAGCGCTTCCAGATCTCGAACAAGGAAGGCGTGGTGGTGGTCTGCGACGGCGCCTGCGACACCGCCAAGGGCACGGTGAAGGCGGTCGACCTCACCGAGCAGTCACTGACTCGCGCGGTGCGCCAGGCGATCTCGTCGAAGAAGAAGATCTACTTCCTCACCGGCCACGGCGAGGCCGATCCCGACGACAAGAAGGGCCCGGGCGCCGCCGCGGTGAAGGGCGGGATCGAGGACGAGAACGGCACCGTCGCGAGCCTCCTGCTCGCGAACGAGAAGGAGGTGCCCGCCGACGCCGACGCCGTGGTCGTCGCCGGTCCCGACCACGCGGTGTCGGACCGCGAGCTGGAGCTGCTCGACGCCTATCTCAAGCGCGGCGGCGGACTGCTCGTCGAGATCGACCCCGCGGTCGAGACCAACCTCGAGGGCCAGCTCAAAGCGTGGGGCATCGAGGCCGGCCCCGAGGTGATCGTCGAGCAGCAGCTGCAGCTCTTCGCCGGGCCGTCGATCGGCGTGCAGCCGGTGGTCACCAAGTACGGCTCGCACCCGATCACGGACAAGCTGAACGGGCAGCCCACCGTGTTCCGGCTGGCGCGGCCGCTGCGCAAGGTCGAGGGCAGCGACGCGAACGTGACCGAACTCGCGCTCACCAGCGCCCAGAGCTGGGCGGAGAGCGACGTGAAGGATCTGCTGGCGTCGAAGCCGGTCACGATGGACCCCGCCAAGGACCGCGCCGGTCCGCTCGCGATCGCGATCGCGCGCGAGTTCCCGCCCTCCGAGCCGGGCAAGCGCGGAGGCCGGCTGGTCGTCGTCGGCGATTCCGACTTCATGCGCAACCGCTACGTGACCCAGTACTACAACGGCGACCTGTTCCTGAACACGACCGGCTGGCTCACCGGCAACGAGGAGTTCGCGACGATCGAGCGCAAGCGCCCGCGCGCCGCGACGGTGAACCTGACGCTCGAGCAGTTCGCGAACTTCCGCTTCCTGGCACTGTTCGCGTTGCCCGAGGCGATCCTCCTGCTCGGGGTGCTGAACTGGTGGCGCCGCAGGGTCTGAGTTGAGCGCGCGCTGGACCGCCGCCCTGCTGGGGGTGGCGCTGGCGCTCGGCGCGTGGGTCTACTTCGGCGAGATCGGCGGCGAGGCCCGCAAGAAGGACGCCGAGACCGCCGCGCAGCGCGTGTTCACGCTCGACCCGAACAGCGTGACCGCGATCGAAGTGACCACCGCGGACGGGAAGAGCGCACACCTCGCGAAGAGCGGCACTGAGTGGAAGCTCGACGCTCCGGTGAGCTATCCGGCCGACCCCGATGCGGTGGAGCGGCTGCTGCGGGCGCTGTCGAAGGTGCAGTCGACCGCCAGCATGCCGGCGCCCGGCGACCTCGGCCAGTTCGGGCTCGGCGACGGCCGCCGTTCGCTGAAGCTGTGGAGCGGCCCCGGCGACCCCAAGGAGGTGTTCGTGGGCGGCCCCACGCCGGTCGGCGTCGGCAAGTACTTTCAGCTGGCGAGCGACCCTGCCAAGATCTACACCGTCTCGGCCGCTGACCTCTCGGGCGTCACGCCGACCCTGGTCGAGCTCCGCGACAAGCGGCTGCTCCGCGCGTCGAGCTCGAACGTCGACGAGCTCACCGTGCACGCCGACGGTGCGCTGGTCGCGCACCTGAAGAAGGGCGACACCGGCTGGCAGATGCTCGAGCCCGAGAAGGTGCCCGGCGACGAGGAGAAGATCCGCCGCGCGCTCGAGGACCTGGCGCTGGCGCGCGCCAGCGGCTTTGCCGATGCGCCCGACCCGGCGCAAGAGAGCGCGTTCGCCAAGCCCGAGCTCGAGCTGGTGGCGCACGCGCCCGCGGGCGACGAGCACGTCGCGATCGCGAAAGCCGACGGCAAGACCTGGTTGCGCCGCGAGGGCGATCCGGTGCTGCTCGAGATCAACGCGCAGGTCCCGACGGGGATCCCGACCCATCCGTTCGACTACCGGCTGAAGCGCGTGCTGATGCTGCAGAGCGATCAGGTGCACGCGCTCGAGCTCGCCTTTCCGCGCACGGGTCAGACGCACCGCTTCGAGCTCGCGGACTCCGACTGGAAGTCGGCCGAGCCCGGCGTCCAGCTGAAGCCGCTCAAAGTCGAGGACCTGCTCACCTCGGTGGAGTCGCTCGAGGCCACGGGGATCGAGTCCGCCGGTGTGGACCGCAAGGCGCTCGGGCTCGAGCCGCCCCAGGTGACGGTGCGCGCGCTCGATGCCAAGGGCACCGAGCTCGGCCTGCTCTCGCTGGGCGACGCCTCGGCGAAGGACGGGCTGCCCGCGATCTCGTCGCAGAACAGCGACGTGTGGCGGGTCTCGAACGACCTGGGCGCGCAGGTGCCGCTCTCGCAAGAGGCCTACGTGAACCTGTTCGTGAAGAAGCCCGACGTCCCAGCGCCGCCCGAGACGGCGCCGCCCGCGAGCGCGCCGCCCGCGAAGCCCTAGCGGTTCAGCACCTCGAGCATGGCGCCGTGCACGCGACCGTTGCTCGCGGCGATGCGCGCGCCCGAGGCCGGCGGCGCACCGCCGTCGAAGTCGCTCACGCTCCCGCCGGCCTCCTGGACCAGCAGGATCCCCGCCGCCACGTCCCACGGCGCGAGGTGGAGCTCCCAGTAGCCGTCGAAGCGCCCGCACGCCACGTAGGCGAAGTCGAGCGCCGCGGAGCCCGCGCGGCGGATCGCCTGCGCGCAGCCGATGAAGCGCTCGAAGTGGACCAGGTTCGGCGTGCGGCGGCTGTGCACGTCGTAGGCGAAGCCGGTCGCGAGCAGCGCGCGGCGCAGCTCGGCGATTCCGGAGACGCGGACCGGCGCGCCGTTGAGACGCGCGCCGCGTCCGCACTCGGCCTCGAACAGCTCGTCGCGCATCGGGTCGTACACCACGCCGGCGGCGCGCGCGCCATCGACCTCGACGCCGATCGAGATCGCGAAGTGCGGGAAGGCGTGCGCGTAGTTGGTGGTGCCGTCGAGCGGGTCGACGATCCAGCGCACGCCGCTCGAGCCCGACTCCGCCTGGCTCTCCTCGGTGAGCAGCGCGTCGTGCGGCCGCGCCGCGCGCACGCGCTCGCGGATCAGCCGATCGAGCGCGTGGTCGACGTCGGTCACCAGGTCGATCTCGCTGGTCTTGGTGCGGATCGTGCGCGGCTCGAGAAAGCGCGCGCGCGCGATTCCACCGGCCTCGCGCGCGATCGAGCGGGCGAGCTCGAGCAGCTCGCTCAACCGGCCGCCCCCAGCCGGAAGCGGGCCCGCGCGCGCAGGGAGGTGCGCTCCGCGACCTCGGCGGCGGAGACGGAGTGGACCTCCGCCAGACACTCGGCCACCCGTGCGACCCAGGCCGGCTCGTTGCGCTTGCCGCGGTGCGGGGTCGGCGCGAGCAGCGGCGTGTCGGTCTCGATCATCAGCCGCTCCAGCGGCAGCGCGCGCGCCACGTCGCGCAGCTCGCCCGCGTTCTTGAAGGTGAGGATGCCGGAGAAGCTGACGTCGAAGTCGCGCTCGAGGCAGGCGCGCGCGAACGGGAGGTCGCCGGTGAAGCAGTGGATCACGCCGCCGAGCTCGTGCGCGCGCTCGCGGTCGAAGATCTCGATCAGCTCCTCGAACGCATCGCGGGAGCCGCGGCTCGGCCGGACGTGGATCACCAGCGGCCGCGCCGCGGCGCGCGCGATCCCGATCTGCGCGGTCAGCGCCTCGCGCTGTGCAGCGCGCCGCGAGTGCTCGTAGAAGTAATCGAGGCCGCACTCGCCCACCGCGACGACCCGCGGCGCGGCGAGCCAGCCGTCGAGCGCCGTCGCCGCGAGCTCGCTCCACTCTTCGGCGTCGTGCGGGTGCACGCCCACCGCGGCCCACACGCCCGCCTGCTCCTGCGCCAGCATCACCGCGCCCGCGTTGGCGCCCACGCCGTAGCCGGCGCCGATCGCGATCATCCCGTCGACGCCCGCCGCGCGCGCACGCGCGATCAGCGCCGGCGCGTCGGCGAGCAGATCCGGTGCGCCGACGTGCGCATGGCTGTCGAACAGCGTCACGGCGTCTCGATGCGCGGGAACAGCACCTCGCCCTTGGCGATCTTGGCGCCCGCCGCGAGCTGACCCCAGGCGAGCGCGCGCTCGAGCGGCGCGGGGGGCGCCGCGCTTCCGATCTGCGCCAGGATCTTCGCGCTGGTCTCGGGCATGAAGGGCGAGAGCAGCACCGCGATCACCCGCAGCGACTCGAGCGTGCCGTACAGCACCGAGGCGAGCCGCCCGCGCTGCGCCGGGTCCTTGGCGAGCTGCCACGGCGCCTCGCTGTCGATGTGCTTGTTGCCCGAAGAGACCAGCTCCCAGAGCGACGCGAGCGCGCGCTGCGTGGAGAACTCGCGCACGTGGCGGTCCACCCCGCCCGCGACGCGCGCCGCGACGTCGGCGAGCGGCGAGCGCGACTCGGCCTTCGGCACCACGCCGTCGAAGTAGCGCGCGACCATGCTCAGCGAGCGCGACAGCAGGTTGCCGAGGTCGTTGGCGAGGTCGGCGTTGATCCGCCGCACCAGGCTCTCCTCCGAGAACTCGGCGTCGAGCCCGAACGACATCTCGCGCAGCATGAAGTAGCGCAGCGCCTCGAAGCCGTAGACGTCCTTCAGACCCAGCGCGTCGGTCAGGTTCGCGGCGCTCTTCGAGATCTTCGCGCCGCCGAGCGTCCAGTAGCCGTGCACGCGCAGGCCGCGGAACAGCGGCAGACCGGCCGCGTGCAGGATGATCGGCCAGGTCGCGCCGTGGAACTTCAGGATCTCCTTGGCGAGCAGGTGGTGCACGCCCAGCCAGCGCGTCTTCCACTCGGGATCCGACGGGTAGCCGATCGCCGTCAGGTAGGTGACCAGCGCGTCGGCCCACACGTACGCGACGAAGCGGTCGTCGAACGGAAGCGGAATCCCCCAGGACAGCCGCTCGCGCGGCCGCGAGATGCAGAAGTCCCCGAAGCCGGGGTCGCGCAACATCGCGAGCACCTCGTTGCGGTAGCGCTCGGGCTCGATCAGCCCCGGGTTGCGCGCGAGCTCGGCCTCGAGCCAGGCGAAGTAGCGCGAGCTCTTGAAGAAGTAGTTGGTCTCGCGGCGCGTCTCGAGCACGCGATTCGGGTGGCTCGGGCACTTGCCGTTGACGAGGTCCCGGTCGGTCTTGAACTCCTCGCAGCCGACGCAGTACAGGCCCTGGTACTCGCGCAGCTCGAGCTCGCCCTTGTCGTAGAGCGTCTGCCACAGGTGCTGCACGGCGGCCCGGTGCTCCGTGCTGGTCGTGCGCACGAAGCGCTGCGGCGCCAGGCCGAGCGCGAGCCACTGCGCGCGGAACTTCTCGGCCATGCCGTCGACGAACGCCTGCGGCGAGAGCTTCTTCTCCGCCGCGGCCTCGGCGATCTTCTCGCCGTGCTCGTCGGTCCCGGTGATGAAGAAGGCATCCTCGCCGGCGAGCCGGTGGTAGCGCGCGAGCGTGTCGGCGACCGTCGTGGTGTAGGCCGTGCCGAGGTGCGGCGCCGCGTTGGGATAGTAGATCGGCGTCGTCAGGTAGAAGGTGCCCATCGGGCCAGCGATCTTAGCCGGGCGCACTGAGTTCTAATAGGAGCGACTCGACTACGAGCTGCGGATTGGTGTTGTGGCGCGCGAGCTCGACGCGCGCCTTCGAGGCCGACTCGAACGCGCGCAGCCAGCGCTCGAGCCCGCGCGGATCGCCGCTCTTCGCCGCCTCGGCCGCCTTCTCGCGCGCGAAGGCCGACTGCAGCTCGATGAAGGCGCGCGCGCGGCCGCGGCCCTCTTCGCCGGTCCGGCGGAAGTCCTCGGCGAAGTCGAGCACGCGCGTGGCCGAGAGCGCACTCGGGTCGTCGAGCAGTGCCCGCAGCTCGCGTGCGAACTCGAGCGACTCCTCGGCCCAGGCGCGCGCCGCGACCGGGCTGGCGCCGCCGAGCTCGGCGGCCAGCGCGGCGTCGTCCGCGCTCATGCCCTCGGCCTCGAGCGCCGCGGCGATCGCGCGCTCGCTCCAGGGCGGGAAGCGCACCCGCAGCGCGCGCGAGCGCAGCGTGCGGGGCAGGAGCTCCGGCGAGTTCGAGACCAGGATCAGCACGGTGTCGGGCGGGGGCTCCTCCAGCGTCTTGAGCAGGGCGTTGGCCGACTCCGCGCGCAGCCGGTCGGCCTCGAGGATCAGCCCCACCCGCCGCCCGCCCTCGTTGGCGACCAGCCCCAGCGCGCCGCGCAGCTCGCGGATCGCCTCGATCCGGATCCAGGCGCCGTCCGGATCCACCCAGTGCAGATCGGGATGGGTGGGCCGCGCGTCGGGTCCCACCTCGCGCGCCGCCAGCAGCCGGCAGTCGTGGCAGCGGCCGCAGGGCTCGCGCGCGTCGGGCGGCGCGCCCTTGCACAGCAGCAGCCGCGCGAACCACAGCGCCGTGTCGCGCTTGCCCACGCCGGTCGGCCCCTCGAACAGGTAGGCGCCGTGCACTTTGTCGCCAGCGCGGGCGCGTGCGAGCTCGGCGCGGATTTCGTCGTGTCTGTCGCCCGCCATCAGCGAGCGGCAGCATAGCGCCGCAGCCGATCGAGATCTCAAGCTTTGCGCGCGCCCACCGATACGCCTCGGAGACGCCACCCGAGAAGGAGCACGCGCGCCCATGGCCTTCAACGACTTCCGGAAGACGAAGGACGAGCCCGCCAAAGCCACCGTCGCCACACAAAGCGGGGTCGGAGCCCTGACCGCGTTCATCGACCAGGGCTCGGAGTTCTCCGGCAAGCTGAACTTCAAGGACACGGTGCGGATCGACGGCCGCTTCGAGGGCGAGATCGCCAGCGAGAACACGCTGATCGTCGGCGAGAGCGGCTCGGTCACCGCGACCATCAAGTCGCAGGTGGTGATCATCTCGGGCGAGGTGCACGGCGAGATCACCGCGGGCGGCCAGGTGGTGCTGCACAAGACCGCGCGCGTCGACGGCAACATCCACTCGCCGCGGCTCGTGGTCGAGGACGGCGCGGTGTTCACGGGCCGCATCGAGATGGGCGCGGTGAAGGCCGCCCGCCACGCCGGGCACCCGCACCCGCAGCCGCACCCGCCGAAGGACTCGAACGCGCCCAAGGTCTAGGGCTGCGCTGCAAGCTCCCGAGGGAGCGCGCAGCGAGGCGGAGCCGAGCGAAGGCCGTAGGCGCGTGGCCGCCCACGCGCCGTAAACGGCTCGGACGGGCTCAAACGATCACGCAGAGGACGCCCGGGACCCGCGCGCGCAGCGCCGGCTCGAGCACGAGCCGGCGCGTCATCTCGCGCGCGGTGCAGCGGGCGCACGCGCCCTGGAGCTCGAGGCGCACGGTCCCGTCTTCCGAGACCGAGATCAGCTCGGCGTTCCCGCCGTCCGAGACGAGTCCGGGGCGCACCACGTCGAGCGCCTTGCGCACCGCTTCGGGGCTCACCCGGCTCGGTCCGCTCGCGTTGATCTCGCCGGACCCTTCTCGTAGCTTTGCCGCCATGCGCGTGCGCGTGCTCCTGTTCGCGGCCCTGCGGGAAGCGGTCGGCGAGAAGTCACTCGAGCTTGAGCTGCGCGCCCACGCAACTCTTGCCGATCTGCTCGGCGAGCTCGAGGCGAAGCACGGGGCGCTCGCGCGCTACCGCGGGCGGCTGCTCGTCGCGCGCAACGAGGAGCGGGTCGCCCTGTCGACTGCGCTTCACGACGGCGACGAGGTGGCGCTGCTGCCCCCGGTCTCGGGCGGTGTCGAGCGCCCCTGGGTCGACTCCGCGCCGCTCTCGCTCGACGTGCTGCTGCGCGAGGTGTCGAGCCCCGAGATGGGCGGCGTGGTCAGCTTCACGGGCATCGTGCGCAACCGCGCACGCGGGGAGGCGATCGACCACCTGGAGTACGAGGCGTACGCGCCGATGGCCGAGAAGGAGATGCGTAAGATCGTCGACACCGTGCACGAGCGCTGGCCGCACGTGCGCATCGCGCTCTCGCACCGCGTCGGCCGGCTGGCGATCGGCGAGGCCGCGGTGATGATCGCGGCGGCCGCGCCGCACCGCGCCGAAGCGTTCGAGGCCTGCCGCTTCGCGATCGACAAGCTCAAGGCCTCGGTGCCGATCTGGAAGAAGGAGTTCGCGGCCAGCGGCTCGTACTGGGTCGAGGAGAACCCGTGAGCGGCGGGGCGCCCGCGGCGCACCGCGCCTACGCGCCCGGCTCGCTGGGCTGCGCGGTGCTCACGGTGAGCGACAGCCGCACCACCGCCGACGACAGCTCCGGCCAGGCGATCCGCGAGCGGCTCGAAGCCGCGGGTCACCGCGTGGTGGAACACTCGATCGTGTCGGACGACCGCGAGGCGATCCAGTACGCGGTGCTGCGCGCGCTCGCGCGAGGCGAGGTCGACGCAGTGATCGCGACCGGCGGCACCGGTGTCTCGCCGCGCGACGTGACTCCCGAGGCGATCGCACCGCTGCTCGAGAAGGAGCTCTCCGGCTTCGGCGAGCTGTTCCGGCTGCTGTCGTTCCAGGAGATCGGATCTGCGGCGCTCTTGTCGCGCGCGCTCGCCGGCACCGCCGGCCGGAAAGCCGTGTTCGTGCTGCCGGGGTCGTCGGGCGCGGTGAAGCTCGGGCTGGAGCGGCTGATCGTGCCGGAGCTCGGCCACCTGGTCGGCCAGCTTCGTCGCGGCGACGCCGCGCCTTCAGCGCCCGGGGAGAGGCACCGAAAGTAGGGGGTGACCCCGAAGCTCCTGCGCAGCGCCGCCATCGCGCTCCTCGTGGTGGCGACCGCAGTGCTGCTGCCGAGCGACGTCTCGCTCTGGATCGACCCGTCGGGACGCACCTGGATCACCGACCGCGAGGACCGCCCGTCGGCGACCGCGGAGCGCGTCTCGCCCGAGGAGCTGCAGATCCGCTGGGACCACCAGTTCCTGGGCGAGCGGCTGCCGCGCGGCACGCGCTCGGGCGACGACGACGACCGCTACCTCTCCGAGGTGCGCACCGCGCAAGCGGACGCGCAGGCGGGCAACCTGGAGACGGCCCTGCGCGCGCTGCGGCGGCTCGAGCGCGAGCACCCGGCGCGCCCCGAGGCGGCGCTGCTGCTGGCGCGGATCGAGCGCCACCGGGGCCGCTACGAGCCGGCCCGCGACGCGCTCGACTCGGTGCTGTCCACCGCCGCACAGCTGCCCAAGCAGTGGCGCGACGCGGCGGAGCGCGAGCGCGCGGAGATCGACGAGGAGCTCGCGCTGGCCAGGCCGAAGGACGGCGAAGTGTGGGAGACGCGCTCGGCCGACTCGACGCATTTCCGTGTCAGCTACGACCACCAGTTCGCGGGCCGCGCCTACGGCGAGGAGGTGATCGCCGTGCTCGAGCAGGCGCGCCTCGCGATGCTGCGCGTGCTGGGCCGCGAGCTGCGCCAGCCGCTCGAGGTGCGGCTCTACACGCGCGCGCACTACCTCGAGGCGTACCAGCACCGCTTCGGCTTCGCCACCGTCGGCTTCTACGACGGCGCGATCCACGTGGTCTCGGCGCAGCGCCCGCGCAACGAGCTCTACGCGCTGGTGGTGCACGAGTACGTGCACGCGTTGTTCAAGGACGCAGTCGGCTCGCACCAGCCGTTCTTCCTCAACGAGGGCATCGCCGACGGCGAGGAGGAGCGCGCGCGCGGCCGGCCGCAGCTCTCGCGCGAGGAGTGGCGGCGGCTGCTCGATGCCCTGCGGGGCGACGGCTGGATCCCGCTCGACTCGCTGGTGCAGGGCTTCCAGAACGTGCAGGGCGCGCAGGCGCTGCTCGCCTATCTCGAGTCGCGGGCCGCGATCGAGCACATCGAGGCGGGCCACCCGAGCGCGATCTCGGGCTTCCTGGACCGCTGCGCGAAGGGCGAGCCCTGGGAGCAGGCGCTGCGCGACGAGACCGGCTGGGACACCCGCGGTCTCGAGCGCTCGCTGCAGGACGACGTGCGCTCCCGCTTCCCCGAGGACCCGCTCGCGGCCGCCGCGCACCCTGGAGCCCGCGCCGAGTAAGATCGCGGCGGGAGGCCGCCGTGGACCCCGCGCTCGCCATCGCGCTGCTCTGGCTCGCGTTCGCCGCGACCCACATCGGCCTGTCGAGCCGCGCCGTGCGCGCACGCATCGTGGCTGCGACCGGGCCGGGGGCCTTCGCGGCGCTCTACTCGCTCATCGCGCTCGCGATCTTCGTGCCGCTGGTCTGGCTCTACTTCACCCACAAGCACGCGGGCCCCGCGCTCTGGGTGCTGCCGCGCGGGCCGCTGCTCAGCTGGACCGTCTACGCGGGCATGGGTCTCGCGCTGGTGCTGTTCGTCTCGAGCTTCGTGCAGCCCAGCCCCGCGGGGATGGCGCCCGCAAGCCTGACACCGCACGGTGTACAGCGCATCACCCGCCACCCGCTGGTGATGTCGTTCGCGCTGTTCGCGCTGGTGCACCTCCTGCCCAACGGCTGGGCGAGCGACGTCGCGTTCTTCGGCGGCTTCGTGGTCTTCGCGCTCGCCGGCGCGGCCCACCAGGACCGGCGCAAGGTCGCCGCCGGCCCGAACGGCTACGCCGGGTTCGTCGCCGCCACGCCATTCATTCCCTTCACCGGGCGCGAGACCGCGCGCGGCCTGCGCGAGCTCTCGCCGATCGCAATCCTGCTCGGCCTCGGGCTCGCCGTCGCGATCCGCTACTTCCACGCCCGTTGGCTCGGCGGAAATCCGTAATCGATCGGCTTCGTTGGCCTGCGGCTCACTGCGCGCGCCGTAGTATGATCGCGTGGGCACCCTGCCCACGCTTTGGCGCTTGGGGCTCGGCTCGGGACGGCCCTCGCCTCGCCCCCGGCCTACTTCTCGGGTGCCCAGTAGTCGAAGTCGACCAGGTTCTCCTTCAGATACTCGCGCAGGTTGTCCACCAGCTTCTTCTCGATCTGGCGCACGCGCTCGCGGGTGAGTCCGAAGTCGTCGCCGATCTCCTGCAGCGTGCGCGGCTCGTCGGCGAGCACGCGCTCGCGCAGGATCCGCTGCTCGCGCGGGTCCAGGTCGACGGCGAAGCGCTCGACCTGCTCGCGGAAGGCGCGGCGCATGTCCTGGTCGGCGACGGTGTCGGTCTCGCGCGCGTCGTGGCCGGCGATGCTCTCGCCGAAGCTGCCGCCGCTGGGCTCCTCGCGGTGCGCAGGCGCGTCCATCGACAGGTCGCCGCGCGCGAGCCGGTTCTGCAGGTCGAGGACTTCGGGCTCCTTCACTCCCAGCTTCTCGGCCAGCAGCCGCGGCTCGGGCTCCTTGCCCTCGCGCGCGAGCTCGCGCTTGGCGCGCGAGAGCTGGAAGAAGAGCTTGCGCTCGGCGCGGCTCGAGCCCACGCGCACCATGCGGATGTTGTCGATCAGATATTTCAGGATGTAGGCGCGGATCCAGTACGACGCGTACGAGGCGAGCTTCACGCCGCGCGCGGGATCGAAGCGGCGCACGCCCTGCAAGAGACCCACGTTCCCTTCCTGGATCAGGTCCAGCAGGTTCGTCCACACCCGGCGGTACTCGAGCGCGATCTTCACCACCAGGCGCAGGTTCGAGAGCACGAGCTTCTGGGCCGCCTCGGAGTCGTTCGCGTCGTGCACGCGCGTGGCGAGCTCGAGCTCCTCCTCGCGCGACAGGAGCGGATAGCGGCCGACCTCGGCGAAGTAGCGCGCGAGCGCGTCGCGCGGGACGGTCTCGAGGCTCGGGCGCGGTGCGGGGACGGGCAGGCTCGAGGAGCGCGCGGGCTCGGGTGGCTCCGCCGGCGTGGCCGAAGGGGCAGGCGCGGGAGCCGGGTCCGGCGCGGGAGCGGGCTTGGCTTTGCGCTTCGCGGCGCGCTTCCGCGGGGGCTTCTTCACGCCGACAAAAATACCCCGCCGCCCCCGGTCTGTCGGGGCGGCGGGGCGAAGCGAAGGCGTTCTGCGGAGCGGGCTACTTCTTCTTGAGCGAAACCACGTACTTGATCACGGACCAGCGATCGGCTTCGGGAATCACCGCTCCCCACGGCGCCATCAGCGGCGATCCGCCTTTGGACGCGGCGCCGTTGGTCACGACGTCGAAGTGGTCCTTCGGGCTGTCGCCGTACTTGAACTTGCCTTCCTGGAAGTTGCGCGGCGGCGGGTTCAGCGTCTTTCCGACCGGTCCGTCGCCCAGACCCGCTGGCCCGTGGCACGTCACGCAGTACTGCTGGAACACCTGAGCGCCCTTCGCGGGATCGGCGGCCTTGTACTTGGCCTCCCAGTCGTCGGCGGCGCGGCCGGACGAAGCCAGCGCGAGCGCGAGGACGAGCGAAGCGACGAAGAGACTGCGCATGTCTTCCCTCCTGGTTGAAAAAACGGGGCGGAGCTTAGGAGGAGGGTTCGTCGCTGTCAAAGCATCGTTCCGATGCGGTCACTTCCAGTGGCGCGCGAGCTCCACCAGCAGGCGCACACCGAAGCCGGTGGCGCCCTTCGCGTAGTAGGGCGTCTCCTTGGTGGTCCACGCCACGCCCGCGATGTCGAGGTGTGCCCAGGGCACCTCGCCCACGAAGTGGGACAGGAACGCGGCCGCGGTCGAGACACCCGCGTTGCGACCGCCGGTGTTCACGATGTCGCCGAAGGTCCCCTTGATCGCGTTCTTGTGCTCCTCCCACAGCGGCAGCGGCCAGGCGCGCTCGTGGGTCGCGTCGCCGGCGGCGCGCACCTTGTCGGCGAGCTTCTCGTCGTTGCCGAGCACCGCGCAGCAGGCGTCGCCCAACGCGACGAGACACGCGCCCGTGAGCGTGGCGAGGTCGATGATCGCGTCGGGCGCGAAGCTGGTCGCGTAGTGGAGTGCGTCGGAGAGGACGATCCGGCCCTCGGCGTCGGTGTTCAGCACCTCGATGGTCTTGCCGCGGGCGCTGGTGATCACGTCGCCGGGCACGTAGGCGTTCCCGTCCGGCATGTTCTGCGCCGCCGCCACGATGCCGACGGCGTGGATCGGCAGCGCGAGGTCGGCGATCGCGCGCAGCGTCCCGAGCACCGCGGCGCCGCCCGACATGTCGTGCTTCATCTCGTCCATGCTCGCGGCCGGCTTGATCGAGATGCCGCCCGAGTCGAACGTGATTCCCTTCCCGACGAACACCAGGGTGGGGCGCTTCTTCCCGGCCTTCTTCCCGTTCTTCGCGCCGCGCGGCGCCGCACCGTACTCGAGCGCGATCAGCCGCGGCGGGTTCGCGCTGCCGCGTCCGACGGCGAGGATGCCCGCCATCTTCTCGCGCGCGAGCTCGCGCTCGCCGAACACGCTGAGCTTGAGCTTGTGCGAGCGCGCGATCCCGCGCGCCGCCTCGGCCAGGTGCTCGGGCGTGCACACGCCACCGGGCTCGTTGGAGAGATCGCGGGCGAAGTTCGACGACTCGGCCACGGCCCGGCCGAGCGCGGCGCCGCGCCGCAGCGCTGGCAGCTGGCGCGCGTCCGCCGCGAGCAGGGTCGCGCGCTCGAGCGCGGTCGGCGCGTCGTTCCCGGTCTTGTACTTGTCGAAGCGGTAGGCGCCGAGCACCAGCCCTTCCGCGAGCGCCTGTGCGGCGTCTTCGGGCTGGACGCGGCGGAGCGCGGGCACGCCGACGCCCGCGCGGGTCGCCTTGGCCCGCGCGAGCACCTTCGCCGTGCGACCGCCGGCCGCGCGCAGCGACTCGCGGCTCGCGCTCTTCTCCTCGCCGAGGCCGATCAGCACCAGCCGCTTCGCCGAGATCCCGTCGACGGGGAGCGACAGCACCTCGCCGCTCTTCCCGGTGAAGTCGCCCGCCGCCCACACCCGCGCGCACAGGCCACCCAGCGCCTCGTCGAGGGCGTGCAGCGCGCGTGGGGGCGCGTCTGCCTTGGTGAGCGGAATCACGACCGCGTCGCCTTCACAGGCGGCGAAGTCCCGGCGCGAGACGTCGATCTCCATGGTCCTCCCCCGAGTGCGAGGCGCAGAAGCTTAGCGCGCGGCCCGGGAATTCCGTTGACGCGGTATCTGGACCCCACTAGCTTCCGTCGGCCCCGAGAGCTCCGTCCCCGAGCTCCCACGTCTTGTCCCCCCGGGGTGCGACCGAATGCTGAACTACATCCTGGGCTCCAGTCCGATCGTCTCCGGCGTGCTCTTGCTCCTGATCCTCGCGTCGGTCTCGTCGTGGGCGATCATGGTGATGAAGTTCCGCGAGCTGCGCGCCGCGGAGCGCGACACCGATGACTTCGTCGAGGCCTATCTCGAGAGCCCGCTCGAGAACGCATACGAGGTGGCGCGCCACCACGGCGCGAGCCCGCTCGCGACCGTGTTCCGCGCGGGCTACACCGAGCTGGCTCGGCTGGAGAAGCTGCAGGGCGGGCACGCGCGGGTGACCCGCGACCAGGTCGAGGGCGTGGTGAGTCGGCTGGGCTGGATCCGCGGCGAAGAGGTCCATCGGCTCGAGCGCGGGCTCTCGTTCCTGGCCACGATCGCGAGCTCCGGGCCGTTCGTCGGCCTGTTCGGCACCGTGGTCGGCATCATGAACTCGTTCCAGCAGATCGGCGCGTCGGGCTCGGCCAGCCTGGCCGTGGTCGCGCCGGGCATCGCCGAGGCGCTGGTCGCCACCGCGTTCGGCCTGGCCGCCGCGATCCCCGCCGCGGTCGGCTACAACTACACCAGCGCGCGGCTCAACCGGCTGGCGGCGCGGCTCGAGACCTTCTGCGTCGAGTTCTCCGACGTGCTGCGCCGCACGGCGGCGCGGGCGGCATGAACGTCACCGACACGCGCGGCCCGCGGCGGCAGCTGTCCGAGATCAACGTGACGCCGTTCGTCGACGTCATGCTGGTGCTGTTGATCATCTTCATGGTCACCGCGCCGCTGATGGAGCAGGGCATCGACGTGCAGCTGCCCAAGACCCAGTCGAAAGGGCTGCGCAACGACAACCAGCCGCTGGTCGTCACCGTGAAGCGCGAAGGCCAGATCTACGTCCAAAACGCGCAGATTCCGCTCGACCAGCTCGGCGCGAAGCTCGAGGCGATCTTCGAGAGCCGCGGCGACAGGCTGGTGTATCTCCGCGCGGACGAGAGAGTGGCCTACGGCACGGTGGCAAAGACGCTCGCAATCCTGCGTGGGGCCGGCGCGACCAGCATCGGCATGGTGACCGAGCCCGAGGCGTGAGCGCGTTCTACGTCCCGACCGAGAGCCTGCTGCACAGCCGCACCTTCCGCCGGCTGCTCGTGTTCTCGGTCGTGGGACACATCCTGGTGTTCACCGCGCTGGTGCTGCGGCCGTTCCGCCGCGAAACGACCTTCACGGCGAGCCCGGTGATGGTGGAGCTCGTGGCCGCGCCGAAGCTGCCGCCCGCGCCCAAGCCGCCCGCCCCGAAGCCCGCGGTGAAGGAGGTCCCGAAGCCCGAGCCGACGCCGCCGCCTCCGCCGAAGCCGGTGGTGAAGGAGATCGTAATCCCGAAGGAGCCGCAGCCGCTCGCGAAGCCCAAGCCGAAGCCCGAGCCGGAGCCGCCGAAGGTCGAAAAGAAGCCCGAGCCGCCACCGCCCTCGGCCGAGGAGCTGATGGCGAAGATCAACGAGAAGGTCGAGGCCCAGGAGGCCGCGAAGGCGCCGCCCAATCCGCCCGCCGACACCGGACAGGCAGCGGTGCAGGGCGGGCCGGGTGAATTCGATCCCGTGATGGCCGCGTGGCAGGCGCGCGTCAGCTCCTACGTGCGCTCGCACTGGTCGGGCGCCTCGATCTGCCAGGGGTCGCCGAAGTTCGACGTCGACGTCGACTCGGGCGGACGCCTCTCCAACATCCAGCTCGCGGAGTCCTCCGGCGACAGCTCCTGCGACCAGACCGGCGAGCGCGCGCTGCGCATGTCGAACCCGCTGCCCGCGCCCCCCCGCGCGATCTCGCTCACGCTGAACCTGAATCCGAAGGACAAGGAGTGACTCGTCTCGGTCTCGTCGCCGCCGTGCTGGCGCTCGTGCTCGTTCCGCTGCGCGCGGGGGCGCAGCGCGTGCGCATCGACGTGAATGCCGCGCAGAAGCCGATCCCGGTGGCGGTGCAGCGCTTCGCCGGCTCTGGCCCGCCGATCGCAGACGACTTCTACGGAGCGCTGGTCGCCGGGCTCGAGTACTCGAGCGTGGTGGTGCACGTGAATCCCGAGGCGTTCGTCGAGTCGCGCGACACCAGGGACTTCGAGGCGCCCGCCGTGCCCTGCGAGAACTGGAAGGCGGTCGGCGCCGAGGGCCTGGTGCAGGGCGAGCTGCACGAGCTGCAGGGCAAGGCGCAGGTGCGCTACCGGGTCTGGGACACCACCCGCTGCCGGCTGCTCGGCGACGTCGCATTCAAGGAGCGCGACCGAGCGGAGCTGACGACGCTCGCACACCTCGTCGCCGACGACATCGTGGCGCGCTTCACCGGCCGGCGCGGCGTCTCGTCGACGGAGATCGCCTACGTCTCCGACAACGGGCGGCGCAACAAGGAGATCTGGGTGATGAGCGCAGACGGCTCGAACGAGCGGCGCGTCACCAACAACGGCTCGATCAACCTGTTCCCGTCCTGGTCGCCCGACGCCAAGACGCTGGTGTACACCTCGTTCAAGGGCGGCCTGTCCGAGCTCTACCTGCTCTTCCGCGGCACGCGACCCGGCCTGAAGCTGATCCAGACGCGCGACGAGAAGTTCCGCGGCGTCTGGGCGCCGAACGACGACACCATCGCGGCCGTGATCAGTCGCCAGGGCAACACCGACATCTACACCGTGTCGGGAGAAGGCAAGAGCCCGCGCCGGATCACCGAGGACCGCGCGATCGAGTCGTCGCCGAGCTGGTCCCCGGACGGCAAGAAGCTGGCGTTCGTCTCGGACCGCAGCGGCAGCCCGCAGATCTTCGTGAAGGACCTGTCGAGCGGCGAGGAGCGGCGGCTGACCTTCAGCGGCGACTACAACGCGAGCCCGGCCTGGTCGCCGACCGGCGAGTGGATCGCCTACGCCGCCCAGGCCGGCAACGACTTCGACATCTACCTGATCACCCCGGACGGCAGCTACACCCAGCCGCTGGTGACGGCGCCCCGCAGCGACGAGGATCCGTGCTGGTCGCCCGACGGGCGAAAGCTCGCGTTCAGCTCCAACCGGCGGGGGCGAAAGGAGATCTACCGGGTCGACGTGAACGGGCAGAACACCGTGCTGTTGACCGACGGCACGGGGAATTCCAGCAGCCCGGCCTGGTCGCCCTGGCTGGAATGAGCGCCGTGCAGCGAAATACCGTTTGCAAATCCGACCATTTCCGGTTAGAGAATGCACCGATTTTTGGGTCGCTGGCCCGGCGCCCGTTTGTGCGCTGGGTCACTGAAGTCCGGAGCCTGGCGAGAGGAGTGCGAGGGTGGTGAAGCGATTTCTCGGGGTAGCGATTCTGTGTGTCGCGATGGCCGCGTGCGAGACGAACAAGGGGCCGAGCTCCGGTTCGGAGAACACCGGCTTCGGACACGAGCAGAACCCGCAGCACAACATGAGCAGCGGCGGCGCGGGCGACAACAGCATGTTCCACACGATCTACTTCGACTTCGACAAGTCGGATCTGCGCCCGGATGCGCGCGAGGGCCTGCAGGCCAACGCGAGCTACCTGAAGAGCAACTCGAACGTCCAGGTCACGATCGAGGGCAACTGCGACGAGCGCGGCAGCAACGAGTACAACCTCGCGCTCGGCAAGCGCCGCGCCGAGGCCGCCTACAAGTATCTGGTCGATCTCGGCGTCGAAAGCTCGCGGATGACCACCGTCAGCTATGGCGAAGAGAAGCCGGCGGTCGAGGGACACAACGAACTGGCCTGGGCCAAGAACCGGCGCGACGAGTTCAAAGTCCGCTGATTTGAGCGCGAAAGCGGTCCGCCGCGCGGTCGCCGCCGGCACGCTGCTCGCGCTGTCCGGGTGCGTCACCGTGCCGCAGTTCCAGCACCTGGAACGGCGCGTCGACCAGATCGAGAAGGGCGGCGGCGGAACGCACGCGGGAGGCTCGGGCTCCGACGAGTGGGCGAAGGCCTCCTCGGGCAGCACCGCAGCGCCGAGCAGCAGCCGCCTGGCCGATCTCGACGCCGAGGTGAGCTCGCTGCGCGACCAGGTGAACCGCCTGCAGGGCGAGGTCGAGTCGCTCCAGCACGAGCTCGAGCAGCTCCGCGCCGCCAAGGGCGCCGGAAACGCAAGCCCTCCTCCGGCATCTGATGGCGCGGCGGCAGGGCCGGCGGGCGCTGCCGCTGCGGCGGGAGCCGCGGCTGCGGCTCCGGGCTCGGCCGGGGCGCCTCCGGCGGCCTCGAATCCGGCGCCCGCGCCCGGCGCGATGCCGGCTCCGAGCTCGTCCTCCTCTACCAGCAGCGAGGAGGTGCGGGACTACGAGACGGCGTTCGGTCTCTACCGCGCCGGCAAGTACGCCGACGCCATTGACCGGTTCCAGGCCTTCCTCCAGACTCACCCGTCCTCCGAATTCGCGGACAACGCGCTGTTCTGGATGGGCGAGTCGTATTTCAAGCTCAACGACTTCGAGCAGGCGGCGGTGGCATTCGACCGGGTGGTGAAGCGCTTCCCGAAGGGAAACAAGGTCCCCGACGCGCTCTACCGCCAGGGGGTCTCGCTCCAGGAGATCGGCCAGCGCACGGGCCAGCAGTCCACCTACGGGCCCGCGGCCTGCCAGATTTTCCGGCGCATCACCGACGAATATCCGAACTCGGAGCGCGTCGCAGAAGCCCGCCGACAGTTGGAGAAGTGTCCGTCGTGAAGAAGAACGACCAGAAGAAATTCCAGAAGATGCTGATCGAGCAGCGCGACAAGCTCATGGTGAACGCCAAGCGCGCGGTGACCGGCGACATCCATCTCGACCCCGACGACTTCTCGGACGAGATCGATTCCGCCTCGTCGGAGAGCGGCCTGGCCTTCGTGGGCCGGCTGCGCGAGCGCGAGCGGGCGCTGCTGCAGAAGATCGAGGCGTCGCTCGCCAAGATCGAAGCCGGCACCTTCGGCACCTGCGTGCAGTGCGGCGAGGACATCGGGCTGAAGCGCCTCGAGGCGCGGCCGGTGGCCAGCTTGTGCATCGACTGCAAGAGCCAGCAGGAGAAGCTCGAGCACTAGCGCTCCGGGCTCCGGAGGGGCCGTGGCCCTGATCCTCGCGCTCGAGTCCTCCTGCGACGACCTGGCGGCGGCGGTCGTGCGCGACGGCGCCGAGGTCCTGGCCTCGGTCGTGCGCGCGCAGGACCCGATCCACGCGCCCTACGGCGGCGTGGTGCCGGAGCTCGCCAGCCGCGACCACGTGCGCGGTCTTTACGCGACCGTCGGCGCGGCGCTGGAGCGGGCGGGCGTCGCGCTCGCCGACCTCGACGCAATCGCCTGCACCGCGGGTCCCGGCCTGATCGGGTCGCTGCTGGTGGGCGTGTCGTTCGCCAAGGCGCTGGCCTACCAGCTCGGCAAGCCGCTCGTCGCGGTGCACCACATCGAGGGCCACCTCGCCTCGGCGCGGCTGGGCGAGCGCCCGCTCGCGTTCCCGTACCTGGGCTTCGTGGTCTCGGGCGGGCACACCCAGCTCTACCGGGTGACGACACTTTCCAGTGTCGAGCTGCTTGGCGAGACGCGCGACGACTCGGCGGGCGAGGCGTTCGACAAGGTCGCCAAGCGCCTGGGGCTCGGCTATCCGGGCGGGCGCGAGGTCGACCTCGCGGCGCGCCGAGGGCGGCCGGAGCGCTTCCACTTTCCGCGGCCGATGCTGCGCGAGCCGGGTCTCGAGCTGTCGTTCTCGGGGCTGAAGACCGCGGTGGCGCTCGAGGCCGCGCGGCTCGAGCACGAGCAGGGCGGGGCGCTCGCGCCGGCGGACGTCGACGACCTGTGCGCCTCGTTCCAGGAGGCTGCGGTCGAGGTGCTGCTCGAGAAGGCGCGCCGGGCGCTGGCGCAGACGGGGCTGCGCAGGCTCGCGCTGGTGGGCGGCCTGGCCGCGAACTCGCGGCTGCGGGAGCGCATGGCCGAGCTCGCGCGCGAGCTCGGCGTCGAGACGCTGTTCCCGCCGATCGCGCTCTGCACCGACAACGCCGCGATGATCGGCGCCGTGGCCGACGGCATGCTGCACGCGGGCGCGGTGGCGCCGCTCGACCTCGAGGCGTTCTCGCGCGTGCCGCCCCAGGCGCGCGCGGTCGCGCCATAGCCTCGGCGCGGCGCGAGCTGGCGGCGCGGGGCCTCGCGCCCTCCAAGGCGCGCGGCCAGAACTTCCTGCGCCGCCCCGAGGTCGCGACCCGGATCGTCGAGAAGCTGCGGCTGCGCGGCAGCGACGCCGCGCTCGAGATCGGCCCGGGACTGGGCCAGCTCACACGCGCGCTGGCGGTCGTGGCGCGGCGCACGCTGGCGCTGGAGGTCGACCGCGGCCTGGTCGGCCTGCTCGCCGCCGAGGGCGAGCTGCCGGCCTCGGTCGAGGTGCGGCTCGCCGACGCGCTCGAGGCCGATTTCCCGGCGCTGGTGCGCGAGCTGCGCCCGCCCGTGGTGCTGGTCGGCAACCTGCCGTACTCGATCGCGGGCCGGCTGCTCGGCGAGCTCCTGGTGCCCGACACGCCGTTCCGGCGCATCGGCTGCATGGTGCAGCGCGAGCTGGCCGACAGGCTCCTGGCGGAGCCGGGCGGCGACGCCTACGGCACGCTCAGCGTCTACGCGCGGCTCTGGTTCAGCGGCGAGCGGCTGCTCGACCTCTCGCGCGAGGAGTTCTCGCCGCGGCCCAAGGTGCGCTCGACCTTCATCGCGCTTGCGCCCCGCGCGGACGCGCCGAGGGTCGGCGACGTGGCGGTCCTGCGCCGGCTGGTGCGCGCGGCCTTCGGCCAGCGACGCAAGCAGCTGCGCGGCGCGCTCGAGCGCGAGTTTCCGCGCGCCGCCGAGGTGCTGGCCGAGCTGCGCATCGACCCGCGCCGGCGCGGCGAGACGCTCGACGAGAGCGAGTTTGCCGCGCTCGCGAACGCCCTCGCCGCTGCAGGACGTTGACACCGGACGGTCAGCCCCTTTAGGCTCTCTCGCGCAGTCCGCATCGATAGAGCCCGGAAGCTTGGATCTCCGCGGAGACCGAGACCGAAGGCGCGATGTCCGATGTCGTTGTGATTCCTTGGACGAGGGCGGCCCGGCCGCCCGCAGTCCACAACGCGTGGGCGCCTTTCGATCTCGCGAAGTCGCGATCGGGGCGCTCGATTCGTTTGCGGGACCGCGGGAGGCGAAGATGGCGAACCCGGAGCTCCGAGTGACCGTCCCGGCGCTGCAGCGCAAGAAGGCGCGCGGCGAGAGGATCGCGATGCTGACGGCGTACGACTCGCCGTTCGCGCGGCTGTTCGATCAGGCCGGAGTCGACGTGCTGCTGGTCGGCGACACCATGGGCCAGGTGGTGCAGGGACACGACACCACGCTGCCGGTGACCGTCGACGAGATCGTCTACCACTGCCGCATGGTCACCCGCGCGGTGCGCCGCGCGCTGGTGGTCGGCGACCTGCCGTTCGGCAGCTACCACGCGAGCGCAGAGGACGCGGTGCGCAGCGCGGTGCGCGTGATGAAGGAGGGCGGGGCGCACGCGGTGAAGCTCGAGGGCGGCGCGAGAGTGGCCGACCGGATCGAAGCGCTCGCGCGCATGGAGATCCCGGTCATGGGCCACGTCGGGCTCACCCCGCAGTCGGTGCACCAGTTCGGCGGCTACCGCGTGCAGGGCCGCGGCGAGGACGGCCACGCGCGGGTGCTCGCAGACGCGCGCGCGGTCGAGGCCGCGGGCGCCTTCGCGGTGGTGCTGGAGTGCGTGCCGCGCGAGCTCGCGCGCGAGATCACCGCCGCCCTCTCGATCCCCACCATCGGCATCGGCGCCGGCGTCGGCTGCGACGGCCAGGTGCTGGTGCTGCACGACCTGCTGGGCCTGGGCGAGGCCGCGCCGCCGCGCTTCGCCCGCCAGTACGTGGCGCTCGGCGACGTGGTGCGCCGCGCCGCCGAGATGTACGCCGAAGACGTGCGCAACCAGAAGTTCCCCGGCGATGCTGAATCCTATTGAGCCGACGCTGATCAAGAGTGCGAGCGAGCTCGCGCGCTGGTCCGAGGGCGTGCGCTCGATCGGCCGGCGCATCGCGCTGGTGCCCACCATGGGCGCGCTGCACGAGGGACATCTCTCGCTGGTGCGGCTCGCCTACCGCCACGCGGACCGCGCGATCGTGTCGATCTTCGTCAACCCGACGCAGTTCGGCCCGGCCGAGGATTTCGCGCGCTATCCGCGCGACCTCGCGAAGGACCTCGAGGCGCTGCGCAAGGTCGGGGCCGACGTGGTGTTCGCGCCGAGCGTAGAGGAGATCTACCCGGCCGGCGACGCGACCTGGGTCGAGGTCGACCGGCTCACACACGTGCTGTGCGGGCGCAGCCGTCCCGGCCACTTCCGCGGAGTGACCACGGTGGTGGCGCGGCTGTTCAACGCGGCGCGGCCGCACCTCGCGGTGTTCGGCGAGAAGGACTACCAGCAGCTCGCGGTGATCCGGCGCATGACGCGCGACCTGGCCTTCGGGATCGAGGTGCTCGGCGCGCCGATCGTGCGCGAGCCCGACGGCCTGGCGATGAGCTCGCGCAACGTGTTCCTGTCGCCGCGCGCGCGCCAGCAGGCGACGGCGCTGCACGCCGCGCTGCACGAGGCGCGGGCGCTGGTGCGTGGCGGCGAACGCGACGCCTCGGCGCTCTGCCACGAGGCGCGGCGGCGGATCGAGAAGGAGCCGCTGGCCGAGATCGACTACGTCGAGATCGTCGACGCCGAGTCGCTCGAGCCGCAGCGCCAGCTGCGCGCTCCGGCGGTGCTCGCGCTGGCGGTGCGCTTCGACGGGACGCGCCTCGTCGACAACACCCTGCTCGAAGCGGAGACGCCGTGATGCTTCGGACGCTGCTCAAGTCGAAGATCCACCGTGCCACCGTGACCGAGGCCAACCTCGACTACGAGGGCTCGATCACGATCGACGGCGAGCTCGCCGACGCGGCCGACCTGTGGCCCAACGAGCGGGTCGAGATCTACGACGTGACCAACGGCGCGCGGCTCGCGACCTACGTGATCCGCGGCGAGCCGGGCAGCGGCGTGATCGCGATCAACGGCGCCGCCGCGCACCTGGTGAAGCCCGGCGACCTGGTGATCATCGCGAGCTACGCGCAGCTCGGCGACGACGAGGCGCGCGGCTTCCAGCCCCGCATCTGCTTCGTCGACGCGGAGAACGCGCTCCGCTAGGCTCGGGCGACTTGGCCGAGTCGCCGCGCAAGAGCATTTGCCGGAACCGCAAGGCCCACTTCCAGTACACGATCGAGGAGACGATCGAGGCGGGCCTGGTGCTCACCGGCTCCGAGGTGAAGTCGCTCCGCGGCGGCGGCGCCAACCTGACCGACGCCTACGCGCAGGTGAACCGCGGCGAGCTGTACCTGCACAAGGCGCACATCGCACCCTACACTTTTGCGGGTCGCGACAACCACCTGCCCGAGCGGGTGCGCAAGCTCCTGCTCCACCGGCGCGAGATCCACCGGCTGGGCGGCCGCCTGCGCGAGCGCGGGCTGACGCTGGTGCCGATCGAGCTGTACTGGAAGGGCGGCCGCGCCAAGGTCGAGCTCGGGCTCGCGCGCGGCAAGAAGCTGCACGACAAGCGCGAGGCGATCGCGAACCGCGAAGCCGAGATGCGCGTGCGCCAGGCGGTGCGGCGGCGCGCGAAGCGCGGATGAGCGGCGCCCGCGTCCTCGCCTTCGCGCTCGCCGCGGCGCTGCTCGCGTGCCGCACCGAGCAGTCCGCGGAGTACCGCCACAACCGCTGGGACTACTGGAGCTTCCGCGCGCGCACGGGGCCGCTGCCGGAGCCCAACTACCTGCCGTGGGCGATGCACCGCGAGCCGCTCCCCGGGCCGGAGCCGTCCGAGGTGCTGGTCGCCTGCCGCTGGCCCGACTCGGCCTTCCCGCTGCCGTACTACGTCGAGGCGCCGGCGATCCCCGAGGCACTCGCCGAGTCCGGCGCGCGCAGCTCCGCCGACTACGTCGCGGCCGTCGACGAGGCGTTCGACCAGTGGGCCAAGGCGATCGGCCGGCCGGTGCGCTTCAAGCGCGTCGACTCGGCCGCCGAGGCGCAGCTCACGGTGAAGCTCCTGGCCGAGATCCAGGAGATCGATCAAGGCCAGGTGCTGGGGGTGGTGCACGGCGAGGCCGACCGCTGCAGCGTCCGGGCGCTCGGCCCGACACACGATCGTGTCGAGATTGCGTTCGCGCCGCACGAGGCCAGCGTGTTCGTGGTCGACCACGACGGCCTGCTGACGCCGCGCCAGATACGCGCGGTGGCGCTGCACGAGATCGGGCACCTCCTGGGCGTGTCGGGCCAGCACAGCCCGCTCGCGGGCGACGTGATGTACGAGGTCGCGGGCGACCGCCGGATCGAGGCGCTGTCCGAGCACGACCGCAACACCCTGCGCGCGCTCTACTCGATCCCCCCCGGCACCGTGTACGCGCGGCTCGCGGAGCTGCACGCGCGCCCGCCGGGCGAAGTCCGCCGCGATCCACCCCGGCTGGGCGAGCCCGTCCGCGACGAGCGCTACGGCTTCGAGGTGCGCTTCCCCAAGGACTGGCAGGCGATCCGCACGCCCAACGGCTGGATCGCGGTGGACGGTGTGTCGTGGGACTACGACGCGTCGGTCCAGGTGGTGGCGTCGCGCGGCAGCGTCGGCTCGCACCTCTCGCTCCTGGCCGGCCAGGAGCTCGCGCGCGGCGACGACGTGCGCTCCGAGGGCTTCGAGCTCGATGGCGCGCCCGTGTCGCGGCTGATCGCGCGCGGCAGCGAGCGCTCGGAGCAGACCGACGTGGTCGACTGGGGCGACGGCTGGGTGCTGCTGGTGATGGCCGACTCGCGCGCCCAGGACTTCGAGTTCTACCGGCCGTGGTTCCAGCGCGTGCTGCTCTCGGTGCAGCGCGGCGAAGCGGAGCTCACTCCGAAGGCCGCTCGCTGAGCCAGCGCCGCGCGACGAAGGTGCCCACCACCGCGGCCAGCGCGAGCAGCACCGCGAACGCGACGTTGCGCAGTGTGGGCTGCGCCGCGGCGCGGCCCGCCACCGCGAACAGCCCCGCGCGCGGGATCAGCCCGATTCCCACCGCGGTGCAGAACGTCGCGAAGCGCATGCGCGAGACGCCCGCGCCGGCGAACACCGGCGTGAGCCAGGTGACCGGCATCGCGGTGTAGAGCGCGAGCCAGGGCGCGCCGCGCAGTGCCAGGAACTCCTCGAACGAGCGCAGCGCGCCGATGTGCAGCCAGCTCTGCACCGCCTCGCGGCCGAGCGCGCGCGCGATCGCGAAGATCAGTACCGCGCCGAGCAATCCGCCCAGCGCCCCGCAGAAGGTGCCCAGCACGCTTCCGAACAGCATGCCGTTGGCCATCATCACCAGCCACGACGGCAGCCCGAGGAACGGCCGGAAGGTCATGATGCCGATCATCGCGAGCGGCCCGAAGATGCCGAGGTCGGCGACCGCGTCGCGGAGCGAATCGGGTTTCCAGGTGACGCCGCTGGCGAAGTGCAGCCACAGGAAGCCGCCCGCGCCCGCAGCGATCGCGAGCAGAGCCAGCGCGCGCTGGGTGCGCTTCCCGCTCACGCCGCGCCGCCCACGCGCAAGAGCAGGCCCTTCAGGTACTCGCCCTGCGGGTGGCGGATCGACACCGGGTGGTCGACCGGCGCCCGCAGCTCGCCGAGCACCTGCACCTCGCGGCCCGCGTCGAGGGCCGCGCCGAACACGAGCTTGCGGAACAGCTCCGGCGCGACGTGGTGCGAGCAGGAGAAGGTGAGCACGTGCGCGCCGACGGCGGCGCGCGCGAGCGCGCGCAGGTTCAGGTCCTTGTAGGCGCGGCAGGCCGCGGGCACGTCGCGCTTCTTCTTGGCGAACGGCGGCGGGTCGACCGCGAGCAGCTCGAACTGGCGCCGCTCGCTGCGC
>Ga0306921_10000457_pt1 | contig 35551 bp, 35 predicted proteins | sample sta12Cox44000080_FD_203760 | JGI IMG/M metagenome (GOLD analysis project Ga0306921, IMG submission 203760) | Lab enrichment of tropical soil microbial communities from Luquillo Experimental Forest, Puerto Rico - statoxic.12C.oxic.44.000.080 (v2)... | ecosystem: Environmental > Terrestrial >... | reverse complement strand
CCCAGCGCTCGCAGCGCCAGGAATTCGCCACCTCGCCCCGCTCGAGCACCGCATGGTCGATCGATCGCTCGGTGAGTACACGGCTGATCGCGAGCCCGGCGTGACCGGCACCGATCACGACCGTCGTGATCTGTTCGATGGCGAACCCCGTCGCGAGTGCCGCGGTTTCGCTAGACGACCTCGACCGTGACGTTGGTCGGATTGGTCACAATGTCGTAGACCGCGGAGCGCTTTTGCGACTGCGCGACCAGCGCCTCGATGTCCTTTTTCGACGCATCGGCGTCGATATGAAAAGTGACCTTGATGTCGTCGTAGCCGTTGCGCACGTCGCTGTCGATGCCGAGGATGCCGTAGAGATTCATCTTGCCCTCGAGCTTCGCCTCCACCGAGCGCAGCTGTATGCCACGGTTCTGCGCGACCGTCGCCACCCCCGCCGTCAGGCAGCTCGCAAGACCAACCAGCACCAGCTCGACCGGTGTCGCGCCGTGGTCCTCGGAAGCGAACACTTCCGGATGATCGGTCTCGAAGGAAAATTCGGTCTTGTGCTTCTGTTCATCGCCGAGGCCGTGGAACCCCTGGACTGTGGAGGTGGCGTGAGTGCCGTTCTGCCACTTGCAGGATGCGCGCCAGGTGAAGTTGGCGGCGGCGGGCGCACCTTTCAGCGCTTCGCGTGCGGCGAGCAGCGCATCGATGTTCACACCATTGTTCACACTAGCCATGTTCCCGTCTCCTAGATTATGTGGAAGGTCTTATGGATGTGCCTTCCGCGGACCGAGCATTTCAGAGTACCCCTGCATAGGCGTTGGTACAAGCTGCGTTGGCCGGGGGAACAGTATCTTTCGGCTATAAGGTTAGAAGGCGCGCTGCAGCACAATTGGAGGCAGCGCAACAGAAGCCTATGATTCCGCCCTCATTCGAGTGACCGGGAGCCGCTTCAGTGGAACAGTCACGCCCTTTCGGCTTCGAGACCCGCCAGGTGCACGCCGGTCAGCGTCCGGACCCCAATACCGGCGCGCGCGCGGTGCCGATTTTTCAGACCACGAGCTACGTATTCGAGGATCCGGCGGCGGCGGCCGCCTATTTCAACCTGCAGGAGTACGGCAATACCTACACACGGATCATGAATCCGACGGTGGCGGTGTTCGAGGAGCGGATCGCGAGTCTCGAGAGTGGCTGCGGCGCGGTGGCGTTCGCCAGCGGGTTGGCCGCGCAGGCGGCGGCGCTGTTCACCCTGCTCACACCGGGCGACCACGTGGTCTCATCGGCAGCGCTGTACGGCGGCACCGTCAATCAGTTCAAACATGTGCTGCGCAAGATGAGCGTGGAGCTGAGCTGGGTCGATCCCGACGACCTCGGTGCCTGGAGGGCAGCGGTACGCCCCAACACCAAGGCCTTCTTCGGCGAGACGATCGGCAATCCGGGTGGAAATGTGCTCGACATCGAGCCGATCGCGGCCATCGCCCACCAGCACGGGTTGCCGCTGCTCGTCGACAACACCTTCGCCACGCCTTATTTGTGCCGTCCGCTCGAGTGGGGGGCCGACATCGTGCTGCACTCCGCGACCAAGTACATCGGCGGACACGGCACGAGCATCGGCGGGGTGGTGGTGGATTCGGGTCGCTTCAACTGGTCGAACGGCCGCTTCCCGGTGATCTCCGAGCCCTCCCCGGCATACCACGGCCTGGAGTTCCACGAAACCTTCGGCACCTACGGCTACCTGATGAAGCTGCGCGCGGAGACGTTGCGCGATCTCGGCGCGTGCATGAGTCCCTTCAATGCGTTCCTCTTCCTGCAGGGACTCGAGACGTTGTCGTTGCGCATGGCCCGTCACGTCGAGAATGCCCTCGCCATCGCGCGCTACCTCGAATCGCACCCGCTCGCATCGAATGTGAGATACCCCGGTCTGCGGGCGAGTCCCTACCACTCCCTCACGGAGAAGTACCTGCCCAGGGGTGCCGGCGCAGTGTTCTCGTTCGACATCCGCGGCGGCCGCGAGGCGGGACAGGAATTCATCCGCGGTGTCACCCTGTGGTCGCACCTCGCCAACGTGGGCGATGCCAAGAGCCTGGTGATTCATCCCGCGAGCACGACGCACCGGCAGCTCGATGAGCAGGAGCTGAGGGCGGCCGGCGTCGGGCCGGGAACCATCCGGCTCTCCGTCGGCATCGAGGACGCCGATGATCTGATCTGGGACCTCGAGCAGGGCTTTGCGCGCGCCCGCGCGGCCGGGGCTCTGGAGGGCGCATCATGAGCTTCGACCTTGCACGCTACCAGGATCCGCTCGCTATCCAGCGGGTACTGCTCGATGCCAAGACTGTTGCGATCGTGGGCTTGTCGGGTAACCCGCTGCGCGCCAGCAACTTCGTCGGTTTCTACCTGCAGCGGCACGGTTACCACATCATTCCGGTGAACCCGCGCGAACCGGAGATCCTCGGCGAGCGCAGCTTCGCCAGCTTGCGCGATATACCGGTTCCGGTGGACATCGTCGATGTGTTCCGCGCTCCGGCGGCGCTACCCGGTATCGCCAGGGACGCGGTGGCAATTGGCGCCAAGTGTCTGTGGTGTCAGTTCACGGTGATCAACGAGGAAGGCGCCCGCATCGCCGAGGAAGGTGGCCTGACCGTAGTCATGGATCGTTGTCTGAAGGTCGAGCATGCCCGGTACGCAGGGCGCATGCACTGGCTCGGGTTCAATACTCAGCGAGTGACCTCCGTTCGCGGTGGCCTGCAGTAGCACGCGTTATCGGCCCTTGTTACTGGCTTGCGCCTCCTCGTACACCGTCAGACGAACCAGGACCGTGGAGAGAAGGGGCGTCGCGACGCCGTTCGCAGCCGCCCGCCGCACCAGATCGCCAATGATCTGATCGGCCTCGATACGGTGACCCGCCTTCATATCCCGATACATCGAGGAGGTGAGACTCGAACGTCGGTCGGTGAGCAGAGCGAGCACCTGTGACTTGAAGGGATCGGCGAGCGGCCGCCACGCTGCAGCGATCGTCGCCACCACCTCGGTGAACAGGGCCTGCACGAACTCGGTGCCGCCGCGCGCCCTGGCGACCGCCCCGACATCCCCATCCATCAGACAGGTGATGGCACCGAGACTGGCGAGCATCGCCCACTTTTCCCACATCTCGCGCTCTATTTCCGTGGACAGACGCGCGTCGAAGCCGGCTGCGCGCATGAACTCGTGGAGCGCGAGGATGCGGCTGGTCCTTTCGCCGCTCCATTCCCCGTAAATGAGATCGTGGAAGCCCGCCTGGTCCAGTATCCGGCCCTGCTCATCGAGGGTGGTGGCAATTCTCGCGACCCCTCCGATAACTCGCGCTGTCCCGAAGCGCGCCCGCAGCGCATCCATATGCTTCATTCCGTTCAGCACCGGGAGAATCATGGTGCGCTCGCCCACGTAGGCGCCGAGGTCCTCGATTGCACCGTCGAGTTGATAGGCCTTGACCGCAAGGAGAATGAGCTCGAATTCGTCCCCAGCCCCACCGGTGGCAATCAGCTTGACGGGCACGACGGTGTCCTGGCCCCGGCTCGATATGGTGAGTCCTGCGGCCAGCTGCCCGGCGCGCCGCGGGTGCACGAGAAAGCTCACATCGCGTCCGGCAGCCGCCAGCCGGCCGCCGAAATAGCCACCCACACTGCCTGCTCCGACGACCAGCGCTCTCATCTCTCTAGCCTCCGATGATCAACACCCACGCATACGCTCACAATATTGCATCGTAGGTAGCCGCGCGGCACAGTTGCACAAAGGTATTCCCGGAGGTGTAGCGCGATGATCAAGGCACCGATTGCCGCACTGCTGATTGCAACGTCCGTGGGACTTGGAGCGCTGGCGCTACCGACGACCGCAGCCGCGCAGTTCGAGTTCTCCGTCACCATCGCCCCGCCACCTATTCCAGTGTACGAACAGCCGCCGATACCCGCCCCGGATTACATCTGGGTGCCCGGCTACTGGTATTACGGTCCGTATGGCTATTACTGGGTTCCCGGCACCTGGGTCGAACCACCCTCGGTCGGACTTCTCTGGACGCCGGGGTACTGGAGCTGGTCGGAGGGATTTTTCATCTGGTCACCGGGTTACTGGGCGCCGCAGGTCGGTTTCTACGGCGGAGTGGTCTACGGTTTCGGCTATCCGGGTCATGGGTATGAGGGCGGCTACTGGCGCGGTAACCGCTTCTATTACAACCGCGAGGTCACCAACATCACCAACGTTCAGATTCAGAACGTCTACAGCAAGACGGTGGTCAACAACATCACCGTCAATCGGGTGAGCTACGCAGGCGGTCCGGGTGGGCTCACCGCCCGGCCGACGACCGAAGAGCAGCGCGTGATGCACGAGCACCATGTCTCGGCGACTCCCGTACAGGTAGAGCATCGCTCCGCTGCGGGCGCGCGGCCGGAGCTGGTGGCTTCCGTGAACCATGGCAAGCCGGAAATCGCCGCCACTACCAGGCCCAATGACTTTCAAGCACACGTAACCGGCGCGAGCCGTGCGGGTGGCCCGGTCCCGGTGCACGTCCGCGACTTGCCGGCTGCACCGAACCCCTCGAAGTCCGCTGCCAATCAGGAAGCCGAGTATCAGCGGCAGCAGTCAGCCCTGCAGACGCGACACCAGCAGGAGCGGGATGCCCTGGCTCAGATGCAGGAACGGGACCACGCCTACCTCACTCAGCAGCATGCCAACGCCAACGCGAACGCTCAGGCCCAGGCTCAGGCGCAGGCGGCCCTGGAGCACCAGCATCGGCAGCAGACCGAGTTCCTCCAGCAACGTCAGGCGAGCGAGATGCAGAGCGTGCACGCACCGAATGCACATGTGCCACCGCCTCCGCGAGGCGAACCCACGCGCCACTGACCACCACCGGCGTCAGTGTTCATGACCGTGAAGGTCGATCAGCCGAGCGAAGCGGGCGAGTACGACCCGGTGATGCAGACCTTGCTGCAGCTGCTCTGGGGCGAGGGCTTTCTCTCCCCCGGCGGCGCCGCGGAAGTCGAGTGTCTGCTCGACGGGAGTACCGTCGCCGCCTGCAGGGTGCTCGACATCGGCTGCGGGCTAGGTGCCGTCGATGAGCTGCTCATCACCCGGCATGGCGCGCAGTCGGTGCTCGGCGTGGACATCGATCCCGGCCTGCTCGCCGCGATGACGCGGCGGATCGAGCGTGCCGGCCTCAGCAGGCAGGTCACGACGCTGTGCGTACAGCCCGGTCCACTGCCCCTTCCGGAGGGCAGTTTCGATGTCGTCTTCTCCAAGGACGCGATCGTCCAGATCCCGGACAAGGCAGCGGTGTTCGCCGATGCCTACCGCGTGCTGCGCTCCGGAGGACATCTCATCATGAGCGACTGGTTGCGCGGCGGCACCGGGTCGTATTCCAGTGAGATGCTCGAGTTCTTCCGCCTCGAAGGCATCGCCTACAACATGGCGAGCATGACCGAGACGACTGCCGCGCTGGCCCGCGCCGGGTTCATCGAGGTCGAGGTGCGGGACCGCAACGAATGGTACCGCGACCTGGCGCGCCGCGAGCTCGCGGCTCTCCAGGGCGAGCTGCGCCCACTCATCACCGAGCGAATAGGCGCTCAGCGAGCGGCGCATTTCGTCGACAACTGGCGCCAGATGCTGGTAGTGCTCGAGCGTGGCGAGCTGCGGCCGGCTCATCTCAAGGCCCGCAAGCCCACCAGCCGCGCATAGCGGTCGCAGGGTCAGGACGGCCCGCCAGCCGTCGCAATATCTTCACTACCGGTAATCGCGGTTACTGCAGACCTTCGAGGAATGGGTCAGGTGAAGTTGACGGCAGTGGTGTTCCCACCGCTGAGCACAATGCCGACCCGCTCGCCCGCTCGCGGCTCATAGCGCCCCGAAAGAAGCGCCGCAAAGGGCGCCGCCGCTCCCGGCTCGGTGACGATGCGCAGTGTGTCCCACAGCCGGCGCTGCGCGGTGCGAATGTCCTCATCGCTCACCAGCAACACCCGCTCTGCGTAGCGCTGCGCGAGAGGAAACATCAGCTCGCCCACTTTCCTTGGAGCCAGCGAATCCGCAGCAATACCGCCCGCTTCAGCCTCGACCGGATGGCCCGCCGCCAGCGCGCGGGTCAGGGTCGGGGCCGCTTCCGGCTCGACGCCGATCAGGCGGATGCGGCCTTCGTACCAGGCCGCGATCCCGCCAAGGAGTCCCCCGCCGCCCACTGGGACGAGGAGCGTATCGATCTTGGCCACCTGTTCCTCGAGCTCCAGGCCAAGGGTGCCCTGCCCGAGCAGAGTTTCCAGCTGGTCGAAGGCGTGTACCTGCAGGGCACCGGTACTCCCCGCCCAGCGCTCACTCTCGGCCAGAGCATCCGCATAACGCTCCCCGCTCACGGAGAGCTCGGCTCCGCATTCGCGAATCCTTGCGATCTTGGCGGGCGAGGCAATGCCCGGCACGAAGATGCGGGCAGGCTTCCCGAGTCGCTGCGCCGCATAAGCGACGGCCACGCCGTGGTTGCCGCCGGAGGCTGCGACGACACCGGCCGCGGGTACTGCGCGCATGAGCAGGTTGGCGAAGGCACCACGCGTCTTGAAGGAACCGGCGCGCTGCAGCAGCTCCAGTTTGAAAATCGCAGTGAAACGACCGAGCCCCCAATCCGCCGCCTCCGTCTCGATCACGGGCGTGCGACGCACGTAGGGTTGTATCACGTCGCAGGTTTCGATGATGCTGTCGCGCCCGATCATCACCCAGGCCTGCGTTTCGATGCCGCAGCAGTCGGCTACTGTGCGATCAGATCGATCTCGATTGCCGCACCGAGGGGCAGGGCCGAGACCGCAACCGTAGTGCGCGCAGGATACGGGGCCTCGAAATGCCGGGCGTACACCGTATTCATCTGCGCAAAGTCCCTCATGTCGGTGAGATAGACGTTGACTCTTGCCACATCGGCCAGGGATTTGCCGGCGGCTGCGAGCAGCGTGCGCAGGTTCTGCAGAACCTGCTCGGTCTGCGCCGCGACATCTCCCGGGATCAGCTGGCCGGTTTTCGGGCTCAGTGCTACCTGGCCGCTGAGGAACAGCAGCGCGCCTGCACGCACGCCGGGGGAGAACGGGCCGACTGGCGGTGTCAGCTGATTGCTGCTGAAGGCGTCTCTTGGCATAGGCCCTCCGGATATGAATGCCGGGTCGGCGGTGATATGATGTTGACTTAGGCGATTGCCTAAATACTACTTAGCCAAGTGACTAATTGTCAACCATGAACCCTGAGCGTGTGCTGCGGGCCATCGCCAATGAGCGGCGTTTGCGCATACTCGAGTGGCTGCGTTCTCCCAGCGAGCATTTTCCCCCGCAGCTAGACGGAGACCTGGTAAAGGATGGAGTATGCGGGGTGTCGATCGCTCAGAAGCTCGGCGTGAGTCATCCGACCGTGAGCGAGCATCTGAAAATCCTGGCCGAGGCTGGGCTCATCCGCGGCAAGCGCATCAAGCAGTGGACGTTCTACCGCCGCGACGAGCCACGCATTCGCGAGCTCAAGAACCGCATCCTGGCGAAGATCTGACTGCGCTGCCTGCGGGCGGCACCTGGCCAGGCGCAAGGGGAAGCTCAATGGACGGAACGGTCAATATTCGCGAGGTTTCAGCTTCGGATTACGAGCAATGGTTGCCTTTATGGAATGGGTATAACGTCTTCTACGAGCGCAGCGGCCCGACCGCCCTGCCGCTGGAGGTGACGCAGACCACCTGGAAGCGCTTCCTCGATCCGAAGGAGCCCGTCTACGCGCTGGTAGCGGAGCTCGATAAGTCTCTCATCGGCCTGACGCACTACCTTTTCCACAGGAGCACGACCCTGCTCGCGCCGATCTGTTACCTGCAGGATCTGTACACGGCAGAAGGGAAGCGTCGGACCGGCGTCGGGCGGGCGCTCATCGAGGCGGTCTACCAGCGGGCGCAGGCGGCGGGCTCGGAGCGCGTCTACTGGCAGACACACGAGACCAATCTTGTTGCGCAGCGACTGTACGTACAGGTCGCCGACCGCTCCGGGTTCATCGTCTATCGCAAGGAGCTCAGGCGCTGAGACTTCTCGCCATGATGAATGCCGCGCAGGCACTCGCTTTTGTCGAACGGCACGGTGTGGTGCTCGTGGCTGCAAAAGGGCCCGTGCCCCGCCTCGTGGAAGCCATTCTCGGTGAGCCCATTCGCGGCAGCTGGTGGGCGCACCCGGCAAGCCATCAGATCTTTGCTGTCCTGTCGAAGCTCGAGGAATCGGGTGATCTGCTCGTATGCCGGCTCATCGACAAAAAAATCACCCTGGTGCACCGGCGGCTATGGCCTGCACTGGTGAGGATGGAGCGGCGCTTCACCCGTCAACAGCTTGCGCAAATTCATCAGGAACACACACCGGCCGGCAAGCACCTGAATCGGATCGTGGCTTTTCCGGCTTGGGTGCCGCCCCGGGTGCGCGAACAGGCGGCACAGATGAATGCCGGCGAAGCGCAGCGGGTGCTCGGTGTTGTGCTGGAGCACGCTGAACGGAAATAGACGGGCCGGCCGCCAGTGCGCGCAAACACCGCTGAAGTACTGCAGCCGCCCCGGGAGACTCGCCTCAGCGACGGGCTGCGCCTGCCGCGGGTGCGCTGGCGGCGATCTCAGCGAGAACCTCCGCCTCCACCTCCGGGCTTCGCTCGCCATCGGCGGTGGCGATGATCTCCTTCGGAATCATGAGCAGGACCAGGAGCATCAGTGTGGAGGTGGCGGTCCCCGCCGCCACGCAGTACACGAACCCGTGGGTTGCGCTGCCCGTATAGATGCTGGTGCCGACGAAGTCGCCGCCGCGGTAGGCGAGCTCATACATGCCAGCCACCAGCATCATCAGCGCACCCTGTAGCCCCGGCGGACACGAGCGCATGGATAAATCCCAGAACGCGGTGAACGCAAAGCCATTCGCCAGACCGATCGGGACCGCGAACCAGAGCGCGCTGGCGCTCGAGTGAATCAGGAGCAAGGGGATGGCTGCAGGCAGCCACAGGAGGGTTGCCCACCACAGCAGCTTCCTCAGCGGCGTGCGCAGGCACAGACGGGCGTACACCGCTGCCGCCGGAATGTAACCCGCCTGCATGATTCCCTGAAAGTCGCCATAGACCCAGTCAGGCGCGTGCAGATCGTTCGCCAGGTAGAACTGCAGCGGCGTGTTCAACCCCGGCTCGAATTGACACAGGCAAACGAGCAGCACCGCCGGGTACACCGCGCGATGCTTCACCAGCCGCCGGAGATCGCCGCGCAGGTCCGTTCCTTGCGCCGAGGGAAGATCATAAGCGCGGCCAAAGACGGCAGGCGGCTTCCACAGCCCGTAGATTGCGATCGCGGCGCTCAATACCGCCACCAGCGCGAAGGTGCGCGCCGGCGGCAGTCCCGCGAGGTAGCCGGCCGCAAACGCGCCAAACACGTACGGCGCCGAGGAGACCGCATTCCACAGCGCACTCAGGCGCCCGGACATGAGCTGCTCCTGGCTGATCAGGGCGAGCAGACCACGCGCGGCGGCCGCGACGAATCCGAAGGAAAGCATGACCACAGACATGCTGAGGAGCAGCCCCCAGTAGGACAGCGGCAGGCTTGTCAGCAGGAGAAACACGGCGGCGGTGATCGTGCCGAAGATGATGAACAGTCCACGATCGCGCAGCCCGAGAGGGTTCCATTGATCGCGCGCCAGCCCGAAGAAGAACGACAGGTACACCGGGACGGCGGTCAACAGGCGGAAGTTCGCCACCTGCTCCGGGCTCGCCCGGATCTGGTTCTTGAGCATGAAGGAGGTCGCGATGTCGAGCAGAAAGCCGTTCGGCAGCACGAGAAACACGAGCAGGGTGAGCGGGGTAAAGTAAAGCAGCACCGCGCCCGCGCGGGCGTGCGATCCCGAGGCGGATGCTGTCACAGGCTTCTTCAGGCCGTTGCCCTCCACAGGCAGCCGCATGCCATCGACCCGAATTCACATTAGCACGCGGTGCGCACGCCGGTCGCGCTAACGCCTCGGCGTGTGCACCACGCTGGCAGACCAGATCAACAACGAACTCCTCGCCTTCGTCGCTGACTGACCGCAGCCCCGCCCTGGTGCCGCCGGCAGGCGGCACCAGGGTTGTATTGCCCGCCGCTCCAGAACTTCTGCGTCACTCCAACCATCTTGCGCTGATGCCGCGAGCGGGTGGTGTCGTGCAGATGATCGGCGTAGCGTAACGCCGCACAAACAAGCGCACACTCGGCGCGGCTGGCGCAGCGGGCCCGGCGGGGAGGCAGACGATGACACGCTTGAAAGAGCTGGCACGCGGCTGGGTCGAGGGACACCGGCAGGAACTCTCCGAATGGCACCGGACGATCTGGGAGTTCGCCGAGCCGGCCTGGCGCGAATACCGCTCGGCGGCCTGGTTCGTCGAGCGCTTGCGGCGCGCGGGCTTCAGCGTCGAGTCCGGGAGCGGCGGCATGCCGACGGCATTTGCGGCGCAATGGTCCAATGGGCCCGGAGCCACCGTCGCCGGCTATGCCGAATACGATGCGGTACCGGGCAACTGTCAGGCCGCTGCGACCTCGCGTGGTCCGCGTCTGGGACTGTCCGAGTTCGCCCCGGGTCACACCGATCCGCACTCGGCGCTCGGCATCGGCGCACTCGGCGGGATCCTCGCCGCGCAGCACGCCATGCAGAGCGCCGGGCTCACCGGCACGCTACGTTTCTTCGGCGAGCCGGCCGAAAAGGTGCAGGGATCGAAGCTCGTCCATGGCCTCAAGGGCTATTACCACGGCATCGACGCGATCGTAAGCTTCCATCCCTTCTACATGCTGCCCCTGTGCAACACGACACGTTGGGATACGCATTGCGGCGCCTACTGCAGCCGCATTTATTCCTTTGTATGTGATGAGCCGGAGAGCTGGGGCGCTGCCGCACACGACAGCCCGATCGCCGCCGCGCACTCGGCAGCGCGTGCTCCGGGCGCCAACGTCGCCCTGTTCACCATGTACGCGCTCACCAAGGCGACGATGGAGTCGATGCTCGCGCATACCGGCGGCTGGTCGCTCAATGAGGCGATCCTCACCGCGGGGCAGGCGACCGCCGACAATCTCCCCGCGCAGCTCGCACAGATCACCTACGCCTGGCGCGCACCGGAGATCCGCATGGCGGACGCGATTCTCGAGGTGCTCGACCGCAACGCCGACCACGCCGCAGCGGCCGCTCACTGCCGCCTGGTGAAACGCTGGGTGTCGCGCACCCGGCCCGGCGTTGCCAACCACGTCCTTGCCGCGCTCACCTTCGAGAATCTCGCTGCTGTCGGAGCACCCCACTACGATTCAAGAGCAGTCTCGCTGGCGCAGGAAATCCAGCGAAACCTCGGCCTCGAGCCAATGGCGCGGCCCTTTCTACCCGCCTGCGAACAACTGATCGAACCCAAAGTCGCGGAGGCTCAGCTGCGCGAGCAGATGCCGGCCTGGCAGACTCACTGGACCTCGGACGACTACGTCGAGATGAGCTGGTACGCGCCAACCGTCAGGCTTTACGTTGCTCGGCCGACGCTCGCCGTGCCTGCCGGCTACGCCGGCTACCCCGCGTGGGTATCGAATGCGCTCGGCGGTTTGAGTCCCTGCATCGATCCCACCATCGATGTTGCCGCAAAAACGATCGCCGGCTCACTGCTGGATCTGCTCAGCCGCCCGGACACCGTCGCGGCGGCACGGGCCGAATTCGATGAGCGCACCGCCGGTGCACGCTTCATCGCACCGCTGCTGCCGCGGGATTTTGCCGCGCCGATCGAGTATCGATGGCCGGAATACGTCACCACCGCTCGTGGCCCGGACTGGTGGATTCCGGCCGCGCGTGACCTGGAGGCCGGCAATACCTCGAGTGAGCGGCGTTGATCGCGCACTGACGGGCGCAGCGATGCCATACACGGATCGTGCCACGCTCTACACCGTCGGGCACTCCACACGGACGACGGACGAATTCACTGCGCTGCTCGAAGAGTCCGCAGTCCGGCTAGTGGTCGATGTGCGGGCTATCCCGCGTTCGCGTACCAACCCGCAGTTCAACAGCGAAGCATTGGCGGCATCGCTGGCGGCGGTTGGCATCGGCTACGAGCACATTCCCGAGCTGGGCGGCCGGCGCCGCCGGCCAGCGGGTGCGCCACCCTCTCCTAACAGCTTCTGGCGCAACGACTCCTTTCGAAACTACGCGGATTACGCAGCGACGGACGCGTTCCACATCGGCCTCGACCGACTCAGCGACCTGGCGCGGACCCAACGTTGCGCCATCATGTGCTCGGAATCGCTGTGGTGGCGCTGCCATCGTCGCATCATCAGTGACTATCTGCTCGCGGATGGCAGCGCGGTGCTGCATATCCTTGGAAGCCACAAGATCGAGCCTGCGACGCTGACGCCGAACGCGCACCGACTGAGCAACGGCACGCTGGTCTACCGGTCATAGCAGGCCGCAGGGCCGGCCCGCAGATGCCTCGCGTTACGGAGGACGCTCGATGGCGAGACCCGCGGCGCGCCAGGCATGAATGCCGCCTGCCAACGGCCTGACCGGATGGAATCCCATGGTCATCAGTTGCTTGGCGATGCGCGCGGCGGTCGCTTCGTTCGGACAGGCACAGTAAACGACTGCCTCGCCCGCCTGCGGTTTACCGGCCGCCTCTTCCAGCAGCACTTCGAAGGCAACTGCCCCGGGAATCATGCCGTCGCGCGCCCGGCTCGCACTGGGGCGCGCGTCTATCACGATGAGTGAGCTTCCGGCTTCGCGCAGGCGGGCGAGCTCCTCGACTGAAATGCGGCTCATGCGCAGCTCCTGAAAGAACTGGTGGCGCCGCCACCATTTCAGGCCGAGGAAAGCGGCGAATATGCCGAGGATGACGAACGCGCCAATCCGGCCGAGCGTCGCCAGCTCCGCAAATACGCTGTCGACGGCGTCGTGAAAGACAATTCCGAGCGCAATGCCCGCGGCGGCCCAGAGCGCAGCTCCGATCACATCGTAGAGGAGGAAGTACCCCAGCGGGGCGCCCACGACTCCCGACATCGCGGTCGCCACGGCCCCGAGGCCGGGCACGAATTTCGCAAAGGTCAGAACCCGCGTGCCGAAGCGGCTGAACATCCGCTCGCTATCCGACACGCACGAATCGGGTTCCAGGCTCAGCCTGCACATGGCTCTCAACACCCGGCTGCCAAGGCGTTGTCCGGCGAGATACCAGCAGAGATCTGCAACGAGGCATGCGGAGATGGCCGCGGCGAGGATCGACGCGAAGGGTGCCCCGCCCTGCGCGGACCACGCACCGGCGATGATCAGCAATGGATAAGCTGGAATCGGTAGTCCGGCCTGCTCCACGAGAACGATCAGGAACACCACCGCAACCCCTGCATGCTCCAGCCACGCGATCACCGTCGCCATTCGCACCTCACCGTGCCGTCGATGGGTTCGGGGCCGATACGCTGCGCGCCGATAGCGCCTTGACCACCGGTGGATCTGTGTCGATCCCGAACAAGACCGTCGTCCGGCTCGATGGACAGCACAGTGGATCAGCGGCTTTGTACCGCGCGAACTCAGCCTGCAGTTTCCGATCGCTCTCGATCGTGACGCGAACCAGAGCCCCATCGGTACGGCTATCCATCAGATGTGGAGCAAGCGTGCCGGCAAAAATGCCGCGCGCGAAAACGAAATACTGGTATTGCCGCGGACGACACATGCCATCGTAATCAGCTGCGCCGGCTATTACCCTGATCTGTCCCGCTTCCGAGGGTTGGCCCACCAGGTCCCAGCCATGGGCTTGCAGCTGCCTGTCTTCGTCCGCTGAGGGCGAGCGTATGAGTTCCCGGCACCGCGGATCCGGGTTCTTTTGCCCCTGCGGCGCTGTCGGGATCGACATGGCCGGACTGTTCCAGGCTTCGAAGACAGAAGAATCCAGCCACGATGCCTGCGGCGTCTGAGCAACCGCGAGACCGCAGAGCAGGGCCGCGAAGGAGGCAAGCGCACTGTGCCGCAAAGGTACTCGCATGCTCACTAAGGAGGGGCTGACAGAATACCTCACTGCCATGGCGCGATGGTTCCTCGCCGGCATCGGTGCGAAGATCCCCGTGAGTTGCGCTGCTGCAGGGCGAGCACACACCCGAGTCCTCGCCACCGCTGACACCCGGAGAACGAGATGAATCGTTACGACGCCATTGTCATCGGCACCGGCCAGGCCGGACCCTCACTCGCCGCACGGCTCGCCGGCACCGGCATGCACGTCGCGGTCATCGAGCGTGGCTCTTTTGGGGGCACCTGTGTGAACAACGGCTGCACGCCTACCAAGACCCTGGTTGCCAGTGCCTACGCCGCTCATCTGGCGCGCCGGGCATCGGCATACGGGGTGGAAACCGGTGCGGTCAAAGTTGACATGGCGCGGGTCAAAGCGCGCAAGGATGCCCTGGTCGAGCGCTCGACCAACGCCCTGGCGAAGTGGCTGACCGGCCTGCCCAACATCAGCATCTACCGGGGCCAGGCGCGATTCGTCGGCCCGCGCACTATCGCGGTAGGCGGCGAAACGCTGACTGCGGATCTTGTGTTCATCAACGTGGGCGGCAGGCCCTACGTGCCGGATCTACCCGGCGTGCGGCAGGTGCCCTTCCTCACCAATGAAAGCATGATGGACGTCAATTTCCTGCCCGAGCACCTGCTCATCGTAGGAGGCAGTTATGTCGGGCTGGAATTTGGGCAGATGTACCGCCGGTTCGGCAGCCGCGTCACCATCATCGACATGGCGCCGCGGTTGGTTGCTCGCGAAGACCAGGACGTATCGGACGCCATCCGGGAGATTCTCGCCGCGGAGGACATAGAGATCAGGCTCGACGCACGCTGCCTCACGCTGGCACCGGCTCCCGAAGGCGTACAGGTCGAGCTGGAGTGCGCCGAGGGCGCACCGAAGGTCGCGGGCACGCACGTGTTGCTCGCCGTCGGCCGCGTGCCGAATACCGATGGGCTCGGCCTCCAGGAGGCCGGGATCGAGAGCGACAAGCGCGGTTACATCAAAGTCGATGAGACCCTCGGGACCAGCGCGCCGAATGTGTATGCCCTGGGTGACTGTAACGGACACGGTGCGTTCACCCATACCTCCTACAACGACTACGAGATCGTCGCCGACAACCTCCTGAACCGCGCCAACCGTAAGGTGAGCGACCGGATTCCGATCTACGGCCTGTTCATCGATCCGCCACTCGGACGTCTGGGCAAGACCGAGGCGGAGGCCCGGAACGCCGGCCACGACATTCTGGTTGGGCGCATGCCCATGAAGGATGTGTCACGCGCGCGCGAAAAAGGCGAGACCCAGGGGTTCATGAAGGTGCTGGTCGATGCGGGCACGAAGCAGCTCGTGGGTGCCGCGATTCTCGGGGTCGGGGGCGATGAGGCCGTGCACTCGCTGGTCGATGCTATGTATGGGCACCTGCCCTACACAGTCGTGCAGCACGGCGTTCGCATCCACCCGACGGTGAGTGAGCTCATCCCGACGATGCTGGGTGAGCTCACACCGCTCAGGTAGTTTCAGTCTGCACTAGCCGCTCGGCGCTTCTTTTCGAGCCTGGTTCGCCTCGTCGGTGATCTTCGCCTCCGCGGAACCCGTGCGCGCGTTGTGCTCTAGCAGCGCTTGCGCGAACAACGCCTCGACCGGCTGACCTGTGCGTGCCTGAATCCAGCGGAACGCCGATTCGAGTGACGCTGCGCTCCACAGCGTACGGCCTTCAGCGCTCGTTATATCCCAGGGCGCAAAGGTCATATTGCCGCTGCGGTAGCGAACGATCCGGGTGATGCCCTCGATGCATACGCGCCATACGTTCGGTTGAATCTCTTCAACGCTATAGTCCATGACTCGCTTCCCCGAAAAAACATCCCTGCAAAATCAATCCGACAATTAACGATTGTTCTTGTTCGACGCGGACAGGATAGACCAACCGCGACGTGCGCACCTCTCCCGCGTGTCGCGCGCTCTTCATTGAACATATTCAGCAGTGTTGCCATCGCGCATCGGTAAGCCGGGACACCATCCAGGGACACCATTAATAAGAGTGACCTCTAATAAGAGTGACCTCGCGGCGTGATGCCACGCGCGGTCGCCCGCGGGAAGTCGAGCGCAATCTCACCGCTCGCCTCTGCCCTCACGTTTCCGGCAGCCCTGCTCCCAAGGCACCGGTCGGGGTCGAGGCAGGCCCTATCTGGGATGCGAATCAGACTTTGTCCGACTCCCTGCAGGGCGGACCTGTGGTCAGATGCCAGAGTGATCACCCCCTTTCGCACCGTGAGCCTTCTGGTCCTGGCTGCCGCAATTGCCGGTTGCGGCAGCAATCACAGCATGTCACCGCCCCCCTCGCCCCCCGTAGCTGCGCCGCAACGCGGGGACCTCATCGACAACCCGCCGAACAAGGTGGCGACGTTCGCGCCCAGTGATCTGCTGAGCCTGCTCGCAGGCAGTGACCTCGGCAAGGTGCTCCTGCAGCTCGCGTACACCCCCAAATGCACCATCAGCGTCTACCACCTGACCTACCAGACCTCAGACCCCAAGGGGAACATCACCCCCGCCTCGGGTGCTCTCATGGTGCCGGGGAGCACCAGCGACAGCTCCTGCACTGGCGCGCGACCCATCGTGGTTTATGCACACGGCACCAGCACCAACCTCAAGTTCGACCTGTCGCAGCTGACGGCTGCCGACAGCGCCGAGGCTGTGGTGCTCGCCGCCGTATTTGCGGCCGAAGGCTATATCGTCGTGGCGCCGAACTACCTGGGCTATGACACCTCGACGCTCGGCTATCACCCGTATCTCATCGCAGCTCAGCAGTCGAAGGAGATGATCGATGCGCTGACCGCATCACGCGCGGCGTTGCCCACGGCGGATGCCCCCACGTCGACCGATGGCGGCAAGCTCTTCGTGACGGGTTATTCCGAGGGTGGGTACGTCGCCATGGCGACGCAGAGTGCCATGCAGGCCGGTGGCGTGACGGTGACTGCCGCGGCACCGATGTCCGGTCCGTACGCGCTCAGTGCGTTCGGTGATGCCATATTCGAGGGCCTGGTGGACGCCAGCGCCACCGTCAACGTGGCGCTGCTGGTGCCCGCTTACCAGAACGTGTACGGCAACATCTATTCGAGTCCGGCAGATGTGTTCGCAAACCCCTACGCATCCACCACCCCCGGGCTGTTGCCGAGCACCACCCCGGTAAGCACGCTGCGCTCTGAGGGCAAGTTCCCGCCGGCGTTGTTCAGCAGTACGCCACCCGCTCCGAACTATGCGGTGTACACGCCAGCGACATCGCCTGCCAACCTGGCGAGCGTATTTGCCGCGGGCTTCGGCACCGACTATCTGATCAACAACGACTATCGCGGCGCCTACCTCAGCGATGCACTCATGCACCCCGATGGTGGCTTTCCCGTAGTTACCGATGGCTTGCCACCCGCGAGTTCGAGCAACACGCTGCGCACGCAGCTCAAGGTCAACGATCTGCGCAATTGGACGCCGACCGCCCCGACGCTGCTGTGCGGCGGGAACTCCGACCCCACCGTATTCTTCTTCAATACGACGCTGATGCAGAACTATTGGACCTCGCATCCCCCGGCGGTGACTCCGGTCGTCCTCGACATCGATTCCGCCCCCACGGCAAACGATCCTTACGCCACCCTCAAGACAGGATTCAGCGCCGCCAGAGACCTCGTCTATGCGCAGGGCGGCGAATCGGCGGTGCTCGCCGTGTACCACGCCACGCTCGTCCCGCCGTTCTGCCTGAGCGCGGTGAAATCATTCTTTGACGCGCACTGACCCACGATGGCCGTAGAGCGTGCGGGCTGTGTCAGGCCCCCCAGCGGCGGTCATGTTGCATGCAGAACAATAGTCCCCTAGCGTGGGGTGCATGCCGAACGACGCCATCCTCGCTCGCCTCGCGAAGCACGTAAAACCCTTCCGCATCACCACCGGCCGGGGCTTCCGGCTCAAGGATTTCGATCCCGCCGATACCCGCGGACTGGAGGTCGACAAAGGCGAAGCCACCGAGCTCCTCAAACGTGGTACCGAATGGCTGGCGCAGGAACAGGAGCTGCTTTACGCCCAGGACCGCTGGTCGTTGCTGCTCATCTTCCAGGCGATGGACGCCGCCGGCAAGGACAGCACCATCAAGCACGTGATGTCGGGCCTCAACCCGCAGGGATGCCAGGTGTATTCGTTCAAGCAGCCCTCGGCAGAAGAGTTGGATCATGACTTCATGTGGCGCCACGCCAAGTGTTTCCCCGAACGGGGACGCATCGGTATCTTCAATCGCTCTTATTACGAGGAGGTCCTGGTCGTGCGCGTGCACCCCGAGCTCCTCGAGCAGCAGCGGCTGCCTGCGTCGTGCGTCGGCAAACACATCTGGAATCATCGACTCGCCGACATCGAGCACTTCGAGAGGTACCTCACCCGCCAGGGTACCGTCATCCTCAAGTTCTTCCTGCACGTGTCGCGCGAGGAGCAGAAGAAACGCTTCCTCGACCGGCTCGACAAGCCGCAGAAGCACTGGAAGTTCCAAGTATCGGACGTGCGTGAGCGCCGCTTCTGGTCCCGCTACATGGAGGCTTACGAAGAGGCCATCACTGCGACCGCCTCGAAGCGCGCGCCGTGGTTCGTAGTACCGGCAGATCACAAGTGGTTCACACGTCTGGTCGTCGCCGGGGCCATAGTCCAGGCGGTCGAAGAGCTGCGCCTCAGCTATCCGCGCGTGAACCCGCAGAAGGCGAAGGAGTTGAAGGCCGCACGTGCCATGTTGACTCGCGAGGGCTGAGCTCCCGGGCATCGTGCGGGCGGATTTCGCATCGCTCGAGCCTGCGCAGCGCGAGCGCCCGCGACCGTGAGCTTGACCGCCAACCACCGCAGCGCCTCGGACATTGGTGGACAATACCGCTTCGGTTAGCGCGTAGGTGGGGCAGACCCACCAGGATGGCTGCAGGAGGAAACGTCATGAATGTGATTCGCTGGGACCCGTTCGGTGGAATGGATGAGATGCTCAATCGCTTTCCGAGCATGTTCGAGAGATGGGCACGCTTGTCCGGAGCCGGCGAGAAGGCTGAGTGGTCGCCATCGGTCGACATCAGTGAGACGGACCAGGAGTACCTGATCCGCGCTCTGTTGCCTGCCGTGCGGAAAGAAGACGTCAACGTGACGGTGGAGGACCGTATGCTCACCGTGAGCGGTGAGCGGCGACAGCAGCAGGAGCAAAAGGACGAGAAGTTCCACAAGCTCGAGAGCTTCTACGGCAATTTCTCGCGCAGCTTCTCGCTGCCGGAAGGGACCGATGCGTCGGCGATCCGTGCGGAGTCAAAGGATGGTGTGCTCACCATTCACGTGCCGAAGATCAAGACCGAGGCGAAGAAGCCCACGAGCATCAAGGTCCAGTGAAGTTCAACTCGGCGCCGCGGAAGGGCCCGAACGGGTCGGTCCGCGGCGCTGCCCGTTCGCCATCGGCTATTCGGATTCGCGACGAACCGGGCTGAGGCTGACGCCATGCGCATACCGTCCACCATCGATGTGCCCGCTGTCCGCGCAGCGACTCCCGGATGCGCGCACGTCATCCATTTCAATAATGCAGGTGCTTCGCTGCCGCCGAAGGTGGTAACCGACGCAGTGTTGGCTTACACCGCGCGCGAGGCGCTGATCGGTGGCTATGAGGCGCAGGAGGCAGCGGTCGAGGAGATCACCTCCACCGCCGCTGCGCTCGCCGTACTGCTCGGGGCGCAACCGCACCAGATCGCGCTCATCGAGAACGCCACCCGGGCCTGGGACATGGCGTTCTACGGCATTCCGCTCCAGAGGGGCGACCGGATCCTCACCTGCCGCTCGGAGTACGCGAGCAACTATCTGGCTTATCTGCAGGTAGCCGGGCAGCGCGGCGTTCGCATCGATGTAATTCCTGACAACGAACTGGGCGAGCTGGACGTAGCCGCCGCCGCGCGGCTGCTCGACAAGGATGTCAGACTGATCTCGATCACCCATGTCCCCACCCATGGTGGACTGGTCAATCCGGCCGAAGCCATCGGTCAGCTCGCCCGGTCCGCTGGATGTTATTACCTGCTCGATGCCTGCCAATCGGTCGGCCAGATGCCGCTCGATGTCACGGCGATCGGCTGCGATTTCCTATCGTCGACCGGACGAAAATTCCTGCGCGGGCCGCGCGGCACCGGGTTCCTCTACGTGAGCGAGCGGGCGTTGGCTGAAGTCGAGCCGCCCTTCATCGATGGTCACGCGGCGACCTGGACAGCCACCGACAGGTTCGAATTCCGTCGCGACGCGCGTCGCTTCGAGAACTGGGAGTACAACTGTGCAACGCGCGTCGGGCTCGGAGTGGCGGCTCGCTATGCGAGCGTTCTCGGACTCGATGCGATATGGGAGCGCGTGCAGTCACTCAGCGGGCGCTTGCGCGCGCAGCTCGCCGGGATTCCGGGCGTGCAGGTGTGTGACCAGGGACGAACCCGGTGCGCCATCGTGAGCTTTGTGTGCCGTTGCCTCTCCCCCGGAGCGGTCAAAGCTGCCCTCGCCAGGCAGCGGATCAATGTCTCCGTGAGCGATGCAGCGTGGACCCGCCTCGATATGGACGCACGCGGGATCCCCGCGCTGGTGCGGGCGTCTGTGCATTACTACAACACCGACGAGGAGATTGACGCGGTCTGCGCTGCCGTTGCGGGACTCATCAGCGACAGCGGAGCGTGAATCCGACCAACTGTCTACTGCCCGTTCGCGGGCGGCTGCGCCAGCCATTCTGCGAACCCCATCGCTGAATGGGAAAGTACCGCAACATTAATGTTAAGTTGCGCTTGGCAAATCAAACGGATTGCGAAGACTGGCCGCCATGTCGCATGCATTGCCACATGATCTGCCGCAGCCGCTGATCGAGCGTCTCCAGGCAGAGGGTGTCGCGACGCTCGAAGCGTGGGTTGCCCTGGGACGTCGCCGTCGTCAGATCTTTGGCGTCACCCGCGCTGCAGTCGAGCTGCTCGACTCGCTCGCCAAGGCCGCACTCGGACCGAGGCCAAAGCAGCCCGCGCCAGCTCTCGAGCCCTAGCAGGACTCGAGAGCGCGGCGTCGCGCTCCCTCTTCTGCGAACGCGCACGCGAGTGCCGCGACCTATGCGGCGCTGCGCTGCAATGGCAGCTATTTTTAGCGAAAACCTCGATTGGTCCATGATAAAAATGCATAGCGATAGCCGCCAGGCCATGGCTACATGCAGGCAATGTAGATCGCGTTGACTCCTTGGTGCGCCGGTGGCGATCAATGCAGCGGCCACGCCGAGTCGTCGGGGGAATGACATGTTCGGCTCAAGGCGCATCGTCGGCCCGCGCAGCGGACCCACTCGTTCGGTGCATGCGAAGTCCTCAGCGAGGTATTTTGCTGCTTGCACCCTCTGTCTGGCTGCCGCAGCGGCGCTGGCGGACGAGGTCACCACCATAGATCCGGACGCTCGCTATCCCGAAGGACCGCTATGGCGCGACGGGAAGCTCTTCTATGTGGAATACGCCCCGAGCAACATCAAGACCTGGGACGGCAAACACACCTCGGTTTACTGGCACAAGGATGGCTGCGGCCCCAGTGCGCTCATTCCCTTCAACGGCCATCTGCTGGTCGCTTGCTACGATACCAACTCCCTGGCCGAGCTCGATGCGGCCGGCAAAGAGACTCGCACCATCGCCGCCGATAGCAGCGGCAAACCTTTCATCGGTCCGAATGACTTCACCACCGATGGCCACGGCGGCATCTACTTCTCCGCCTCGGGCGTCTATGACGTCAAGGCGCCGATAACTGGCACCGTGCTGCACATGACCGCGGACGGCAAGGCCATCACCGAAGTGGCCAATACCATTCATTACTCGAACGGCCTCACGCTCGCCAGAGATCAGCAGCATCTGCTCGTGGCAGAGATGCTCGCCGGGCGTATTCTCAGCTTTCCAGTCGGGGCCGACGGCAAACTCGGTGCGCGCACAGTGTGGACCCGGCTGCAGGACCTTGCTCCACCTACTCCGAACGAGGATGCCTACAACGGCCCGGACGGGGTAAAGATCGGTCCCGACGGGAATTACTACATTGCGCAGAATGGTTCGGGCCGGGTCCTCGTGGTGAATGAGGACAGGAAGCTCGTACACACGATCGATGTCCCGACGCCGTACGTCACGAATATCGCATTCGGCCCGCAGGGCACTGTTTTCGTGACCGGCGCTTTCGAGCAGTGGAAACCGCCGTACCCCGGGGCGGTCTATCGCTGGACACAGTGATTCGCATGGCGTCGAGACGGCGCCGGTTTCTCGCTGTGATAACGTTGCTCGTCCCGCAAATGCATGCTGAGCGAGACACGCTGATCAACCCGATTACCGGAGGGCGCAGGTGCAGGCCGTGACGTGCGGTGAGGCCGTAATGAGGTTACTCGCGGCCTACGAGGTCGATACGGTGTTCGGCATGGCGGGGACGATGACCCTCGAGCTCTATCGCGGCCTGGCTGGTGCAGGAATCCGCCACGTGCAGTGCCGCAACGAGCAGGGTGCGAGCCTCATGGCTGACGGCTACGCGCGCGCGACTGGCAAGCCAGGCGTCTGCACCGTCATCGGTGGCCCGGGCGTCACGAACGCGGCGACCGGCATCGCCCAGGCCTACTGCGATTCGCAGCCGGTGCTCGTGATCTCCGGGGCATCGCCCGCGCCCACGCAAGGGAAAGGCTGGGGTGCGATCCACGAGCTCAATGACCAGGCGGCTGTAACGGCCGGCTTCACCGCCTTCAGTGCGATGGTCCGCTATCCGGATGAAGTGCCGGAATTGATCGCGCGCGCTTACGCGGTGTTTCGCAGCAGCCGGCCTCGTCCGGTTCATCTGTCGCTGCCCCGGGACGTGCTGTCGCTGCCGGTCGAGTCCGAGTGGAAGACCCGTCGCGCTCCCTCCCTGCCGATGCCTGATCCCTCGGCAATCGAAGAGGCCGCGAAGCGCCTCGCGCTCGCCAGGCGCCCGCTGATTTTTGTCGGCGGGGGTGCAGTTGGGACGCGTTCCGCATTGACGGACATCGCCGAGCGCATCGGGGCCCCCGTGCTGTCCACGAACGCCGGCAAGGGAATTCTTCCGCACTCCCACACTCTATCGCTCGGCTGCTCGATACTTCAGCGAGCGAGTCAGCAGGCGCTGGCCGATGCTGATGTGGTGCTGCTCGTGGGCTCGGAAGTCGCTGCCGGCGACCACTTCAGCCTGACGAAACTGGAAATTTCAGGCGACATCATCAGGATCGACATCGATCCGGCAGAGCTGACCTCAGTGTACTCGGCTGCGGTAGCCATTCAGTCCGACGCCCGTGCCGCGATGCAGGCGCTGGCCGCTGCTCTCGCCGGCCGCAAGCCCGCGTCCGGGCGGTCGCAAGGCGAGGCGCGTGTCCGGGACATCCTTTCGCGGAATAGCGCCGAAATGACCGAACTCGAGAAGCTGCACACGCGCGTATGGACCACGCTGCGCGCGGCTCTTCCGGCAGATGCCATCGTGATGGGCGATGCGACGCAGATCGTCTACACCGGCTCCTTCGCCATGCCGATGGAGACGGAACGCTGCTGGTACTACTCCGGTAACTACTGTGCGCTCGGTTTCGCGCTGCCGATGGCCATCGGCGCCAAGATCGGCGCACCGCACCGGCCGGTGGTCACCGTGGCTGGCGATGGCGGAATCATGTTCACGGTGAATGAGCTCGCGACGGCCGCGGAGGAGCGGCTCGCACTCCCGGTCATCGTGTGGAACAACGATGCCTTGAAGGCTATCGCCGACGGGATGGACGAGCGGCGCATTCCGCGCATCGGCGTCGAGCCCAAGAGTCCAGACTTTGTGCGCCTGGCCGAGAGCCTCGGGTGTCACGCCGTTCGCGCCGCGAGCGCTGAGCACCTCTCGCAATCGGTGCGGGAAGCGCTCGCCGCGGAGCGTCCGACCGTGATCGAAGTTCGCGAGGACAGTGCGTGGCTGAGGGCGTGACGCTTGGGCGACGCGGGTCTTACCCGGGGTGGAGCGCGCGGGGACGCCGCAGCGGGTTCTGGTCGTTGATCACATCGCGCGGCCTGTAGGGTGCCTCGAGAAAGGCGCGTTCGGCAGCATCGAGCCGTAGTTTGAGCGCCTCAACCGCGACCTCGAGGTGCGAGGTCTTCGATGCACCGACGATCGGCACATTGGGGTTGGGGCTGCCCGCGACCCAGGCCATCGCCACGTGTGACATCGTCACGTTGCGGCGCGTCGCCACCTCGCGCACGCGCCGTACGATCTCGCGATCGATGTCATCGCCGTAGTATTCCTGGTATTGGTCTTGCCTCGTCCGCGAGGTAGCGCCCTCGCGCGCCAGAAAACCGCGCGCGAGCGGGCTGAAGGTCGTCACGGCGATCCCCTGGTCGCGGCAGTACGGAAGCATCTCCCGCTCCTCCTCGCGGTAGAGCAGGTTGTACTGGCACTGCATGTTGATGAATGGCGTCCAACCGTTGAGCGCCGCGATATGGTTCATCTTTGCAAACTGCCACGTATACATCGTGGAGGCTCCAAGGTAGCGCACCTTGCCGGCTTGGACTGTGTCATGCAGAGCTTCCATCGTTTCTTCGACGGGCGTTTCCGCATCAAAGGCATGGATGACGTACAGGTCGACGTAGTCTGTACCGATCCGGGACAGCGAACGGTCGATCGAGGCCGCGATGTGCTTGGCCGAGAGGCCACGGTCGCTCGGGTCCTCGCTCATCGGGTAGTAGACCTTGGTCGCGAGCACCAGCCGGTCGCGTGCGCTCATCCTGAGGAGGTTCCGACCGACAACTTCCTCGTTGCGGCCAAGGGAGTACCAGTCCGCCATGTCGAAGAAAGTGACACCGAGGTCGAGCGAGCGCTGCAGGATCGGGATCGAAGCGGCCTCGTCCAGCACCCAGCCCTTCCACGCGGAGCTGCCCATGGACATCGTGCCAAGGCAAAGCTGAGAGACCTTGAGGCCGGTCTGCCCGAAGCGGAGGTAATCCATGCGGGACCTACTCTATCGTGCGCGCTGCGCTGCCGATTGTGTCAGGTTCCGAAGAGTCCGTTACACCCGCCAGCGGCGTTGCTCCTCGGGCGGCAGATCGTAGCCGGCGAGGAAGGTGGCGAGCCGCTGTGCCTCGGTCGAGGCCTCGCCCTCCGGGCGGATGACATGGCGAGGGGGCAGCGGCGCGCCGCGGTGTCGCAGGAGAGGTGCGAGGCGGCGCCAGTGAAGGCCATCGCCCGGCTCCCCGCGCACCCCGATCGCCACGACCGCGTAGCCATGATGCGCATACTCGGCGACCTGATCGGCTATCACCGCGAGCAGCAGCCGCTGCTCGCCGGGCGGTGGCAACTGCAGCACGCCGTAGCCGTTTACCTCCAGCACCTCGAGCACATCGGGTAACCCCGTGGAGATTGCTGCCGGCGCATTGATCAGGGTGTCGGGCACCAGCGCGATCCGCCAGCCGCGTGCGTCGTCGCTCACGGCGCCGCCGGATCCTCGCGCGGTGAGGCGGCGGCGTTCTCCTGGCCGTCCAGGAACTCATCCAGGTCGCGCCGCGAGCCGGCCTCATCGAAGCGGCCCATATCGAGTGCCCAGCCGGTGGCCGGCAGCCGCGGCAGGCCGCGCCGCGCGAGCTCTGCCTCCAGCTCCTCGATCCAGATGCCTCGGCGCGGCACGATCTGCCAGTCATCCTGCGGACGGTTGGGCCGACCGCCCCAGTCCGGAGCACTCGAGGTGAAGCGCACACCGGTCGAGGGACTGCCGTCGAGCCCGATCAGGATCACCTCATCACCACGGCGCAGATACTCCTCGATCCGTGGTGCGATCGCCTGCGCAAGCCGCCGGCAGTGGTCCCGGTAGGCCGGCGTGTCGTACTGCTCGTACACGGCCCACCAGCGCCGCACACCGGCGAAGGCGAGCTCTGGACAGGGCAGCTGCTGCAGAAGGTAGCCGCGCCGGCGCAGCGCCTCCACCACCGGACTGACGACACCCCGATAGTGGGCGCCCTGGCAGACCTTGGCGTTCTGGTTGAGGAGGCAGTTGGCGACCAGCGCCACCTTGCGTGGTGCGTTCATCGCCCTATGTTAGCCCCAAGCGGCGGTCAGAACTTGTACCCGAACTGAAGCCCCAGTACCCGCGGCCGCAGGATGGTCTCCTGCAGCGCAAACTGCGAGTTCGAAGTGAACGTGCTCGTCAAGACATTGGTGAGGTTCTGCCCATATACCTTGGCCCACCAGGGACCCTTGCCCACGCCAAGCGACGCGTCGTACTCGGTATACGCGGGATTCTCGAACCTCAGGTAATTGGTGGTGAAGGTGCCGCCCGAAGGCGGTGGCTGGCTGCCCGATTGTGTAAAGGAATGTGCGGTATGCGTCACTCCTGCCTGCACAAACCAGTCGTAGGAGCTCATCACCCACTGATAGCGCAAAAGCGCATTGAACTGAAACGGCGGCGCAAAGGAGGCCGGATCGCCCTGATTGCCATACGGATTTGCAATCTTCCCATAGTTGCCCGAGTGGTCGACGCCATAGAGGATTGGCTGTCCGTACTGCGGCGCGCTCAGAGGATTCAGGAGCAGATCGGTGTTGTTCGCGATGAGAAAGGGTGAATTCTTCAGCTCGCTGCTCACCCAGGACGCGCCGCCCTCGGCGGTGAGGCCTCGAGTAAGCACTGCGACGAAGGAGGTCTCCAGGCCGCGGATCCGGTAGGTGGGGCCGTTGGCGTTGAAGCCGATATTGCCCAGGAGCCCGGGCTGGAAGAAGGTGACCTGCGCATTCTTCCAATCCTCCTGATACACGGCCCCGTTCCACTGCAGTCGCCGGTCGAGCCACTCGGTCTTCCAGCCGATCTCGTTGTTGGTCAGATTGTCGGACTCGTACGCGAGTGGCGAGATGTACTGCGGGACCCCCTGGAGGTCGGGGATGTACTTGCCGGAGGTGCGATTGAACGCTCCGGGACGAAATCCCTGCGACCAGGTGTAGTAGAGCAGCCCATCCGTCATGAAGTGCCAGGTGAGATTGGCGCGGCTCTTGAACCCCGAGTACGTGGTCTTGAGGTGCTCGGCGTCGATGTTAGTTGTGTAGTGCTGAGAGTAGTTCAGGCAGGGCGGTGGACCCGCCTCGTAGCAGTAGAAGCTGCCGACGACCGCGCCCTTCTCCTCGTTGTCGAAATGGTAATAGCGCGTCCCCGCGGTGATGGTGAGCACCTTCGGAATGATGTCGAAGTCCAAGGAGGCGAAGAACGCGCGCTGCGTGTAACCACGTTTGACATCATTGAAGAAACCGACATGGTCACCGCGTATCGCGTCAGGGTTGTTGAGGCTCGACGGTGACGGCACCGGGTTGGGCCCTACGTTCGTCAGGCAACCGACCGAGGTGGACGGCGCGCCCGTTTGCGTCTCGACGCAGGGCGGCAGGGTTTTATAGTTCCAGTTCAGCTGGTCGTAAATGCGCAAGTCTTCCCAGAAGGCGCCGGCAATGGCGCGCACCCGCAAGTCCTCGGGAGTGCTGAGTCGAATCTCGTGGCTCTGGTGCGTGTTGCGCAGCACCTCGTTCCAGGTGGTGGCCGGGCTGTAGCAGGTCGAGACCAGGCCGTTAGCGGGCTCGGCACCATGGCATTGGTAGTAGTCCGCATAGAGTCCGCGCGCGTAGTTGGTGTAGTCCTGGACCGTCTCGACGTTACGCACGAGATACGAGCCGGTGTACACCGCTTTGAGCGCACCGATGCGCCCATTGAACGTCCATGCGGTGTTCTCGAACCTGTCCTTGTTGTAGGACGGATTGAACAGCGTCACCGATTGGGGCGGGAGCGGTACCCCGTCCGAGCTCGTCGGCATCTGGTAGAACACGCCCTCGGCATCCATATTCTGGTAGCTCTGCGTGATGAGGGCGTTCCAGTCGTCATTGATCTGCCACAGGGCCGAAACGCGCAGGCCCTGGTAGGTCACCGGATTGATCGCATTTCCCGTCATCAGATAGTTGTTGATGACCGGGCTCCCGGGCGGTACCTGGCAGGGGACGACTTGATCGGGCGGGGTGCCGGCGGGGGCATGGGGTCCGCAGTCTGTCGGATAGTTCGCAACTGCGATGCCGGCGTCGGTCGCCTTGCGTGTGAAGGTGCTCGGCACGTTATTGATGTAACCGCCGCGCCTGTCGTTGTAGATCACCGCGCGCACGGCCAGGGTGTCGGCGATCACAGGCAGATTGATCATCGCTGTGAGGGCGGTATTGGGGTCGCCGCCCGCGGTCACGCCATAATCTGCGGTGACACTCCCCTCGGTTTTATTGAGCTTTGGCTTGTTGGTGATGTAGCGAATGACACCGGCTTGAGCTCCCGCGCCGAATAGCGTTCCCTGGGGACCTGCGAGAACTTCGATCCGCTCGAGATCGGCGGCATACACATCGAGGTTGCGGCCCGGCAGCTGACCGGACTGATCATCCAGATACAGGGCAACGTTCGGGAAGCCGTTGATCGAGCCTCCCGATTGGGTGGGCACGCTTCCGGCGCTCAGGCCGCGCATGAAGATCTGCACCTGACCGGGACCCTGGGATCCACCGCTCACGTTGGGCAGATGCTTGATGAGGTCCTCGAAGGTCGTGATATTCAGCTGCTGCAGGGTGTCGCCGCTCAGAGCCTGGATCGCGATCGGCACATCCTGAACGTTCTCGCTGCGGCGCTGGGCGGTGACGATGACCTCCTGGATTCCGGCAGCTGCGGCGCCGGTGTCACCGGCCGGCTGATCGGCAGCCGCGAGTACGCCGGCGTGCGTTCCCAGGATCGCTGCCACCGCACGGGCGATCTTGAAATTTCTCTTCATTGTTCGAGCCCCCCATCTTCTGCTATCCGCCGCCATTATCCGGCGACTGACGTACCACATCCGGAGACTGACCTACCACGAAATTGCCCGTCGTGGGGAGTTCTAGCTAGTCAGAAAAATCATTGCGCCATGCAGAAATGTCATCGAGCCGCCGCCCCGCGCGTTGCATCGATGAATTCGGCATCGCATACTCGCTCAGCATTAGCACACCGAAACATTTTCGGTCAATCAATTCGCGCCGGGGTCTCGCGTACTGAAGCTGTGCTCCTCAATGCGTTCCGCGCGATCCGTGCCGCGGTGATTTGCGCTGCGTGGCCCGCAGCGGACACGACGGCGCTGCGGAAGCGAGGCGCCAAGCGAGGTCGGATACTTTGAGCAGCAATGCGATCGCGACGGGCCGGCCCCAGGTCGCCCCACTGCTTCAGCGCTGGTACGTGCTCATCGTCATGTGCGCGGTATACGCCATCAATATCGCCGCCCGCTACGTCGTCACTACGGTGTTTGAACCGATCCGGCTCGAGCTGAAGTTGACAGACTCCGGTGCGGCGTTCCTGACCGGTATCCCGCTCGCGCTCTTCTATGTCGTCTGCGGAATTCCCATCGCCTGGCTCGCAGATCGCTCCAATCGCCGCAACATCGTGGCCGCTTCGCTCATCCTCTGGTCCGGCTTCACCGTGCTCTGCGGTCTGTCGGTGACCTACTGGCAGTTCCTCGTCAACCGCATCGGCGCAGGCGTGGGTGAGGCGGGGGCGACGCCGCCCTCGACGTCGATCGTGTCGGACTGCTTTCCGGCCGAGCGCCGTCCGATGGCGCTCAGCGTATTCGCCCTCGGCGCACCCCTCGGTGCCTGGCTTGCCACCGACGTGGCGGGGGGTTTCGCCGGGGCCTACGGTTGGCGGGCCGCGTTTTACGCTCTGGGGATACCCGGCATTCTGCTCGGGCTGCTGGTATTCCTGACCATCCGCGAGCCGCGGCGCGGAAGGTTGGATGCCGAGCTCGGTGACCACAAGGCTTCGGCGTCGCAGTCGCTCGCCTTCCTGTGGCGTCAGCGGGCCGCGTACCACGTCATCATGGCGAGCGGCGTCTGCTCCCTCTGGGGATGGGGACTGGTGTGGTGGACCCCGACGTTTCTGCTGCGGACCTACGGACTGAACGTTGCCCAGGCCGGCGCGATCACCGGGCACATCCATCTGATCGGCGGCATTGCGGCCACGGTTTTCGCCGCCTGGATCATGGGACGGCCCTTCATGTTGGATCCCCGTCGCGTACTGTGGTTGCTTGGATTTGTCACGGGCTGCGCCACTATTCCCTCGATGATCGCCTACTGGACGCACTCGCTGTGGCTCGCCCGGCTGATGTTCTGGGCCTACGTGCCCGCCATCTACTTCTTCATCGGGCCGTGCATGGCACTGGTACTGAATCTTGCGCCGAGCCACATGCGCTCGACATTCACCGCCTGGTCGGTGCTGGTCGGCAACGTCTTCAATCTGATCGTGGCACCGCAGGCGGTCGGCCTCCTGAGCGACTGGTTCGGGGGCACGCACGGGGCGGATGCCGCATCGCTGCGCCTGGCGCTGCTGGTGCTGGCACCCACGGGATTCTGGGCCACCTGGCACTTCTTCCTCGCGGCGCGCACCGTGGTTCCGGAGATGAAGCGAGCTGCCGGATACTCGAGCGCCTGAGTCGCGGCGATCCCGCAAAGGAAGGACGATGCCTCCGAAGACCTGGGTGTTGAGCCTGCTCCTCATGGCAACTACTGCCGCCCGCGCGGGCACGGACGACATCAGAGTCCTCAACGACGATGCGCATTTCGCCGAGGGGCCGATCTGGTACCACGGCAAGCTCTACTACGTCGAGTACGATCGCAATTCCGTGAGCACCTGGGACGGTGCGAAGAACACCCTCTTCTGGTCCAAGAAAGGCTGCGGTCCCTCGGCCGTGATTCCCACCTCACGGGGCGAATTTCTGACCACCTGTTATGACAGCGGCACGATCGGCCACATCGCGGCCGACGGCAAGGATCTGCCGCCCTACTCCCACGACAAGGACGGGAATCCCTTCGTCGGCCCCAATGACTTCGCGCCCGACCGTCACGGGGGCATCTACTTCACCTGCTCCGGCACGGCGCCAGGCCCGGTGATCGACGGCAAGATCTTCTATATCGCTGCCGATAGCACGATCAGCCAGAAAGCGGTCGAGATTCACAGCGCCAATGGGATCGTGGTTTCGAACGATGGCAAGACCTTGTACGCCATCGAAACCGAAGATCACCGGCTGCTGCAGTTCAAGATCGGGCCCGACGGCTCGCTCTCGGACCGGCGCGTGTTCCTCGATCTCGATGACCTGACGCACAACGTCGGTCACATCTACCCTGACGGGGTGAAGATCGATTCCAAGGGTCTGCTCTACATCGGCCAGAATCCGCGCGATCCCAAGGCGCCGCTCGCCGGCACCATTTTCGTCGTCAATGCCGAAGGAAAGCTGCTGCGGACACTCAAGCTTCCCTCGCCCGGGGTCCCCAATCTGGCGCTGAGCCCGGACGAGAAGACCGTGTACGTGATGGCACTCGATCAGCTCGACAAGTCACCCTACCGCGGTAAGGTGTACGCAATCGCGAACCGCTGAGGAGTCGCCGCGGTTAGCCCGCGAGCCACCCGCCGTCGATCACGAGATTCGAGCCGGTGATGAAGCTCGCCCGGTCGCTGGCGAGGAACACCGCGGCATTGGCGATGTCCTGCGGGCGGCCGAAGCGCGGCCAGGGTGTGCGCTGGCGCTGATGTTCCAGCCGGGCCGGGTCCTTCGCCATCCCGCCTTTACCCGTGACAATCTTGCCCGGAGATATGCAGTTGCACACGATGAGGTGCTTCGCATAGTCGACGGCGATCTGCCGGGTGATATAGATCGCGCCCGCCTTGCTCACCCCGTAGGGCAGCTCACCCGGTGAGGTGACGATGCCTTGTTGGGAGCCGAGATTGATCAGGCGGCCGCGCACCTCCTGGCGCGGCTCCTGCGCGATCATCTGCTGAACCGCGCGCTTGCAGCCGTAGAACATGCCCGTCAGATTGACGCGCATGACTTCCTCCCATTGCGCCGGTTCGGTCTCGAGCAACGCGGTGCCGGAGTAGGTGGCGGCGTTGTTGACCATGACGTCAAGCCGGCCGTGGCGGTCGACCGTGCCGCCAATCAGCGCATCGACGTCCGCCCAGCGACCGACATCGGTCCTGTGGAAAGACCCCGTCCCGCCCGCCCTGCGGATGGTTTCGAGTGTCGGCTCACCACCTTCGATAGGCTGCTCGCTGATATCCGCGATGACGACGCTCGCCCCTTCGCTGGCAAAGCTGATGGCGATCGCGCGGCCGATGCCGGAGCTGGCCCCGGTAACGACAGCCGTCTTTCCCGCGAGTAGACTCGACATTGGCTGCGATAATATTCCCATGTCCGTCGCCATCCAACCCGACCTCGCCCTGGCCGCTTCCCTGTTTGAAGGTCTGAGCCAGAAGACGCGACGCGGTCGCGGCATCGTGCGTGACAGCTACGGCGCCGGCGAGCAGGCGGCCCACGATCTGGCCCGCTCGACGGCAACGGCCATCGGACTTGAAATCGAGATCGACGCGATCGGCAACCTCTTGATGACGCTGCGCGGACGAGACCGTGGCGCACCACGCATCATCATCGGTTCGCACCTCGACAGCGTGCCTCAGGGTGGCAACTACGATGGCGCAGCAGGCGTCGTCGCCGGCTTGTGTGTGCTTTCGGCGTTGCGCGGCGCTCAGTTGGTGCCGCGTTGGGATTTATCCGTGATGGCGATCAGGGCGGAGGAGTCTGCATGGTTCGATGTGCCATACCTCGGGAGCGCCGGCGCATTCGGCCTTCTCGATCCTGGCTGTCTCGCGACTCCGCGGTCCGACAACGGCCGGAGTCTCGAGGCAACGATGCGGGAGCAGGGTTTCGATCCTGAGCCGATTCGGGAGCGGCGGCGGCTCCTCGATCCATCCCGCATCCGCGCGTACCTCGAGCTGCACATCGAGCAGGGGCCGACGCTGGTCGCTGAAGGACTGCCCGCCGCCGTCGTAAGTGGGATCCGCGGCTGCAAGCGCTTCCGCAATGCGCGCTGCCTCGGGGAGTATGCGCACTCGGGGGCGGTTGACCGTCGCTACCGGCACGATTCGGTCGCGGCCACCGTCGCGTTTCTCCACCACATGGAGACCACCTGGCTGCGACAGGAGGAGTCGGGGGCGGATCTCGTTCTCACCGCGGGTGAACTCTACACGGACCCTGCCCTGCACGGGCCGAGCAAGATCGCGGGTGAAACGCATTTTGTGCTCGACCTGCGGAGTCTCTCGGATGCAACTATGGATGCGGTCGCAACCGAGGCGCGCGCCGCGGCCGCGCGCATAAGTGCGGCCTATCGCGTCGACATCGATCTCGGCCCGACCAGTGACTCGCCGCCAGCGGTGATGGACAGCCGGCTGCGAGCGCGGCTCATGAGCCTGCTCGAGCGTCCATTCGAGATGGCGAGTGGCGCCGGCCACGATGCGGCCGTTTTCGCCAAGCTCGGCATTCCGAGCGGCATGATTTTTGTCCGCAATCAGAACGGCAGTCACAATGCGGATGAAGCGATGTCGCTCGATGACTTCGCGGTCGGAGCGCGCGCGCTGCTGGCGTTGCTGATGGATTTCCCCCTGTGATCGGGCTGCCCGCGGGAGCATTGTGATGACACTGTTGGTGACGGGTGCGGGCGGTTTCGTCATGAGCGTTCTCGCCCGCCACTGGCTCGAGAGCGATCCCACAGCGTGCCTCGTAGTGCTGGACGCCGCGCCGCTCGATTCCGCCGCACAACGCTACTTAGCCCCTTACACCAAGCGGCTCTCCGTCGTCGTCGCCGACGTCACCCAACCCGAAACCTGGCAGGCGGCGCTGGCGGGCCATGAGGTCACCTACATCGTCCACGGTGCAACTATCACGCCCTTATCGCGTGGCAGCGTTGCCGAAGCCAGGCGTGAGCCGGAAGCGGAGAATCCCGCGCGTATCATCGACGTCAACGTGATGGGCACGGTGGCGGTGCTGGAATGGGCACGCACCCTGTCGTCGCTCAGGCGATTTCTCTACGTGAGCTCGGGCGCGGTGTACAAGCATCACGGACCCGATCGGCCGGGCGAACCGTTGCCCGAGGATGGCTACGTCATGCCGCGGCGGCTTTACGGCATCTCGAAGCTGGCATCGGAGCTGATCACCGAGCGCTATGGCGATCTGTTCGGACTGCCGACGGCATCGGTGCGTCCATCCTCGGTCTACGGACCGATGGACCGCGTGACGGCGAGCCGCAACTTCCGTCATGTCCCCAACCGCATCGCCCACATGGCTCTCGATGGAGTCAAGTGCGTGCGTGTCAACACGCTCGATGCGCTCGGCGACTACATCTACGTCGAGGACGTCGCTGCGGCCGTGGTGTCGCTGCTGCGTGCGCCGCACCTGCGCTACAGCGCCTACAACATCGCCTGCGGTGTCACCGCAACCATTCGCGAAATGGTCGAATGGGCGGCGGAAAAAGTGCCGGGCTTTCGGGCCGAGATCGTGCCTGCGGAGCAGGCCGATATCGTGCAGGACCCGGCCCTCAAGGACGGAATGTGGGGTGCGTACGATATTTCACGCATCAGCGCCGAGACCGGCTGGCAGCCGCGCCCGATGCGCGAAGCCCTGCATGCCTACATGGATTGGATTGCATCCGAGCGCAACCCGAGCACACCGCGACCTACATGAGTCCCAAAGAACACTACCCGCGCGATCTCGTAGGCTACGGTTCGCGTCCGCCGCATCCGCACTGGCCGGGCGAGGCGCTCATTGCCGTCTCCCTGGTGCTCAACTATGAAGAAGGCGGCGAGGCTTGCGTGCTGCACGGCGACGCTCACTCGGAGTCGGTGCTGACCGATCTGGGTGCCGTCGAGGCGCTACCGGGCGCGCGCAACCTCAACGTCGAGTCCCTTTTCGAGTACGGCAGCCGCGTGGGATTCTGGGAAGTGATGCGACTGCTGAAGAGCACCGGCGTGCCCGCCACTGTGTATGCCGTCGGCATGGCGTTGGAGCGCAATCCGGAAGCGGCCGCCGAGATCGTGCGGACTGGCTTCGAGGTCGCTTGTCACGGACAGCGCTGGGTCGACTATCAGTCAGTCCCGGAGGAAGTAGAGAGGGCGCACATGTTGCGCAACATCGAAACCCTCACGCGCATGACCGGACGCCGACCGGTCGGGTGGTACACCGGCCGCCCGAGCCCCAACACCCGGCGGCTCGTCGTTGAGACCGGCGGCTTTCTCTATGACAGCGACGCCTATAACGATGATTTGCCGTACTGGACGCAGATTTCCGGCCAACGACACCTCGTCATCCCCTATAGCTTCGACAACAATGACAGCCGCCTGCAGCGTGGTGGCGATTTCGGTACCGGCGATGAGTTCTTCAGCTATTGCCGCGACGCATTCGACTGGCTCTACCGCCTGGGAGCCGAAGGGCGGCCACGTATGATGAGCATCGGCCTTCACGGCCGCATCATCGGTCGCCCCGGGCGGATTGGAGCGTTGGCGCGCCTCATTGAGCACATCCAGCGACACGCGGGCGTGTGGCTTTGCAACCGGGCCGCCATCGCTGAGCACTGGCGCACGCATCACGCACAGGGCTGACTCGAGACGGAACGACCGTCGTTCCGCTTACGTCCCGATCGCGATCTGCAGGGTGCGTGACTGCGGCAATATATCCCTTTGGCTGCGCCGGGCAAC
>Ga0306921_10000450_pt1 | contig 35732 bp, 33 predicted proteins | sample sta12Cox44000080_FD_203760 | JGI IMG/M metagenome (GOLD analysis project Ga0306921, IMG submission 203760) | Lab enrichment of tropical soil microbial communities from Luquillo Experimental Forest, Puerto Rico - statoxic.12C.oxic.44.000.080 (v2)... | ecosystem: Environmental > Terrestrial >... | reverse complement strand
GACCTCGAGCTGGTGAAGTGGCTCGATCTGCTGCGCTACGACGAGGCCTGGATCGGCGAGCACCACTCGGCGGGCTACGAGATCATCGGCTCGCCCGAGATCTTCCTCGCGATCGCCTCGCAGCACACGCGCCACATCCGGCTCGGCACCGGCGTGATCTCGGTGCCGTACCACCACCCGTTCATGATCGCCGAGCGGATCGTGCAGCTCGACCACATGACGCGCGGGCGCGTGATGTTCGGCTCGGGCCCGGGCGCGCTGCAGTCCGACGCGCGCATGCTCGGGCTCGAAGCCTCGAAGCAGCGCGACATGCTCGACGAGGGGCTCGGGGTGATCCTGCGGCTCCTGCGCGGCGAGACGGTGTCACACGAAGGCAGCTGGTTCCGCCTGGTCGACGCGCGGCTGCAGCTGCGCCCATGGAGCCGGAACCTGGAGTACGCGGTGGCGTCGCAGATCTCGCCCGCCGGCGCACGCATCGCCGGGAAGCACGGCGCGGGGCTGCTCTCGCTCGGCGCCACCAGCTTCGAGGGCTTCAGCATGCTGGGCATGAACTGGCAGGTCTACACCGATTCGTGTCGGGCAAACGGCTTCGAGCCCGACCGCTCGCGCTGGCGCCTGGTCGGCCCGATGCACATCGCCGAGACGCGCGAGCGCGCACGCGCCAACGTGCGCTTCGGGCTGGGCGACTGGCTGTTCTACTTCCGCGAGGTCGCCTCGCTGCCGCTGGGCATGGAGGGCACGGTCGACGAGGTGATCGAGAACATGATCGCGCAGAAGTTCGCGGTGATCGGCACGCCCGACGACGCGATCGAGCAGCTCGAGCGGCTGCAGAACGAGTCGGACGGGTTCGGCTGCTACTTGCAGCTCGCCCACAACTGGGCGTCGTGGGACGACACGCGGAAGAGCTACGAGCTGTTCTCGCGCTACGTGATGCCGCGCTTCCAGGACCGGAACGCCGGCCGCATCGCCACGATCGAGGCCACGCAGAAGGCGCGCGGCGACCTGATCGCCGAGTACGGCGGCGCAATCGCGAAGGAGTTCGAGAAGCAGGGGATCAAGCTTCCGCAGCCGTAGACCGACTCCGCGCCGCGAGCACGGCCAGGACCAGGGCGACGATGACCGCATCGACCTCCGGCTCCGGGACCACCCAGGTTTCGATCTGGGACTGGATCTGCAGCAGCGGCCCTCCGTCGCTCCCGAGCACTCCGAAGCTGCTCTGCGATCCCCAGCAGCGGGTCGTGAAGGTTGAACGGCTGCAGGCTCGAGACTGGCGGCGGGTGGACGGGGATCGCCTGGGTGAACGTGCCCGGTGCGCCGACGACCTGCAGCGCGAGCAGGGGGTTGTCGAACAGGGTGTCCGCTCCGTCGCTCTGCGCAGCATCCGCGATCAGGGCCTGCAAGCCGACGTTGATGACGAGGTCTCCGCTCGACGGGGCGGGCCCGGCGCTCGCGTGGAACGAGCCCGCGGTGAACGCCATCTCGAGCACGGCGCCCAGGTACTGCCCGAAGCTCGGAGACGGATCGGTGTCCGGAGTCAGCGAATCGAGCGTGATCGTCGCAGAGAACGGCGCGCCGGCAACCACACCGAGGTCGGCTAGAGCCGGGTCACTGACTGGTGTCGGTGAGCTGTCGCAACAGCTGTAGACGTCGACGACGTGCCCGCTGAGCTTCCAGGTGAATGGATAACCGTTCGCGAACCTCGAACCGAAGGCGACGAAGACCACTGCCGCAATGAAGACGACTCGTCGTTCCATGCTCGCATCGTATGTGGAGCGGCACGGGTTCCGACCCGCAAGTCTCCTTGCAGCCCGAAATCTTCACAACTCGAAATCTTCGCGAACGCGCCTCAGGGGTACCCGTCCTCCGCGTGGAGGCCGTTGTCCTTGCGGATCCATTCGCTGTCCTGGTAGTAGCGCGGCAGGTACTGGTTTCGCTTCTGGACGATGCTGTCGACGTTCTCGTGCGCCCAGCGCACGCAGTCGGGGCCCTGCCCGAGCATCTCGACCGACTCCCACTGCGTGAACTCGGGCGTGCCGATCTGTTTGCGGCGCACGGGCAGGAGCGAGAAGCGCGACTTGAACCAGCCGACGCGCGGATCGACCAGAACGTAGTAGGTCTTGCCCTCGGTGAGGTTGGCGTACATGAAGTCCGCGGACTCGCCGATCACCATGAAGGTGTGCTCGCCCGCCGGGGTCATCCAGGCGACGCGGGACGACCCCGACACCACGCCGACGAAGTGGTCGCCGTCGGACCGCATGTCGTAGACCGTGGACTGGGTCATCGAGTTGTCCTCGTTCGGCCGCAGGAACTCGACCACCGCCTGGCCGAGCAGCGGCACCGGCGTGCGCGCATCCTTCCCCAGCTTCACCATCAGCGGGCTGATCTGTCCGCCGGGAGTCCAGCACGAGGCGAGCGCGACGAGCGCGAGCGCTGCGGCTCGCCCAGCGCGCCCGCTCGCGCAGCGAGTGTGTCGTTCCGCCACGGCAAATCCTCCTCGCGCCAGTCTAGCGCGCGGCTGTGAACCCCGATCGAGCTCCGTCGTTGACAGCAGCCGCGTCGCGGCCTAATCAACCGTCGCTCCTGCGGATCCGCGGGCGGGGACACTCAGCTTGGGGGTGAAGATCACGGTACGGGACGCCGTCCAGCTGTTGGGCGTTCCGGAGAAGACGGTCTACCGCTGGATCGACGAGCGTGGCCTTCCCGTTCATCGCGCGCACGGACAGTATCGGTTCAACCGCGCGGAGCTCCTCGAATGGGCCACCGCCGAGGGCGTGCGGGTGGCTGCCGAGCTCTTCCCCGGGCCCGGCGACCACGAGCCGCCGCTGCCCACCTTGTCGAGCGCTCTGCAGGCCGGCGGCGTCCACTTCCTGAAGGGAGGCTCGGATCGCGACACGGTGCTGCGCGAGGTCGTGCGTGCACTGGACCTCCCCGAGGAGATCGACCGCGAGTTCCTGTACGAGGTGCTGCTCGCCCGCGAAGACCTGGGCTCGACCGCCGTGGGGGACGGCATCGCGATTCCGCACGTGCGGAATCCCGTGCTGCTGCACGTGCGGCCTGCCGTTGCACTGTGCTTCCTGGAGATGCCCATTCAGTTCGGTGCGTTGGACGGCAAACCGGTCGAGATCCTCTTCGTGATCGTCGCGCCGACCAGCCGCACACATCTGCGGCTGCTCTCGCGGCTCTCCGCCGCGCTCCACGACCCCGGATTCCGCGAGGTGCTGAAGCGGCGCGGGAGCCCGCACGAGATCGCGGCGGTCCTGCGCCGCATCGAGGCGGGATTCCCGGCAGAGGCGACCCCCGCGTCGCGATGACGGCGCTGCTCGCGGCGTGCCTGGTGCTGCTTGCCTCGGGCCTGGCTTCGCGAGCGACCGCGCGCTGGCCGCGCTGCTGCGTTGCAATCGGCAGCGCCGGAGCGCCGCTCGCGGCATTGCTCAGCGCCCTGCCCGTCGCACGTGCTCTCGCAGGAGCCGAAGCTCGGGCCGAGCTGTTCTGGAGCGTCCCGGGTGGCGTTCTCGCGTTCGGACTCGACGCGCTCTCTGCCTTCTTTCTGGTGCCGACTCTCGTGCTCTCGGCCCTCGGCGCGATCTTCGCCCGCGGCTATCTCGCGCAAGAGACCGACACGCGCCGGGTCGGCACGAGCTGGCTGTTCTTCAACATGCTGTGCGCTGCGATGATCGCGGTGCCGCTGGCTCGGAACGGCGTGCTCTTTCTGGTCGCGTGGGAGACGATGTCGCTCTGCGCGTATGTGCTGGTGAGCTTCGAGCACTGGCACGCGGAAGCACGCCGCGCGGGCTGGATCTACCTGATCGCCTCGCACGTCGGGACTGCGGCTCTGCTGGCGCTGGTCGCTCTGCTCGGCGACGGCTTCTCCGCTTCGCGGGGCGCAGGGCTTGCCGCGAGCGGTGCGGGCGCCGCCACGATCTGTGCCCTGGCCCTGCTGGGTTTCGGAGTGAAGGCCGGGCTCGTACCGCTCCACGTGTGGCTGCCCGAGGCGCACGCCGCCGCGCCGTCTCACGTCTCGGCTCTGATGTCGGGCGCCATGGTGAAGCTCGGCTACTACGGGCTCTTGCGCATGGTATGGCTGCTCGGCGGGGTCTCCCTCTCCTTCGCCTTGGTGCTGGCCGTGCTCGGGCTGGCCGGCGCGCTCGTCGGCATCGCGCTCTCACTCTCGCAGCGCGATCTGAAGCGTGCGCTCGCCCAGTCGAGCGTCGAGAACCTGGGACTGATCGGCCTCGCGCTGGGCCTGGGCCTGGCTGGGCTCGCAGTGCAAGACGAACGCCTGGCGGTCCTCGGTCTCGCCGCCGGCCTGCTCCACGTCTGGAACCATGCGGCGATGAAGGCGCTGCTCTTCCTCAGCGCCGGAGCGCTGCAGCACGCCAGCGGGACGCGCGACCTGGAGCGGCTCGGAGGGCTCGTTCGAGCGATGCCGCGCGCCGCGCTCTGCTTCGCGGTCGGCGCGGTGGCACTGTCCGCACTGCCTCCGCTCAACGGCTTCGCGAGCGAGTGGCTGTTGGTTCTGACCCTGCTCGGCCAGCTGGTCTCCCCGACCGCGCTCGCCTCTGCCGGAGGAGCGCTGGCGCTCGGCCTCGTCGTCCTCACCGGGGGACTCGCGCTCGCGGCATTCGTTCGCCTGTTCGGGCTCGCGTTTCTGGGTCAGCCTCGCAGCGGCCTCGAGCGCGCGCACGACGTCCGTGGATCGATGCTGGTCGCGCTGGTCGCGCTGGCGGTGCTCTGCTCCGCCCTGGGCCTGGCACCGCAGCGAGGCGTTGCCGCGCTGAGCGCTGTGATCGCCGGGCTTCTCGGCGCGGATCCATCCGCGCCGGGCCTCGCGTCCGAGCTGCTTCGCCCGGTCTCCGCGCTCTCGCTCGGGCTCTGGTCGGCGGCGTCGCTCGCCGCCCTGGTCACGTCGGTCTGGCTGCGGCGCGCTGCTCCACGCCCAGAGGAGACCTGGGGATGCGGGTACCCCGCTCCCGGCGCCCGCATGCAGTACACCGCGCTGTCCTTCTCGCGGATCCTCGCGCGAGCAGTGCTCCCGAGCGCGCTGTGGCCGCAGGTCGCTGGAGCACTGCCTGTCGGGCCCTGCCCTCCACCCAGCGTGATCCACGCGCGATACGCGGACCCTCTGATCGCGCGCATCTATCAGCCGCTCTTCTCGGCAGTCGCGCGCGCGTTCACGCGGCTGCGGCTGCTTCAGCAGGGCAACGCGCACCTCTATCTGGCCTACATCATGCTCGCAGTCGTGGCAGCGCTCGCCTGGGCGTCGCTCCTGCCGCAGGGGCCGCAGTGACGACGCTGCTCGCGCTCTGCGGCGCGGCCGCGATGGCCTCGAGCGGTCCGATCGCTGCGGCCGCACGCAGGGTCGGACCTCGGCGAGCCGATCGGCTGTGGGTACTCTTGTTCGTCGTGGGCGCGAGTCTGGCTGCGTTCGCCGCGCTGCTCGCATTGGCGAGCGGCGGAGACGAGCTCAGGGCGCATGCGCCCTTTCCGGTGGGCGAGGTCGCGCTCGGGCTCGATGCGCTGTCTGCGCTGTTCTTGATTGCCGTCGCGGGGCTCGGCGCGGCCTGCGCCTGCTATGGGCTCGCCTACTACCCGGCTGCCCTTCATCCCGACAGCGCAGGGCGGCTGCGCACTGCGTTCGGGCTGGCCAGCGCGGGCCTGGCGATGGTGCTGCTCGCCCGACACTCTCTGGTGTTCATCGCCGCCTGGGAAACGATGGCGGTTTCGTCCTACTTCGCGGTTGCGGCCGAGGATCGCGATCGCGAAGTGCGCGAGGCGGGCTTCCTGTACCTCGTCAGCACGCGCGTGAGCTCGCTCTGCCTGATCGCGCTGTTCGCCCTGCACTGGGCGGCGAGCGGCTCTCTGTTGCTCGTGCCGCTTGGCGCAGGTCAGATCGCGCCGCAGATCCAGTCGGCGCTGTTCGTGCTGGCACTGCTCGGCTTCGGCCTGAAGGCAGGCCTCGTGCCGTTGCACGTGTGGCTGCCGCCGGCGCACTCGGCGGCGCCGACGCACGTCTCCGCGCTGCTCTCGGGCGTGCTGATCAAGTCGGGAATCTACGGACTGGTGCGCATCACCTCGCTCCTGCCGGAGCCGTCGCCATGGTGGGGCGAGATGGTGTTAGCGCTCGGCGTCGTGTCGGCGGTGCTCGGCGTCGCCTATGCGCTCGCCCAGCACGACCTGAAGCGCCTGCTGGCATACCACAGCGTCGAGAACATCGGGATCATCGCGATCGGGCTGGGCGTGGCGCTGATCGCGCGAGCGAGCGCAGGGCTCGACACCGCGGCGCTGGCACTGGCGGGGGCGCTGCTGCACGTGGTGAACCACGCACTGTTCAAGGGGCTGTTGTTCCTGGCGGCGGGCGCGGTGATCCAGCGTGCGCACACCCGCTCGCTCGACGCGCTTGGCGGGCTCGGTCGATCGATGCCTGCGACGGCGCTGCTGTTCCTGCTGGGCGCGGTCGCGATCGTGGGGCTGCCGCCCTTGAACGGCTTCGTGAGCGAGCTCCTGATCTATTCGAGTCTGCTGCGCATGGTCGCGTCGGAGGATGGCGCGTCCTGGATTTCGGCGGCGCTCGCCGCGCCCGCGCTCGCCCTCACCGGCGGTCTGGCGCTCGCCTGCTTCGCCAAGGCCTTCGGCACCGTCTTCCTGGGAGCTCCCCGACACCAATCGGTGTCGGACGGCTCGGACGCACCGGCCGCGATGCGCGCTCCGATGGTGGCGCTGGCGTTGGGCTGCGCGTTCATCGGGCTCGCACCGTTTGCGCTCGCTCCGGCGCTACGCAACGCGTGCGAGGCGGTGCTCGGCAGCGCGCTCGCACCGCTCGCCGCGCCCTGGCGAGCGATCTCGGGCGTCGCGCTCGCGTCGCTTGCGCTCTCCGCGGCAGGCGGCGCGTGGCTGTGGCTGCGCCTCTCGCGCCGCCCGGCTCCGCGCACGGTGACCTGGGACTGCGGCTACGCCGCGCCGACCCAGCGCATGCAATACTCGGCGGCTTCGTTCGCGCAGCCGCTGGTACGCGTGTTCTCGTCCGCGCTGCTCCCGCGGGAGTACGGCTCCGCAGGCGTCGCGCCGTTCCCACAGCGCAGCGCTTTCCACAGTGAGGTCGTCGACGCAGCGCTGGACCGCATCGTGCTCCCGTCTGCGCACGCGGTCGTGCGGCTCGCGGCCCGGCTGCGCGTGCTGCAGCAGGGCAGCGTGCAGCAGTATCTCGTCTACGTCTGGATCGCCGTGATCGCGCTGCTCGCTGTCGGTGGAGTGGGTCGATGAGCGCGATGGACGTCCTCGCGGCGCTGCTGGTCCCGGTCTTCTTCCCGCCGCTCCTGCTCGGCGTGATCGCACGCACCAAAGCGCTCGCCGCCGGGCGCCGCGGCCCACCGCTGCTGCAGCCCTACTTCGACCTCGCGCGGCTCTTCCGCAAGGGGATGGTGCTCAGCCGCACCACGAGCTGGGTGTTCCTCGCCGGGCCGGTGGTCGGCGCCTCGACCGCGCTGCTCGCCTCGCTCTTCGTCCCGCTCGGAGCGCAGGGATCCCTCGTCTCCTTTCCGGGCGACCTGATCGCGTTCGCGTACTTGCTGGCGCTCGGCCGCTTCTTCACCATCGCAGCGGCGCTCGACACCGGGTCCTCGTTCGAGGGGATGGGCGCGTCTCGCGAGGCGGCCTTCTCGTGCCTGGCCGAGCCCGCGGCGTTCTTCGCGCTGCTCGTCCTGGTCAAGCTCTCCGGCAGTACCTCCCTGGGGGCGATGCTGGGCCCGGACCTCCCGCAACACTGGCTGCACGGGGGCCCGTCTCTCGCGCTTGCGGTGGTCGCGCTGTTCATCGTGCTACTCGCCGAGAACAGCCGGATCCCCTTCGACGACCCTGCGACTCACCTCGAGCTCACGATGATCCACGAGGTGATGGTGCTCGACCACAGCGGCCCGGCGCTGGCGCTGGTGGGCTTCGGCGCCGCGCTGAAGTTGTTCGCGTACGGACTGCTGCTGGTCCGGCTCGCGACGCCCTTCGAGGTCGGCGGCACCGTATCTGGAGTCGGCGTCGCGCTGCTCGAGCTCCTTGCGCTCGCGGCGCTCGTGGGTCTGGTGGAGTCGGTGATGGCGCGGCTGCATCTGCTGCGCGTTCCCAGCCTCCTGGTCGGCGCGGCGCTGCTCGGCGCGTTCGGCGTGATGCTGCTGGTGGGGTGAGGGCGATGAACGAGACGCTCGGACTGGTGCTGGTCGGCGTGCTGCTGGTGAATTTCCTGATGCTGGGCACGAGCCGGCTCAACGCAGCGATCCGCTTCGCGGGCCTGCAAGGCGTGCTCCTTGGTGCTGCGCTGTTCGTCGCCCACGGACAGACGAACGCGCGCGTGCTGCTGCTCGCCCTGGCGACGGTCGCGCTGAAGGGCATCGCGATTCCGGCGATTCTGCTGCGCGCGGTCCGCAACGTGTCCATTCGTCGCGAGATCGAGCCGATCGTCGGCTTCACTCCTTCGCTGGTGCTGGGTGCGCTCGCGACCGGCCTCTCGCTGGTATTCGCGCGGTCGCTCCCGCTCCAGAGCGAGCAGGTTGCGCCACTGATCGTGCCCGCATCGTTCGCGACCGTGCTCACCGGCTTTCTGGTGCTCACGACCCGTCGCAAGGCGATCACTCAGGTGGTCGGCTACCTCACCTTGGAGAACGGCGTATTCGTGTTCGGCCTGCTGCTGGTCGAGGCGATTCCGTTCCTGGTCGAGTTCGGGGTTCTGCTCGACCTGCTCGTCGCCGTGTTCGTCATGGGCATCATCATGAATCACATCCAACGCGAGTTCTCGTCGCTCAGCACAGAGCACCTGACCTCGCTGAGGGAGTGAGCGTGGCGTTCTGGTTGGTCCTCACCCCGCTCGCCTTCGCCGCGCTCGCCTTCGCGACGCCCTCGGAGCGCGTACGCCCCTGGCTCTTGCCGGTGGCCGCGCTCGCGCAGCTGGGTCTGATCGCGCTCGAGCTCTCGGGTGTCGGGGGCGCCCCGTTTCCCACCTGGCTCCGGCTGGACGCGATCGGGCGCCTGCTCGCAAGCTATCTCGCCGTGCTGTTCACGCTCTGCGCGGCCTATGCGCCCGGCTATCTCGCGCAGCGCGCCGAGCGGCCGAACCGGATCTTCTGCGCGGTGATGCTGGTGTTCTTCGCGATGATGAACGCGATCGTCTCGGTCCAGCATCTGGGCTTGCTCTGGGTGGCCGTCGAGGCCACGACGCTGTCCTCCGGGCCGCTCATCTACTTCAACCGCAACCCGCGCTCGATCGAGGCGACCTGGAAGTACCTGCTGATCGGCTCGGTTGGAATCGCGCTCGCACTGCTCGGCACGTTCTTCGTGGCCTATGCCGCGCTCGCCCGCGGGGCCGCGACCTCGATGCTGCTCGCTGACTTGTTGAACGACGCACCCCGGCTCTCGCGCCCGTGGCTGCACTTCGGCTTCGTGCTCGCGCTGGTCGGCTACGGCACGAAGATGGGGCTCGCGCCGATGCACACCTGGAAGCCCGACGCCTACGGCGAGGCGCCCGGACTGGTGGGCGCGCTGCTCGCCGGTGGGCTGACCAGCTGCGCGTTCACCGCGATCCTGCGCTTCTTCCAGATCTGCGCGGCCGCGGGCGAGGCGGAATTCGCGCGCGCCCTGCTGCTGTTTCTGGGACTCTTCTCCATGGCAGTCGCAGGCGCGTTCATGGTGAGACAGAGCGACTACAAGCGACTGCTCGCCTACTCGAGCGTCGAGCACATGGGCATTCTCGCGCTCGGGATCGCGGTGGGCGGTCTCGGCACGTTCGGCGCGCTCCTGCACCTGATCAACAACGGCTTGTCGAAGGGCGTGCTGTTCCTGTCGGCGGGCAACATCCATCGCGCATTCGGGAGCAAGCGGACGCCCGACGTGCAGGGCGCGCTGCGCGTGGTTCCCGCGTCGGCCTCGCTCTTCGTGGCCGGATTCTTCGCCGTCACGGGCACACCGCCGTTCGGACCGTTCGTCAGCGAGTTCTCGATCCTCTCGGCGATGATGCGCGGCGAGCGCTACGGCGTCGCGGCCGCGTTCCTCGCGCTGCTGGTGCTGGCGTTCGTCGGCATGGGCTCGACGGTGCTGGCCGTGGTGCTGGGCGAGCCCTCGGCGCGGAGCGAAGCGACGCCCTATCGCGACGCCTGGCTCCACGTCGCTCCGATCGCCGGTCTGCTGGCTCTGGTGCTGTTGCTCGGCGTGTGGATCCCCGAGCCGCTGCTCGGGCTGCTGAAGCAGGCCGCACCGGCCCTGGAGCCCGCGCCGTGAGCGGAGACGCTTGGGTGAGCTCCGCGAACGGCGTCGCCGTCGCGCTGGACGGCCTACAGAGCCTGCAAGTGAGCGAGCTCGCGGAAGAGCTCGCGATCGCCGTGCGGCGCGGCGAGCGGGTCGCAGCGCTGTTCGGCGCAGCTCGCGACGGTGGCGTCGCGCTCGTCGCGGTGCTCGCCTCGGACCACGACGGCGCGCTGCGCATCGCCCGCAGCGATCCGCTCGTGGGCGCATTCCCTTCGCTGACCCTGCCGCTGCCGAGCGTGCACCTGTTCGAGCGCGAGATCTTCGAGCAGACGGGGCTCCGGCCGGAAGGTCACCCCTGGCTGAAGCCCGTGCGGTTTCCGCCGCGCGCCGGCGTCCCCGCCGAGATCGGCATCGCCGACTTCTATCGGGTCGAGGGGGAGGAGGTGCACGAAGTCGCGGTGGGCCCCGTGCACGCGGGCGTGATCGAGCCGGGGCACTTCCGCTTCCAGTGCTACGGCGAGAACGTCCTGCATCTGGAGATCTCGCTGGGGTACCAGCACCGGGGCGTCGAACGCGCGGTGATCGAAGCACCCGAGCGCCGGCGGCTCCACTACTTCGAGACGCTCGCTGGCGACAGCACGATCGGCCACGCCAGCGCCTACGCGCAGCTCGTCGAGGGTCTCGCGATGTGCCACGTCCCCGCCCGCGCGCACGCGCTGCGCGCGGTGGCGCTCGAGCTCGAGCGCGCAGCGAACCACACGGGAGACCTGGGGGCGCTCGCGGGTGACGTCGGCTTCCTGCCCACCGCTGCGCTCTGCGGGCGCCTGCGTGGTGACTGGCTGAATCTCTCGGCGGAGCTGTGCGGCAATCGCTTCGGGAGGGCGCTCGTGCGGCCGGGGGGCGTCGGCTTCGAAGTCGACACCGCGCGGGCGCAGCGCATGGTCGCCGTGATCGAGGCTGCTGTCGCCGAGGTGGGTGCCGCGGCCGACCTCCTCTGGGAGGCCCCGTCGGTGATGTCGCGCTTCGAGGACGTCGGCTGCGTGAATTCCGAGCAGGCCACCGAGATCGGCCTCGTGGGCCCGGCTGCGCGCGCGAGCGGTCTCACGCGCGACGTGCGCACCACCCACCCGACGGGGATCTATCGCGTCGCGCAAGTCCCCATCTCGACATGGCACTCGGGCGACGTGTTCGCGCGCGCCTACATCCGCTGGCTCGAGATCCGTCGCTCCGCCGAGTTCGCGCTCTACCAGCTGCGCAGCCTGCCGGGCGGCGAGGCGCGGACGGTCAGCGGGCCACTCGCGCCGGGTCGGATCTGTGTCTCGCTCGTAGAAGGCTGGCGCGGTGAGATCTGCCACGTGGGCTGGACGGACCCGGCGGGCCGACTCGCGGGATACAAGATCGTCGACCCCTCGTTCCACAACTGGATGGGTCTGGCGCTGGCGATGCGCGGTCAGCAGATCTCCGACTTTCCGCTGTGCAACAAGAGCTTCAACCTCTCCTATTGCGGGTTCGACCTCTAGGTCGGCGGAGGCGAGCGATGTTGAACATGCTCCGCGCACGACTGCGACAGGGGATGCGGACCATCGCCTTCCCGCGCGCAGAGCCGACGCTGCCGGATCGTCTGCGCGGCGCGCCCGCGCTCGACTCCGCACGCTGCCGCGACGGCTGTCGCGCCTGCGTCGAGGCGTGCCCGACCGGAGCGCTCGCCGCCGATGGCTCGGGTCTCCAGCTCGACCTGGGCCGATGCCTGTTCTGCACCGACTGCACGGAGGCATGCCCGGAAGGCGCGATCGAGTTCAGCCGCGACTGGCGCCTGGCCACGCGCACGCGCGAGGCGCTGGTCTTGCGCGATCGCGCGCTCGAGCTGGCCGATGCCCTCGATGCGCGGATGCGAAAGCTCTTCGGCCGCTCGCTGAAGCTTCGCCAGGTCTCGGCCGGCGGCTGCAACGCGTGCGAGGCGGACGTGAACGTGCTGAGCACGATCGTGTTCGACCTCGGCCGCTTCGGCATCTCGTTCGTGGCCTCGCCGCGCCACGCCGACGGGCTCTTGATCACCGGAGCGGTGAGCCAGAACATGCGCCTCGCGCTGGAGAAGACCTGGGCCGCCGTGCCGGAGCCGAAGCTCGTGATCGCAGTCGGCGCGTGTGCGATCTCGGGCGGCCCCTACATCGACCACCCAGAGGTGCTGAACGGCGCTGCCTCCGTGGTGCCCGTCGACCTCTACGTTCCCGGCTGCCCGCCACACCCCATCACCATCCTCGACGGTCTCCTGCGCCTGCTGGGCCGGCTCGACCGAGGGGCGGAGCGGCGCGGCCGCTAGGCATCCAACGCCTTTGATCGGCCGCGGCGGATCCCCAACACCCGCTCGATCGAACCGCAAGATCGCTTGCCCTTCCGGGCCCACTTGCGCCGCCCCCGCCGGTGCCTAGAACAGCCGCGCCCGGAGCGGAACCCGCGCTCCAGGCGGCGCGCGCCTTCACCGAATCAACCCGGGCGTTTCCCGGGCTTTCGGGTTATGCTGCGCGACCGTTTTTTTGGCCCGGACCACCTTTCTGGCAGATTCCGGCGCTTCAATCCGGCCACGTCGGGACTCGAGGAGCCCATGACCATGTCGAACGACCTGTCGACCATCCGCAACATCGGGATCAGCGCTCACATCGACTCGGGGAAGACCACCCTGACCGAGCGGATCCTCTACTACACCGGTCGCATCCACCAGATGCACGAGGTGCGCGGCAAGGACGAGGTCGGCGCGACCATGGACTCGATGGACCTCGAGCGCGAGCGCGGGATCACCATCCAGTCGGCGGCCACCCACTGCGACTGGGCCGGCCACCAGATCAACATCATCGACACCCCGGGCCACGTCGACTTCACGATCGAGGTCGAGCGCTCGCTGCGCGTGCTGGACGGGGCGATCCTCGTGCTTTGCGGCGTCGCCGGCGTGCAGTCCCAGTCGATGACCGTCGACCGCCAGATGCGGCGCTACAACGTCCCGCGCCTCGCCTTCGTGAACAAGCTCGACCGCTCGGGCGCGAATGCGTTCCGCGTCGCGGGACAGCTGCGCGACAAGCTGAAGCACAACGCCGTCCTGATGCAGATCCCGATCGGCAGCGAGGACCGCTTCGCCGGCGTGGTCGATCTGGTCAAGATGAAGGCGTACTACTTCGAAGGCGACGACGGGAACCAGGTGGTCGAGAAGCCGATCCCGTCCGACCTCGAGGCCGAGGCGGCCGAATACCGCGAGAAGATGCTCGACGCGGTCTCGATGTTCTCCGAGGAGCTGATGGAGTCGATCCTCGAGGAGCGCGTGACCGAGGAGCAGGTCGTCGCCGCAGTGCGCGAGGGCGTGCTCTCGCTCGAGCTCACCCCCGTCTTCCTGGGCTCGGCCTACAAGAACAAGGGCGTGCAGAAGCTGCTCGACGCGGTGACGCTGTACCTGCCCGCGCCGAACGAGGTCCACAACAAGGGCGTGGACCTCGACCACGAAGAGGCCGAGATCGAGATCGTGGCCGACCCCGACAAGCCGCTGGTCGCGCTGGCGTTCAAGCTGGACGACGGCCGCTACGGCCAGCTCACCTACATCCGCGTCTACCAGGGCACGATCGAGAAGGGCTCGACGATCGTGAACGCCCGCACCAAGAAGCGGCACAAGGTGGGGCGGCTGGTGCGCATGCACGCCGACAAGATGGAGGACATCGACCGCTCGACCGCCGGCGACATCGTGGCGCTGTTCGGCATCGAGTGCGCGTCGGGCGACACCTTCGCGGCGCAGGACTACAACGTCGCGATGACCAGCATGTTCGTGCCCAAGCCCGTCATCTCGCTGTCCGTGAAGCCCAAGGACAACAAGATGCTCGACAACATGTCGAAGGCGCTGGCGCGCTTCATGCGCGAGGACCCGACCTTCCGCACCACCGTCGACGAAGAGAGCGGCGAGACGCTGATCGCCGGCATGGGCGAGCTGCACCTCGACGTGTACGTCGAGCGGATGAAGCGCGAGTACAACAGCGAGGTCGAGACCGGCGCGCCGCGCGTCGCCTACCGCGAGTGCATCTCGCAGCGCGCGGACTTCCTCTACACGCACAAGAAGCAGACCGGCGGCTCCGGCCAGTACGCGAAGGTCGGCGGCTACATCGAGCCGATCGCCAACTCGGACGAGTTCGAGTTCGTGGACGAGGTGCGCGGCGGCGCGATTCCGCGCGAGTACATCCCCGCCTGCGAGAAGGGCTTCGCCTCGGCGCTGGCCAAGGGCGACCTGATCGCGGCGCCGGTGCTCGGCGTCCGCGTGGTGCTGAACGACGGCCAGTCGCACGCGGTCGACTCGTCGGACCTCGCCTTCCAGATCGCGGCGCGCTCGGCGTTCCGCGAGGCCTACCCGAAGGCGAGGCCGGTCATCCTCGAGCCGATCATGAAGCTCGCGGTCGAGGGTCCGAGCGACTTCCAGGGCGCGTACATCAAGGTGATCATGCAGCGCCGCGGCGTGATCATCGGCTCGACCGACATGGACGGCTTCAGCCAGGTCGAGGCCGAGGTGCCGATGGCAGAGACGTTCGGCTTCGCCACCGACCTGCGCTCCTGCAGCCAGGGCAAGGCCGAGTTCACGCTCGAGTTCTCCAAGTACGCCCCGGTGCCGGGCGAGATCCAGAAGACGCTGATCGAGGAGTTCCAGGCGAGTTCGGCCTCGAAGCGTCGGTGAGCGCGGCTCCGAGCCTTCGCGACGTCTCCGCTCCCCTCTCCGAGGAGGAACGCGCGAGGGGGCGCTGGCTCGCCATCACGAGCAACGTCCCGGCGATGACGTTCCGGACGGCGTTCACCGGCCAGCTTCCGACGCTCGCCCTGGTCTCGCTCGGCGCGAGCGAGGCGCTGATCGGTCTCCAGAGCGGGCTGTTCATGGGTCTCGCCGGGATGCAGCTGCCAGCGCTGCGCTTGATCTCCTGGTTCCCGAAGCGCGCGCTCCTGATCAGCGGCCAGCTCTTCGCGCTGGCGGCGAGCCTGCCGCTGATCTTCTTCGGCTCGGTCGCCGCGCTCGGGCCGGACCGTGCGGTGGCGATCGTGTTCTCCTGCCTGGCCCTCACCGGCGCGGGCCTCACGCTCACCGACCTGGTCTGGTTCCCCCTGCTGCGCGCGTACGTCGACCCCGAGCAGACCGGCCGCTTCTTCGGCGCGATCCGCACGACCTGGCACGCGGCGGTGATCGTGTTCTTCGTCGGCGCGCAGCTCTGGCTGGCCCGGCACGAAAACGGCTTCGGAGCGCTGTTCGGTGTCGCCTGGGCACTCGCCTTCTTGCGCATCGGCCTCCTCGCCCGGCTGCCCGAGCGCAGCGAGCGCGGCGGCGACCGGCTGCGGGCGCGCGACGCGCTGGCGCTGGTGCGCGACGACCGGCGCCTGCGCCGCTACATGACCGGCGTCGTCTGGGGCATCGCCGTGCGGCAGGCGACCACGCCGTTCGTGCTGGTCATGCTGCGCCGCGCGCTCGGCTTCTCGAACTCCGACGCGGTCGCGACGACCGTCGCGGTGTACATGGGCGGGCTCGTCTCGCTCTACCTGTGGGGCGCGATCGCCGACCGGCTCGGCCCCTACGTGGTGTTCCGCACGTCGTCGCTCGGGATCGGCGCGCTCTACGCTGGGCTCGCGTTCCTCGAGCCCTCCGGCTCGGCGACGCTGTGGATCGCGGTCGCCTTCTTCTTCGCCCACAGCGTCCTCGCCTCGGGCCACGGCGTCGCCGACACGCGGCTGCTCTTCGAGCTGGCGCCGGCCGAGGCGCCGGCGAAGGTCCTCGTGGTCACCGCGGTGATCGAGGGAACGCTGTGCGGCCTGGCGCCGGCGATCGCGGGCGCGGTCCTCGACCCGCTGCTGGCGAGCGCCGCCGAGCCTCTGACCGTCTACCACGGGTTCTTCGCCGCCTCGGCGCTGCTGGTGAGCCTGTCGTTCCTGCCGCTGCGGGTGTTCCGGCGCGCTCCGGCCTAGGTCGCGATGCGGTAGAACACGACGTCGCCGTCCTGAACGGCGTAGTCCTTGCCCTCGACCCGCATCAGGCCCTTCTCCTTGGCGCCCACTTCGCCGCCGCTCTTCACGTAGTCGTCGAAGGCGATCACCTCGGCGCGCACGAAGCCGCGCTCGAAGTCGGTGTGGATCTCGGCCGCCGCCTGGGGCGCTTTCGTGCCGCGCCGGATGGTCCAGGCGCGCACCTCCTTCGGCCCAGCCGTGAAGTACGAGACGAGGTCGAGCAAGCGGTAGGTGGCGCGGATCAGCCGGTCGAGCCCCGCGGCGTCCACGCCGAGGTCGGCCAGGAACGCGCGCCGCTCCTCGGGGTCGAGCTCGAGCAGCTCGGCCTCGACCTTCGCGCAGATGCGGATGGACGCGCCGCCCTGCCGCGCCGCGAGCTCGTCCAGCGCCCGGCTGTAGGCGTTGCCGTCGGTCAGCCCGGGCTCGTCGACGTTGGCGACGAAGAGCACCGGCTTGGCGGTGAGCAGGTTGGCCTCGCGAAACGCCCGGAGCTGCGCATCGGGCACCGGCAGCGTGCGGGCTGCCTTGCCCGCGGAGAGATGCTCGACCAGCGCGGCGAAGAACGCGGCCTCGGCCTGGGCCTCCTTGTCGCCCGACTTCCCCACCTTGCGCGCGCGCTCGGCGCGGCGCTCGGCGGTCTCCAGGTCCGCGAGCGCGAGCTCGGTCTCGATCGTCTCCACGTCGCGCAGCGGATCGGGAGCGCCGTCCACGTGCACCACGTCGCTGTCGTCGAAGCAGCGCACCACGTGCAGGATCGCGCTGGTCTCGCGGATGTGGGCGAGGAACTTGTTGCCCAGTCCTTCGCCCTGCGACGCCCCGCGCACCAGCCCGGCGATGTCGACGAACTCGACCGTGGCCGGGACGACGCGCGCGGAGTGCACCAGCGCGTCCAGCGCGGCCAGCCGCGGGTCGGGCACCGGCACGATCCCCGAGTTCGGCTCGATCGTGCAGAACGGGTAGTTCTCGGCGGCGATTCGCGAGTCGGTGAGCGCGTTGAAGAGCGTGCTCTTGCCTACGTTCGGCAGGCCGACGATGCCGCAGCGGAGCGCCATGGGGCGGGCATCATCCCGAATCTGACGCGCTGCGCCAGTATACTATCGCCCCGCCCCTGCGAGCGGCCCAGGAAAGGACCTCGTTGAACTTCGAGCATTCGGACAAGGTGAAGGCGCTCGCGCGCCAGGTTCAGGCGTTCATGGACGAACACGTCTGCCAGATCGCGCGGCTCGAGCTGCGCGAGCACTGACAAGCGCGCGATGCCGGACCCCCTCCGACCAGAAGAGCTCGAGCGGATCGGACGCTTCAAGGTCCGCCGCTACCTCGCGGGCGGAGGCATGGCCTGGGTGTTCGAGGTCGAGGACCCGGGCCTGTTCGACGCGCGCCGCGCGCTCAAGCTGCTGAAGCCGGGCGAGGCCGACGGCGAGACCCTGCGCCGCTTCCGGCGCGAGGCCGAGCTGCTCTCGCGGCTGCAGCACCCGAACCTGGTGCACATCTTCGAGTTCGGCGAAGACGCGGGGACCGGCTGCCAGTACTACACGATGGACTTCATCGAGGGACGCACCCTCGCGCAGATCCATCCCGACTGGCTCGAGGCGACGCCCGACGGCGGCACGCCGGCCGACGGGCGCAGCCTGGCGGAGATCTGCCGCTACTTCCGCGAGGTGCTCTCGGCACTGGCGCGGCTGCACGAGCAGGGCATCGTGCACCGCGACATCAAACCGCAGAACGTCTTCGTCGACCCGCACGGGCGCGCGGTGCTGGGCGATCTCGGCGTGGCGAAGATCTCCTCGGCCGCCGGCGAGACCCAGAAGGGCGTCGTGCCCGGCACGCCGCTCTACATGGCGCCCGAGCAGTCGCTGCGCTTCGAGGCGTCCACGCGCACCGACCTGTTCTCGCTCGGGCTCGCGCTCTACCGCGTGCTCACCGGCCGCACCGTGTACGACACGGCGCTGGGCGCCGACTCGACCAACAGCATGGCGGTGCTGCGCCACTTGTGGAGCCTGCAGGGCGCGTCGCAGGAGTTCGTGTTCGATTTCCCGGCTCAGGTGCCCGAGGCGCTGCGCGCGGTGGTGCGGCGCGCCTGCCGGATGAGCCCCGACGAGCGCTTCCCGAGCGCCGAGGCGATGGCCGAGGCGATCGAGTCGGCGTTCCGGCCCGTGCGGCCCGCCGAGCGCGAGCGCGAGGGGCGCGGCCTGCGCGCACCCGTCGCAGTGGCGCTCGCCGTGGCGCTGGTCGCGCTGGGGGTCGGCTTCTGGCTCGGGCTGGGCTCGTACGGCGAGCGCTCGAACGCCCGCGCCGCGCGGAGCGCGGCCGAGGCGGCGCACGCGCAGGTGAGCGCTTTGATCGGCGGTCTCTCGAGCCGCGCAGGCTCGGGCTCGGCCGATGCGATCGAGGATGCGAAGCGCCGGGTCGAGTACGCGACGGAAGAGCAGAAGGACGCCGAGCAGGCGCTGCAGTCGGCGAGCTACGGTGCGGCGGAGGAGCGCTTCGCGCGCGCCACCGAGGGTTACACGCGCGCGTGTCAGAGCCTGGTCGAGCACTGGCTGCGCGCGGCCGCGACCGCCGAGGTCGACGGCGCGCGCGCGGCGGTGTCCGCGCTCGCGGCCGGCGGAGCGGCGCTCGCGCCCCGCGCCAAGGCGCTGCCCGAGCCGTCGAACGAGCCCGGCTGCACGGGCGCCGAAGCCGAGCGCGAGCGCTTGTTCGCCGCGGAGGCGCTGCGTGCCGACGCGGTGAAGATCGCCGCGGGGGCGCCCCTTCCGCCGGCACCGGCAGCTCCGCCGCCCGCCGTCGCCGCTGCACCGCCGCCCGCGCCCGCAGCTCCGAGCGCGCCCGTGGTGGCTGCGGCGACTGCCGCTCCCCTCGCTCCGACGGCGACGCCTGCGCATCCCGCGCCGGCGCAGAAGCTCCCCCCGGTCTCCGCGGCGCCCCCGGCGGCAGCGACGGCAGCACCCGCGCCGAAGCCCCCGCCCGGCTCTCGTCCGCCCGTCCGCGACAACCGGGCGGCGAAGCAGGAGATCGCGGCGCTCCTCCAGCAGTGGAACGCGGCCATCAACGCGCGGAACTGGGGGGCGCTGCCGCAGATCCAGAAGCTGCGACCCGGGCAGCTCGAGGCCTATCAGCACGCGTTCCCCGACGACGACGTGCGCCAGACCATGACGATCGACTTCATCGCGGGCTTCGACTCGCCCCGCATCGACGTCGAGGTCGTGGTGACCCGCCAGGAGAAGCACTTCTTCCGCTGGCGTGACGTCTCGAAGGAGACGCGCAAGGCGATCGTCACCCGCGAAGGGAACGGCTGGAAGCTCGAAGGGCTCTGAGTCCGGGCTCAGACTCGCGGCGTGAACTTGCGCAGCTTGCGCTGCAGGCTCTGCCGGTGCAGCCCGAGCTGGCGCGCGGCGCGGCTGATGTTGCCGCCGCACTCGGCGAGCACCCACTCGATGTACTCGCGCTCGCGCCGCGCGAGCGTCTGGCCTGCCTGCGCGGCGCCCGCGGGGGCCTGCAACGGCTCGCCGCGGAACGCTTGCAACAGGTCCTCGACGTGGACGGGCTTGGTCAGGTAGTTGAACGCGCCCTGCTTCACCGCCTGCACCGCGGTCGCGATGCTGCCGTAGCCGGTGAGCACGACGATGCGCACGCGCGGCGAGCGCTCGAGGATCAGCGGGATCGAGTCGAGCCCGTTCTGGTGGCGCAGGCGCAGGTCGACGCTGGCGAAGCGGTGCGCGAAGGCAGGTAGCGCGCGCAGCTCGTCCAGATCGGCGACGCAGTCGACTCGCCAGCCGCGCTCCTGGAACTCGAGCGCGAGCGCCTCGGCGAAGCGCGCGTCGTCGTCCACGATCAAGAGCGACTGCTGGCTCTGCGTCATGCCCGCGCCTCCGCGCCCGCGCGCTGCCTGGCCGCGGGCAGCACCAGCCGCGCCACCGCGCCTCCGCCTTCCGCGTCGTCGAGCTCGAGCCTGCCACCGATCGTCTCCACCAGCGTGTAGGCGAAGTAGAGCCCGAGACCGACGCCGTTGCGGCGCGTGGTCACGAACGGCTCGCCCAGGTGCGTGCGCACCACGTCGGGCCAGCCCGGCCCCGAGTCGCGCACCTCGATGTCGACACGCTCCGGTGTCGCCCGCACCGCGACCTCGGCCGGCGCCTCGGGGCTGCTCTCCTCGAGTGCGTTGTCGACCAGGTTCAGCACCGCCTGGGTGAAGGCGACCGCGGGCACGAGCACCAGCGCGCGGCCGCGCTCGCGGCGGAAGCGCAGGGGCACCTGCGGGTCCTCGGCGCGCAGCCCGGCGCAGACCTTCTCCACGAGGTCGCCCACGTCCTCGACCTCGAGCCGCAGCGCGTCGGGCCGCAGCTGCGAGCCGGCCATCTGGCGCAGGATCTCCTCGCAGCGCGCCAGTGCGTCGGTGGCCTCCTCGAGCGCGGGATCGCCCTCGAGGTCGAGCTTCCGGCCCAGGCGCTGGATCTTCAGCATCGCGGTGTTGAGCGGCGTCGCGAACTCGTGCGAGAGCCCGGCTGCGAGCGCTCCGACCGCGCGCAGGCGGTCGATCCGGCCCTGCTCCTGCCGCCGTGCGTGCACGTGGGCCTGGAGCGCCGCCAGCGTGTGGGAGAGCCAGGTGGTGAACAGCCAGAACACGCCGGCGACCAGGAACTGCGCCGGGAACAGCACCGCGGGCGAGACCCGCGTCGCGGCGAGGCCCGGGGGCACGTGCCCGAACGCCTGCACGAACGCGAGACACGCGACCAGGCTCCAGAAGAAGCCGAGCGACACGCGTCCTTCGAGCAAGAGCGCCCCGAGACCCGCGTGGAAGAAGAGCAGCGGCACCAGCGGATTCCAGGCGCCGCCCGAGAGCCCGAGCAGCGCCGAGAGCGCGGCGATGTCGGCGAAGAGCTGCGCGCCGAGCTCGAGCTGCGACACGTCGCTCTTGCGCCGCAGCCGCGCCCAGGTGAGCGCGTTCAGCGCGGCGAGCGCCACGACCACGCCCAGGAACACCGGGATTCGCGCGGGCTCGAGCAGGTCGAAGCGCAGCGCCGGCAGGATCGAGAGCCCCTGCGCGACCAGCGCGATCCAGCGCAGACGCACGACCCAGGCGAGCTTCGCGGCATCGCTGTCGCCCAGCCGCGAGACCGGCGGGTCGAGCAGCGCGAGCAGCCGGATCTTCATGGGAAAAGCTTAGTGGAAGCCGCGCGCGCGCGTCCAAGCCGGAAGTTGCGCGCGGCTCGCGCACGTGCCAGACAGAGCCCGATGGCGGACGCGCACGAGAACGGCCCTCTCCCGGCAGCGCTCTTCGCGCGCGTGGACGAGTCGCCGGACGCGCTCTTCTACCGCGAGCCGCGCTTCGCGCTGCACGTGGACGACGCGACGGTCGCGGCGCTCACCGAGCTCTACCGGGAGGAGGTCGCGCCCGGCGCGCGCGTGCTGGACCTGATGTCGTCGTGGGTCTCGCACCTGCCCGGCGAGCGCCCCTTCGCGCGGGTGGCCGGGCTCGGCATGAACGAGGCCGAGCTCGCCGCGAACCCGCGCCTGGACGAGCACTGCGTCCGCGACCTGAACGCGGACCCCGCGCTGCCCTGGCCCGACGCGGCGTTCGACGCAGTTCTGTGTGCCTTCTCCGTCCAGTACCTGGTGCGGCCGGTGGAGGTGTTCGCCGAGGCCGCGCGCGTGCTCGCGCCGGCCGGCCGGATCCTGATCGCGACCTCGCACCGGCTCTTCCCGACCAAGGCGATCGCTGCCTGGCGCGCGCTGGCTGCACCCGAGCGTCTGCGCCTGGTCGCGCACTTCCTCGAACGCGCCGGCGGCTTCGCGCCCGCGCGCCTCGTCGATCGCTCGCCGCGGGCGGCCGACCCCTTGTGGGTGATCGCGGCGGAGCGCGAGCCGCGCTAGAGCGGGTCGGTGCGCAGGTCCGCGCACAGCCCGAAGTGGTCGCTGGGCCAGACGCCGGCGCGCTCGTCGTTCGCCACCACGCGGCAGGACTCGACCAGCCCCCGGCCGTCGCGCAGCGGGTAGTCCACGAAGACGTAGTCGATGCGCCGATCCGGCTCGAGCGCGGTGCGCGCGTAGGCGTTCCGGTTCGACCAAGTGATGCCATCGCCGTCGCGGCCCGCGACGAGCCACGCGTCGTTCCAGTACACGCTGCGGCCGTCGATCGAGTGCCGGCCGGTCATGTAGCGGATCTCGTCCGAGTCGGGCTCGGCGTTGAAGTCGCCGGCGATGATGGTGGGGAAGCCGCGGTGCACGCGCTGCGCGCGCGCGAAATCCGCCGCGGCGACCACCTGGCGCTCGCGCACGAACCCGTGGTGGAACTTCCAGTTCAGGTGCGTGCAGCAGAAGCGCAGCGGCCCGTGCGGCGACTCGATCTGACACAGAAGTGCGGAGCGGGTCTCGTGGTCGTCTTCCTTCTGCGGCAGCGGCAGCAGGTCGGTCTTCGCGATCGGCCAGCGCGAGGCGATGGCGTTGCCGAAGGCCTCCTCGGGCGACTTCCAGAAGCGCGAGGCCTCGCCGAAGGCGAGCTCGAAGCGGTCGCCCACGAGCTCACGCGCCAGGTCGCGCTGCGGCGAGCGGATCACCTCCTGGAACGCGATCAGGTCGGGCGCCAGCCGCTCGATCCAGCCGCGGATGCGCTCCGCGCGCGCCGGCCAGGGCCCGGAGTCGTTCCACACGTTCAGCGTCAACACGCGCAGCATGGGACCCGTTCTACCACGCCGGGTGATAACCTTCCCGCATGTCGGACCGACGCTTCACCCGCGGCCTCCACGACCTGGGCAGCGGCTGCTTCGCCTGGCTGCAGCCCGACGGAGGCTGGGGCTGGAGCAACGCCGGGCTGGTCGCGGATTCCGGGGAGTCACTGCTGGTCGACACGCTCTTCGACCTGCGACTGACGCGGGAGATGCTCGACGCGATGCGCGCCGCGGTTCCCGCGGCGAAGCGCATCGGGACGCTGGTCAACACCCACGCCAACGGCGACCACTGCTACGGCAATGCGCTCCTCGCGGGCGCGCGCATCGTCGCGTCGCGGGCAAGCGCCGCCGAGATGGACGAGCTCCCGCCCGAGGCGATGGCGCGCACGATGCAGAATGCGGCGGCGTTCGGACCAGGCGGGCGCTTTCTGGCCGAGGTGTTCGCGCCGTTCGACTTCCGAGGCATCGCGCACACGCCGCCCACCGAGACCTTCGACGGCGAGCTGCGCCTGCGCGTCGGGACCAAGGAGGTCGTGCTGCTCGAGGTGGGCCCAGCGCACACCAAGGGCGACGTGATCGTGTGGCTGCCGCAGGAGCGCGTGGTCTTCACCGGCGACATCCTGTTCATCGAGGGAACGCCGATCGTCTGGGCGGGGCCCGTCGCCAACTGGATCGCCGCCTGCGAGAAGATCGCCGGGCTCGGCGCCACGACCATCGTGCCCGGCCACGGGCCGCTCACCGATGCCAAGGGCGCGCTGGCCGTGCGCGACTACCTCGTGTACGTGCGCGACCGCGCCCGCCAGTGCTTCGACGCCGGCCTCGCAGCGGCAGACGCGGCGCGCGAGCTCGAGCTCGGCGAGTTCGGGAGCCTGCGCGACGCGGAGCGGATCGCGGTGAACGTGCACACGCTCTACCGCGAGTGGAGCGACGGGACGCGCGGCGCGGCGAACGCGCTCGAGCTGTTCGGGCTGATGGGCGAGCTGGCCCAGCGGAGAGCGAGGCTTGGAGGCTGAGGCGCCGCGCGCGCGGCGCAAGCTCGCCGCGATCCTGATGATCGACGTCTCGGGCTTCAGCCGGATGATGGAGCGCGACGAGGAGTGGACCACGCGCGCGATCCGCGCCTTCCACGCCCGCGTCGAGACCCGCGTGCGCGAGCACGAGGGCCGCGTGGTCGACACCGCCGGCGATTCGGTGTTCGCGGAGTTCGACTCGGTGGTGAACGCCACGAAGTGTGCGCAGGCGGTGCAGCAGGACCAGGTCGGCGAGAACCGCGACCAGCCGCCCGAGCGGCGCATCGACACGCGCATCGGCGTGCACGTGGGCGACGTGATCGTCGAGGAGTACAAGGTCTACGGCGACGGCGTGAACATCGCCGCGCGGCTCGAGGCGCTGGCCGAGCCGGGACACATCCTGGTGTCGGAGGCGGTCTACCAGCAGGTGCACAACAAGATCGGCGCGGACTTCCGCGACGAAGGCGTGCGCTCGCTCAAGAACATCGAGCACCCGGTGCGGATCTACTCGCTGGTGCCCTCGGCGCTGGTCGCGGGAGCGGAGCGCGACCCACGCGCGAGCATCCGGCCGCCCACCCGGCGCGAGGAGCGGTTGTCGCGGCGCCCACGCCCGCGGCCGAGCGCCGAGCCGCCGCCCGACGAAGGGCGCGTCGGACTGGTGGGGGCGTTGCTGCGCCCCGACATCCTGACGCCGCTGGTGGTCGGGATCGCGCTCTCGAGCAGCGCGGCCCTCGAGCTGCCGAGCGCGGGCGTGCTGCCTACCGTCGGCGCGATCCTGATCGGGCTCTCGTTCGGACGCGCGCTCGATCGCGGCCGCGGCCGCGGCTTCATGCTCACCGGACTGGGGGTCGGCATCGCGATGGGCGCGCGCTTCACCCACTGGAGCCGGGTCACCGACCTCCTGTTCGTGCTCGGCGGAGTGATCGTCGCCGTCCAGGGCGTCGGCATCCGCCGGCAGGCGCGCCGTGCGCGGCGGCGCGAGTAGCGCGCGTCACTCCAGCGGCGGCTTCTCCGGCATCTTCTCCTCCATCGCCGCGTTCTTCTCCACCGTGAGCAGCTCGACTTCGAAGCGCAGCGCCGCGCCGGGGGGGATGCGGTCGCCAGCGCCGGGGGGAACGCCGGTGTCGCCGTAGGCGAGGTCGGCGGGACAGGTGATCTCCGCCTTGCCGCCGGGCTTCATCAGCTGCAGCCCTTCGGTCCAGCACGGGATCATGCGCGCGAGCGGGAACTCCGCGGGCTTGCCGCGCTCGACGGAGCTGTCGAAGACGGTGCCGTCGCGGAGCTTGCCGGTGTACTGCACGGTGACCTTGTCCTTCGGCGTGGGCGCGTCGCCGCTGCCGGCCTTGAGCTCGTGGTAGACCAGCCCGGACGCGGTGGTCCGCGCACCCTTCTCCGCAGCCGCGGACTTGAGGAACGCGTCCGAGGCTTCGCGCTCCTTCTTGGCCCGCGCACCGGTGCGCGCCTGAACCAGCGGATCGAGCTTCGACTCGTAGGCCGACAGCTCGACCGCAGGCTTGGCACCGGTGAGTCCGGCGGTGAGTCCCGCTTCCATGATCTTGACCTCGTCGGGCGTGAGACTGAACGCCTTCAGGTTGCGCGCGACCGCCAGGCCCAGCGCGTAGATGGTCTTCTGCTCGTCGGTGTCGAGCTTCTGCGCGCGCGCGGCGGGCGCGGCGAGCAGCGCAAACAGGAGCGGAAGGAGCGCGAGACGCCGTGCCATGGTTCTCCGATCTCCCGGCGCAGGCGTTCCGGGGCTGGCCATCTTGCGCTCCGAACCGGGCGGCCGCAAGGCAGCGCGTGTGTCATGCTCTGCGCCGTGAACGAGCCTGCGCCCGCGCGCGACTACGCCGATCTGCCGCCCGTCGAGACGGTCTCCGCCTGGTTCTCGGCCGCTGCGCGGCGCGGCGAGTGGTACCCGCCCGAGGAGCTGCGCGTGCGCGCCTGCTTCGGCGCCGTGCAGCTCGACTTCCGCCACGCGCTGTTCGCGCCCGGCGTCACCACGGTCGAGACGCTCGCGCTGTTCGGGGCAGTGGAGATCCTGGTGCCGCCCGACCTCGAGGTCGAGCTCGCGGCCTCGGCGGTGCTGGGCAGCGTCGAGCACCGCGACCACGGCGCGGGCCGCGTGAAGCGCTTCATCGCGGACCAGATCCGTCGCGCCGCCGGGGTGCCGGACCGCCGGGAGCGAGCGCTGGACCCCGACGAGGAAGCTCCGGTGCTGCGCATCGAAGGCCGCGCCATCTTCGGCGCGATCATCGTGCGCGTGCGCTAGCGCGCGACCGCGACGAACGCGGGCGTGTCAGCTCCCACCGGCCGGCGCTCGAAGTCGCCGTAGATCTCGATCTCGCGAAAGCCCGCGCGCGCCAGCAGGTGCTCGAGCTCGAAGCGCGTGAACCAGCGCATGTGGAAATGCGCCTCCTCGTTGCCCAGGACCGCGCCGTCGCGGCTGCGCTCGTAGCGGAAGTGCACCGACAGGAGCTGCGCGGCGGGATCGCGCTTCACCGTGGTGAAGCGGGAAACCGTCTCCCCCTCGTGCTCGAAGCGCAGCTCGAGGTGCTCCGGTTCCTCGAGCTGCACCATGCGCTCGAGCCTGGGGCGAAACACGTCGAAGGCGAGGCGGCCGCCTGGAGCGAGATGGCGCCGCACGCACTCCAGGCACGCCAGCTGATCCTCCACGGTGTAGAGGTGCTGGAACACGCGGAACGCCGCGTACACCAGGCCGAAGCGGTCGCGTCCGAGATCGAAGCGCTGCATCGGCGCGTGGACCAGCCGCAGGTTCGGAAAGGTCGACTTGGCGCGCAGCGCGTCCAACATGTGGCGCGAGGCGTCGAGTCCCGTGCAGGGGAAGCCGTCTTCCGCGATCCGCAGCAGCACGCGCCCCGTCCCGCAGCCGAGCTCGAGCACCGGTCCGGCCCCTTCCCGGGCGAGCGCGCGGTAGAACTCGGCGTCGCGCCCCGTTTGGGGGTTGTCCTGGTAGGCCGCGTCGTAGAAGCGCGCGGTGGTGCGGCCGTAGGCATCGTCCAGTTCCGAGACGTCGGAGACCACGCCCCGAGCATGCCACAATGGCGCCGTGGAGCTGCGGGTCGGGAGCGCCATCGCGAGGCCGCGCGCGTGGACGTGGTACGTCCTCGCCGCCGCGGCCTGGTTCCTCTCCAACGGGCTGAACGGCGTGATCATCCCGGCGCTCGTGACCCAGGAGCTCCGCGCGGGCGCCGGGTCGCTCACCATCGTGCAGACCGCGAGCCAGATCCCGACCATCCTCCTGATCCTGGTCGGCGGCACGGTCGCGGATCGCGCCGACCGCCGCGCGCTCTTGATCGGGCTCTATCTGGCGGCCGCGCTCCTCACCGCGGTGCTGGCGCTGCGCGTCGGCGAAGGTTGGCTGTCGCTCGTCCTGGTCGCGACCTACGGCTTCGCGCTCGGCGCGGTGGCCGCGTTCCTGATGCCCGCGCGCGACGCGCTGCTCTCCGACGTGGCGACCGGCGATCTGCTGCGCTCCGTCGGCGTGCTCACCATGGTGCAGTGGAGCATGCAGGCGCTGGGGAACTTCTCGGCGAGCCTCGGCCAGGCGGTCGGGATCGCGCCGCTGCTCGCGTTCGAGGCCGGGCTCCTGTCGCTCGGCGCGCTGGCGGTGTCGCGGCTGCCCGCGCGCCCGCGGCCGCTCGATGCGCCGCCGCGCGCGGAGCTCTCGCTCGCGGCGCTCGCCGCCGGCGTGCGCGAGGTGGCGCGCTCGCCCGTGCTCCGGCCGGTCGCCTTCCTCGCGATCTCGCTCGGGGTGCTGTTCATCGGGCCCTTCCTGGTCGCGTTCCCGCTGCTCGTGCGCGACTTCTACGGGGGCGGGAAGGCGTCGCTGTCGCTCTTCCTCGGCTGCTTCCCGCTGGGCGTGATCGCGAGCTCGCTGGTGCTGCTGCAGCGCGGCGGCCTGCGCCGCAAAGGCCTCGCACAGCTGGTGGCTCTGGCTAGCGGCGGGCTGTGCATGGGCGTGCTGGGAGCGGGCCCGCCCTTCGCGGGCGCGCTGGCTGCGGTGTTCGCCTTCGGTCTGGGCGGCGCGATGTTCATGACCGCGAGCCGCACGCTGTTCCAGACCCATGCGCCGGCCGCCCACCGCGGACGGGTGCTCTCCGTCTACACTCTGGCGACGATGGGAGCTTCGGGTCTCGTGGGCGCACCGGTCTCGGGATTCCTGGTCGCGCATGCCGGGCCGCTCGGCACCTGCCGCCTGGCCGGGGTCGCGATGCTCGCGCTGGTGAGCGTGTTCGCGCTGTTCACGCGCGTGCGCGAGCTGGAGTAGCCGTGGGCGCGCGCGATCCGTTCTCGGGTGCCACCGCGATCTGCGGGCTGGGGATGACCGAGCTCGGCAAGGTCTACGGCCGCACCGCCACCGACTTCGCCGTCGACGCCGTGCTGCGGGCGCTCGCCGACGCCGGTCTCGAGAAGCGGGAGCTCGACGGCCTGCTGTTGAACGCCGGCATCAGCCAGGGGATCGACCTGTCGTTGGCGCAGACGCTGGGGCTGGGCGAGCTCGCGGTGCTCACGCAGATGAACGCCTACGGCTCGACCGCGGGCCAGATGGTGCAGTACGCCGCGCTGGCGGTGCACCACGGGCTGGCGCGCCACGTCGCCTGCGTCTTCGCCGACGCGCCGCTCGTCGAGGGCGTGCGCGCCGGGCAGGCCTACGGCGGTGCCCGCGCGCGCCGGCCGGGCCTCGGCTCGGTCGTCCCGTCGCTCGGCTTCGCGGGACCGATCCCCTTCTACGCCATGCACGCGCAGCGACACATGGACGTGTACGGCACGACCCAGGACCAGCTCGGCGCGATCGCGGTCGGCTCGCGCGCCTGGGCGCAGAAGAACCCGCAGGCGCAGCTGCACGCGCCGCTCACGCTCGCCGACTACCACGCAGCGCCGTGGGTGGTGGCTCCGTTCCACGTCCTCGACTGCTGCCTGGTCTCGAACGGGGCGATCTGCGTGATCGTCAGCCGCGGCGAGGGCGCCCGCGACCTGGCCCGGCCGCCCGTCTACATCCACGGCGTCGGCCAGGCGCACCAGCTGCAGTGGGACGACGGTGTGCCGAGCCTGGCACAGCGCAGCGCGCGGACCGCATTCGACATGGCGGGCTGCGCGCCGGCCGACATCGAGCAGTGTCAGATCTACGACTGCTACACCTTCACCGTGCTCACCACGCTCGAGGACTACGGCTTCTGCAAGCGCGGCGAGGGCGGCGCGTTCGTGGCGTCGGGCGCGCTGGGCCCCGACGGCGCGCTCCCCACCAACACCGGCGGCGGGATGCTGTCGTCGTTCTACATGTGGGGCATGACCCCGATCTCGGAGGCGGTGATCCAGGCGCGCGGCGAAGGTGGCGCGCGCCAGCTGCGGCGCAACGCGCGCATCGCCGTGTCGGGCAACGGCGGCATCCTCAACCACCATTCCACGCTCGTGCTCTCGCCGCACGAGCAGAGCTAGGACGGGGAGATGGAGCCGAGCGAGCGCGCCGCGCCCTACTTCGCCGCCGCCGCTCGCGGCGTGCTGGCGCTGCAGCGCTGCGAGGCCTGCGGCTCGCACAGCTTCCCGCTGCGCTCGCGCTGTCCCCGCTGCGGCTCCGCGCGGCTCGACTGGAGCGAGTCCAGCGGCCGCGGACGGGTGTTCGCGCACGGACGGCTCGAGCGCTCGGCGCTGCCCGAGCTCGCCGGCAGGCTTCCGCTCACGCTCCTGCTCGTCGACCTCGAGGAGGGCCCGCGCATTCCCGCCCGGCTCGCCGCTGGCGAAGCCGGCCCGGTGCGCGCCGGCGACGCCGTCGCGCTCGGGTTCGAGACGGCGGGTGACGGGACGCCGCTTCCCGTGTTCCGGCGGGCCGCGACGTGACGGACCTCGAGTATTACGCGAGGCCCGGACCGTTCACGCGCCTCCCGCCGGGGACCTCCAGCCCCGCTTCGCTGTCCGAGCTGTGCGCGCTGGTGCAGGGATCGCTCGTCCACCCGTTCATGGGCGGCCTGTACGGGCTCGAGCCCGGGAAGCTCCCGCTCGACGATCTGCAGCTCCGCGCTGCGGACGAGATCGTGGCGCGGATCTGCCGCCACGACTCGCGCCCGTTCGGCGTCGCGCGCGAGCCCGCGCGCCGCTTCTGCGGCAACTGCCGACACCACACGGTGTTGCTGTGCGCGCTGTTGCGTGCGCACGGCCTGCCGGTGCGGGCGCGCTGCGGCTTCGCCGCCTACTTCCAGCCCGGCTTCTTCGTCGACCACTGGGTGGCGGAGGTATGGAACGGCGAGCGCGGCGCCTGGCAGCTGGTCGATGCGCAGCTCGACGCTGCGCAGCGCGCCGCCTTCCGGATCGGGTTCGATCCGCTCGACGTCCCGCGGAGCGCGTTCCTGGTCGGCGGCGAGGCGTGGCGCCGGGTCCGCGCCGGCGAGGCCGACCCCGCGAAGTTCGGGATCCTCGACATGAACGGCGTCTGGTTCGTGGCGGGCAACGTGGTGCGTGACCTGGCGGCGCTCGCGAAGCGCGAGCTCCTGCCCTGGGACGTGTGGGGTGCGATGCGGGGGCCGGACGAGCGGTTCGCTGACGCGGACCTCGAGCTGCTCGACCGCGCCGCAGCCGTCCTGCTCGAGCCGGACGCCCGCTTCGCCGAGCTGCGCGCACTCGCGCGGCGGCCCGAGCTGCGCGTTCCCGCGCAGGTGCGGAACGTCCAGACCGGGCGAGAGGAAGCCGTCCCGCGCTGAACGTTGCGCGCCTCAGGCGCGCTCGACGTACTTCCGCTCGCGCGTGTCGATGCGCAGCTTCTCGCCCCGCGCGATGAAGCTCGGCACCTGCACGACGGCGCCGGTGGCGAGCTTCGCGCTCTTCAGCTTGCCGCCGCGTTCGGGCGGGTCGGTCTCGGCGACCTCGAGCACCACGAACGTCGGCAGCTCCACGGCGATCGGACGCCCGCCATGCAGCAGCACCTCGACCGAGCAGTTCTCCGCCATCAGGTCCGCGTTCTCGATGTTCGCGCGCGGGATCTCGACCTGGTCGAAGCTCTGCTGGTCCATCAGCACCACCGCTTCGCCCGAGTCGTAGAGGTACTGCATCTCGCGCTTGGCGATCTCGGCCGCGGGCAGCGTCTCGCCGCTCTTGATCGTCTTGTCGAGCACGGCGCCGCTGGTCAGGCTCTTCAGCCGCATGCGCACGAATGCGCCGCCCTTTCCGGGCTTCACGTGCTGGTAGGAGACGATCACGTGGGGGTCGCCGTTGATCTCGACGAACGTGCCCTGCCGCATCTGCGTGGTGTCGATCAGTGCCAAGGGTGGCGGACCTTAGCCCGCCGCCCCGGGAGCTGTAAACTGTCTGCGGTGAGAGCGGGACTTCTCGTCGCGCTGGCGTCGCTGTGCGCTGCCGCGTGCGCGCACTACCAGAACGTGGGGGTCGTGAGCGATCCGCCGGGAGCGGACGTGTACCTCGACGGCGAGCTCGTGGGGAAGACGCCGACGGAGCTCGAGGTGGGGCGCGACGCCGCGCACACGGTCTACCTGAAGCGCGACGGCTACCGCCCCGAGCTGGTGCTGCTGGAGCGCCACGAGGCGAACGACGGGATCGACTTCCTGACGCCGGCGGACGTCACCAAGCGCCTCTCGCCCGGCCCCAGCTCGGACCCCGAGCTCGAGCGCCAGCTGAAGATCGAGGTCGACAAGAAGCCTGCGTCGAATTGACGCCCGCGCGCGCGCCGGCTACGGTGCGCTCCGAGTTTTTCGAGGAGAGTGCGTTGTTGAAGAGCTGAGCCCTGGTTGAGTCGACCGACTCGAACCCGCACCGGACCGCCAGGTCCGAGAGGCTCGCTCCATGCACGTCTCCTTCGACCGCGTCGCATTCTCGTTCCGCGATTCCGCACCGCTCCTCTTCGACGTCTCGCTCCGCTTCGGCCCGGGCTTCACCGGGGTGGTGGGCGCCAACGGCTCGGGCAAGACCACGCTCTTGCGGCTCCTCGCCGGCGAGCTCGTTCCCGACGCGGGGCGCGTGGCGCACGTCCCGCCCGGGCTCTCGCTGCGCAGCGTGCCGCAGCGCTGCGACGAGCTCGAGCCGGCGGTCGAAGCCTTCGCCGCCACACAGGATGGTGTCGCTCGCCGCACGCGCGAGGCGCTCGCTCTGGAGCCCGAAGGCCTGTCGCGCTGGCCCACGCTGTCCCCGGGCGAGCGCAAGCGCTGGCAGGTCGGGGCCGCGCTGGCGGACGAGCCCGAGCTCCTGGTCCTGGACGAGCCGACCAACCACCTGGATGCGGACGCGCGCGCGCTCCTGGTCGGGGCGCTGCTCCGCTTCGCGGGCATCGGCGTGCTCGTCTCGCACGACCGCGAGCTGCTCGACGCGCTCGCGCGCGAGACCGTGCGCGTCGCCGACAGGACGGCTCGCGCCTGGCGCGGCGGCTACTCCGCGGCGCGCGAGAGCTGGCAGCGGGCGGATACGGAGCTGCGCGAGCGGCACGCGTCGCTCGCACGGTCGGCGCGCGCTCTGTCGCAGCGGATCGCCCAGCGCGACAGCCAGCGCGCGCACGCCGAGGCGCGCATGCGCACGAGCAAGCGCATGAAGAACCAGCGCGACAGCGACGCGCGCCACCGCTTCAAGCTGACGCGCCGGCGCGGCGCCGCCGCGCAGCTGGGCCACGAGATCGCCCGCACCCACTCCGCGCTCGCACGCGTGGAGACGGAGCTCGGCGCGATCGAGCTGCGCAAGGAAGTCGGGCGCGCCCTGTTCGTCGATTGGGAGCCGCCGCGCGTGCCGCTGCTCGCGCTGCTGCAGCAGCGGGAGCTCCGCGCGGGGCCGCTCGCGCTCGCGCGCGACCTCGACCTCGGCGTCGGCCGGGCCGACCGGATCTGGCTCTCGGGCCCCAACGGCGCCGGCAAGACCACGCTGCTCGGCGCGCTGCTGCGCGGGCTCCGCATCCCCGCCGAACGCGCGCTGGTGCTGCCGCAGGAGCTCGAGCCGAGCGAGGAGGCGAAGCTGCTCGACTCGGTGCGGGAGCTCGGCGACGAGGCGCGCGGCCGGCTGCTCGCGTTCGTCGCCGCGCTCGGAGTCGAGCCGCACCGGCTGCTCGAGAGCGCCCGGCCCTCGCCGGGTGAAGCGCGCAAGCTCGCTTTCGCGCTGGGTCTCGCCCGCCGCGCCTGGCTGCTCGTGCTCGACGAGCCGACGAACCACCTCGACCTGCCGTCGATCGAGCGGCTCGAGCAGGCGCTGGCGGACTATCCGGGCGCGCTCGTGCTCGCCACCCACGACGCTCGCCTCGCCGCGCGCTGCACCCGCGTGCGCTGGCGCATCGGCGCGGGCCGGCTCGCCGTCGAGACCGCCGGGGGAGCGGTATACTGAGCGGGCAGGAGGGACGAGCGATGGGCTTCCATCATCTCGCGGTCGCGACGCGCGACGCGGTCGCGAACGACGTGTTCTACGAGCAGGTCATGGGCTTCCGGCTCGCCAAGGTCGAGGTGGGTTCGACGCCCGCGGGCGGCTGGGCCAAGCACCTGTTCTACGACACCGGCAGCGAGGGGATGATCGCGTTCTGGGAGCTGCACGACGACGAGATCGGCGGCGAGTACCCGACCGCTCTGTCCGAGGGGGTCGGCCTGCCGATCTGGGTCAACCACATCGCGTTCCACGCGCGCGACCTGGCCGAGATCGAGTCGCGGCGCCAGCGCTGGCTCGACCACGGCTACGACGTGATGGAGATCGACCACCACTGGTGCTACTCGATCTACACCACCGATCCCAACGGCACGCTGGTCGAGTTCTGCACCACGACCGCCGCGTTCGGCGACGCCGACCGCAAGCGCGCGCGCGAGCTCTTGCACGAAACTCAGCCTTCGCCCGTGTCGCCCAAGAGCCAGAAGTTCCACAAGGCGATGCGGGAGCCGCTGCACCTGTCGGCGGCTAGGCGCTGAGCCAGGCCTCGAGCGCGCGCGCGGCGTCGACGTCCCGCATCTGCCGGAGGGGGCGCTTCATCGCGAACGCGGAGATCGCCTCGAGCGGTCCGCCCTCGCCGCGGTCGAGCGCGACCTTCGCGCAGCGGATCGCGTCGATCGCGACGCCGGCGCTGTTGGGCGAGTCCTCGACCGAGAGCCGGAGCTCGAGGTTCATCGGCACGTCGCCGAAGCCCCGCCACTCCATGCGGATGAAGGCGACCTTGTTGTCCTTCTGCCAGGCGACGTAGTCGGACGGGCCGATGTGGATCTGCTCGGTCTCGAGCGGCAGGTCGAGCTGTGACTGGACCGACTCGGTCTTCGACTGCCGCTTGCTCACGAGCCGCTCGCGCTCGAGCATGTTCAAGAAGTCGGTGTTGCCACCGGTGTTCAGCTGGTAGGTGGAGTCGAGCACCACGCCGCGGTCCGCGAGCAGCCGCGCCAGCGTGCGGTGCACGATCGTGGCGCCCACCTGGCTCTTGATGTCGTCGCCCACGAGCGGCAGCCGCGCGGCGCGGAAGCGCTCGGCCCAGGCCGGGTCAGAGGCGATGAACACCGGGACGCAATTCACCAGAGCCGTGCGGGAAGCGAGACACGCCTCCGCGTAGTGTCGCACCGCGCGCTCGGATCCCACCGGCAGGTAGCAGACCAGCACCTCGGCGCCGGATTCGCGCAGCGCGCGCGCGACGTCGACCGGCGTGGCGTCGGCGACCCGGAAGGCGCGCTCCGCCGGGTGGCGCGCCATGTGCGGAGCCACGCCGTCGAGCACCGGTCCCATCTGCACCGCGACGTCCGAGGGCGGCAGCTTCTCGGCGAAGATCCGGGTGCAGTTGGGCGCAGCGAAGGCGGCTTCTTCGAGCGGGCGGCCCACCTTGCGCGCGTCGACGTCGAACGCGGCGACCACGCGCAGGTCTTCGAGCCGGTAGCCGCCGAGCTGCGCGTGCAGCAGCCCGCTGGTCCGCGCGGGATCGTGGGTCCGGTAGTACTCGAGGCCCTGCAGCAGCGCGCTGGCGCAGTTGCCCACGCCCGCGATCGCCAGTCGGAGAGTCCGCATTCCTTGGCCCGTGCTCCCGTTCGAGACCGGCGCAGATTCACTCACTCCGCGGCGCCAGTCGAGACTTTTTTCCGCGAGGCACGCGCACTTCTCATTTTGTGCAGAGCCGTGCTGCGGCCCCGAGCGAGGCGAGACATCCAGCATTTTCGCAGCTCTTCGCGTGGGCATGGATCTTGGAAGAGCGAGCGGAACCCATTTGGAGGGAACGACTCATGGTTCGAATTCGCCGCGGAGCTGCGCACTGCCGCACCGCGACCTGCCGCGAGCGCGAGAAGCTCGTGTTGCTGGTGCCGATCGCGCTGGACTACGTCTGCCCGGGCTGCGGACGCCCCGCCGCAATCGATGCGGAGTATGGAACGGGACTCGGCTGCTCGAAGGTCTACAACGAGGTGCGCGTGTACTTCGCCTTCGATGCGGAGACGCGCACCTACACCGACTCCGTGCGCGCCGAAGACACCACGCTGGTGGGACAGCACAGCGCCTACGCGTTCTTCAGCCCGCTGATCCGCGACCGCGCCCAGGCGGAGAATCTGGCCCGACAGCTGCTGGTGCGACTGAACGGCGAGCGCGGGACTGCGCGGCCGCTGTTCGCGCGCAACTCCCGCCAGGAGCTCGCCGACCAGGGCTGGCCGCTGGCCGTCTAGGCGCGGCTCGCGAGCGAGATCCAGGTCGCGCGCGCGCGCGCGATCGGTTCGCCGTTCGCGCGGAAGAGCGCGGCGCCCGCGGTGCCGCGCCGGCCCTCTTGCGCGATCGGCCAGGCGACGAGCGACGCGGTCTCGCCTGCGCGCAGCTCGCCGTCGAGCGCGACGCAGATCCTGCCGAGCACCATCGGCTCGAGCGCGCGCGACGCCTCGGACTCGAG
>Ga0306921_10000449_pt1 | contig 35805 bp, 30 predicted proteins | sample sta12Cox44000080_FD_203760 | JGI IMG/M metagenome (GOLD analysis project Ga0306921, IMG submission 203760) | Lab enrichment of tropical soil microbial communities from Luquillo Experimental Forest, Puerto Rico - statoxic.12C.oxic.44.000.080 (v2)... | ecosystem: Environmental > Terrestrial >... | reverse complement strand
CAAAGCGGCTGCTCCAAGAACGAGAGCTTTACTCATCACTAATCTCCCTCGCTGTGCTGTGCTGAAAGTTTACGTCCGGGCCTTCAACGAGCAGGCGGGGTGATGGTTCACATGCGATATACCTTAGGTCGGAAAACCATCCCGGTGGATAGTCCCGGTTGTGGGAACTTAGTGTTTGAGGCATGGGCTTCAACCGCCGCAAGATGGAGGATCAGCGCCGCGACGCCGCGGAGAAGGAAGCGGCAAGCCGGCGCGCGACCGATGCTCAAGTGCTTCAGGATGCCGAGCGCCTGATAGCCGCCTGGACGAGCGCCAGGCCAAACGGATGCCGATGCTGTTCTCGCCAACAATCGGCGCTGCCATCACAGCGGGCTATTGGTTCCTGTGGGTGCGCTGTCCGGCTTGCCGAACGATCAATGCCGTCGACTTGCGCACGCTGGATCGTCACCACGACGCGGCCGTGACTAGCCTCATTCCCGCGCTGTCGTGTCGATCGTGCCGGCCGAATGCGCCGTTCGCAGAACTCGTGCGCCTATCGCGGACGAGCATCGCCGACGAAATGCGCGAGGAGCATCGGCGGCGAGTGCTTGGCGAATGATCTCGATCGACCAGGGCGGCGGGAAGCGGCGGCTAGGACGTTTGATGCCCGGAACCCCCTTACGGGCGGCCACCTTCAACGCTTAGACTATATGGCCCCGGTGCGAATCAGCGCTTTGCGTACCAGCCGCGATCGCCCCAGGGCCAAGTAGAAAATCAACGTGGTTGTCAAACTGGCGGAGGTAGTTTGGGGGACGAGACACCTCCGCCAACATTTTCATCGTTTCCGAAAGCTGCCTTTTGTCATGTGATGCTAATCACAGAAACGCACTTTTGAGCTAGCAACCCTCGCAAAAACGAACCCCAAGCGCAGTGCACTTGGGGTTTTGTTGCCTCAGCAGGCTGGCTGTGCGGCCAGGGGGACGGGGAGGCGGCACAGCTTGGCCTTAGCATCAATGAACGTACGGCCGCGCACGGCCAACTCCAATTGATCCTTCGTTCTGTGCTCTTACCCGTTGGTATGGGGTCGCGGCAGCGCACCTCTTGTTCTTCGGCAATCCAGGGGGGCTGGAAGCCGTGTACGCCGCCCTAGGATTGTTTGCGGCGGGTGTCCAACGCCTCTAATAGGTCGGCGTAAGTCTTGTACCCGGTGATCTCAGCGGCAGCAGCTTCGGCAGCGTTGCCCGCTTGGTCCAAGACTGCAAAATATTTCTCATCATCTGCTTCGTCGGTCGCTTCCGCTGCGTTAGTTGCAGCGTTGAAGATGCGGTAGCGGGCAGCCTCTTGCCTCGCCTCCCAGGCTTTATCGGCCTTCGTCCTATCGTCGCTCATAACCTCCTCCTTCGTAAGAACCCAAGGCGGGCCTCGTCGCTGTTTAATTGCGGCGTGCTGTGCCGGAAATGTGATCGCCAGGCGCATCAGCGGCGTCGGTAGTCTGCTACCGAAATTGCTACCCAACTGCCCACAACGAGACCAAACGAGACCATATTGAGAGGGCAGGGGAGCAGCGACTTATGTCCTATTTTCCAGCACAAACCACACGCGACCAAACAACGCCAAGCTCGAATTGGCGTATCAAGGAGACGCTGTACTAAAATCCATCCTCCCCCGCGAAGCGGAGGAGGATGTTATCCCCTTCACGCCAGCCGCATTGCGTTAGCGCCGCGCGCATATGCGCCGGCACAGGCGCGATGATCCGGATCGGCGGGCGATTCTTGTACAGCGGCACGCTGACCTCGCGCGCATGCAAGTGCAGCGGCGGGCCGCCGCTGCGGGGCGCGCGGCCGTAGATCGCATCGCCCAAAATCGGCCAGCCCATCGCGGCACAATGGACCCGAAGCTGGTGCGTGCGGCCAGTCAACGGTTCGAGCAAGAGCCAGGTCAAATTTCCTCCCCCCTTTTGACTGCGGCCTATCACCTTCCACTTCGTGACCGCGGGTTGGCCCGAGGGGTCATGCTTCATCCACCAGCCGCGCGCGATATCGAGGCGGCCGAGCGGAAGATCGATCTGCCCTTCGTCGGTCGCTGGCTCGCCTTCGACGACCGCCCAATAGAGTTTTTCGACAGCGCCAGTCTTGAACAATCGGCCAAGCTGCGCCAGCGCCTTGCGATGCCGGCCGAGCACGAGGCAGCCGGACGTGTCGCGATCGAGCCGGTGCGCCAGCGCCGGCGCGCGCGGCAGGCCGAAACGCAAGGCCGCGAAATGGTCCTCGAGGCTTTCGCCGCCCTTCGGCCCCCGATGCACGGCAAAACCAGGCGGTTTATCGATCACCAGCATCAGGCCATCGCGATAAAGGAGCCGCGATACTATCTCTTCCGGGGTCATGCTCGTCGTCGCAGGCGTTCGGCGCCGCGGCTTTCCCTCATGGCTTTCGGTGTCACGGCGGAACCGCTATCACAGACTGCCCCGAGGGCGACAGCGCATGTGGCGTATTCCAGGGCGGTAGCGCAATGAACGACGATTTGGCCGAAACCACGCCGGCATCGACGTCCTGGTGGCAGCGCCTCGCCACCGGGCTCAAGCGCAGCTCGTCGGCGCTTGGCGGCGCGATCGCGGACCTTGCCAAACAGCCGCTCGACGCGGCGGCGATCAAGGAGATCGAGGACGAACTGATCCGCGCCGATCTGGGCGTCGAGACCTCTGCCCGCATCGCCGAGGCGCTCAGCCATGGACGCTTCAACACTTCGGTCAGCGCCGACGAAATCAAGGAAGTGGTCGCCGTCGAGGTGGAAAAGGCGCTCACTCCCGTCGCCGTTCCGCTCTTGATCGACACGGCGAAACGTCCCTTCGTCATCCTGGTCGCCGGCGTTAACGGGTCGGGCAAAACGACAACGATCGGCAAGCTCGCCGCGCGACTGCGTCATGAGGGCCGCAGCGTCATGCTCGCCGCCGGCGATACGTTCCGTGCCGCCGCGATCGAGCAACTCAAAATCTGGGCACAGCGCACCGGCGCCGCATTGACGGCGGGCGAGCCCGGAGCAGACGCTGCCGGCCTTGCCTTCGATGCGCTCGCGGCGGCAAAGGCGCGCGGCATCGACGTCCTTCTCATCGATACCGCCGGGCGTTTACAAAACCGCGCCGACTTGATGAGCGAATTGCAAAAGCTCATTCGCGTCATCAAGAAAATCGACGACAGTGCGCCGCATGCGGTCTTACTGGTGCTCGACGCCACGGTCGGACAGAATGCCTTGTCGCAAGTGGACATTTTCAAGAAAGCGATTGGCGTCACCGGACTGGCCATGACCAAGCTCGACGGCACCGCCCGCGGCGGCATTCTCGTCGCACTTGCCGAGAAATTCGCGATTCCGGTGCACTATCTCGGGGTCGGCGAAAGCATCGATGATCTGGCGCCGTTCTCGGCGCGCGATTTCGGCCGCGCCATCGCCGGCCTTGCGCCGGCTTCACCCTGAGACCGGCCGCACGATGCCACAACGCCCGCAACTGAAGCCGTTGCTGAAGCTTGCGCTCGATCTCGGCCCGCTCGTGCTGTTCTTCGCCGCCAACGGCCGCTACGGCATTTTTGCCGCGACCGGGGTGTTCATGGCCGCGGTCCTTGCCGCTTTGCTCGTTTCCTATGTGCTGACGCGCCGTCTGCCGATTATGCCGGTGATCACCGCGATCATTGTCGTGGTGTTCGGCGGGCTCACCCTCGTTCTGCACGACGCAACCTTCATCAAGGTCAAGCCGACAATCATTTACGGATTATTCGGCGGCGTGTTGATCGGCGGCCTCTTGTTCAACAAGCCGCTCCTCGGCGTCGTGTTCGATTCACTGTTCCACTTGAGCGAGGAAGGCTGGCGCAAGCTGACGCTGCGCTGGGCCATGTTCTTTTTCGCGCTCGCCGTGCTCAATGAAATCGTCTGGCGCAACGTGTCGACCGATACGTGGGTCACGTTCAAAATATTCGGCGTGCTGCCGCTGACATTGCTGTTCGGCGCGCTGCAAGTGCCGCTGCTCAAGCGCTATGCGGTGGAGCCGGCGGAGTAACGATTACGGCGCCGCTGCCAGCGCTTTCTCGATCTGCGGCTTGAGCACGGCATCAAAATTCTCAGGCGTGATCGGGCCGACGAGCTTAAAGGCGATGCGCGCATCGCGTCCGACCACGAAGGTTTCCGGAACACCATAGACGCCCCACTCGATCGCGACGCGGCCGCTCGGATCGGCGCCGGCCGCAGCGAAGGGATTGCCATAGTGGCCGAGAAAGCGCCGGGCATTGTCGGCGTCGTCTTTGTAATTGATGCCGACCAGCCGCAAGCGAGATTCTTGCGCCAATTGCAGCAGCAAAGGCGCTTCGTCGTGGCAGGGAACGCACCACGATGCCCAGACATTTACGACCGTCACTGCGCCCTTGAAGCTTGCCGGATCGAGACCGGGCACAGGCGCGCCGTCTCGCTTCAACCCGGCGACCGGCAACAGCACCGTTTGCGGGGCCGGCCGGCCAATCAGGGCTGACGGGATCACCGACGGATCGCCGGCATGCAGCCGGAACAGGAACAGCGCGCTGAGCCCGAGAAATACGACGAGCGGCACCAGCACCACGATCCGGCGCAGCCACATATCGCTGCTCTCCGTGGCGGTCCCGCTCATGCGTCTTCTCTTGCCGCTTGCGCGGCGCTCTCGCGCGTTGCCGCCGAGCGCCGCGTGAGCCCTTGCGTTTCGAGCTCGCTGAGGTTGCGGCGCTGGATGCGGTAATCAAGCGCCACCCAGGCGATCAGCGCTGCGACCACGACGATACCGGCAGCGTAGGACGCCGCAACGAAACCAATATGCGCTGTCGCGTCCATTTCTTAGCCTATCGCCTCAGCCCGTCGCGCTTGCTTGCAGCAAGCGGAGCGTCCGTACCCGTCGCCGCAAAATTTCGTTGCGCATGGCTGCGAGCAAGAGTGTCACGAACAGGACTGTGAACGCTGCCGCCATCACCATAAGCGGCATGAGAATGGCCGAATGGATCGTCGAGCCGCCGACTCGAAATACCGACGCGCCCTGGTGCAGCGTGTTCCACCAGTCCACCGAGAATTTGATGATCGGCAGATCGATGGCGCCGACGATGGTCAGGATCGCCACCGCGCGCGCCGCTCGCGAGGGATCTTCCACCGTGCGCCAAATCGCCAGCACGGCGAGATAAAGCAGGAACAGGATCAATTCCGAAGTCAGCCGCGCATCCCATACCCAATAGGTGCCCCATTCGGGCCGGCCCCACAGCGATCCGGTTACGAGGCAGAGCAGCGTAAAAGTGGCCCCGAGTGGCGCTGCCGCTTTGGCCGTGACGTCCGCCAATGGATGTCGCCAGACCAGCGTGCCAAGTGCGGCAACCGTCATGAGCCCCCAGCATAGCATGCCGAGCCAGGCTGATGGCACGTGCAGAAACATGATCTTTACGGTGGCGCCCTGCTGATAATCGTCCGGCGCCAGCACTGCTCTATACAACGCGGCGGCGAACAGCAGCGCGGTCGCCGCGGCAAGCCATGGAATGGCGCGATCAGCCAGGCGCAAGAATTGCGACGGGTTGGCGAGTTCGGTGATGCGCATCGGCAATCCCTATCCTGGTTTCGGTGCGCGCGCGTTCATCGTCTTGTTCAATTCACCGGGTCTTTTCGCCGCGCTTTGCCGTAACAGCGTTGCATATGGCCGTTATTCGATCTCGAGCCGCAAGGCCGCCGCCGCAGCAAACGGTCCGATCGCGAGACTCGCCAATGTCAGGGCGCACAATACCGTGAAAGGCGTTCCAAACGACACCGGTCCGGCGATCGCCGCATTGGCCGCGGCCACTCCGAAAATCAGAACCGGTACCGTCAGCGGCAATACGATGACAGCGAGCAGAAGTCCGCCGCGCCGCAATGTCACGGCGATGGCGGCGCCAATGAGGCCGATGAAGGTCAACGCGGGCGTACCGACGACGAACGTAAGCACTAAGCCGGACGCTGCGGCGCCGTCGAGATTGAGAAAAAATCCGAGGAACGGCGCCGCCACGACTAACGGCAGTGCCGTCGTCAGCCAATGCGCCAGGCCCTTCGCGGCGACAACGAGCTCCAACGGAGCACGGCCGGTGAGAATGAGATCGAGCGAGCCGTCCTCGTGATCGCTGGCAAACAAACGGTCGAGGGCAAGCAGGCTCGCCAACAATGCCGCGAGCCAAAGAATCGCGGGGCCGATGCGTTTGAGAAGCGCGAGATCAGGCCCGACAGCAAACGGCGTCAGGGCGACGACGACAAGAAAGAACAGCACGCCCATAAGCGCCCCACCGCCGACACGGACGGCAATGCGCATGTCGCGAAAAAGCAGCGCACTGAGCGGTTTCATGTCCGTTGCTCTTGACGCTGCGCGGGAAGATCGAAGGGAGGGGGATTTGTTTGGTCGAGCGATAATTCGTGGACGCTGTACTGGCCGCCGCCGAGCCCGAGCGTGCTATGTGTCGCCGCCAGAATGAGGCCGCCCTCGGCGAGATGCGATCGCATCAATTCAGCCAAGCGCTGCTGGGCGGCAACATCGAGCGTGCTGGTCGGTTCATCCAAAAGCCAGATCGGCCGCTTGACCGCGATGAGCCGGGCGATCGACAGACGCCGACGCTGGCCGGCGGAAAGAAAGGCTGCCGGCAAGCTGGCGATGGGGCCAAGCCCGACAGAATCCAGGGCCAGTTGCGCCTTGATCGCGGCGTCGCCCAAAAACGCCGTCCAAAATTCCAGATTCTCGCGCACCGAGAGGGACGGTTTCACCGCGTCCTGATGGCCTAGATAGTGCGCCTGCTCGGCAATGCTCAGTTCGGGCTCGCCCGCTTCGAGCCAAAGCCTGCCAGCGGCCGGCCGGATGAGCCCCGCTACGATCCGCAATAAGGAGGATTTGCCGGCGCCGTTGCGGCCACTAATGGCGAGAGCTTGCCCCGCGCCCACGCTAAAACGGACGCCGGAAAACACATCGCGGCCGCCGCGGCGACAGGTCAATTCGGCCGCGTTCAAGCGCATTTTTGCAATCTCAAGTAGCAGGCCGCTTGGCAGAGCAAGTGCCTGAGACTGTTTGATCTTACCCGCTGGTTTCGTCGCTGTCGGCCCATGCGCCGCATCATATCGGACCATTTCTTGCTGAACTGGCACAAGGCAACAAAAGTGCCTATAAGCCGCCAAGCCGGGCCGCGGCGCGACGGCAACGCTGCCTCGCCCGGGACCTGCGCCCCTGCACGGCGGGCCCGCGGAAACAGGGGTTTCCAGGCCATTTGCTCTTAATTACCTCTGCATTGCGTCGGCCGAAGCCGGCAGAACGGAAAGACATCATGGATTTCGTCGATAGCTTCAAATGCCTCCGCCCGCTGAAGGTTGGCTCGAAGACTTACGCTTATTTCAGCCTGCCGGCCGCCGAGAAAAGCGGTCTGAAAGGAATTTCGCGGCTGCCATTCTCGCTCAAAGTGCTTTTAGAAAATCTGCTGCGCAACGAAGACGGCCGCTCGGTCACCAAGCAGGACATTCAAGCCGTCGCGCAATGGCTTAAGAACCGGACGTCGGATCGCGAGATTGCCTTCCGCCCGGCGCGCGTCTTGATGCAGGATTTCACCGGCGTGCCGGCCGTAGTCGATCTCGCAGCGATGCGCGACGCCATGGATCATCTTGGCGGCGACGCGACCAAGATCAATCCGCTGGTGCCCGTCGATCTCGTCATCGATCATTCGGTGGCGGTGAATTTTTTTGCTCAACGCGATTCGTTCAAGCGCAATGTCGAAGAAGAATACAAGCAAAACCTGGAGCGCTATCGTTTTCTCAAGTGGGCGCAGCTTTCATTCGAGAACTTCCGGGTGGTGCCGCCGGGTACCGGCATCTGTCACCAGGTGAATCTCGAATATCTTGCGCAGACGGTCTGCAGCAGCAAGGGTGCGGTCAAATTCTCCGACAAATCGCATGCCAGCGAGCTTGCTTTTCCGGACACCGTGGTCGGTACCGATTCTCATACCACGATGGTCAACGGACTGTCGGTGCTCGGCTGGGGCGTCGGCGGCATCGAGGCCGAGGCGGCGATGCTCGGCCAGCCCTATTCGATGCTGTTGCCGGAAGTGATCGGTGTGCGGCTCAACGGCAAACTCAAGGAAGGCGTTACCGCGACTGATCTGGTTCTTACCGCCACCCAGATGCTGCGCCGGCGCGGCGTCGTCGGCAAGTTCGTCGAATATTTCGGCCCGGGTCTTGCCGATCTGACGATCGCCGACCGCGCCACGCTCGGCAATATGTCGCCGGAATATGGCGCGACCTGCGGCTTCTTCCCGATCGACGACGACACGATCCGTTATTTGCGCGACACCGGCCGGCCCGCCGAGCGGATCGCCCTTGTCATGGCCTATGCCAAAGCGCAGGGCATGTATCGCACCAAAAATACGCCCGATCCGGTATTCACCGACGTGCTCAAGCTCGAGCTCTCCTCGGTCGAGCCGTCGCTTGCCGGGCCGAAGCGGCCGCAGGACCGCATTGCGCTTAAGGAAGTGAAAAACGGTTTCGTCCAGGCCATGGACCGTGAATTCAACAAGGCTGGCGAGATCGACAAGCGCGTGCCCGTCGAGGGCCGCAGCCACACACTCGGCCACGGCGACGTCGTGATTGCGGCGATCACGTCCTGCACCAACACGTCGAACCCCAGCGTGATGATCGCGGCCGGCTTGCTGGCCAAGAAGGCCGTCGATAGAGGCCTCACGGTCAAGCCATGGGTCAAGACCTCGCTCGCGCCTGGATCGCAGGTCGTTGCGGAGTATTACGAGAAGTCGGGCCTGCAAAAATCGCTCGATGCCTTGGGCTTCAACCTGGTCGGCTTCGGCTGCACCACCTGCATCGGCAATTCCGGCCCGCTGCCCGAGGAAATCTCCGAGGCGGTCAACAAGAGCGATCTCGTCGCCGCGGCGGTGCTCTCCGGCAATCGCAATTTCGAAGGCCGCGTCAATGCCGATGTGCGGGCCAATTATCTCGCCTCGCCGCCGCTGGTGGTCGCCTATGCGATCGCTGGTTCGATGCTGGTCGATGTTGCCAGAGCGCCGCTCGGCACTGACAAGAACGGCCGGAAGGTCTATCTGCGCGATATTTGGCCGACCAGCCGCGAGATCGCGGCGGTGATGCGCAAGAGCATCAACAAGCAGATGTTCACGCGCAAATATGCCGATGTGTTCAAGGGCGACGCTCATTGGCGCAAGATCGCGGTCAAAGGCGGCCTCACCTACAAGTGGGACGACCGCTCGACCTACGTGCAGAATCCGCCTTATTTCGAAGGCATGCAGAAGCGCAGTCAGTCGATCGAAGACATCGTCGACGCCCGCATTCTCGGACTGTTTCTCGATTCGATCACAACCGACCACATTTCGCCAGCGGGATCCATCAAGGAGGACAGTCCGGCCGGCGAATATCTGCGTAACCATCAGGTGCGGCCGCGCGATTTCAATCAGTATGGTACTCGGCGCGGCAATCACCAGGTGATGATGCGCGGGACCTTCGGCAATATCCGGATCAAGAACCAGATGGTGCCGGGTGTCGAGGGCGGCTACACGATCCATTATCCGTCGCGCCAGCGCATGACGGTCTACGACGCCGCGATGCGCTACAAGTCCGAAAACGTGCCGCTGGTCGTATTTGCTGGCAAAGAATACGGTACCGGCTCATCGCGTGACTGGGCGGCAAAGGGTACCGTCCTGCTCGGCATCCGCGCGGTGATCGCGCAGTCGTTCGAGCGCATTCATCGCTCGAATCTGGTCGGCATGGGCGTGATCCCGCTCGTGTTCGAGGAGGGCACGTCGTGGCAGACGCTCGGCCTCAAAGGCGACGAGCAGGTCACCATTCGCGGGCTGCACGGCGATCTCAAACCGCACCAGCGCTTGCAGGCGGAGATCGTGGCGTCCGACGGCGGGCTCAAGCGCGTGCCGTTGATCTGCCGCATCGATACCGCCGACGAGCTCGACTATTTCCGCAACGGCGGCATCCTCCAATATGTGCTGCGGCGCCTGGCGGCTTAAGCAGTCGCGCGTTTAGGAGGTTCCCGCTGCGTTCGACGCCGTTTGCGAATTTTGGCCCTGATTATTCGCTTCTCGGACAGCCGGCATTTGCTCCTCACCGCGAAGTGAGTGGCGGTTGAGGCGCGCGGGCGCTACAAAGCCGGTCATCAGATCGTCACGAGAGCCGTGAGGCGGAGGTTCTGAATGGCAGGTCGCCGCATCGCGCCAGTGCTCCTCGTCGCGTGCTTTGTTACTTCAAGTGTAGTCGCCGTGCGCGCGGCCGATCCGCACGCGGTCCTCGAACTGTTCACCAGCCAGGGCTGTTCCTCCTGCCCGCCAGCCGATCGGCTGGTCGGACAATTGGCGAACGATCCGTCGCTTATCGCATTGAGCATTCCCATCGATTATTGGGACTACCTTGGCTGGCGGGATACGCTTGCTAACCCTGCGCATTCAGCGCGTCAGCGCGCCTATGCACGGGCGCGCGGCGATGGCCAGGTCTATACCCCGCAGATCGTCGTCAATGGCGCGACTGACGCGCTCGGCAGCGATCAAGGGGCGGTCGAGCGCGCGATCGTGCAGGCCAATCACAAAGCGGGAGTGATGTCGCTGCCGGTGCTGGTGTCGGTGAGCAACGGCGCCGTGAACGTCGACGTTGCTTCGGCAGACAAAGTGCAAGATCCTGCCGAAGTCTGGCTCTGCCCGCTCGCCAAGTCCGTAGCCGTCACCATCGGCCGCGGCGAGAATCGCGGGCGCACGATCACCTACCACAATGTGGTGCGCAACTGGGTCAAGCTCGGTAGTTTAAGCGGGATCCATGCCAGCTGGAGCGTGCCGATTTCTCAGATCAAGATCGATGGCATCGACGCCGCAGCGGTCATGGTGCAGGAAGGCACGCGCGAGCGGCCAGGCATTATTCTTGGCGCAGCCTATACGCCTCTCCAGTAAACGGACCACGGACGACCGAGCACGGATGGGAGCTTCGCCAGCTCTTTATTCTGTCGCCTGTCCTCCGTCATCTGTTCCCCGAATAAAAAGGGCGGCGAACTGCCGGCCGGATGGAGAGGTATTGAAGCACAAAAAACTGTGGCCCGGTCCGTCCGCGCCCCGGGGGGCTGGGGGGCTGAGGAATCCGGAACACGATCCGAACCGGGCCCTGAGGCAACGACCGGCTGTTTCGCAGGGCAGCTTGGCGCGTGCTTGTCCGAAATAGGGCGCCTTTATGAAACGGCTAACGAACGCGTGATTCGCTGCGTTCAAAATGCCGCAGCCGATTGCACGAATTTCAACTGTCGTTTCTTTGCGCAAATTTTGCGTGCGGAACTGAAACCGGCCGGAGCGCCGTAAAGCAAGGGGGCAATTAAGGTTGCAAGTTGCCGCACTGGCAGGGCTTGCGGCAGCACGGTTCCAGCGCGATCATGAAGCTTGATCACGAGCCTTTAGGGCTCAACGCACAGGAGGCGCCGTATGGACTTCGGCGAAACCGATCCAAGCGCGTGGCGCGGGGACGAGCATGGTCTGCGCGTCCCCGCCAATGAAGTAACCTTCGACCGGCGTGAGCTTGATCGGCTCCTGCGGCTCTACGGCCGCAAAGTCGCTTCCGGTGAATGGCGTGATTACGCCATCGATTTCCTCAAAGATCGTGCGGTTTTCTCTGTGTTCCGCCGCGCCTGTGAAGTGCCGATCTACCGTATCGAGAAAAACCCGAAACTTGGCCGGCGCCAGGGCGCCTACAGCGTCATCTCGGCGACCGGGCATATTGTCCGGCGCGGCCAGGAACTCGACCGCGTCCTCGGCGCTCTCGACCGATCGCTGCGCGTGGTTGTGGGCTGACCCTATTCCGCTCGTCCCCGCTAGGCGGGGACCCAGCCTGGATTGCCGCCTTTGCGGCAATGAGCGCAGTCGACTAAGGCCCCGCGCTATCGCCCTTTCCCAGCGCGCGCTGCATCAGCACGGTATCGAGCCATTTGCCGTGCTTGAAGCCGACCGCGCGCAGCGTGCCGACCAGGCTGAAACCAGCGCGCTCGTGGACTGCGATTGAGATGATCTGCGCGGAATCGCCGATCACCGCAATCATCTGCCGAAAACCACGCTGCGTGCTCTCCTCGATCAGCCTGTTCAGCAATAAACCGCCAATGCCTTTACGGTGCATTTCCGGCGCGATGTAGATCGAGTCTTCGACGCTCCATTTGTAGGCCGGCCGGGTGCGGTATGGACCGGCATAGGCATAGCCGGCGACCGTGCCGTCGATCTCGGCAGCGAGATACGGATAGCCGTTGCCGATAAGCGTCGCCTGGCGCCGCGTCATTTCCGCTGTGTCCGGCGGCTCGATCTCAAACGAGGCGGTGCCGTGAATAACCGCATCGGCATAAATGCGGGTAATGGCCGCAATGTCGGCAACCCCAGCCGGGCGGATGATCACGTTCTGCATCAAAAAGCGAAGGTGCCAGAAAAAAACACGTCGCGAAATATCTCAAAAGCAAAACGCCCCGGCGGTGTACCGGGGCGTTGCATCCGTTGCGCTGTACTACAGGTCAGCGGCGATCGCCGAACAGACGCAGCAGCATCAGGAAGAGGTTGATGAAGTCGAGATAAAGCCTCAGTGCGCCCATGACCGCTTTGCGGCCGCCGACCGTCCCGTCGTCCATCGGGCTGTACATTTCCTTGATCGACTGAGTGTCGTAGGCGGTCAGGCCGGCAAACACGAGGACGCCGATGATCGAAATCGCCCAATCGAGGCCGGTCGACTTGAGAAACATGTTCACCAGGCTGGCGATGATGATGCCGATCAGGCCCATGAACATGAACGAGCCGATGCTGGTGAGATCGCGTTGGGTCGTGTAGCCGTAGAGGCTCAGCGCGCCGAATGAGGCCGCCGAGATGAAGAAGACCCGCGCGACCGATTCACCCGTATAGATCAGGAAGATTGACGCCAGCGACAGGCCGAGCGAGCCGGCATAGACGAAGAACAGCATCAACGCCGTTCCTGGCTGCAGCCGGTTGATGCCGAAGCTGATGGCAAAGACGAGGCCAAGCGGCGCCAGGATCAGGATCCACATAAGCGGGCCCTGGAACACAGCCTGACCGAACGCGGTCAGCTGAAGCCCGGCGCTGGTCTGTACCACCGCGGCCGAAAACGTTAGCCAGGCAACCAAGCCCGTCAGCGCCACGCCCGCGCCCATGTAGTTGTAGACGCGGATCATGTAGGCGCGCAGGCCTGCATCAATCGCGACCTGGTCCGTGCGATAGCCGGTGCGGGCGGTCGCGTAATTCCGATCAAGGTCGGACATGGAATTGACCCCTGTTTTGTCCCGGCGCTCAGGCCGGGGCTGTCTCCGGCGGAAGCCGGAATTATCGTGGCAAGAATCTAGTGCGAAAGGGCAGGCCGCGCCAGATGGGGAATAGATGATATTTTGCCGCCGGTTACCAATCCTTCACGCTTGTACGGCCGAAAAAATCAGAGATTTCGCAGCACGGCAGCCGGTTTGCGGCCGAGTGCCCCGAATGTGCCCGTGAGGCCGATCACCATGGTCACGGCCAGCGCGATCGCCACCGCTTCGAAGGCGCCGCCGGCAACCCATTCAAAGGGAAATTCCATGATGCCGGTAATGACAAAATACCCGGCGAGCGTGCCGGCGGCGACGGCAAATATCGCAGTCGCCAGCCCGATCAGAAAATATTCAAGCGCATAGGCCGTCGTCAGCTGAGCGCGAGTCGCGCCCAATGTCTTGAGCACCACGGCATCATAGATGCGAAAGCGCTGGCTGGCGGCAAGCGCGCCGCCGAGCACCAAAGCTGCGGCGACGAGCGTGATGGCGCTCGCCGCGCGCAGTGCCAGGATGAGTTTGCCGACTAAGGCATCGACCGCGTCCAGCGCGTCCTTGACCCGAACCGCGCTGACTGTGGGAAAGGCAGCGCCGAGCGCCCTGATGACCGCTGCTTCTTTGGCGGGCGTGCCGCCATCGGCAAAAGTCAGGGTGGCGATATCGCCGTGCGGGGCGCCGTCGAAAATGCCGGGCGAGAACACCAGCACGAAATTGATGCCGAGATTTTCCCAGTCGACGGCGCGCAGATTGGCAATGCGCGCCGTCACGTTGCGGCCAAGCACATTGACGGTAATCGTGTCGCCGATTTTCAGATCGAGATCATGCGCAGATCGCGCTTCCATCGAGACCAACGGCTCGCCCGCGTGGGAAGCGCCCCACCATTGACCTTCGACGATGCGCGAACCTGGCGGGACGGATTGCGCGTAAGTGATGCCGCGGTCGCCGCGCAGCACCCAACGCGAACGTTCCGGCGGCTTGAGCTCGTCGGCATTCACGTTATTGGCGGCGATGATGCGCCCGCGCAGCATCGGCACGCGTTCCAGTTTGGCGCCCGGTGCCTGCGCGGCGATGAAAGAGTCGAAGCGGTCTGCCTGCGCAGCCGGAATGTCGATGAAGAAGAACGACGGCGCCTTGTCCGGCAGCGCCGCGGCGAATTGGCGGTGTAGATTGCCGTCGATCTCTACGAGCGTCGCCAGGATAGCAAGGCCGAGCCCGAGGGAGAGCATCACGCTCGGCGTCAATGCACCGGCGCGATGCATGTTGGCGATTGCAAGCCGCAAGACCGTCGACTTCGCTCGCGGCGCCTCCCGCGCGATCCACATGACCGCCGCCGCGACAAGCCGCAGCAACACGAACACCGCGGCCGCGCCAACAAGAAAATAGGCTGCGATGCGGCGATCGTAGCTGGTGAAGATCGCAAGCGCCGCGAGCGCGATCACGATCGCACCGCTGCCGGCGATGTAGCGCACCCGCGGCCAGCTCCGCCCGCCAGCGACTTGATCACGAAACAACGTCCCTGCGGGAATGTCGTGAGCGCGACCGAGCGGCCACAGTGAGAGGGCAAGCGCGGTGAGCACGCCGTAGGCGAGCGCCAATGCGATCGCTTGCGGATCAATTTGCGGCTCAACCGGCAGCGGAATCAGCGCGCCGAACAGGCCACTAATGACAAACGGCAACGCCGCCCCGGTTATCGCACCGATGAGCGCAGCGAACAAAGCGACGGCAAGGATCTCGGTGCAATAGATGGCGAAGATGCGACCGCCGCCGGCGCCGAGCGCTTTGAGGGTCGCGATCGTGTCGCGGTTGCGAGCCAAATGGCTGGCGACGGCGTTGGCGACACCGACGCCGCCGATGAGCAGCGTGGCGAGGCCGACGAGTGTCAGGAATTGCGAGAAGCGCTCGACATTGCGTTCAAGCTGCGGCGACGCTTTGCTGCGGCTGCGGACTTCCCAGCCGGCCTGCGGAAAGTCGCTTTGCGCGAGCTTTTCCAGGGCGGCCACTGCGCCGTCGCCTGACTGAGGCTGCGGCAGTCGCAATCGGTATTGCCAGCGCACCAGGCTGCCTGGCTGGAGAAGACCGGTTGCGCGCAGCGCGGCCTCGCTGCTGAGCAGACGCGGACCGAGGCTGATGCTGCCGACGAGCTTGTCCGGTTCAGCGGTCAGTGTCGCCCGCAGCTCGAATTGCGCATCGCCGATTGAAATGCGATCGCCGAGTTTAAGGCCGAGCCGCGTCAACAGCAGCGGATCAACTGCGGCGCCGAAGCTGCCGTCTCGTCGTTCCAGCAGAGCTGACAATGGCAGCGTTGGTTCGGTAGCGAGCGTTCCGAAAAGCGGATAGTGCTCGTCGACAGCTTTGACCTCGACCAAAGTGGCCGGAAGGGCAGTTGCGGTAGCATCCGCGGGGTGCGCGGCAAGCGGTCGCGCCATCGCACGCAAGGTCGCGGCGACGGAGACGGTGCCGTGCGCGGCGAGGAAGGCACGCTCGGTGTCGTCGGCTTCGCGTTGAATGAGCGAGAACGCGAGATCGCCGCCGAGGATGAGGCGGCCCGCTTTGCCAATGCCGTCATTGAGGCTCGCCGCCACCGAGCCGACGCCGGCGATGGCAAAAACTCCGAGCGCGATGCAAGCGATGAAAACGCCGAAGCCACGGAGCCCGCCGCGCAGGTCGCGCCAGGCCAATCGTGCGGCCACGGCGCGGCCGCCCACCGCCGGCAGCGCCCCCGTATTCACGGCCAGCGTCATTCGATTTCGCCCGCGACGCTCGCGCTCGCCTCGATGCGGCCCGAGCGCATATGCAGCACGCGATTGCAGCGTTTGGCGAGTCCAGCATCGTGGGTGACGAGAACGAGCGTGGTGCGGCGTTCGGCCTGCCCGCGGAACAGAAGTTCGATGATGTCCTGCCCGGTGGTCTCGTCGAGATTGCCGGTCGGCTCGTCGGCGACGATGATGGCGGGATCGGGCGCCAGCGCACGCGCGAGCGCGACACGCTGCTGCTCGCCGCCGGAAAGCTCGGCGGGATAGTGCCGGGCGCGCTCCGCCAATCCGACGGCAGCGAGTTCGCGTTCGGCAATGGCCTTCGCCTCGCCAATGCCAGCGAGCTCGAGCGGTACTGCGACATTTTCCAGCGCCGTCATGGTCGGAATCAGATGGAAAGACTGAAAAACAATGCCGATGTTCTTGCCGCGAAAGCGCGCCAGCCGATCCTCATCCAGCGCCAGCAAATCCTGGCCGGCGACCACGACGCGACCGGAATCCGGCCGTTCCAACCCCGTCATCACCATCAGCAGAGTGGACTTGCCTGACCCTGACGGGCCGAGTAGGGCAACAGCCTCGCCACGGCCTATATGAAGGCCGATATCCTTTAAGATGTGGACGCGCGCTGCGCCGCGGCCGAGCGATAGATTGACGCCACCCAGCATTACAGCTTCGTCGGCTAACAGATGTGCGGAAACGTCGTTCATGCTTGAAAACAGATCAGTCAGGACTGGATCATCGAAGTCGGTACGCGTGCGCTCATATGGGTGGCGGCAGGCTTTCTATCAAATCACGACGTTTTGTAGTCTCTTCTTCCTTGTCGCAACAATGGCGCAAGCGGTACGCGAGGTTGCAGCCGAAGGCACAGTCGCCGAAGCGCCCATTTATATCGTTGCGCTCGGGGATTCGTTGACCGCCGGCTATGGACTTCCCGCGAAGGACGGCTTTGTGCCGCGCTTGCAGGCGGCGCTTGCGGCAGCGGGCGTCAGCGCGGAAATCGGCAATGCCGGCGTTTCCGGCGATACCGCGGCTGACGGGCTGGCGCGGCTGGACTGGTCCATCCCGCCCGGAACGCAGGCCGTCATCGTCGAACTCGGCGCCAACGACATGCTGAGGGGCCTCGATCCGCGATCAACGCGCGAAGCGCTCGATGCGATCTTGACGCGGCTGGCGCAGCGCCACATCACGGTTATGCTGTGCGGCATGAAGGCGGCGCCAAACCTGGGTGCCGATTACGGCGGTCACTTTGAGCGCATCTATGCCGATCTGGCGGCGAAATACGGCGTCCTGCTTTATCCGTTCTTTCTCGACGGCGTCGCTGCTGATCTCAGTCTGTTACAGCCCGATGGACTGCATCCGAACGCGGCTGGCGTCGCCATTATAGTGAGGCGGATTTTGCCCAAAGTTGAGGAACTCGTCGCCCGCGTGCGGGCGCAAAAACCCTCCTGAGGGTTGCGCCTGCGCGGTGATACGCCCATTCTCATGAGGTGCGATTCGCCGTGATGTCGGCACCAGACTGGACGCGCGGCTCGGGATTGCTTAGCTGGGCTTGGTTAGCTGGCTTGGTTTCCCGGTGTTGGTTACCCGGTCTTGTTATCCGTCCTGATTTCTGCTGGTGCGGAGGTTGTCATGCCCCGCTTGTTCACCGGAGTTGAAGTCCCGCCGGCGATTGCCCAGTCACTGGCGATGATGCGGGGCGGGTTGCCTGGCGCGCGCTGGATCGATCCGGAAAATTATCATCTCACGCTGCGTTTCATCGGCGACATCGACGACGCGCTGGCCCGCGAGATCGCAGGCGTACTCGGACGCATTTATCGCCAGGGCTTTGACCTGCGTCTCGACGCGCTGACCTCGTTCGGGGGCCGCAAGCCGCGGGCCGTGGTTGCCACGGTGGCGCCGGTTGCGCCGCTCATGGATCTGCAAGCCGAGCACGACCGGCTCTTGCAACGTCTCGGGCTTGAACCGGAAGGACGCAAATATACGCCGCATGTGACGCTGGCGCGCCTGCGCGATTCATCAAGCCATCAAGTCGCCGAATATCTCGCCGCGCGCGGCCACTATCGCTCCTCGTCGTTCGAAGTGTCGCGCTTCGTGCTGTTCTCGTCGCGCGCCTCGATCGGCGGCGGGCCTTACGTGGTCGAGGAAGCCTATCCGCTCGCCGGCCAACAGGCGCGCTCGCTACGCTTCGGCTGAACCGACATTATCGACCGCGCTCAGGCGCGTAGCATGCGCGATTGCAAATCGAGCATCGCTGTGGCGAAGCCGTGACTGTCCGAGAGCACTTCGCGCATCAGCGACAGCGCGGTGGACCGCGAAGACTCGACCTCGCCTATGACGCTCTCGAAATCAAATGAAAGCTCCGCATCGAATTTGCGGGCAAGCTGCTGCATGCGCCGGTTGTCGGCGAGACAGGCCATTTGCAGGAGGCGAAAGCCGCGATTGCGCGCGGCCAGCAAAGTGCGCCGCAGCAACGCCGAGCCGACGCCGTGGCTCTGCCATGGTTGTTCGACGCTGATCGCCGCTTCGGCGTCGCGCGGAAAACCGGTGCCGAGCGGGCGCAGTTCGGCCGCGCCGCGCATCACGTCGTCGATAAAGAAGCCGTGAACGACCGCGTTCAGGCCGCCGGTCAGATCGATATAATTGTGAATGAATTGATCGGATACGCCGCCGGAGAACCGGTTGCGCCGGCTTTGCGGATCGAGGCGTAGCAAATGGTCGCGGTATTTACCGGCTTCTCCGATCCACAATTTGCGGACTACACCGCCATCGGGAAGAATTTCCTTCATTGGGTCTCCTGACTTTGTCGTCGACAGAAACCCGCCTAGATTGCTTCCTCCCGGAATCACACGAGCGCAATAAACGAGTCGTGCGCTCGGCGAATCGCACTCTCATGTTGTGCCGCGTCGACAATTTGGCAAGGCGAAGGATTGAGCAACATGCCCATATTCCGTATACGCATGGCTGCCGACGCATTTGCGACGCTTTGTTAACGACGTGACGACCTGCTTTCGCCATGTCACCTGCCATGTCGCCGGCCACGTCGCAGGCAAAGCAGCTCATGCGCCGCGCTTGCGCTAAAGCTCACCCGCCACCTTACGCACAATCCTTCGCCTAAAACGTTGATGCCAACCCGCACCAGGCGCCACTTGATGGCCGAACTCTGATGACGAGCCCTGTCGCAACGCGTTACACCGCAGCTGTCGCCGCTGGGCGCATCGAGCGCGACGAGGCGCAGGTGGCTATCGTCGAAAAAATGGCGCGGCTCGAAGCCCGAATCTCCGATCGCCCGCTGGCACATAAATCGTCGGCGCTGGGCTGGCTGTTTGCCAGCCGCGAGCGCGCGCTGGCGCCGCTCAAAGGCATTTACCTGTACGGCGAAGTCGGCCGCGGCAAGACGATGCTGATGGATTTCTTTTTCGAAAGCAGCCCGGTCGTCCGCAAGCGCCGCGCTCATTTTCATGAGTTCATGCTCGACGTGCACGAGCGCATTTACGTCGTAAGAGACAAGATGAAATTCGGCGAACATGCGGACGAGGATCCGATTAAGTTCGTCGCCGAACAGTTGGCGGCGGAGGCGTGGCTGTTGTGCTTTGACGAATTTCACGTCACCGACATAGCCGATGCGATGATCCTGGGCCGCCTGTTTGTGCAACTGTTCGAGCGCGGCATCGTGCTGGTGGCGACCGCGAACGCGCCGCCTGATGAGCTTTACAAAGACGGTCTGAACCGCGGGTTGTTCTTGCCGTTCATCGATATGCTCAACACCCGCACTGAGGTCGTGCGGCTTAGCGCGCGCACCGATTTTCGGCTGGAAAAACTCACCGGACGGCCGGTCTGGTATGTGCCCGACGACGCGGCGGCGGATGCGCTGCTCGACCAGGCATGGCGCCGCCTCACCGGCGGCAATCACGGCGCCGCGATCGACCTTGCACAGAAAGGGCGATCGATCCACGTGCCGCGTGCTTTCATGGGCGTGGCCCGCTTTTCGTTTCATGATCTATGCGAGCAGCCGCTCGCCGCCGCCGACTATTTAAGAATCGGTCGGGAATTTCATACGGTCATTGTCGACCACGTTCCGGCGATGGATTACGACAATCGCGATGCGGCGAAACGCTTCATCATCCTGATCGATACTTTTTATGACATGAACGTAAAGCTGATCGCGTCCGCCGCTGCCGCTCCCGATGCGCTCTATCACGCTGAACAGGGCTTTGAAGCGCGGGAATTCAAGCGTACGGCTTCGCGCCTCATAGAGATGCGGTCGCAAGCATATCTGGCGCGCCCCCATGGCGTCGGACACACGCGAATTTCGGGATCCGCGAGCGGGATCGTGGAGACATAGCAGGCACGCCTGCGAAGTCCTATCCGGCAAAATTCGCAATCAGCATGACCGCGACCGCCGCCGCCATCAGTGCTGTCGCCGCCCAGCCGCCGATCATGAGCAGGCGTGACGCGGCCAAGGCGCCCATGATCTTGCGATCAATGGTACGGCAGCCGCTTTCGTTCCGGCGCTTGTGGCAGCGGCCAGACTTGAACGGCCCATGCGAAAGGGCTAATGACCCGAAAGAGCCAACGACCCTTAGCCGTTCCCGGCCCTTCCTAGCAATCAAAGGACAATTGCCTGATGCCGCGAAGCAAGATCGCATTGATAGGTTCGGGCCAAATCGGCGGCACCCTGGCACATCTGATCGGGCTGAAAGAGCTCGGCGACGTCGTGATGTTCGACGTGGCTGAAGGCGTGCCGCAGGGTAAAGCGCTCGACCTCGTTCAATCCTCGCCGGTCGAGGGCTTCGATGCGCGTTTTGCCGGCGCCAATTCCTACGAAGCGATCGAAGGCGCCGCCGTCTGCATCGTCACCGCGGGGGTGCCGCGCAAGCCGGGCATGAGCCGCGACGATCTGCTCGGGATCAATCTGAAGGTGATGGAGCAGGTCGGCGCCGGAATAAGCAAATACGCGCCCAATGCCTTCGTCATTTGCATTACCAATCCGCTGGACGCGATGGTCTGGGCGCTGCAGAAATGTTGCGGCTTGCCGAAGAACATGGTGGTCGGCATGGCCGGCGTTCTCGATTCTGCGCGCTTTCGTTACTTCCTCGCCGACGAATTCAACGTCTCGGTCGAAGACGTCACCGCTTTCGTCCTGGGCGGCCACGGCGACAGCATGGTGCCGCTGGTGCGCTACTCGGCGGTCGCCGGCATCCCGCTGCCGGACCTCATCAAGATGGGCTGGACCACACCGGCGCGGATCGACGAGATCGTCGAGCGCACGCGCAATGGCGGCGGCGAAATCGTCAGCCTGTTGCGCACCGGCTCGGCCTATTACGCGCCGGCGTCCTCCGCGATTGCCATGGCGGAGAGCTATCTGCGCGACAAGAAACGGGTGCTGCCCGCCGCTGCCTGGCTCAACGGCGAGTATGATCTGAAAGATCTTTATGTCGGCGTGCCGGTGGTGATCGGCGCCAAGGGAGTCGAGCGGATCGTCGAGATCGAACTCAATGGCGCCGAGCGCGCGATGTTCGAGAAATCGGCGCAGGCGGTGCAGAATCTGATCGACGCCTGTAGAAAGATCGCGCCTGATCTCGGCAAATGAATTTTCCGTCACCCTGAGGCGAAGGGTGCGGCTCAATCGAGCATTCGCGCATGAACATCCACGAATATCAGGCTAAGGCGATCTTGCGGGAATTTGGCGTTGCGGTGCCGCACGGCGTCGCTGCGTTCAGCGTGCCCGATGCGGAAAAAGCGGCCAATGAGCTCGGCGGGCCGGTCTGGGTCGTCAAGGCGCAAATCCATGCCGGCGGGCGCGGCAAGGCCGGCGGCGTGAAGGTCGTCAAATCTGTCGCTGAGGCCAAACGCGAAGCCGAACGGATGCTCGGCTCGGTGCTGGTCACGCACCAGACCGGACCGGCCGGGCGCCAGGTGCGCCGCGTCTACATCGAAGAAGGCTCGGCGATCGATCGCGAATATTATCTTTCAGCGCTGGTCGATCGCGCGACCTCGCGCGTCGCCTTCGTCGCCTCGACCGAAGGCGGCATGGACATCGAAGAGGTCGCGCACAAGACGCCGGACAAGATCGTCAGCTTTTCAATCGATCCGGCGACCGGCTTCATGCCCCATCATGCGCGCCACGTCGCGCAAGTCTTCGGCTTCGACCGCAACCTGACCAAGCAAGCCGAGGACATGCTGCCGAAGCTCTACCACGCGTTCGTGGCAAAGGACATGAGCCTGCTTGAGATCAATCCGCTGGTCGTCACCAAGACCGGCCAGCTCATTTGTCTCGACGCCAAGATCGCCTTCGAAGACAACGCGCTTTATCGCCATGCCGATATCATGGCGCTGCGCGATCTCAACGAGGAAGATGAGAAAGAGATCGAGGCATCGCGCCACGATCTCAATTACGTGGCGCTCGACGGCACCATCGGCTGCATGGTCAACGGCGCCGGCCTTGCCATGGCGACCATGGACATCATCAAGCTTTACGGCGAGACGCCGGCCAATTTCCTTGATGTCGGCGGCAGCGCCACCAAAGAGAAGGTCGCGGCCGCTTTCAAGATCATCACCTCGGATGCCAAGGTGAAAGGGATCCTGGTCAATATTTTCGGCGGCATCATGAAATGCGACGTGATCGCCGAAGGCGTCGTCGCGGCGGTCAAAGAAGTCGGCTTGCGCGTGCCGCTCGTAGTGCGGCTCGAAGGCACCAATGTCGAGCTCGGCAAGAAGATCATTGCCGAATCCAATCTCAACGTCACGTCCGCCGATGATCTCGATGACGCCGCGCAAAAGATCGTCGCCGCGGTGAAGAAGGCCTGATGGGTGAGATTCACATCTCGCCGTCATACCCGGCTTTGTGCTTGGCATCCACGACTTTCTGCAGGCCTGTCACTGTAGACGTGGATGGCCGGGACAAGCCCGGCCATAACGATCTCGGAGCAGATTAATGTCCATTCTGATCGACAAAAATACGAAAGTGATCTGCCAGGGCCTGACCGGCAAGAACGGCACGTTCCATTCCGAACAAGCGATCGCCTATGGGACGAAAATGGTCGGTGGCACCTCGCCTGGCAAAGGCGGCTCGACCCATCTTGGCCTGCCGGTGTTCGATACGCTCGCACAGGCGCACGCGGCGACCGGCTGCGACGCCAGCGTGATCTATGTGCCGCCGCCCGGCGCCGCGGATGCGATCTGCGAAGCGATCGCCGCCGAAATCCCGCTCATCATCTGCATCACCGAAGGCATTCCCGTCGCCGATATGGTGAAGGTCAAGCGGGCGCTCTGCGGCTCGCGCTCGCGCCTCATTGGTCCAAACTGTCCCGGCGTGATGACGGCCGGCGAATGTAAGATCGGCATCATGCCTGCGAATATTTTCAAGCGCGGCAAAGTCGGGATCGTGTCGCGCTCCGGCACGCTCACCTACGAGGCCGTGTTTCAAACCACGCAGGTCGGGCTCGGCCAGACCACCGCGGCAGGCATCGGCGGCGATCCGGTGAAAGGTACGGACTTCATCGAAATCCTGGAAATGTTTCTTGCCGACGCTCAGACCGAAGCGATCATCATAATCGGCGAGATCGGCGGTTCGTCGGAAGAGGACGCCGCGCAATTCCTCAAAGACGAGGCAAAGCGCGGGCGCAAGAAGCCGATGGTCGGTTTCATCGCCGGCCGCACGGCGCCACCGGGGCGCCGCATGGGGCATGCCGGCGCCATCATTGCCGGCGGCAAAGGCGATGCAGAATCCAAGATCGCCGCAATGGAGGCGGCCGGCATCAAGGTCGCCCCGTCACCGGCGCGGCTCGGCAAGACGCTCGCCGAATTTGGAAAATAGTGCGCCTTGGCGTAGCGGTGGCGCGCAAGGCTTTCGAGTTTCGCCTCTCATTCGGGTGTCCTCGCGCTGGTCTCTGAACCGGGCACTAATCGGACAGCCGACGGCGGCATTGCTGCGGGCGTCCCTTTTACTTGCGCAACAGCTTTGCGATGTTCAAGCAATCCGGCCGAGCGTGAAATGAAAGGTCCACTGGCGTAGCCTGCGGGACTGTTGCCAAGGGCCACATTCGGTGTGTGTGTGTGGACCCGACCTCCCACGCGCTTTGGCTGAGAAAAACGCTGTGGGCCATCGTTTGAGGGCAATGGGCTCAAGCTTCTATCCGAGTCGTGGCCCGCTGGCAGCTTTACCGTTGCGTCCATTGGGTCAGTCCCTGACCAAGTTGCGACCTGCGCCTCCTCTGGCCGCGCCTTCGGCAACGGCGGATAGGGTTCGACGCGCACCGAGCCCAGACCGCCCAGGTGCAAGGCCTTGTCTACCGCTGGCGTGCAATCCAATGCCCGGCCTCGATGGTAAGGCCCGTGATCGTTGATCGTCACGTCGATGTTGTTTCGGCCGTGCACCAGATGCAGCATGGTGCCCAGCGGCCACTGGAGCGCCGCACATTTGTGCGCGCTTTGATCGTAGCGCTCCCCCGAACTGGTCTGATAATTATTCTTCGCCACGATGCCGTCGCCCGGATAATAGATTGACGCGAGCACGGCCAGCGCCTTCACCCCGTCCATCTGCCCCCTCCCCCATAGAATTCCGCCGTGCGGCTATAATCTGATTCGCGCGGCACAAACGCGGCGGGAACGGGCGCAGCTAAGCCGTCCGCAGTCAGGCGGCCCCTTTGCGGGAAGAGGATGAAAGAGTGAAAAAATATTCACTCCTTTGTCTTTTGCCTGCTGCATCGAAGGATTAAATAGGGCTAGAAAGAATATTGCCGGTCGGTCGCGATCTTCGTTCGACTCGGCCCGGCTCCCATTTTTCATTCGCTTCAACTCATCCGCGCCGGGATGCTTGAAGGTCGCTTATGTCTCGCCAGGACGCGAACGCCGCTTTCGCCCGCACGTCGTTTCTGTACGGCGGTAATGCCGGCTATATCGAAGACCTCTATGCCCGCTACGAGGCTGATCCCAAAGCGGTCGACGCCGCTTGGCGATCGTTCTTCGAGAACCTGAAAGACGATCGCGCCGACGTCGAGCGCAATGCGCGCAGTCCGTCGTGGCGCCGCCCCGATTGGCCGCTGCCGGAACGCAACGCGCTGACCGGCGCAACGGACGATTGGCAGCAAGCCGGCGCGGCCATTACCGGCAAGTTGCAAGCGCAGGCGCACACCCGCGGTGTCGAGGTGACGGCGGCCGAGATCGAACGCGCCACCCGCGATTCGATCCGCGCGCTCATGCTGATCCGCGCCTATCGGGCGCGCGGCCATTTCCATGCCAATCTCGACCCGCTCGGGCTTGAACCGCCGAAAAACCAGGAAGAGCTCGATCCGCGCTCGTACGGTTTCGGCAAGGGCGATCTCGATCACCGGATTTTTCTCGACAATGTGCTCGGGCTCGAATTCGGTACCGTCCGCGAGATCGTCGCTATCCTACGGCGGACCTATTGCCAGACGCTTGGCGTCGAATTCCTCCACATTTCCAGCGCCGCGCAGAAGAGCTGGATCCAGGAGCGCATCGAGGGACCGGACAAGGAGATTACGTTCACTCGCGAAGGCAAGCGCGCCATCCTCAACAAGCTGGTCGAGGCCGAAGGCTTCGAAAAATTCTGCGACGTGAAATTCACCGGAACCAAGCGCTTCGGCCTCGACGGCGGCGAAGCCATGATCCCGGCGCTAGAGCAGATCATTAAGCGGGGCGGTGCGCTCGGCATGCGCGAGATCGTCATCGGCATGCCGCATCGCGGCCGGCTCAACGTGCTAGCGCAGGTCATGGCCAAGCCGCACCGCGCCATCTTCCACGAATTCAAAGGCGGCTCGACGACGCCCGATGCGGTCGAAGGCTCCGGCGACGTGAAATACCATCTCGGCGCCTCTTCGGATCGCGAGTTCGACAGCAACCGCGTGCATCTGTCGCTTACCGCCAACCCGTCGCATCTCGAAATCGTCGACCCGGTAGTGCTCGGCAAGGTTCGCGCCAAGCAGGATCAGCTCGGCGCCAATCCGGAAGACCGCACCATGGTGCTGCCGCTCCTTATTCACGGCGACGCATCGTTCGCCGGCCAGGGCGTCGTTGCCGAATGTTTCGGACTTTCGGGACTGCGCGGCCACCGCACCGGCGGCTCGGTGCATTTCATCGTCAACAATCAAATCGGCTTCACGACCAATCCGCGCTATTCGCGTTCGTCGCCCTATCCGTCCGACGTCGCTAAGATGATCGAGGCGCCGATTTTCCACGTCAACGGCGACGATCCCGAAGCGGTGGTATTTGCCGCCAAGATCGCCACCGAATTCCGGCAGAAATTTCAGAAGCCGGTGGTCATCGACATGTTCTGCTATCGCCGCCACGGCCATAACGAAGGCGACGAACCGTCATTCACCCAGCCCTTGATGTACAAGGCCATCGCCAGCCATCCGACCACGCTCGAAATATACGGCAAGAAGCTCGTCGGCGAAGGCGTCGTCAGCGCCGCCGAAGTCGAGAAGATGAAAGCAGATTGGCGCGCCCACCTCGATGTCGAGCTCGAGGCCGCGCAAGGCTACCGCGCCAACAAGGCGGATTGGCTCGACGGCCGCTGGTCCGGCTACATCGCGGCCGGCGAGAGCGACGATCCGCGACGCGGCAAGACTGGCGTCGAGATCGCGACTTTGAAGGAGATCGGTGGCAAGATCACGGCCGTCGCGCCCGATTTTCATTTACACCGAACGCTCCAGCGGTTTCTCGAAGCCCGGCGCAAGGCGATCGAAACCGGCGCCGGCATCGACTGGTCGACCGCCGAGGCGCTCGCGTTCTGTTCGCTCTTGCTTGAAGGTCACCGTGTGCGGCTGTCCGGGCAGGATTCCGAACGCGGCACGTTTTCGCACCGCCATTCGGTGCTGATCGATCAGGAAAACGACCAGCGCTACATCCCGTTCAATAATCTTGCCGACGGGCAGGCGCGGTACGAAGTGATCAATTCCATGCTGTCGGAAGAAGCCGTCCTCGGCTTCGAATACGGCTATTCGCTCGCCGAGCCCGAGGCGTTGACGCTCTGGGAGGCGCAGTTCGGCGATTTCGCCAACGGCGCGCAGGTCGTGTTCGATCAGTTCATCTCATCCGGCGAGCGCAAATGGCTGCGCATGTCGGGCCTCGTGTGCCTGTTGCCGCACGGCTACGAGGGCCAAGGACCGGAACACTCGTCGGCGCGGCTTGAGCGTTTTCTGACGATGTGTGCCGAGGACAATATGCAGGTGGCGAACTGCACGACGCCAGCGAACTATTTCCACATCCTGCGCCGGCAGCTCGATCGCGATTTCCGCAAGCCGCTGATCCTGATGACGCCGAAATCGCTCTTACGCCACAAGCGCGCCGTATCGCGGCTTGACGAGATGGGCCCCGGCACATCCTTCCACCGGCTCTTGTGGGACGACGCGCAATTGCAGCCGAACGACAAAACCAGGCTTCTCGCGGACGATCAGATTCGCCGTGTCATTCTTTCCGCTGGCAAGGTCTATTACGATCTCTACGACGAGCGCGAGCGCCGCGGGATCAACGACATTTATCTGTTACGGATCGAACAACTCTATCCATTCCCGACCAAGGCGCTGATGACGGAATTGGCGCGCTTTAAGGCGGCCGAAATCGTCTGGTGCCAGGAAGAGCCGCGCAATATGGGCGCCTGGGTCTTCGTCGATATATTCCTGGAATGGGTGCTCAATCAGATCGGCGCCAAGTATCGGCGCGCCCGTTATGTCGGCCGTCCCGCTGCCGCTTCGCCCGCTGTCGGACAAATGTCGCTGCATCTGGCACAGCTCAGCAAAGTTTTGAACGAGGCATTGACGTAGCATGGCTGAGATACGGGTGCCGGCGCTCGGCGAATCGGTGACCGAGGCGACCATCGGCAAATGGTTCAAGAAGCCGGGCGACGCGGTTGCGGTGGATGAGCCGCTGGTCGAGCTCGAAACCGACAAGGTGACGATCGAGGTGCCGGCGCCGGCGGCCGGCGTGCTTGCGGATATTGCCGCCAAGGATGGCGACACCGTCGCGGTCGGCACACTCCTTGGCCAGATCAAGGAAGGAGTCGCGCCCGCAGCGAAAGCTGCGCCGGCAGCAACTTCGCCAACGCCTTCGCAGCCGCAGCCCGCGCCGCCCCTGCAGGCTGCGCCCGCGGCCAAGTCCGCCGACGCGCCGCTCGCGCCGTCAGTGCGCAAGCTCGCCGCCGAATCCGGCATCGATGCCGCAAGCGTCGCCGGGACCGGCAAAGACGGCCGCGTCAGCAAGGGCGACATGCTCGCAGCGATCGAGCGCGCCGCGGCGCAGCCGACGCCGGTGGCGACGCCTGCGGCTGCGGTGCAGGTCCGTGCGCCGACGCCGACGGATGATGCGGCACGCGAGGAGCGCGTGCGCATGACGCGGCTCCGTCAAACTATCGCCCGCCGGCTGAAGGACGCGCAGAACACCTCGGCCATGCTCACGACCTTCAACGAGGTCGACATGAGCGCGATCATGGGCTTGCGCACGCAATACCGCGATTTGTTCGAGAAGAAGCACGGCGTGAAGCTCGGCTTCATGGGATTTTTCGTGCGCGCCTGCGTGCAGGCGCTCCAGGAAATTCCCTCGGTCAATGCCGAGATCGACGGCGCCGACATCGTCTACAAAAATTATTATCACATCGGCATTGCGGTCGGCACGCAACGCGGCCTGGTCGTGCCGGTGGTGCGCGACTGCGATCAGAAATCGCTGGGCGAGATCGAGAAGGCCATCGCCGATTTCGGCAGCCGCGCCCGCGACGGCACGCTCAAGATCGAGGAAATGCTGGGCGGCACGTTCACCATTACCAATGGCGGCGTCTACGGCTCGCTGATGTCGACGCCGATCCTCAACGCGCCGCAATCCGGCATTCTCGGCATGCACAAGATCCAGGAACGGCCTATGGCGGTCGCCGGCAGGGTCGAGGTGCGGCAGATGATGTATCTCGCTTTGTCCTACGACCATCGCCTGGTTGACGGCCGCGAAGCGGTGACTTTTTTAGTTCGCGTCAAGGAATGTTTGGAGGACCCGGCGCGGCTGGTGCTGGATTTGTAAGCTATGCCGAATGGAAAACCGGGCGACCACCCACTAACGGATATTGTGGTCCACAATATCGAGGTCTTCGGATCGGAGATCGATGACAAGGTCAGGCGCATTTACGCTGCCTCGCCGTCATCCAAACACCAAGCGACTATTCTTTGGATGTGGCCTCAGCAGAATCCCAACATCGCCGCGAGTCCAGTTCTAAATCCCAAGGGTTTATCTCACGTCCTGGATGCCCTTCTTGCTTACGTTCGGAGACACCACGGAGAGCCTGACAAGGCCTGACCATGCCCTACGACCTCATCGTCATCGGCTCCGGGCCCGGCGGTTATGTCTGCGCGATCCGCGCGGCGCAGCTTGGGCTCAAGATCGCCGTGGTCGAAAAGTGGCCGACGTTTGGCGGCACCTGTCTCAATATCGGCTGTATTCCTTCGAAGGCGATGCTCAACGCGTCGGAGCTTTATGAGGAGGCTGCGCACAAATTTGCTGAGATGGGCATCAGGGTCGGCACGCCGGCGATCGATCTCGCCACCATGCTGAAATACAGGCAGCAGGCGGTCGACGGCAACGTCAAGGGCGTCGATTATCTGTTTCGCAAAAACAAGATCGAGACGTTCCACGGTGCGGGGCGCATCGCTGCACCCGGCAAGGTCGAAGTGAAGAATGCCGACGGCAAGGCGCAGATTCTGGAGACGAAGGCAATTGTCGTCGCCACCGGCTCCGATGTCGCGCGCTTGAACGGCATCGAGATCGACGAAAAACGCATCGTGTCCTCGACCGGCGCGCTCGATTTGCCCGCGGTGCCGAAAAAGCTGCTCATCGTCGGCGCCGGCATCATCGGGCTTGAGCTTGGCTCGGTGTGGCGTCGCCTCGGTGCGCAAGTCACGATCGTCGAATTCCTCGACCACATCTTGCCCGGCATCGACAGCGAGCTCGGCAAGCAATTCCATCGCATCCTGCAAAAGCAGGGGATCGCGGTGCGGCTGTCGTCCAAAGTCACGGCCATCGACACCGCCGGCAAAACTCTCAAGGTCAAGGTCGAGCCAGCGACGGGCGGCGCGGCGGAAATGCTCGATGCCGATATCGTGCTCGTCGCCATCGGTCGCGTGCCCTTTACCGAGGGCCTCGGCCTCGAAGAGGTCGGCGTGCGAAAAGACAATCGCGGACGCGTCGTCGTGGATCCGCATTTTCGTACGAGCGTCGACGGCATCTACGCCATCGGCGACGTCATTGCCGGGCCGATGCTGGCGCACAAGGCGGAAGAGGAGGGCGTCGCAGTCGCCGAAATCCTCGCCGGCCAGGCCGGCCACGTGAATTACGACGTCATCCCGAATGTCGTTTACACCTACCCGGAAATCGCCTCGGTCGGCAAAACCGAGGAGGAGCTCAAAGCGGCAGGCGTTGCCTACAATGTCGGAAAATTTCCGTTCACCGCCAATGCGCGCGCGCGGGTCAATCTGACCACCGAGGGTTTCGTGAAAATCTTAGCGGACGCCAAAACCGACCGCGTGCTCGGCGTGCACATTCTCGGGCCCGACGCCGGCAACATGATCGGCGAAGCCGCCATCGCCATGGAATTCGGCGCATCCTCGGAAGATATCGCCCGCACCTGCCATGCGCACCCGACCTTGAGCGAGGCGATCAAGGAAGCAGGCTTGGCGGTCGCCAAGCGCGCGATAAATTTTTGAATGCGTCATTGCGAGCGCAGCGAAGCAATCCAGCCTGGATTGCTTCGTCGCTTACGCTCCTCGCAATGACGGCAAAGCGCCGTTACAACACCGCGATTAGATGCACCGCATGCGGCGCAAATAGTCCGAGCGCCATCAGCACAAGCCCGATGATGCCGAGCGCGCCGCCCAGCCAAGCCAGCGCTACAGCCCCGGTAATCACCGCGGCCGAAGCCAGCACGATGCCGACCTGGAAGGCTGCCGAACTGAGCTCATAGTGGTGGTATTTGGCCAGCGCGAGATCGCGCTTGTCCTCGGCTTCCTTGGCGCGCTCGGCCAATTCCTTGCGGCCTTCGCGCGTCGATGGCTCGGAATCGTAGCGCGCTGCGGTCTTCTTCCATGCCTCGATCTGTCTCTGTGCGGCGTCCTTTACCGCCGGATCTGAAATGGTCTGGGCGGAAACCAGCATTTCCTCGGCTGCCGTATTGAGCTGCGTCAGGCGAGTGCTTTTGGCCTGAAAGAACGCCCAGAGGTCCGACGATTCGACGTTGGCGGCGATGGCTTCGGTCTGCGCACTTTTGCCGAGCGTCTCGGAAAACGACAGAAACAGCGCGAGCACCGCAATCAGCAACGCGATCCGCCTGTTGAAAAATTGGGAATGCTCGCCTTCCTGCGCCTTTTCGATGGTCTCGTGAATTTCGGACATTTGAATCCTTTCGTCATTCCGGGGCTGAGCGCAAGCGAGGAGCCCGGAATCCATAATCACCATTCGCGGGTATGGATTCTGGACTTGCCGCTTCGTGGCAATCCGGAATGACGGGTAGCACGATTTCTTGTCAAGCGCGTGGATGCGCGCTGCGGTAGGCCTCGATCAGCCGCTCGGCATCGACGGCAGTGTAGATCTGCGTGGTCGACAGCGAGGCGTGGCCGAGCAATTCCTGGATCGCGCGCAAATCGCCCCCGCCCGCCAAGAGATGCGTTGCGAAGGAATGTCGCAGCGCATGCGGCGTCGCCGTCGCGTCTAGGCCGAGCGCGCCGCGCAGCCGCGCCATCGCAATCTGCACGAGGCGTGCCGATAACGGCCCGCCTTTGGCGCCGACAAACAGCGGTCCTTCGGCAGGCAGGTCGTAGGGACAGAGCGCGAGGTAATCGGCAATGAGCTTTCGCACCGGCGCGATGGTTGGCACCATCCGCTGCTTGCGGCCCTTGCCGGTTACGCTGAGCACGTCGCCGGCATCGAAATCCGCGCGCTTTAATCCGAGCGCTTCGGAAATGCGCAAACCGCTGCCGTAGAGCAGCGCCAGCACGGCGGCATCACGTGCATGGATCCATGTGTCGCGGCCGTCACCGGCAGCGAGCGTCGGATCGGCCATGCTCTTTGCCGCCTCGACCGGCAACGGCCGCGGCAGCGTCTTGCCGATTTTCGGCCCGCGCACCGCGGCAAGCGCGCCGACTTTGCCCTTGTGGCTTCGTTCCAGGAAACGGCCGAATGCGCGCAGGCCGGCGAGCGCGCGCATCAGCGATCGGCTGCCGATATTGTCAGCGCGCCGCGCGGCCAGAAATGCGCGCACATCGGCCGGTGCCAGCGCCGCGAGTTCCCGCAAGGACGGCGCCCCGCCGAGATGCTCGGCAAGAAAGCGCAAGAATTGCAGGACGTCGCGGCGGTAGGCTTCTATGGTCTTCGCCGACAGCCGCCGTTCGGCCGAAAGGTGCCGCAGCCAGGCCTCGATCTGTGCCGCTACTTTGGGGACGATGCGGTCATCTAATCCTCCCCCGCTTTGCGGGGGAGGGGGACCGCCCGAAGGGCGGTGGAAGGGGCGCTTGTCATCACGCCTGTCTTGCCGCGGCATTCCATTTCCTGCTGTACGCCCCCTCCGCCATGCTTTGCATGGTCCTCCTCCCCCGTTTCACGGGGGAGGATCAAAGGAGCCCGTGCCGAGAACTACCCGACTCGCCTTTACCCTTCCTAAATCGGCGAGAATCGGCGGACAATCGCTTACCATGGGCAAACGGGTCGTCGACGTGCTGGTGCCGGTCGCGCTGGACCGGGCCTATTCGTACCATGTGCCGCCCGCGCTTGATCTCGCGGCAGGCGATATCGTTACGGTGCCGCTCGGTCCGCGCGAAACCACCGGCGTGGTGTGGTCGGAAAATGCTGAGCCCAATCCGCGGCTCGACAATCGGCTCAAAGACATCGAAGAGAAGCTCGAATTCCCGCCGCTCAAGCCCGAACTGCGCCGCTTCGTCGATTGGGTGGCGAATTACACGCTGTCTGCCCGCGGCATGGTGCTGCGCATGTGCCTGCGCATGGGGGAGGGGCTCGGCGCCGAGCGCGAGCGCGTCGGCGTGCGGCTTGTGGGCAGCGCGCCCGAACGGATGACATCAGCGCGCCGGCGCGCGCTTGCTTTGTTCGCTGACGGCATGGTGCGGGGGAAGGTCGACGCCGCGCGCGAGGCCGGCGTGTCCGCGGGCGTGATCGATGGTTTGATCGACGAGGGCACGCTGCAAACCGTGGTGCTGCCGCCCGAGCCGGTGGCGCCGCCGCCCGATCCCGATTTCATCGCCGCCGATTTCACCGCCGACCAGCGTGCCGCGGCGACGGCATTGCGTGAGACCGTGGCGAAGGGCGGCTACACAGTCACGCTGCTCGACGGCGTCACCGGCTCGGGCAAGACCGAGGTCTATTTCGAGGCGGTGGCTGACACGATCCGCCGCTGCCGGCAAAGCCTGATCCTGATGCCGGAGATCGCGCTGACCACGCAATTTCTCGACCGCTTCGCCGCGCGCTTCGGCACACGGCCGGCGGCCTGGCATTCTGAATTGACGCCGCGCCAGCGCGCGCGCACCTGGCGCGCCGTGGCGGATGGCGAAGCGAGTGTCGTTGTCGGCGCACGCTCGGCTTTGTTCCTGCCTTATGCCGATCTCGGCTTGATCGTTGTCGATGAGGAACACGATCCCGCCTACAAGCAGGAGGATGGCGTGCGCTATCACGCCCGCGACATGGCAGTGGTGCGCGGCCATATCGCTGAGATTCCGGTCGTGCTGTCGTCGGCCACGCCCTCCATAGAAACCGAAGTCAATGCGCGGCGCGGCCGTTACGCCCGCGTGAGCCTGCCGGAGCGCTTTGGCGGCCAGCGCCTACCAGCGGTCGAAGCGATCGATGTGCGCCGCGAACGGCCGCCGCCTGGCCACTTTATTTCGCCGACGCTCGCCGGCGCGGTGCGGACCGCGCTGGAGCGCCGCGAACAGGCTTTATTGTTTCTTAACCGCCGCGGCTATGCGCCGCTGACCTTGTGCCGCGCCTGCGGCTTCCGCTTTGCCTGTCCGAATTGCGATGCCTGGCTGGTCGACCACCGCTTCCGCCGCCAGCTCGTCTGCCATCATTGCGGCTTCGCCATGCCGCATCCGGCAAATTGTCCGAAATGCGCCGCGGCGGATTCCTTCGTTCCCGTCGGGCCCGGCGTCGAGCGCCTGGAAGAGGAGGTGCGGGAGCTGTTTCCGCAGGCGCGGCTCTTGGTGCTCTCCAGCGATCTCGTTGCCACCATCGAGCGCATGCGCGAGGAGCTGGCCGATGTCGCGGCCGGCCGCTTCGACATCGTCATCGGCACTCAGCTTGTCGCCAAGGGTCACCATTTCCCCATGCTCAACCTCGTCGGCGTGATCGACGCCGATCTGGGCCTGAGCAATGGCGATCCGCGCGCGGCCGAGCGCACGTTTCAGCTGTTGCATCAGGTGATCGGCCGCGCCGGTCGCGACGCCGGCGTCGGCTTGGGTCTTCTCCAGACACATCAGCCCGAACATCCGGTGATGCGCGCGCTGATTGCGCAGGACCGCGAAGCGTTCTACGCCGCCGAGATCGCCTCGCGCGAGAAGAGCGGCTATCCGCCGTTCGGTCGGCTCGCCTCGATCGTCGTCTCCGGCCGGGACAAGAACGCCGCCGCCGACTATGCGCGCGACCTCGCCCGCGCCGCGCCCCTCGACGAAAACGCCACTCACGGCGTGCGCGTGCTCGGTCCCGCGGAGGCGCCGCTCGCGCTGTTGCGCGGCCGCTTTCGTTTTCGTTTATTGCTCAAAGCGCCGCGCAATTACGACCTTTCCACCTATCTGCGCCGCGTGCTCGCCAAGGCGCCAAAGCGACGCGGCCCGATCAAGCTCGAAATCGACATCGATCCGCAAAGCTTTTTGTGAAGGAAATACAATTCCGATTCTCGCTAAAGAATTGTTGCTAGTCCAAAGATGCAAGATGATGCCATGATTAACGCGATAACTAACAATCCAAGCTCCACTAGCTCGAATCAGTGCCACCCAGACTGCGACTCCGATGGAGGCTGCAGCTTAAATTCCTTAGGAACCACCAAAAGAAACAAAGCAGCTGCGATTATGAACGCCTGCCGCAACAGAAACAGACTAGTGGACTCTGTATCAGAAATAAAAACGTAAGAGCCATGGCTGCCCAGCGCATGTACTAAACCCAGTTCTGGGTGTGGTTCGTTCGGGTGAGTGTCGAAATTAAGAAGAAAACATTCATAAAAGAGGAAAGAACGCTGGCGCGGTGCTTATAATTCCGGTGGCAAGCCATCTTCTAATTTGTTGTGTCACTGCAGGCCTCAATCTCAATGCCATAAATCCGCGCAACGCGACAGTGCCTAATGCACAGTGATAAAAATCGCCGCTTTTTCATAAGGCTTGATTGAATTGACGTTTTGCGCTGAGCGAACCGGCGACGCCGTGCACTTGTATTATGGTTTCGTAGACAGGACTGTCCGGTCCATTTTGGCTCACAGCCTGCAGCCAGAGACAAACTAAACCTTGGTTGTCGATCGTCATTGCCGGATGGGAGGAGAATACCAAGCCGTAATCGGCTGCGGCCGTGTTGCTTTTCATCTCAGCTATCACAGCGGACTTGATTACGTGAACGAGTCCAAATGGACCGAGCGCAGTGTCGTCCTCCGCGAAGGCGAAGAGTTCGACGGATGCAGATTCAGCTCGCTGTTCCACTTTGATGAACAGATGACTGTCAAGTGACCAGGCGGTGAACACAAAGGCCACGGCGATCTTGCTG
>Ga0306921_10000448_pt1 | contig 35815 bp, 33 predicted proteins | sample sta12Cox44000080_FD_203760 | JGI IMG/M metagenome (GOLD analysis project Ga0306921, IMG submission 203760) | Lab enrichment of tropical soil microbial communities from Luquillo Experimental Forest, Puerto Rico - statoxic.12C.oxic.44.000.080 (v2)... | ecosystem: Environmental > Terrestrial >... | reverse complement strand
GAAGCGATCCACTGCGGCCATCAGACGAAGGTCGGAGTAACCGTTCAGTCCGACTCGGAAGCTGGAGTCGACGCGAAGTCTGCCCTCCGACAAGATTGCCTTCGAGGGCAACGGCATCAGAGGGAGTCCCGCGGCGGACACTACGGCGCTAGAAGCGATTAGGGTACCGATCCGGATGGCCAAATGGAACCGACGGGCGACAAGCATCCGGCAACGAGCTTGCGGCGTCGGCTCTCAGGCTGTCCAGTTCACAACAGTTGCGAGGGCCGTTATGGCCCGGTTCGCTACTGACCGAACGTATTTATTTTCAGCGGATTTAGTGGTCGAACCGTTAGCAAAACACGAAGCCCGGCGGGGCGCTAGCGCTGGCCGTGGTGGTCGTTGTTGGTGAGGCGGCTGCCGTCGGTTTCCACGCAGCGCGGCGATTCTTCAAGGGGATCGTTGGACGGCTTGATGACGCGCGGAGGCGCGGTCCAGGCCGCCGTGAGCACCTTCGGATCGTCCACAGTGAACTGGTACGCGAGATTCTCACCGTTCCGCCACAGGCGCTCGGTGACGTGCATGGCATCGCTATGGAAGTAGCCGTCTTCGCCGAACCAAGTGCTATCGACAAAATTAGTGACGTCCACTACCAGCGTGTCTCCCTCCCAGTGGCCAACCGAATCGCCGTAATAGGACGGGTTTCCGTTCGCGCGGTGCGGGCGGCCGTCGGTGGGAATGATGCGATACGGATCTCCCGAGATGTCTTCGTAAAAGAAGATGACTTCACCCGGGGTTTGCACGATTTTTCGCGGAGAACCGATGCGCGGGATGCCTGGTTTGCCGCAATAGAAGACCTCGTCGGTCTTGCTCTCGTGATCGGAGAGATCCTTCACCTTGGCCAGGTACTCCGGCTTGTACGAAGGGGTGGCAGTGAAGGGCATCGCACCGGGGACTGCGGTTTTGGCGGGCCGGCGGGCGCTCTGATCGACCGTCTTGATGGCCACAGCGCCGTTGACCTCACTTTTCAAACCGCCCGGAGGCAGGTCGATGCCGAATGCCCAGACGCCGCTGAGGTCCGCGTGCCCATCGGCCGTGCGCTTCACACTAGCCGTGTTTGCGGGCTTGTTCGTCGGTTGGGCAGCTCCAAGGACTGGAAGAAGGGCCGCCGTGGTCACCACGCAAACGAAGTTCAGTCTCATTTTCCACCCTCCTGGGCCGTATTGGCATTGACGAGTTCCAACGATGTCCCATCCGGCATAATGATCTTTTGAAGGTAGCCGTAGAAAGAAGCGTCCTTCGCGCGCACGCCTTCGACCTTGACGGTCTGCCCGATGGCTTTAGCGAGGTCGGCACGGCCCACGCCGACGCGGCGGAACCATGCTGGCGGATTGCTTTCAAAAGACCAGTTTTCCACCTTTCCGCTTTCGCTCTTCACTTCCATCGCGACCTTAATGTGAGGATTGACCCAGTCGACACTCGTGAGTGTGCCGGTCAGCGTAATCCGCTTGGTCATATCGAACTCGGCCGACGGTGAGTGATGAGCCCACAAGGAAGCTGCCGTCACGACGCACATGGCTACAATCCTGGCACTGGAGATCTTAGGTTTCAAGGAAGGAACTCCTTTCCAAACGTGGAGAAAGTATATCACAGCACGGTGCCGGTCATAGGGACACACACGGGACTTTCAACCGCTTTTGACGGGCACACGGCAAGGTGCAAATGCGAACAACGGGATTGTGCGGCGGCTGCAGATTAACCCTTGCAAGGCAAAGCCATTGGGGGCTGCGATCGCATACGATGAGTCATAGACCTTCCTATTCAAGACGCTGAGGCGGCTTCCACTCGGGCATGGACTGCGATACAGTGACACGATTGGGCCGGGTTTCCGTGTTGAACATAGGTTGGGTACTCACTGGATTTGCCTTGTGCGCCGTTGCGGCTCCTTCCAATTCCGCGTCTCCCGCGTCCTCCTATCGCACGATTGTCGACCGCTACTGCGTGGTCTGCCACGATCAAAAGCTCAAGACGGCCGGGCTTGAACTTGACACGCTCGACCTCACGAAGGTTCCCGAGCATGCGGAGACCTGGGAAAGAGTGGTCGAGAGGCTCGAGTCGCGCACGATGCCCCCCATAGGGATGCCGCGGCCGGATTCAGCCACCTACGAGAACCTAGCGACCTGGCTCGAAGCGCAACTCGATGCGGCTGCCCAGGCCCATCCTCACCCGGGCCGTCCGGTGCTCCACCGCCTCAACCGCGCCGAATACGGCAACGCCATCCGCGACCTGCTGGCCCTCGACGTGGATGCCGCATCGTTGCTGCCGCCGGATGATTCGGCCTACGGGTTCGACAACATTTCCGATGTGCTCGGGCTTTCGCCGGCGCTCCAGGAGTATTACCTCAGGGCGGCGCTGAAGATCGGTTCGCTGGCCGTGGGAGATGCTCACGCGAGTCCTCGCGGCGAGACCTACCGCGTCCGGCAGGACCTTTCCCAGGACCAGCATATTGAAGGAATGCCGCTGGGCACGATCGGCGGGACGCGGGTCCGCCAGAACTTCCCCCTGGACGGCGAATACGTTTTCCAGGCCAGGCTGTATCGAACCAATCTGAATATTATGCGCGGTCTCGAGTCGCCGCATCAGGTGGAGTTCACCGTGGACGGGCAGCGCATCCACGCGGCGAGGATCGGCGGCAACGAAGATCTGGCGGGTCTATTTGAAAAACCAACCGAGACGGGAGATGCGGTCGACGCGCGACTGCGCGTGCGCGTCCCCGTGAAAGCGGGCCCGCACGTGGTGACGGTGGCCTTCGTGCAGGAGCCGGAGGTGGCCGGGCCCGACCGGCTGCAGCCTTATATCCGCAGCTCGGTGGACAACTTCGACTGGACCGGCAGGCCGCACCTCCAAACGCTGACTATCACCGGACCTTTCGAGGCAACAGGTCCCGGCGAGACACCCAGCCGGCAACAGATTTTTGTCTGTCACCCGCGCGGCCCAGCCGAGGAGGCGCCGTGCGCGCGGCGCATCCTCCGGATGCTGGCCCGGCGCGCGTACCGGCAGCCGGTGAAAGCGGCAGATGAACAACGGGTGATGCGGTTTTACGAACAGGGGCGGCGCCAGGGCGGTTTTGAAGCCGGGATTGAAGCGGCACTCGAACGCATTCTAGCCAGCCCGAAGTTCGTGTTTCGCGTCGAGCGCGATCCGGCCGGCCTCGCGCCCGGAACCGCGTACCGTATTACCGACCTCGAGCTGGCTTCTCGGCTTTCCTTTTTTTTATGGAGCAGTATTCCAGATGACGAGCTGCTTCAAGTGGCCGCCGAAGGCAAGCTGAAGAACCCGGCCGTATTGGAGCGCGAGGTGCGGCGGATGCTGGCCGATCCGCGGTCCCATGCCCTGGTTGCCAACTTCGCCGGCCAATGGCTGCACCTGCGGAACGTACGAAACGTGCTGCCGAACTCCGATCGGTTTCCAGACTTCGACGACAATCTGCGGCAGTCGATGGAGCGGGAGACGGAGCTGTTGTTCAGCAGCATCGTTCAAGAAGACCATAACGTCTTGGATCTGCTGACGGCCGACTACACCTTCCTCAACGAGCGGCTGGCGCGGCACTACGGAATTCCGGATATTTATGGAAGTCGCTTCCGGCGCGTCAGGATCACCGAGGACGCCCGTCGCGGGCTACTCGGACAAGCGAGCATTCTGGCGGTGACTTCGCACGCTGAGCGGACGTCGCCGGTGGTGCGCGGCAAGTGGATTCTGGAAATGCTCCTCGGCCTTCCGGTTCCACCGCCGCCGCCGGATGTGCCGACGCTCAAAGAGAACGCCGACGGCGAAAAGCCGCGGACGATGCGCGAGCAGATGGCCGAGCACCGGGCGAATGCGGTCTGCGCGTCCTGCCACAGGATTATGGACCCGATCGGGTTCGCGCTGGAAAATTTCGACGCCGTGGGCGCCTGGCGGACGCACGAGGCTGGGGAAGCCATCGACGCTTCCGGGGTGCTCGCCGACGGAACCAAAGTGGACGGCGTCGTGGGATTGCGCAACGCTCTGGTGAGCCGGCCCGCGATGTTTGTCGGCACGATGACGGAGAAACTGCTGACGTATGCGCTCGGCCGGGGGTTAGACCATCACGACCGGCCGGCGGTGCGGGCGATTCTTCGGGACGCGGCGGGAACTGACTACCGGTTCTCGTCGCTGGTGATGGGGATTGTGCGGAGTGTTCCGTTTCAGATGAGAATGACCGCCGAGAGGGACGCTCGGACCGGAGGCCCCTGAAATGATCGTTCTTAAGAAAGCACTGGGACGCCGCACACTGCTACGCGGGATGGGCGCCTCCGTGGCGCTGCCGCTGCTGGATGCGATGTTGCCTGCGTTCACGCCGATCGCCAAGGCCGATGCCAGGCCGCGGCTTCGGTTTGGCGTCGTGTATTTCCCGAATGGAGCCATTATGTCGGAGTTCACGCCGTCGGCAGACGGAGTGGGCTTCGAGTTCACTCCGATTCTCAAGCCGCTTGAGCCCTTCAGGGAGTCGCTCGTGGTGCTGACGAATTTCACGCGGTCGCATCCAGGCAGCCAGGTGGGTGACCACGCGGTGAGCGCCGCCGGGTTTCTGACCGGCGTGTGGCCGAAGCGAACCGAGGCCGAGGACGTCGAAGCCAATACGACCATCGACCAGGTGGTGGCGCGACAAATCGGCGAGGACACGCCGTTTCCATCGCTTGAATTGGCTACCGAGGATTTTACGGGCTACGTCGGCGGCTGTTCACCCGGCTTCAGTTGTGCGTACATGAACACACTGTGCTGGAGCACGCCCAACACGCCGCTTCCGATGGAAACGAATCCCCGCGCCGTCTTCGAGCGGATTTTTGGCGACGCCGGCAGCGCGACTGAGCGGCAGGCGCGGATTCGCAAACAGCAGAGCCTTCTCGATTCGATTTCCGAAGAAGCCCGGGACCTCGAGCGCGGGCTGGGCGCGCGCGACCGCGCGCGAGTCGGCGATTATCTCGAGAATCTCCGTGAAATCGAGCGGCGTATCCAGCAGACCGAGGCCCGCAACCTCGGGGACGCCGCGCGGATGGATGCGCCCATCGGCGTGCCAGACTCTTTCGATGAGCACGTAGGGTTGGTGTTCGACCTGGTGGCGGCGGCCTGGCAGGCGGACGCGACGCGCGTGTTCACGTTTATGATGTCCCGCGAAATCAGCCAGCGCACGTACCCGCAGATCGGGATCACCGAACAGCACCACAGCGTTTCCCATCACCAGAATAATCCCGAGAAGATGGCGAAGGTGGCGCGGATCAATGTCTACTATGCTCAACTGTACGCGAAGTTTCTCGAGAAGCTGCGCTCCGCCGAGGAGGGCGACGGGTCGCTGCTTGATCATTCGCTGATATTTTATGGCGCCGGCATGGGTGATTCGAATTCGCACGCCAGCGACCCGCTGCCGATCGTGGCGGTCGGCGGGGGCGTGGGGCGGGGTAACCGCCACGTGCGGGTAGCAACGCGCACGCCGGTGGGTGATCTCTGGATTGCCGTAGCCGGTAAATTCGGCAAGAGGATGGATCGCTTCGGGGATGGTACGGAAACCGCACATGGGCTTTTTTGAAGGCCTTCCCAAGCCGGTGCGGATCGGGTGGCTGGTCGCGCTCGCGGGGTTGAGCCTTGTGAGCGCGGGCGGCAGGGAGAAGCGGCTGGTGGACGCAGTCCAGGCAGGAAACCACGAGGACGTGCGCGCCCTGCTGAGAGGCCGTGCCGATGTGAACGCACCGGAGGCCGATGGCACCACGGCGCTGGCGTGGGCCGTGCGAGCGGATGATCTCGAAATGGTGCGGCTGCTGCTAAACGCAGGCGCAAGTCCCAATGCCGCCAACCGCAACGGGGTATCGCCGCTGTGGCTGGCCGCGACGAATCGCAACGTGGCGATGATAGAGGCGCTCCTAAAGGCCGGCGCTGATCCGAAAACCAAGCTGCCGGGCGGCGAGACGATCCTCATGACGGCTGCGCGGACCGGGAACCCGGATGCCGTGAGACTGCTGGTCGATCGCGGCGCCGATACCAGCGCGCGCGAGAGCACCTATGGAGAGACGGCGCTGATATGGGCCGCCGCGGCGAACCATCCGGAGGCCGCGCGCGTGCTGATCGATCACGGGGCGGAGGTCAACGCCCGGTCGAAGCTTCTCGAATACCCCAAGGATCGGTTTGGTCTCGAGGGTGTGATCACTGTTCTGCCGCGGGGAAGCTGGACGCCCTTGATGTACGCGGCGCGCCAGGGGTCGCTCGCCGTCGCGCGCGTGCTGGTCGAAGCCGGCGCCGACCTGAATCTGAAGGACCCGGAGGGTACGACCGCCTTGGTGCTGGCGATCCTCAACCTTCACTTCGACACGGCCGCGCTGCTGGTGGAAAAGGGCGCCGATCCGAACCTCGCCGACGGCACGGGCATGGCGGCACTATACGCGACCGTGGACATGAACACCTTGGGCGAGGTCTATGGTCGGCCGGCCCGCAGGTTCTCCGAACAATGGAGCGCGCTCGATTTGATCCGTCTGCTGCTCAGGCGCGGCGCCAATCCGAACGCCCAACTTAGGCTTCCCACGCTCTACCGCGCACATACGCCCGGCGAAGGCACATTGGCTGAGGGCAGCACACCGCTGATGCGCGCCGCGAAGAACGGGGATGCCGCAGCCATGCGGCTGCTGCTCGACAACGGAGCGGATCCTGGGCTGACGCAAAACAACGGCACAACCGCACTCATGATGGCGGCGGGTCTGGGGCGGGGCTTGGGCGTCTTCGCGAAAGACTATGCCACCGAAGCCCAAATGCTCGAAGGCGTCAAGGTACTGGTGGCGCGCGGTGTGGACGTGAACGCGGTCAACGATAAGGGGCAGACCGCGCTCCATTTCGCGGCTTTGTCGTCGGATTCGATTGTCCAGTTTCTGGGCGAACACGGAGCGAGGCTGGATGCGAAAGATAAGCAGGGCCGGACTCCCTTGGACATGGCTCTGGGCGCGGGTGGGCCGGGGAGGGCGGGCGCTGCGCCGGAAATTCGGCAGGCCACTGCGGCGTTGATTCGCCGCCTGATGAATGCTACCGCGCCGCCATCTCCGGCACTTCCATGACCCACGCGGCCCAGATCATCCCGAGTGGCCAGGCGCTCGGCGCAGAGATTCGGAATTTGGACCTGCGCAATCTCAGCGATTCGGAATTCGATTCGATCCACGACGGGTGGCTGAATCACCTGGTGGTGCTGCTACGCGCCCAGCAACTCACCGATGAAGACCTGATCCGGTTCAGCCGCCGCCTCGGCAATCTCGACTGGGCACCGGTCCAGGAAACCGGGCGGCGCTTCGTCGAGGGGCACCCGGAGATCTACGTGGTTTCGAACGTTATCGAGAATGGCGTGCCGATCGGCAGCCTGGGAGCGGGTGAAGCGGTATGGCATACCGATATGTCGTACCTGGAGACGCCTCCCAAAGCGAGCTTGCTTTATGCGCTAGAGGTGCCGCGCGCGGGCGGCAACACGTACTTCTGCAACATGTACCTCGCCTATCAGCACCTACCGGCTTCCCTGAAGCGGCGGGCTTCTGGCCTCCAGGTGAAGCACGATGGCACCTACAATAGCGGTGGGTACGTCCGTCAGGGCCTTACCGCGGTGAATGATCCCCTCACTTCTCCGGGCGCGTACCACCCCCTGGTTGTGACGCATCCCGAAACCGGGCGGCGCGCGCTGTATCTCGGCCGCCGGCGCAATGCCTACCTTGGCGGGCTCTCTCTGGTCGAGTCCGAAGCGCTGCTGGATGAGCTTTGGTCGTACGCAACACGCGACGAAATCGTCTGGCATAACGAATGGCATCCCGGCGATGTGGTTCTTTGGGACAATCGCTGCACCATGCATCGACGCGACCCGTTCGATCCGGAGTCGCGCCGGATTCTGCACCGCACCCAGATCCAGGGTGGGATCCCTCCACGGCCGTGACCACGGCACAGAAGAGTTCGACCGTCACCGGAGCGCGGCAGAAATGGCTGAGCGCGCCTCGCGTGGTTCTGTCGCTGCTGTGCCTGCTGTACCTGATCCTGTTTGTGAACCGGGTGGCCATTTCCACCGCGGCGCCGCTGATGAAGAGAGATCTTGGTCTCACCAACACCCAGCTTGGCTTTGCGTTCTCCGCGTTTGCGATTCCGTACGCATTGTTTCAACTGGTGGGCGGCTGGATCGGCGACCGGCTGGGACCGCGCGTAACGCTGGTATTGTGCTGCGCGGTGGTGGGGGTTTCCACGGTGCTGACCGGCACCTCGGGCGGGTTCATCTCGCTGTTCGCGCTGAGGTTGGCATTGGGCTTCGGTGAGGGTGCCGCTTTCCCCACGGCAACACGGGCGATGTCGAGCTGGACATCTTTCGACAGTTGGGGCTTCGCTCAGGGGATTACACATTCGTTTGCCCGTATCGGAAATGCGCTGACACCGCCGTTGATGGCCGCCATCCTAGCGTTTGTCACCTGGCGGGCATCCTTTGCAATTCTGGGAGCGGTCAGCCTGCTCTGGCTGTTCGCGTGGGCCTGGTATTTCCGCAACGACCCAGGCGAACATCCCGCGATCACGCCAGCAGATCTAGCCACCCTGACACCGCACGCGAGCGCCAGCCGTTCCTCCGTCCCGTGGTGGCGCTTGGCGCGGCGGATCCTGCCGGTAACGGTAGTCGATTTCTGTTACGGTTGGACGCTGTGGCTGTTTCTCAGCTGGATCCCCGGCTTCTTCTTTGAAAACTACCACCTTAATTTGCAAGCGTCCGCCCTGTTCTCCGCGGGCGTATTGTTTGCGGGTGTAATCGGCGACACCGTGGGTGGCGTGATCAGCGACGGTCTGCTGCGGCGTACCGGCAGCCTGATGACCGCTCGCCGGTCTGTGATTGTCGCCGGCTTTCTAGGCGCTTTTGTTTTTCTGCTGCCGGTGCTTTTGGTACACAATCTTACGGTGGCGGCGCTCTGCTTATCGCTGGCCTTCTTCTTCGCCGAGCTGATTGTGGCGCCGATCTGGTCGGTGCCCATGGATATCGCCCCGCGGTACGCCGGCACAGCCAGCGGCATGATGAACTTCGGATTCGGCGTGGCGGGCCTGGTCTCGCCTTCCAGCTTCGGCTACCTGGTCGACCGCACCGGGAGCTGGGTGGCTCCTTTCGCAGGCTCAATTACGTTGCTGCTGGTCGGTGCGGTGCTCGCCTCCCGTCTGCAGCCCGATCAACGCTTCCTAGAGGAGGCGTAGTAACAACACGCTTTGCCATCGTCCGTCCATGAGATTACATCTCATCCCGCCAACTCCACGATTTTCCGGCGATCCTATGGTTTCATCGGGGCATGATCAGTCGGCGTCGTTTTCTTGGCAGCCTGACGGCTGAGGGCTTGGCCGGAGTCGCGACCCCCGATTTGGGCCGCGGAGTCCGGAATCGAGCAGGTGGTGGTGGTCACGATGGAGAACCGCAGTTTCGACCACTTCCTGGGCTGGCTCCCTGGTGCGGATGGTCTGCCGCCGGGACTCATGTACACGGATCGCAAAGGCGTTTCTCATTCGTCTCACCCTCTGGCGCCGGATTTCACCGGCTGCCCGCATCCTTCGCCGGGCCACTCCTATGACCAATCCCGCGTGGCCTACGACGATGGCAAGATGGATGGCTTCCTGCGCGCCGGCTCCAATGATGAGTACGCCATCGTGGGGCTGCTTACTCCTTCCAAACCCCCGGCAGGCACATCGGCGCCCAAGAACCGAACCCCCTGGGCGGTCCTGTCGGCTTGGTCCGGAATGAACGAGTGGCGCAGGCAGTTGAAGTTCCCGGCGGTGCAATGAAGGCCGCAACTTCAAACTGGAGACCGAATCCGGATTACTTCTGCCCGAACATACCGATGTAAACACCCTTGGCGATGACTTTGCCGTTCATGGCGTCCAACAACTCGGGGCGTGAGGCGGTATCGGGCAGGCCCAGCTTGGCGTTCAAGGCATACAGCTCGAAGGTATAGTGGTGGTCGCCGTGTCCGGGAGGTGCACACGGCCCCATGTAGCCGGTGCTGCCGCCCAGGTTCTTGATCTGCTTGGCGCCATCCGCCTGGTCCCCGTTCTTCACGCCTTCCGGTAGTCCTTTGGCATCGCCTGGAATGTCGAAGATGGCCCAGTGCAACACGTCGTTCACGGCCGAGCCGCCAAGCACCGGATCGGGATCATGCATGATCAGAACATAGCTCTGCGTATTGGCGGGAGCTCCGGACCAAGTCATAGCGGGCGAAGGGCTCGCCTGGCTGGCCGCGCAGGTGTATTTATTCGGAATCCGGCCGCCGTCGGAAAAATCGGCGATCTGGATGTGAATCATGGGTGGAAGTTGAAAGCCGCCCCCTTTCTTTCCGCCCTTTTTTTCTTGGGCGCCGGCGATCGCGGCGAACGTGAATAACAGCGCCGTGGTCACGAACAATCTTGAAACACGCATGGTTTCTCTCCTACGAGTGAAGTTCCGAAGTCACTTGCCAGAGTAGCGGATGCGGCAGATAAGTTCAAGATTTGCAATCGAAGACACCGAGGTGTGAAATGGCCCGGCCGAGCCATACGCTAGCAGCTGGAGCCTCTTGGTCATGCGTTCTAATTCGGACGTTCAGCATTTTTACTGATTGCCGCGGCCATCGGGGCCGCCTTGTCTCCGTTTGTTCGCACCCCAGTCCGGGGCGAGAACGAGATGCCAAATTCGAGCGAAGGCGGAGGCCTTCCGGAAGGATCTGTTTGAAGATGTGAATGGCCGGCGCTCACGAGCTTTCCCTGCGGGGCAAGGAAAAGGCCGAGCAGTTTGTGCCGTGACGCGGACAGTCCGCGCGATCGCAGCCTGAAGCCCCGCATTTCGCTGACGGACCGCCCGCGCACACACTGTCATAGCGTAGAGAGTACCTCCCATATCATCGGTACGGACGGCGAAAGGCGCGACGCTCCACACGAGGCGGTCTCGATACGGTGCTCGATTTTCGCTACACCGAGCCAGTCGACCATCATCTGGAATCACTCGCCGGGTGGCCGGTATAGCCGGCATCCCTCCGTGAGTCGGACTGACGTGGACCGCTGCATGACCTGCGTAAAGGATTTTGGCGCTCGGCGCACCTGAAGCAACGCGGCACCTGTTGGCGACAGTGTCAAGCGAGGGTTCAGAATAGCGGCTTGATGGGCACACGCGGGCGAACCCCTTGTTGCCGAGTCAAGATAGCGTATCGCGATGGGAATCTCTGTTTTTTTAGGCGCCCACCGTCATTCTTCGTCAGCAGGACCGGCTGCGCCGGCCAAATCCTGTTGGGTGATCTTATCGGTGTTGAAGCGGGCGGCGCGGTCGCGCATTGTCTGGAGCACCTTGTCCGCGCCCGGCAACTCGCCCTTGATCCACCGCAAGGGGTTGATGCGGGCCACGACGAAGGCCCGCAGGTAGGGGCTTTTTAGACCGCGCTCCCTAAGCCGGGCGACCGCCTCAGCCACCCTTTCATCGAGTTCCAACACCAGGCCGGCCCGCTGCTGGTGCAACTTGACGGCCGCGCGTAGAGGCTCGTCCGAAAAGGTCTCCAGCCGGCGCAGCACGGGATGGTAAGCGCCCCCGCCGAAGCCGCGCTTCTCTTCGTAGGCCATGCCTAGCGTCACCAGCGAGGCTTCTTCTAGATAGAACTCGAAATGCGACTCGGGCTGGGAAGCATCCTCCTCCAGGAGGCCTTTATAAATCCGGATGACCTCGAGCGAGCGTTCTTTTAGGTTGTGGGCCTTCTCGGTGTTGAGCGCCAGGATCTGACGCGCGATCTCACGGTCAGGAATGACCAGCGCGGTAATCGACCGGGCGCCGAGGCGGCGCATGGCCTCCAGGCGATGCAAGCCGTTGGGCGTCCAGAAACCGTTGTCCGGGGCCGGTACGGCAATGACGGGATCGAGGAAACGGCCGGTCTTATCGATGACGCCTGCAAGGCGTTTGTGGTGCGCCTCCGACAAATCGCGCTGATAGGGCGTGGGCTGGACGCGCTCGATGGGGAGGATCGCGAAAAGGAGCGGATGGCCGCCCAGCGGGTCACGAAACCCGCTGAGAGCAAGGCCGCCTTCCTTTTCCACTCGGGTGACGACCGGAGCCAGGTCAGCCGAGGTTTCGAGGCGGCAGTCGTTCGGCTCGAGGCCCGTGGTCTTGGGTGATCGTTTGCGAGGCACCCTCCGCTTGCCGGATTTCGTCTTCGGTGCTGTCGTTTTCGGCATTTTGTTCCTCTTGTACTGTGGCATAACACTCTGCCCGGCACCACGCGACGCACGGTTCTGCCCGAACGCCCAGGCCCTTCACGCTCGCGCAAGATCGGAGCCTACGCCCCCGCTATCCCTTGATTACGCCCATCGGCCGCAAGCGCGCGACCTTGCGGGCAAGGCCCGCCGAGTGGACCACTTCGATGACTTCATCGACGTCTTTATAGGCGTCGGGCAGCTCTTCCAGAATGCCGTCCCGCGTTTCGCTCCGGACCAGAATGCCCGCGTCTTCGAGCTTGCGTGTTTCCTCCCGCGCATCGCGCCCACGTTTGGCGGCCGTGCGCGACATCAGCCGCCCGGCGCCGTGACAAACGCTGCCGAACGTCTCCTGCATAGCGCCGGGAGCGCCGGCCAACACCCAGGAGGCCGTGCCCATGCTGCCGGGAATGAAGACCGGCTGGCCGACCGCACGGTAACAAGCCGGTATTTCGCGATGTCCTTCGGAAAACCCGCGCGTCGCCCCCTTGCGGTGCACCAGCACGTCACGTGACCGGCCTTCGACCTCGTAACGCTCCTGCTTGGCGATGTTGTGACAGACATCGTAAATCAGATCCAGGTGAACGCGCTCGCCGAAGATGCGCTGAAATGCACCGCGCAGAAAGTGCATGATCGCTTGGCGGTTGGCCCACGCAAAATTGGCGGCCGCCCGCATGGCGGCAAGGTAATCACGCCCTTCCTCGGAATGGATCGGGCCGCACGCCAGTTGACGGTCCGGCAGGCTGATACCGTAGCGCGCCAAGTTCTTGTTCATCAGAGCAACGTAGTCGGTGCAGACCTGGTGGCCCAGGCCGCGCGAGCCGGAGTGAATCAACACAACCACCTGTCCTTCGCGAAGTCCGAAAGCCTGGGCTGCCTCCCCATGGTGGATCTGCTCGACGTACTGTACTTCGAGGAAATGATTGCCGCTGCCCAGAGTGCCGAGTTGCGGCAGGCCGCGGTCGCGGGCGCGCTCGGAAACCGCGGCGGGATCCGCGCCATCCAGGGCCCCGCCCGCTTCTGCAAACTCGGAGTCGCGCGCCTCACCGTAACCGTTCTCCACCATCCAGCGGGCGCCCTGAACCAAGACCTGGTTCAGTTGCTTTTGATTGATCTTGACCCTGCCCGTGGTGCCGGCACCACAAGGAACGTCGCGGAAGACCTGGTTGATCAGCTCGCGCAAGCGCGCGCGGACTTCGGCTTCATCGAGCGTGGTGCGGACCAGGCGAACGCCGCAGTTGATATCAAAGCCTACGCCTCCGGGAGAAACCACGCCTTCTTCCAGATCCATCGCCGCCACACCGCCAATGGGAAAGCCATAGCCTTGGTGAATGTCGGGCATCGCCAGGCTCGGCCCGACGATGCCAGGCAAGGTGGCGACGTTGATGGCCTGCTCGAGCGATAGGTCTGTGCGGATGTGGTTCATCAGTTCCGCACTGGCGTAGACGATGACGTCGGTGCGCATGGCGCGGCCACTATCGCGCCGGATGCGGTAGCGATACGCGTCGATCGGTTCGACCTGGATTGCGTGGGCCATTTCAAACGTCCAGATAAACCTCCGCCATCCAACGCGCGCCGGCCTTGACCACTTTGAGCTGGTGCCAGGTGACGGCCTTCACAATCAGTTTCGCGCGGTGCCGGCTGGGATTGCGGGGCTCTCCCAAGCCCACCGCGGTGAGCCGCTCGGGTCCAACCTCGGTGACACGAAACGCACGAAAAGCGATGCGCCTGCCATCAAACCAATAGAGGACCTCGCTCAGCCAAGCGACCAGCAACGACTCGGTATCCGCGGCCGCCGCCTCCAAGGGGTATTCGGAGCGAAATTCCACGTCGTCGACTTCGCTCGCGATCGAAACTAGAGCTAGCGCTGCATTTTCGAACAGCCGGGACTGCGTTTCGCCGAACACGCGAAAGCCGATGTCGGCGGGATGCTCCAGAATCTCGAAGGCCGGATCGCTCACGAACCGAAGATAACAAAAGATAGGGTCCCAACCGGCCTCGATTTGCCGGGTCCGCTTTTCGTTGCCGGCCTTTTCGCATCCAGTGAGCCTCACTTTCCGAACCGGGCTCGCCGAATCACCTGGCCCGCGGGCCTGACCGCCAATCGGACAAATCTTACAGCCTATTGGGACCTGCTTATCTTATAACTCCTTCTTCCGGCCGCTGTCAAGAGGTATCGCCGATCTAATTGCCCGGCAGATGCCCGACATCGCGGTTGTTTTCGTTGCAGATGAATTCCAGCAGCTCGGAATCGGGGAGTAAATGCACATCTTCGGTTACGGTCCAGGGTTTGGTATAGGCTTTGGGATCGTCGATGGTGACCTGAAGGTCCATGTGGCCATAGTCTTTGCGGTGGAAGCGCTCGATCACGCTCAGCGAGTCGGTCGAAGGGCGGCCCAGCTGATCCAGCCACGCCTTGCCGTTGAAACCGCGGGTCTCGACAACCAAGGTGTCGCCGTCCCATCTGCCGATGGAATAGCCCATCCACGTCGGGTTCAAATCGCGCTCGAACTCGCGGCCATCAAGGAAGATCTGCCGCCACAGATTGAACGCTTCATAAAGGATCGCAATGAATTTCGGCGTCTGGACGATCTTCCATGGGGCCGGCGCCGCGTCGATTTTGGGGACGCCCTGGGGCAGGCAATTGGCGTCCGGGTCTTCTTTGGAATGGGAGCCGTCGATGCGTTGCTCGAAGAGCGCTTTGGCCCACGGCTGGAACGGAACCTGGCCCGGCTGGAGGTCGGCGGCCAGGTTACGAAGGTACTTATTGGCGTTGGGCTCCCAGACGCCTGAGAGATCGGGCTTGCCGCCGGCCAACCGCGGCGCTGGCGCCGAGAGATTGGGCCGGCCGTCGCCGGTGCGCGGAATGCCAGAGGCGGGGACCTTGGTCCACTGCGCGACAAGCGGCGAGGACATCCAGAAAACGGCTGCCAGCGCGGCTGGGATCGGGTTTCCTGCATTCACCAGCATGGGTTTGCCTCCCGGATTACCGGAGATTATACACCGCCCTGGATGCCTTGACACCCGCGCCACCGCTTATGTAGGATCGAAGCCGGTGTCGCGCGATGCGGGCGCCCGGGTCGATTTGCCTTAGGTGGGGGATGAATTTGATGCGCACTGGCTTTGGGGGTTTGATGACGGCTGCTGCTATGGCTGGAATTTTTCTGCTCGGTGCACAGCCGAGGCCGGCGCAGGGGACCTATCGAGCACCGCGGGCGGCCGACGGCATACATCCGGACTTGAACGGGATTTGGGAAGCGCTCAACACGGCCAACTGGGATCTTCAAGACCATTCTCCGCAAGCCGGACCAATGTGGGAAATGGGCGCGATCGGGGCAGAGCCCGCCGGACAGGGTGTGGTCGAAGGCGGGGCGATTCCCTATTTGCCGGCGGCCCTCGAAAAGAGGAAACAAAATTTTGCCAACCGCCGCACCAATGATCCGGAAGCCAAGTGCTATATGCCTGGCATCCCACGTGCGAACTATATGCCGTATCCTTTTCAGATCGTCGAATCGTCCAAAGGAATCTTGTTGGTCTACGAGTACGCCAGCGCCAATCGTTTCGTCAACATGGGGAAACCGCAGGAAGCCGGTTCGGATACCTGGATGGGAACGAACAATGGCCACTGGGAGGGTGAGACGCTGGTGGTGGACGTGACCGGGCTGAACGGCCTAGCGTGGTTTGATCGAGTAGGAGATTTTGCGAGCGACAAGCTCCACGTGGTGGAGCGCTATACGCGGGCCGACCGCGACCACCTCAACTATGAAGCCACCCTTGAGGACCCATCGGTGTTCAGCCGTCCCTGGAAGATCAGCATGCCCTTGTACCGCCACGTCGAGAAAGGGGCGCAACTGCTCGAATTCAAGTGCGTGGAGTTTGCCGAGGAGTTGCTGTACGGACAATATAAGAAGAAGTAGGGGGAAGGGCGATGCGCACAAGGGGTTCAGTCTTGGCTGTTGTGGTGGAGCTGCTGGGGGCGGCCGCGCCGGTGTGGGCCCATCATGCCTTCGCAGCGGAGTTCGATATCAAGAAACCGGTAAAGCTCGAGGGCAAGGTTACTACCATGGAATGGACCAACCCCCATGCCTGGATCCACATCGACGTGACTGGGCCCGATGGGAAAGTGACCAACTGGATGGTCGAGTGCGGCAGTCCCAACGTCATGCTCCGGCGTGGCTTCACCAAGCGCTCCCTGGAGGCCGGGACGGAACTTACAGTGGAGGGCTATCAGGCGAAGAACGGCGAGTTCCGAGCTAACGGTAGCAACGTCACCTTCAAGGACGGCAAGCGGATCTTTGTGGGCGGGTCCAACCCCGACGACCCAGGCAACAGCGGCAGGCAGTAGCACTATGACACACCGATGGCTGTGCTGCTTGGCGATAGCTGTTGCCGCGATACCCGCCGGTGCTCAGGATGCTCGGAAGCCCGCGCCGAAAACTTGGACGCCGCCGAAGACCCCGTGGGGCGACCCTGACCTCGAAGGCACTTGGCCGGGGAATATGGGCGTGCCCTTACAGCGGCCCAAAAGTATGGGCGAGCGGACGGCGCTCACCGATGAAGAGTTCGCGCAGAGGCAGGCGCAAGCCCGGAAGAACGCTGCCGCAGATGCCGAAGAATTTGCCCCCCAGGATCAACGAATCGGGATCGGTCCGCCTTCGTATTGGACCGAGCGCGGAAAGCCAACCCGCCAAGCCTCGCTGATCATCGATCCGCCGGACGGCCGGCTTCCTCCGATGACGCCGGAAGCCCAGGCGATTCAAGCGAAGACGCCGGCCGAATGGGGCGGAGTGGCCAATTCCTACGAGGATGTGAACCTCTATTATCGCTGCATCACGCGCGGAGTCGTGGGCTCCATTATTCCGGTGGTCTACAACAACGGCAACCAGATCTTGCAGGCGCCCGGATACGTGGTGATCCGCAACGAGATGATTCACGAAACGCGGGTGATTCCGCTCGATGGGCGGGCTCACGTAGGACGGGAGATTCAAATGTTCATGGGTGATTCCCGAGGTCACTGGGAAGGCAATTCGCTGGTCGTCGAAACCACGAACTTCACCAACAAGACGAGCATCGGCGCAAACGGAGTCGGTTATAACGGCGAAGGCGGCCGCCACCGTGAAGGCCTGCGCTTGACCGAACGGCTTTGGCGCGTGGACCCGGATACTCTCAACTACCAGGTAACCGTCGACGATCCAAAGACCTGGACCAAACCGTGGACGTTACTGATTCCGCTCAAACGGGACGACCGCTACCAGTTTCTCGAATACGCCTGTCATGAGGGCAACTACGCCATCGTGGACATCCTCCGCGGGGCGCGAGCCGAAGAGGCTGCAGCCAGCAAGTAGTCAGGGAGCAAGGCCTCCGAGCAGAGCGGCCAGCGGGATGCCAATTGGGGCTTTCGTCACTTCTTGAAATGATCTGGCTACCATAGGAGACGCTTTGCCGGCCGTTCACCATCCAGCAGCCAGGTCTTGGCCAGGTTGAAGTGAAACGAGCCGAATTCCCAGTTGGGCAGTACCGGGCAGAATCACCGCGCGAGCAACAAAAACTTGGGAAGCGTCAGAATTTCTTCCGGGGTTTCGCTGCGTCAACCCCTTCAAGCGCGGCTTTCAATTTCCACCAACAGCATGCTGGCCACCCTCGGCGTGGTCGCGATGCAGAATTTTTCGCGATAACGAGGGCGGCGGCCACGCGGGCGGTAAGTGCGGAGATCGGCGTGGTGATCCCGGCCAACCGACCGGTCTGGAAGTGTGGCGCTAGGACAGCATCAGGAAGCCCTCCCGCGACGGCAAAAACCAAAATAATGGGTAGGATCTGGCCTTCGCCAACAGAAGCACACTGTAGCCGATGAGGCCAATTAACGGAAAGGTTCGAACGCCACCGAACGAGTATCGATCAGTACCGGTTTGGCGCTCTTCGCGCTCCAAACCGGTCACGAACGATGGGAAGAGGACCAGCAGGATTGATTTGACGCTCTCCAGCGGCAGCAGGCGATAGAGGTCGACCAGCATGGAGTCAGTACGAGCAGAGCCGGAGGCGACGGAGGAGAGGTCAGGGCGGGCAGGGGCCCGCCGAAGCACGCCCCCCGTCAGCTCAGAACGTAAGACGAGCAACGATCAACCCGTTGCGCGGCACCAACGCGCCGGTGAATCCGGGCGTAATGGTGTTCATGAAACCGAAGCCCGAGGCGGTATTGCCGTTTTTCTGATAAGTCTGAATTGCATTGGCATTGGTGGAGGTGGGATTACCCCAATACGCGCGATTGAAGACATTGGTCAACTCGAAGCGTAGATTAAAGGAAGCCCGCTCCTTAATTCGCCACGTTCGCCCAAAATTCATGTTCTCTGAAGGACGTCGTTGCGTGCGGTAATCGCTGTAGTAGGCAGCAGAAGATCCAAACTGCCCAGCGGGTGGATCCGTCCACGCATCCTTTCTTAGCAAGAATGTCGTATTGGGATCGTAGCAGTGGCAGTTGGGGTCGACTGTGAAGAGCCGAACGCCCGGGTTGCGGTTGGCGAAAGTCGTCTGGAACAGCTGTCCATTGAGGTTGTTGTTGGCAAGGGGCGCTTCGATAGGGAAGCCGCTGGCGTATTGCAGGAAGACACCATAGGTCCAATCGCGCGCGATCCAGGAGAGGACCCGGTTCCCGTTGATCTTAGGCGTCACGTACGTCGCCGAGATATTAAAAAGGAACGGCTGGTCGTACTGCGATAGGTACTTGTTGTTCTTACGGTTGAAAACGTCATTGACCACGGCGTTACCGGCGGTCCCTGGGTTGGGCTCGCCGATCTCGACGCCGGTGTCCTCGGTTTTCGACCAGGTAAACGTGCTCAGCAACGAGAGGCCGTGCGAAAAACGTTTGGTCACTTTCACCTGGAGTGCGTTGTACCAAGTGTCACCGAGCGGGTCCCAATAGGCATTTAGAGTAGTGAACTGCGGGAACGGCCGCAGGGCTTGGCCGAGACTCTGGCTGAGCGGGAACCCCGGATAGGGCGGCTGAACGTTAAGGTTCCGCGTGACCACCTGCCGAGAGTTCAGGGCAAGGTTTAACAGTGACGCGTCGCTCGGATTGTTGATGTCGAGGCCCACGGCCCGAATGCGCGACAACGGAATTGCGTTGAGATTGAGAAGGGCCGGAGACTGCCACCAGATCCCGCGGTTCCCGATGTAATAGACATCGACGGCCAGATCTTGGAGGATTTCCCGCTGAAAACCGATGCTCCATTGATATTGCCGCGGCGGCCGTCCGGCGTTCGGATCGAGGAACGGGGCCGGAGCCGGCATGCCGGGTGCCGGAGTGGGTGTCGGGTTGTACTGGCCGGGGTCAAGATTGGGCCAGGGCACCGGATCAAACGACGACGGGATCCCGTTCGCGAGCGTGGTGATAGGTAGGCCAAACGCGGTGGTGTGAGTACTCGTGGATCCGGCCAGGCCCCCAGAGGCGTTGTTGTTCGATGCCGTGTTGCCATAAACGATGCCGAAGCCGCCACGGAATACGGTCTTTGAGTTGATTTGGTACGCCAATCCCAGGCGTGGTGCAAATCCCCACGGGTAATTCTTAGCGAGGCTGCAGTTGCAGTGGCCGGCCCCGTGGCCGTCAAAGATTACCGCACCCGGAATATTGCCGACCGCCGGATTCGGAGTGGTCGGGGAGAAGAAGGGGGCGCGGCCATATTGCTCCCGCAGATAGGTTGAGTAATCATAGCGCAGGCCGTAGTCGAACGTAATCTTGCGTGTCACTTTCCAGGAATCTTGGGCGAATAGCCCGATCTCGTGCTTGCCCAGGCGGGGATCCACAGGGTTAGAAACACTAACGGTCTGGACCTGGCCCAACAAGAAGCTGGCATAGCCGAACCCTGGTGTCAGGCCTTTGAAGGTCGATCCGTTGAGATAGGGAAGACTGGTCTGGTCAGGGGCGAACGTGTAAGAACCGGGCGAACCCGCGGCGGGTGCCGGATAGCCTTCGAGCCGCGTCTCCCCACCGAATTTGTAGGTATGGTTATTTTTCACCCAGGTAAGACTGGTGTTGAATGACGGCGATTCTGTCCAAGCGTGGCCATTGGCGGAGCCCCCGATGACCTGCATGCCTCCTTGGCCGGTGCACACGTAAGGAGTGAAGTTAAAAAGGCCCGGCGCACCCGGACACATTCCCATCATGGCCGGGAAGAAGTTGTGAGTGACGCCGCCCATCAAGCCCAGTTTCTCCTCCGCGTTATAGTTTGGGACTACGCCCTCCTCATTGACATTGGGTGTGTAAAAATCGTTGCTCCGATACCCAGCGCCCAAATGCAGCAGCAGCGTGGGCGATATCGTGTGGTCATAATTCAGGCGGTAGACCTCGGAGCTTTGAAACGTGGCTACGTTGGTCGCCAGCGGGTCGGGCAAACCATCTACACGGCCGAAGGTGAACGAAAGAGGCGCCGTGGTCTTGGTGTCCTGCCAGAAGAAGGAAAGTCTGCCCTTCGGCCCGATGGCCTGGTCGAGTTTTAAGGAAGGAATTTGCGTGATTCGCGAAGTGGGTATGTTGGGAATGTAGTTGTTAACCACACCGCTGGCGGACGGGCCCAGCGGCTCGGGAAACAGATTCTGGATCTTCACCGCCACCGGATCGAACATCGGTTTGGGAATCATCTGGTTCGAGAACGGGTCGCGGATCGGCCCGCTCGGCCCGGGCCGCGTGGTGCTGGGGTCGTAGATCTCGCCCGCGAAGATCGGCCGGCCGAGTACGTCGGTGCCAATCGGTGGCAAAAGTTGCCCTTGGGGGTTCGACGGCTCGGCCGTGGTGAAATCGCCGTTGCGATACGCATCCGTAGGCACGGTTTCCTGCTGGTTATTGATGTCGACGTGCTCGCGGTACTGCTCCCAATTGAAGAAGAAGAAGGTCTTCTCGTGGCCGTTGTACACCTTGGGGATCCACACCGGTCCGCCGATGGTGAACCCCCAGTCCTGGCGCCGGTTGCGCGGCCGCGGATTACCGTTCGGATTGTCGGTGAAAGGGTTACCAGCGTTGAAGGCTTCGTTCACCAAATAGTCATACACGCTGCCATGGAACTGGTTGGTGCCCGACTTCATGGTGGCGTTGAACATGCCACCGCCCACCTGCCCGTACTCGGCGGCGAAGTTGCTGGTCTGGATCGCCACCTCCTGAATCGCGTCGACACTCGGTTGTGTCTGCGCCTGGACGCCCGGGGTGCCGGTGTTCGAGGCATCTTGACCTTCGATCCGGAACGACTGTGTATTGTTGGGCGTGCCGTTGACCCGGACGTTGGCATTGGCTTGCCACATAGTGCCCGGAATCAACTGGATCATGGCGTACGGATTACGAATGCCGGCGCTGCCGGCCTGGCTGGCGCCAATTCCCAAAATGGGGAGCTCGTCCAGACCCGAGGTTTTGACGGTGTGGCTGATATCGCCGCTTTCGGTCTTCAACAAAGGCGCATCCGCTTCCACGGTGACCGACTCGGTGGCGGCTCCGACCTCAAGAGCCACGTCGATCCGAAAGGTTCCCGCGACCTCGACCGTAATGCCCTGGCGCGTATATTTCTTGAAGCCCGGAACGGCGACCGAGACTTCGTAGGTGCCCGCCGGCAACTGAGAAATCGTGTAATTACCGGTCGGAGTGGTGGCCGCCCGGTAGGTGATGCCGGTCGCCTGATTCCTGGCTTCGACGGCGGCGCTCGCAACCACGGCGCCCGCCGGATCGGAGACCGTGCCGGTAATGGTTCCGCGGTCACTTTGGCCGAACAGCGCGACCGCAAACACAAGCAGACAACTAGCGAGGGTCCGTGAAGGCATGATTAACCTCTCCCCTGCACAGATTGGCACCTGTGCCTGCGCCCAGCCATTTTGAAAACTCCGGTCACTATATAACAGTGCCGGAAACGCGTCAAGCGAGGCCAGATATACTCTTCGACGTGGGGCATTAGGAACCGAGCAAGGAGTCCAAATGCCTCAGACTCTGGTTCTGGATGCGATCCCTTTCGCGCTCGCCGGAACTCACAACCTCGGTTAACGCTGACCCCTCCGTCCGCACCTCGTTACCGGTGTGTCCGGCGCGAACGCTGGCGTGTCCTTCCTTCGAACCGGCCCTGGACCAACGTCAACCGGAGGGCGCCGACACGATGTCGTCCTCCGAATGTCGCGGCCAACGTGACCCGAATGCAAAGGCCTGCCGATGGGCCCGCCTTCGATGAACGCAAGAGCGCGAACCTACCACCTAAGTCGCGTTCGCGCTTTACGACCAACAATGGGAAGCGGCACAGCCTCTCAATTAAGCGGTTGCCGACGTTTGGAACGGTTCATCGGCGCTGCCGCCGTAGATACTCGGCACATGCGCGTTGACGGCGCGCAGGTAGGCTGCCAACTGGCCTCGGTGGTGAATGCTGTGACTGTTCCAGAAGCCGATTAATGTAACGTTCGGCACCTGCATGACACCGAAGAAATTCACGATTTTCGCAAGTTCCTCACCGGACAGCTGCTTGACCTTGCCGATCTGCGCCGGCACTTCTTGGCTGTAAAACGCGAGCAGGTCGGCTGGGGTAGCCTTCACCGGCATCGAGGTTTCCGATTTCGAAAAGTCGCCAGTTGCGATAGCCTCTCCGAACCATGCTTCGGAGGCAATCAGGTGCCAGGTCAGTTCACGCATGGTGCGGCCTTTTTCGCCGAGCTTGAAATCCATCTGGTCCGGCGGCACGGCGGCCACCACTTTCTTGGTGATCTCGTATTCGCGTTCAATGCCTTCGATCAACATACTTGCCAAAGATTTAGCTTCTGCTGGACTCATGGGCATACCTCCGCTAGCCTATGGTACAACGTTTCAATTCTTCTTGCGCAGAAGGTGGTCGCAGCTCCAGGGGCCTGCGCCGGCCGCGGACAGCCACAAAAACATAAAGCAATAGAATACGGCTAACTCGCCGCCATTAAGCAATGGCCAGAATCCCTGGGGAGCGTGGGTCCGAAAGTATCCGACGGCCATCTCTCCGGAGAGCAGAAACGCCACCGGCCGCGTAAACAGACCCAGCAAGATCAGACCGCCGCCGAAAGTCTCGATCATGCCGGCCAGTCCCAGCATCGATGTTGGAGGGAGGCTGTGTCCACGCACTCCGCCAAACACGCCCAAGAATTTCTGCCAGCCGTGTAAGGAATAAGTGAACGCGGCCACGATTCGAAACAGGGACCGTAAATGGGGTTCCAGAGACCGATTCTTCATCCGAGCCAACTTAGCACACGATCAACCCCGCTACCAAGGCGTTGGTCAGAATACGAACTTCCCGCGGGTTGCCGCTGTCGGCGATGGTGTAGGTGAAGGACGTCGAACCGAGCGCGGGCAGGTTCAAATCCAAGATCCCGTAGAGTTGAACGCCGCGGCTCCAGATATACGAGGCGGTCATGCCAAGGTGCCCGAGCTGGCGCTCGTTCGCAACCGGCCTTGCTCCGAATACGGAATTTTCCAGTTGGGCAGCGGTGAACTGCAGCCTCAAACTGCAAGGTTCGGGGGCGTCGTATTCAGCAGATTCGGAAAAACCGGGCCGGCCGCCAACTACGGCGCCTGCCTCCGGTTCAGGGTATAAGTTCGCGTGGTAAAGGCGTTATTGGTGAACAGGTCCTGGATGGTTGCTCGCGCAACCGAGCAATTTGGGTACCCATAGAACAACTGACCGCGCCGCTTGGCCAATTGACAAATTCGGCTACAACCTGTGGGAATCTGAAGGGCGCAAACCGGAGTCGTGTGCCCGCAGAGGGAGGTAATTTCGCCGTTTGGTGACACGCGGATAGAACCTGGCGTTCGGTTACGACCCGGCGACGCCGAAATCGGTGAAGTACACAGAATGTGAACGACCGACCCACTCAATTCAGGGTAAACAGTATTAAATTAGGCTGTTGAGCGCACCCTCGATATGCGACCCACTGGCTCGGCCGACCCGCATGCCATACTGAAGCTTGCAACCCACCGCACAAGCCCTGGGCGAACGCCTGAATGCGGTCCGTGAACGGATCGCACGGGCGGCGGAACGGGCCCACCGCGACCCGCAGACGATCCTGCTTCTCGCGGTCACCAAGGTCTTTCCGGCCACTGTGATCGAGGAGGCTTATGCGCTCGGGTTGCGCGAGTTCGGCGAGAATTATGTTCAGGAATTGGAGGGGAAGTACGGCCAAGTGCACAACTTGGAGGGCGTCCGCTTCCACCTCATCGGACACCTGCAGTCCAACAAATCCGGGAAGGCCGCGGAGTTGTTCGATGTCGTCCAGACAGTGGATTCCGCCAAACTCGCCAGGCGTCTCAGTGACGCCGGGCGGTCCCTTGAAGTGATGCTCGAAGTGAAACTCGCACCGGAGGAGGCCAAGAGCGGCGCTGCGCCGGAGGAGTTGCCGGACTTAATCGCGGCGGTACAGGCGCTCGCGCGGCTGCGGCTGACCGGATTGATGACGATGCCGCCTTGGTCGGACGATTCGGAAGCCTCCCGGCCCTATTTCCGCCGGCTTCGGGAATTGGCGGAACGGCATGGCCTGCCGCAGCTTTCGATGGGGATGTCGGGCGATCTGGAAGTGGCCATCGAAGAGGGCTCGACCTGCGTGCGAGTGGGCACCGCCCTGTTCGGCAAGCGGAAAAAGGCGTGACTGCTGGGTTTTATGCGCCGTTGCCGCCGGCGCCTACCGGGATTGCCGACTACGCAGCAGTACTTCTGCAAGCGCTGCGCAGGCTCGGTTCGGTGCACGTGGCTCCGGAGCGGTGTGATGTCGCGCTCTATCATCTAGGCAACAACTCGCTCCATGCCGAGATCTATCGCCGCGCTTTGAAGCGACCCGGCGTCGTGGTGCTGCACGACGCCCTTCTGCATCATTTTCTTCTCGGGCAGCTCAACGAGCGAGACTACATCGACGAGTTCGTCTACAACTACGGCGGTGCGAACCGTGGGCTGGCTGAAGAATTTTGGCGAGGACGTACCGCTTCGAGCGCCGACTTCCGCTATTTCCGATTTCCCATGCTCAAGCGGGTCGCCGTGCAGGCGCGAGCAGTGGTGGTGCACAACCCGGCGGCGGCGCGTGCCGTGAGAGAACACGCGCCCCAGGCGCGAATCGTCGAGATCCCACATTTGTTTCAGCCGCCGACGCTACCCACGCCGAGCGAGGTAGCGGAGTACCGGAAGCGGCTCGTCCTTGCTCCGAATGCGTTCGTGCTCGGCGTCTTTGGGTATTTGCGGGAATCCAAGCGACTGGTCACGGTGCTGGAAACCTTTAATCGGTTGCATCGCGAGAACGCATCCACGGCCCTGATCGTGGCAGGGTCATTCACTTCCATCGAGCTCGAACGCGCGATTACATCGCTGCTCGCCGCGCCGGGCGTGGTGCGATTGCCTTACCTCGAAGCGCACGAGTTCTGGCTAGCTGCCTCGGCCGTGGACGCCGGCATAAGCCTGCGCGATCCAGCAGCCGGCGAAACCTCGGGCATCACCATCCGGCTTATGGGCATCGGCAAGGCGGTGCTTGTCACTGATGCCGAGGAGAACGCGCTTTTTCCTGAGGCCACCTGCCTGCGAATCGGGCCCGGCGTCGCGGAGTGCGATTCGCTGTACAGTCATCTGGTTTTGTTAACATCGGTACCAGGGGTAGCGCGAGCGATCGGCATGCGGGCTGCCGATCACGTTCGGGTTCATCATTCGCTCGACCGAGTCGCGCGACTGTATTGGGACATATTGTGCGACTCCTGCTCTTAGCATTGGTCTGCTGCACCGGTTTGGCGGCGGCGTCCAAGGATCCGGTCAAAATGTTGCATCTGTCTGTGCCGATGCGCGACGGCGTACGCCTGGCTGCGAACTTGTTCCTGCCCGCCGAACACGCGCATTTGCCGGCGATTCTCGTGCGCACACCCTATGGGAAGGGAACCGATTTGATACCGAATTATCAGGCGTTCGTGGATCGCGGCTATGCCGTAGTGGTGCAGGACGTCCGCGGGCGATACGAATCGGAAGGTGTGTTCGAGCAACTGCGCCACGAGCCGGAGGACGGCGATGACACTTTGAACTGGATCGCTTCGCAGACCTGGTCCAACGGCAAAATCGGTATGATCGGCGGCTCCTATCTGGGAATCACGCAGTGGAAGGCGGCGCTGCGCAACAACCCGCACCTGAAAGCGATCTTCCCGGTGGTTTCCGGCGACGATGATTATCGTGATCGATACTATTCGCGCGGAGGCGCGGTGAAGCTGGGGCACCGTTTGCAATGGATGGCCGAAAATCTCAGGACGCCGGGTTATGAACCCGATTTCAACCGCTTTGTGTGGCACCTCCCGCTTCGCACCTCGGATCGCGCGGCCACCGGTGCCACCTCGGAGGCGTACCAGCAAGCCATGAATCACCCGACATTTGACCGATTCTGGCGAGCCATCAGCACACAGGAACACCTGGAGAAGATCCGCATTCCGGTCTTTGCCGTGGGCGGCTGGTACGACAATTACGTCCAAAGCGACATCGAAGCCTATGTGACGCTCCGCAAGACGACTGGCACGAATCGGCTGCTGATCGGCCCATGGCCGCACAATATGTCGTACAAGTTTGCCGATGCCGACTTCGGACCGGAGGCCGCGGTCCCGGTGCGGCGCCTCCAATTACAGTGGTTCGACCAGTGGCTCGCGGGCAAAGAGACTCCACTGACAGCACCGCCACTCAAGGTTTTCGTGATGGGTGCGAACCAGTGGCTCGAAACGCAGGAGTGGCCGCCCGCCGAGGCCCGCCCGGCGGTCCTCTATCTGGACAGCAACGGCCACGCCAACACGGTGGCGGGTGACGGGCGCTTGCGCCGAGGTCTTTCGCCGCGTGTCACCGAAGACGTCTACACCTACGATCCGCGGAATCCAGTTCCGACCCGCGGTGGCGCGGTCTGCTGCAACCCGCGTGTTTTCCCGTGGGGACCCTTGGACCAAAGGGAGGTGGAAGGCCGCCCGGACGTTCTGGTTTACACAACGCAGCGTTTACAGAGAGACTTGCGCGTGGTGGGCCCAGTGAAGGTGGTACTCTACGTGTCGACGAGCGCGCGCGACACGGACTTCACCGCAAAGCTGGTGGATGTCTTTCCGGACGGCCGAGCGCGCATTCTCACCGATGGCATCCTGCGCTTGCGCTACCGGAAGTCGCTCGACAGAGCCGAACTCGCAGTACCGGGTGAGATCGAGGAAATCACCATTGACGCAGGCGAGACTGCCAACGTTTTTTTGAAGGGCCATCGCGTGCGAGTCGAGGTGTCGAGCAGCAACTTTCCGAAATTCGACCGCAACGCGAACACCGGAGGCTCCATCGCCGATGAAACCCGGCTTCTGCGAGCGAATCAGAAAGTGTATCACGGCGGCGCGCGCGGCTCGCGCGTGGAACTGATGACAATCGCGGCTGGCCGGCGCGATTGACTTGCCGCACATCCCGCGCTATTTTTGCATCTAGAGCCTTCCGGTAAGGGCGCGGTAGCCAAGTGGTAAGGCCAAGGTCTGCAAAACCTTTATTCGTCGGTTCGATTCCGACCCGCGCCTCCAATACTTAGCTGATTCTGTGGCATTTACGAGTTCACCTGAGTTCACCCGGTTTCCTGTTTGTTCGCCCCAATTCCTGTGGATTGTCCCCTGCGGTCTTAACCGAGCCTCAGCGCAGGGGGGTGATGCCGAGCGCCAGAAGCGCGTTGACGGCATCGCCAGCACTGGCGTAAACCGTCGAGCGGGTGCCTGTGTTGCCGAGCGTGCTGCTTGGGGCCCCGATATCCCCTTCGAAAAAGCGGTCGTTAGGTGGGTCTTCGCTAGCGATGTCGCGAATTAGCACTCGGTGCTCACACTCTATACCCACAATCTGGGCGGCGGCTTCGGCGATGAAGCTGTTGGTCGCGTTGGCAGCAACTTTGATCGCCCCCAGGTAGGCGCCGATGAAGACCGACTCCAGTTGTTCACCAAACGCAAGCATGGCAGCGGCGCTATCGAATGTTCCGGCAGGGAACCCGAAGACGCTGAACGGAAAATCTAGCCCCAGACTCTGCAGCACAGAGCGATGAGTATCTTCCTGGTTGCGAGCTGCCATGAAGTAAGTGCGGTGCGCACTGTCGAGCAGCGTGCCCTTGGCCAAGTCGCTGGCCACGCCGAAAGGCGATTCCTGGCCCAATGCGTTGCTGTAGAATGCGATGCCAATTCGCTCAGCACCGACGGCAGCGTTGCCAAAGTCAATGACAGGATCGTCCGCAGCGCGGGCGGATTTCGTGCCACGGCTTAAGAGGGCTGCTCCCACGGCTCCTCCCACCGCCACGCCGCGGCCAGTGACCAGAATGCGTCGCACCAACGTGCGCCGAGTGCTCGTTGCACGGAAGAAATCAGATGTGCTCAAGATCGCTTCGATACGCTCAGCATTGGTCGCTTGTGCCTCAGACACAATCTTTTCCCCAGTCTTGAATTTCATTGATAATCTCCTTCTTGATTGTTGATTTCCTTCTATTTTTCTTCTGCGAACGCGTCCGCACCGCGAGATTTGTCGTGCTCATCGCTGCGTTTTCATACCGCCCAGAATTCATCTCGTAGGGGTATACGGTTGGATCGTCGAAACGGATTTGCTACGAAACAAAAAATCTTGTTACAACTGCAAGTCCTTCTAAACCGTCCACGTTGGCCTGAAAGTCGGTGGTTCGTGGCGGTCCAAAAAAAGTAGACCACTACACTTCAGGATCCGTCGCGAGCGAGGTCACGGCACCTCGCCCGCGGATGCCAGCCCTCACGCGCTCCGATCAGCGCGCCGCGATTCCTTGGATGCTCAACGGCAGACCGCTTACGAACGCCACCTGGCCGAGGGTCCCGTTCTCCACGCGAAAGCCAGTGAGAGTTCCATGCTTTGCGCTGATGACGTACAGAAACCCTCCGTTGCGCGTTAACGCCAGGTCAATCGGCGCCGAACCGGCACCGGTGTTCGCCGCCGCCGGGACCAGCAATTGCAGATCTCCCTGTGGCGAGACTGCCAATGAGGAGATCGTCGCCGTCCCCGAATTCACAACAAATGCCAGCCGCCTGCTTCGGTCAATCGCGATCCAGCAGGCCGCCGCTCCCATGTCCGGTAGCGATTTCGTGATCGTCTGTAATGTGGGGTGACTCTCCTCGCTTCCCACAGCATACGAGGAAATTGTCGATGCCGCGGCCTCCGTCACGATCAAACTCCGCTGGCGGCCAAACACAAAACCGAACGGCGTCGCGCCGTCCGACGGCATGCTCGACCCGGCGGCCATCTGCACGTCATCGATCGGAAACACATCGATCTGGTTAGTGTTTTTTTCCGTTACCACCAGCACCTCACCATCCGGCGAAATCCCCACTTGCGCCGGCCCCGAATTCGCTCCTCCCGGCAGCGGCACGCTGGCGATTGTCGTCAATTGCCCCGAAGCCCCAATCCGCAGCGCCGTCACGTTTGGAGTCCCACCGGCATTTAACACATACGCAACGTCATCGCGTGCTGCCACGCTCACCGGTTTTGTCCCGCCCGAAGGTGCTTTACCCACGAATTGCAGCCCGTCCGGTGTCACCGACAACAGCGATACCTCGTTGCTCCCCGCGTTCGCAGCCAATAACACCCGCCCTTCTTCAGCCAGTGTTAGCGAGCCCTGTGAGCCGAGCGGATCGCCACTGCCGCCGCTCCCCTGGCCTTGTGTGGAAACCTCCTGCACTTTCGTCAATGATCCATTGGCATCGCGATGGAACACCACGATGGTGTTGCCCGTCGCCTGATTGGTCATCACGTACACCGACCCGCCTCCTTCCGGCTCGTCCGCTGTCGCGGGCAACGCGCACGCAACGCACAGCAGAAATGCTGGCGCCCAAATCAATCCGGTCCCTCTTCGTAGACTCGTCAAATACATCGGTTCTCCTTTTCACCACTGAGTGAGAGTCGCTTGTACGAAGAGTGTCGGGCGCGCTCAAAAAATCCCCCTCCCCGCCGGGGGATTTTTGTTCGATTTCCGACAATAGACTGTGGGTCGCTGTCTCTGATGACGCCTCAACCAACTGCCGCCGCGGGTCTGTACGATTCCGACAAGGCTCTGGCAGAAGCCATTTCCAGCAAAGACCGAAAAGCGAGTGCCGAATTTGTCCAAATCCACGCCGATGCCGTTTACACTTATGTTCTTTCGCGCCTCCGCCCGAACATAGCGGATGCCGAAGATCTGACCCAAGAAGTCTTTCTCGCCGCCTGCCGGTCGATCGCCGAATATCGGGCCTCCTCTTCATTGCGAGCTTGGATTTTAGGTATCGCCCGCCACAAGGTCGAGGACTATTACCGCGCCCGCGTGCGTCCAGCGGATCTTGAAGAGGCCGTCACTCTCCCCGACAGCACGACACACCTCGATTCCGCTCTCGACCAAAACCGCCTCCGCGAGCAGGTCGTCACTGTTTTGGATCAGTTGCCTGAACCACATCGACTGCTGCTCAAGTGGAAGTACTGGGATCAAAAAGCCACTGCCGAAATCGCTGCAGTCCTCGGCCGGACCGAGAAGGCGATAGAACGTATGTTGGCACGGGCCCGCGAGCGCTTCCGCCGCGAATGGGAGTCCAAACATGAATGAACGAATGCCTATCGAAGAATTAATCGCGTTGCCCGCCGCAGCCCCCGAGCCAGTCGCAGCGCGCGCCCCCTCCACGCTCAAGTCGCGCATCTACTCCCGCCTCGTCGAGGACCAGGCCGCCAACGGCCCGCTCCTCAGCCTGACCATGACCAAAGCGTCCGGCCGCGCGTTGTGTATCTTCGAAGACTTGGTGCAAATCGCCCCCGTCGGCGAACCACTCAAGAGGAAGAACTGTTGTCGCGTCTGCCACGCTCGCGTTCTCGCCGAGCGTATCGAAGGTGCTCCGATCTATTGGCCGCACTGCCCCTACGTGCGTTTTCAGAACCAGTAGCTCGTCGCGTGGCACGGGCAGGCTCCCTGGCCCGCCGCGTCAAGACTCATCTCGATCCGAAATACTTCACCACCCCAAACAAATTCTGAAAATTCGCCAGCCTTCGCGCTCCCGGCGGATTCAGCGCCGCGCTGAAAGGATTTCGCGAAATGGTCTCGCTAAAGCTATACCGGAACCCCCACCCTCCCCCGAAAAGCAGATCCGCGCCCACCGCGACCCGCAGCGGCAATTCGGTCGCATCCACTTGAAGCGGAACCGGCGTGAGGGTCCCCTGGACCGGCCCATCCGCCGTGCTGAACATCCGCACGAACCCCGTGCCGGCCGAAAGATACGGCCGGATCCGGCTGCGCCGCGAACGAAAGTACAACAGCAGGTCCGCAATCACCGCATGCTCGGAGCTGTGCCGGTCCTGCTGCAAGTGCACGGAATCCACAATCTCCGTGATCGTCAGATCGTTTTGGTTCCAGATGTAATTGGCCTGAACACTGAACCAGTCGTTCAAATGAACGCCGACCGCCACATTCAGTGCCGCGCCGTTTTCCGGCTTGTACAGCGAGGCCGCGTTGGTGGAATCCACCCGTGTGGCCGCGTCCGCCTCCAACGTCGCAATCCCCCCGACGACGGTAGCAAAGTAGCGCTGTCCCCATCCGGCCGGGCTCAGCGCAATTAGCAGCAGCAGAATCCGAATGCCCATCGAACCCGACCAGCATATCGCATGCTCTTTGTCGCTCCGGCCGCGAACTCGCACCAAGATCATACGACCAAGCAACGGTTCAGTCACAGGGCGCATGTTGACGCCCTACACGGGGTTCTACCCGCCTACGGGGACCGACTGAGTGTTATCTGACAATATCGGGAGCTACCACTGAGGGTTTTCTATCACTCGCCGGTGAATTGCCCTAATTCTGCCATTTTGCTGACTTTCAGTTGGCGGAATGCAGCGTCCAGACCGTTACGGTGTTAAGGTCATCATCCACGGCGGCGAATCGGCCAAGAACCTGAACCGTCCCGGTCTGAAGAGTCTACTCGCCCTGGTTGACAGCAGCAAAGTCGAGGCGGTGATCGTTGCCAAACTCGACCGGCTCACGCGCTCCGCCAAGGACTTGTGCAGCTTGCTGGAACTCTTCGAGAAGCGCGGGGTCGCGTTGGTCTCGGTAGCGGAATCGCTCGACACGGCGTCGGCTGCCGGCCGCCTGGTGATCACCATCATGGCGGCGGTCTCGCAGTGGGAGCGTGAAGCGATCGGGGAAAGAACGCGGGATGCGCTGCGACACAAGCGCACCAGCGGGGAGCGGGTGGGGAATATCCGGTTCGGATTCCGTCTCAGCCCGGACGGGAAGCACCTCGAACCCGACCCCGGCGAGCAGGGTGTGCTCACCGAAATTCGTCACTTGCGCCAGAACGGCCACACCATGCGAGGGATCGCAGCCGCCCTGAACCGCCAATCGCTGCGGACGCGCCGTGGCTCGGCCTGGCGGCTGGAGCACGTCGCGCGAATCATCAAACAGGCAACCGGCCCTCGCTGATCCCGAAATCGTTGGGACATTGCCAGGCGCGCTTGGGCCGGTCGCCGTTCCAGTCACAAGGGATGCCGACTTCAGGCTGGCACGGGGGCTTGTCTAGAACGGACATGGCGGCCCATGTGCCGGCCCAGGCAGCGGTGGGCCCCACTTCCCCAACCGGGCCGAAAGCCGCCAAAGTCCAAAAGTATTGAACTTGGCATCCCGGAGTCGGCCTCTAACAGCCATAAATCCCCGTTTGGCAGGCCGCTGAGAAAGCCTCACTCCTACCTTCTTGGCGGCCTAATTAGGCTTCGAACGCAAGGGAGCCGTTTCCGCGCCAAGAAACGGCTGCGGCAGTTCAATGCCAGGATTACAATCAATTCCCATTCGCCAAAATGACCTCTATTCCGATATTAACGCCGCAATTCCCGATCTCCAGTGGGAACGTAGACACTCTGCTACTCTTGTCTTAAGGAACCCTGTGAAGCGGATTTTCTGTCTGTTTGCTCTCACACCGATGTTGGGGAGCGTGCTCTACGGCGATTGGAAGATTGTCACCAGAACCGGTGACAGCAGTGTGACCGAATTCTTCAAAGGGACGCTGATGCGCACGGATTCTTTGCCCGCATATACGACCGTCCAGGATTTCGATCAGCGCCGACAGATCAACTGGCGGAGCGATCTGCGGCAGTACGTAATTGTCGAGTGGCCTCCCGAGCACCAGAGCGATTCGCCGTCGGGACCGATAATCACCATCGAACGGAACACCACCGATACCGGTGAGCGGAGACAGTTTTTTGGCCGCCCGGCGCGGCACCTGGTCACTCGGGTGGCACGCAGCGACGGTCCCGAAACCGAGATCGATGGCTGGTATATCGACGCTCCGGGACTCCCTAAGTGGAAGAACGGTGAGCGCGGTTCGGTCGTCCTATTCATAGCTTTCGCAGGTGGCCAAAGGCCCGCGCCTCCACGGATCGAAGTCAAACAGACGGGCCCAGTGCCCGAAGGCCTTCCGGTGTGGCAAAAGACAACCTCTTCTGTGTTGCTGGGCGGTTCGCATCACAACTATGAGCGTGTCAGCGAAGTAACTGACCTGGTGGAAGGCACGCTACCGGACAAACTCTTTCAGCCGCCTGACGGCTATCAGCGGGTGGCAAGTCTCCCCAATTCCGCGTATCGCCCTGTACCGCGCACATGGGCCGAACTGCTTCGGGCGTACTGGCAAATGGTAGAGGACTGGTTCTCCACGCTATTCTGAATCACCCGCAACTACTCGCACGGCTTTTGCCGACGTTCCCGCGCCCCGAGACTGGAGAGTTGGCCGGATACGGCTCGGCGGGACTGCCTTCACCGGGCAGCGAGTGAGCTTCCGATATTCACGAATAACGCTCCGTTTGAACCGGCGCGGTCATGCCTCGGCGCACGCATGCAGGAAACCGATTCTGGTTCCTCGAGTCCGCGCTGGTAAAGGACTTCATCGACAGCTATACCCTCGCCTACAGAGACGTAACCCGATAGACAGAAATTTGCCAGCGCGCGCTCACTGAGGGGTCTCCAAGAGGCAGATCGAGCAGCCAAACTGGAATCGTCTGGCGGACGGGCCCGAAAATGATCGGGTTCCGATGGCCTTCCGGATTAAATCGGAAGACCAAGAACCTCGGCCAACAGGCAAACCGGGAGGGTATATTCTCTATCGGTGAACGTCCTTGGGACCGCACAGAAAGCGCGAACGTCCTCCAGCGTCTCTTTTCCGGGTGCTCCGGAGTGTCGGGCCAACCGGTCGCTCGCAGTCAACACGCCGAGAGCGATCATCACCATGGCAAGGACGAAGCCGATCAGACCAATGCGCCGATGCAGGGCCACGCGCCTTACGCTGACGAGACCGATTTGGCAGACAAACAAGACGATCCAAAGAGTGAAGGCCGCGCCGTGGATGTGAACGAGCAAGTTTGGAAGCGGAGCTCGGAATATTCCGGCGAGGAAGTATGTCCGAGCAAAACCTACCAGGACAGCAAGCAGCGAGACTACCGCCATGCCAGAGAAGAACAAATCGTCGGGACGAACTTTCCGGCGCTGGCGCGCCGCTGCTGTTGCCATAGCGCTTCTGGAGCGTTGCGGAGTTTGACCGCGCAGCTCCCCGGCCTCTAATTAAATCAAATCTACGCCGGGTCGGGACCTTGGACACGACGCAAAAGACCCATCGGGAATTGCCCGACGGATCGTACTTGCCAACGGAGTGGGCCATATTCGCTTGGATGCCGATCCCCATTTCCACGTACGATGGCTCGCGTCGCCAGGTGGGAACGCAAGCTGCTCCATCGCCGCATCCATAGCAAGGAGGGTTATAAGGCGTTATGCTTTGTGAAACCGGCATGGGCCTGGATAGAAAAGTGCGGTCTATATGGCAACAGGTTAGTGGCATCCTCCTGATCGACTCACCAGAGTTGGATGCGTATGAACATGTTGGCCTGCTGACGGTAATCGCTGGCATTCGCCACGTGGGGTTGTTTTTGGATGTTCCGGACCCACATGCGGAACGGCTCATCCGTCTGCTCAGGGAGCTGCATCTGAGAGCCTTTTTTGGGAGCGGCCCACAGCCAGTTTATGACTGGGAGTCGCCACACCCTCCGGAGATCACTAGGATTTTCAGAGAGAGATCCACGTCGATGGGTTTATGGGTTTGTCGCCATTCCGATACTGCGCGCACCATCAATAATGGAGTTGACCAGATCGCGGCAGGACGGTTGCTCGGTTACCCCCAATGTTGCATTGATGCGCAACAGCAAGTCGACGCCGCTTTTGAGAATGCGTTGGTGCATGGTTGGATTCGCGAATTTGGGGATGACCCTGGAAAGATCAGACAAGCGTGGTTGGCTGACCGAAAAGTACGAATTGATTTTCAAGAGCCCGACAGAATCCCACGGACGGCTTCGTTATTCCCGTTTGTCCAACACATCGCATGTGAACAGTGCTTGAAGCAAGGAGATACGCCAACAGCGCTACTGAACACCGTTTATCGAAACCTGTTAGCAGATGTCGATCCGGCACTACACCGATACCTTGTACGTATCGGAAGGCCTCATGGAGAACCAAAATGTCGAGGTTGAGGGAAGCCCCCGTTTGATGCGCTCGGAAGCACAGGCAGAAATTGGCGATCAATCAAAATGAGGCCCTTCAT